>Ga0307477_10000145_pt1 | contig 98811 bp, 76 predicted proteins | sample atmos_gasesECM2C_FD_203316 | JGI IMG/M metagenome (GOLD analysis project Ga0307477, IMG submission 203316) | Hardwood forest soil microbial communities from Morgan-Monroe State Forest, Indiana, United States - atmos_gasesECM2C_515 | ecosystem: Environmental > Terrestrial > Soil > Temperate... | reverse complement strand
GGGCGAGGGTTCCAGGTGGCGGGTGATGGGACTGCGAGGGCCTCGCCCCAACGGCGGCGGAGAGAGATCCGCCTCCCGGGGGGCCCTCCGCTTTCGTGCTACAAGCCTAGGGCTCCAACCCGCAGGCCCCGCAAGCTGCAACCCTAAGGCAAGAAGCCTAAGGCCCTGCCAAGGACCGCGAAGAAGTCCGCTACGCCCGGGCGCTCTTCCACTCGAGGTAGGCCTTGGCGGCCTCGCCCAGGAAGTTCGGATGCTCGGGGCGCCAGCCGATCTCGGTGGTGCGGCGGCTCTGGACCAGCTGGTCCAGGGCGAGGCAGTCGGCGAAGGCGCCGAGCTCGCGGCGCGCCTGCTCGAGGGGGATCGAGCGGGTGGCGCCCTCCTTTCCAGCGGCCTCGCTGGCGGCGCGGGCGACGTCGGCGAGCGGCACGGCGTTGCCGTCGACGGCGTGGAAGACCCCGCGGGCGTGGTGCTCGACGAGGCGCCGGTAGAAGCGCGCCAGGTCCTCGACGTGGATCATCGGCAGGCGGTTGGCGCCGTCGCCGACGTAGGCCGCGGCGCCCTCCTTCTCGGCCGAGTCGAAGTAGCTGCCGATCAGGCCGCCGCGGCCGCCGTAGACGATGCCCGGGCGGATCACGGCGCTCGCCAGGTGATGGATGCCGGCCTCCAGCGCCAGCCGTTCGTGGGCGACCCGCCAGGCGACGAGGGCGGCCGGGTGGTCGGTCGGCGCCCCCTCGAACGCCGGCGCGTTGCCGGTCGCCCCCAGGACCCAGATGCCGGAGGTGTAGACGAGCGAGCGCGCCTTGCCGGCCCGGGCGGCGGCGATCAGCGTCTCGATCGCGGTGCGGTCGGCGGCGACCGCCCCGGGGCCGGCGCCGAACGCGACGTGGACCAGCGCCTCGTGCTCGGCGGCGTGCTCGCGGTAGGAGTCAGGGTCGGCGACGTCGCCGACCACCGCCTTCGCCCCCAGCCGGCGCACCAGCTCCGCCTTGGCGTCGCTGCGCACCAGGCCGGTCACCGCGTGACCGAGCGCCGCCAGCTCGCCGACCACCGCATGGCCGATGTATCCCGTCGCTCCGGTGACGAAGACGTACATGCTTGGCCCTCCCGGCAGGCGATCTTAGCAGCTGCGTCGGGAGCGACGCTCGGCGCCGGGGCCTGAATGGTCATGCGGCTGCCAGCCGATGTGGGCACTCCTGGGACCGGGTGAGTCATAAAAACGCCCATTACGGTCAATATATGGCCGATTGGTCATGTGACAACCCTCGTTTGACGGCTGCCGGGGCGGGTGTTAGCATTTTTTCCCCATCAGCCCGCTGCACTGGGGGAGCCAGGCGCCGCCATGGACGGTCCGACCCTGGCTTCCAACGAGAGCTGTAGAATTCGTAGACTTGGTAGACCTGCCGACCTATGGACAACCCTCCGGACGCCGCCGACGCCAAGAGCGGCCTCGAGCTCGAGCCCGACACCGACGGCATCGATCTGGCGGCGCTCCAGGAGAGCAGCACCACCCAGACCTTCGAGACCTCGACGCGCGAGCGCATCGAGCGCGGGACCGTCCTCGCCGAGTCGGAGGCCGACGTCATCCTGATCGCGCATCCCGAGTCCCAGCGGCTGGGCTCGCGCTACCGCCTGTCGCCGGGAACGGTGCTCGAGATCGGCCGCTCGCCGCTGGTGGGCCTCAGCCTGCCGGAGGTGATGTCGATCTCGCGCAAGCATGCGCGCCTCCGCTATGCCGGTCCGGTGGTGACCGTCGAGGACCTCGGCTCGACGAATGGCACCTTCGTCAACGGCCATCCCATCCAGGGGCGGACGGTGCTGAAGAGCGGCGACCGCTTCCAGACCGCGGCCGTGCACTTCAAGTTCCTGCACGAGCAGGACGTCGAGAGCGCCTATCACCTGGCGATCTACGACCTGGTGGCGCGCGACGGGCTGACCGAGATCTTCAACAAGCGCAAGTACGAGGAAGAGGTCCAGCGCGAGTTCGCGCGCGCCATCCGCCACCACCGGCCGCTGTCGCTGATCCTCTTCGACCTCGACGAGTTCAAGCAGATCAACGACAGCTATGGCCACCTCTGCGGCGACTTCGTGCTCAAGCAGGTGGCGTCGCTGGCGCGCGACCTGACCCGCCCCGAGGAAGTGCTGGCGCGGGTCGGCGGCGACGAGTTCGCGATCCTGGCGCCCGAGACCGGCATCCACGGCGCCGAGACGCTGGCGCTCAAGCTGCGCGACCGCATCGAGGGCTTCGAGCATCGCTACGGCGAGGTCAAGATCGCCGTCCGCTGCTCCTGCGGCGTCGCCGAGCTGGCGCCCGAGATGATCAACCCGCAGGACCTCTACCAGGCCGCCGACGCGGCGCTGCTGGTCGCCAAGCGCAGCGGCCGCAACCGCGTCAAGGTGCGCAGCGGCAGTCACCGCGCCACGGGAGCCGCCGCGGCCGGCGGCGGGTAGTGGGCACTAGCTTAGCTACGACTAATCCAGGCCAGCATCAGTGTCCGCCCGGCGCGGCGGCGGTGGCGCCTGCCTGCGGCGGCTTGCCGAGCAGGTAGGTCTCGAGGAAGACGATCGAGACCGTCCGCAGGTAGTCGGCGTTGGCTTTCTTCTGGAAGCCGTGGCCCTCGTCCTTGGCGACCACGTACCAGACCGGCACGTGGTTGGCCTCGACCGCCGCGGCGATCTGCTCCGACTCCGAGACCGGCACGCGCGGGTCGTTGGCGCCCGCCGCGACCAGCAGCGGCTTGCGGATGTCGCCGGCGTGACGGACGGGAGCGATACCTTCGAGGAAGGCGCGCATCTTCGGGTCGCGCTCGTCGCCGTACTCGACGCGCCGCAGGTCGCGGCGGTAGAGCTGCGTGTGCTCGAGGAAGGTGACGAAGTTGCTGATGCCGACGGCGTCGAAGCCACAGGCCAGTCGCTGGCTGTAATGGGTCATCGTGGCCAGCGTCATGTAGCCGCCGTAGGAGCCGCCGGACACCATGACGTGGGAGGCGTCGAGGTCGGGCTGGGTGGCGATCCAGTCGAGCAGCGCGCCGATGTCCTTGACCGAGTCCTCGCGCTTCTCGGCGTTGTCCAGCGTCAGGTAGGTCTTGCCGTAGCCCGAGGAGCCGCGCACGTTCGGCATGACGAGCGCCACGCCGAGCTGGTCGACGAGGTAGTTGAGCTCGAAGAGGAATCGCGGGCGGGTCTGCGCCTCGGGACCGCCGTGGATGCTGATCATGACCGGGCGCCGTCCCGGGAAGCGGTCGGCGGCGGGGGAGTAGACGAACGCCGGGATGGTGCGCCGGGAGCTCCCCTGGCGGCCGGTGGCGTCGAAGGTCGGATAGCGCACCAGCTTCGGCACCGCGAAGCGCGCCGCGTCGAGGCCGCCGGTCTCGCTGGCGGTCCAGCGCTCCAGGCGCCCGGCGTCGGCGTCGTAGGAGTAGACGTCGAGGGGGCCGCGCGCCCAGGTGACGGCGAAGGCCAGCTCGTGCGCACCGCCGCGACCGCCGGCGCCGCCGGCATCGCCGGCAGGCCGGAAACGCGGCCGGGTGGCGACGCCGGGCGGCAGCTCGGGGGCGGGCAGCGCCTTGCCGGTGCGGGTGTCGAGCAGGTGCAGGCGGCTGATCCCCTCCTCGTTGGCGAAGTAGGCGAGCAGCTCGCCGTCGCGCGACAGGTCGAAGCTCTCGACGTCCCAGGGGACGTCGCCCGAGAGCGAGGTCTCGACGCCGGTCGCGGGATCGAGCCGCACCAGCCGGAGGAACTCGCCTTCCTTGTCGCTGGTGGTGTAGATCGACCGGCCGTCGGCGGCCCAGCGGGCGCCCTGGTAGGCGACGGTCGGCAGCGATCCCCGGCTCCGCCGCGGCGTCAGCAGCGTCACCTTGCCGGACGCCATGTCGACGGCGTGCAGGTAGGACTCGGCGACCGAGATGTCCTCGCCGAGCAGCAGCCGGCTGTCGTCGGCGCTCCAGTCGAGCGGTGTCCACTGGCCGGCGAGCTCGGCGACGAGGCGCTCGCTGCCGGGCCGCCCGGGATCGGCGGTATAGAGGTCGAAGTCGCGGCCGTTGCGGGCGTTGGAGACGTAGGCGAGCAGCTTGCCGGAGTGAGACCAGAGAGGCGATTCGTAGCGGTGCACGCCGTCGCTGAAGCGGGTGGCGCGGCCGCCGCGGCGGTCGAGCAGCAGCAGCTGATAGTTCTCGGCGCCGCCGGCGTTGACCGAGACCACGATCTGTGACGGGTCGCTCGGCCGGTACGCGCCGGCGGTCACCGGTTCGTCGTAGAAGGTGAGCTGGGTGCGGTCGCCGAGCGGCATCGCCACCTCGTGCAGCTGGACGGCCTGGGCGAACCGCGTCAGCACCAGCAGGCGCCGCTCGCGCGGATGCCAGTCGGCGAAGGCGGCGCTGCGCATGTTCTCGTAAGGCTGCAGCGCCTCGACCGCGGCGCGCGGGATCGGCGGCACGTGACGGGCGACGATGTTCGCGGGCGTTGGCAGGACGTCCTCGGAGGAGGCGGCGGCGGCGGCGGCCATCGCCGGCAGGGCGGCCATCGCGGCCATCGCGGCAAAGGCGGCGACCGTGGCCATCCCGGCAATCGAGGCGATCGTGGCAGACCTGGCGATCGTGGCAGAGGTGGCAATCGCGGCAGGGGCGGCGAGGACCGCGCGGGCGGCGCGGGCCGCCCACGCAGGGATCGTGCGGCGCTGGGCATCGGCGATCATCGCGATCATGGCAGTCTCCAAGGAACGGGTCGCGGGGCCGGGAGGGCGCCGCGGGGTCAGCCGAACAGCGACAGCTGCGGGGCGGCCGGTTCGTCCGGTGCGTTCGGGCCGGGGCGCCTGAACGCGGCAGCCGACAGCTCGGGCAGCGGCTGATCGAGCCCGTGGCGGTGGCGCGCGGAGGCGAAGAGCGCGGCGATCTGCTGGGCGAAGATGCCCTCTCCCCGCATCCGGCTGCCGAAGCGGGGATCGTTCAGCCGGCCGCCGCGCAGCTCGCGGATGCGATGCAACACCTTCTCGCGGCGGTCCGGGAAGTGCTGCTCGAGCCAGGCCTTGAACAGGCCGGCGACCGCCCCGGGCAGCCGCATCATGACGTAACCGGCCGCGCGGGCGCCGGCGGCGGCCGCCGCCTCGAGGATGGCCGGGATCTCGTGATCGGTGATCGCCGGCACCACCGGCGCCACCATCACCCCCACCGGCACCCCGGCGGCGGCGAACCGAGCCACCGCCTTCAGGCGCTCGCGCGGATGGGATGCGCGCGGCTCCATGCGTCGCGCCAGCTCGCCGTCGAGCGTCGTGATGGAGAGGAAGACCCGCGCCGCCTGGTGCCTGGCGAGCTCGACCAGCAGATCGAGGTCGCGGGTCACCAGCTCGCTCTTGGTGATCACCGCGACCGGCTGGCGCGCCGCGGCGAGGACCTCGAGGCAGCCGCGCGTGATGCCGAGGCGACGCTCGACCGGCTGGTAGGGATCGGTGACGCCGCTCATCACCAGCGTCTGCGGCTGCCAGCGCGGCGAGGCGAGCTCGCGGCGCAGCAGTCGCGGCGCGTCCTCCTTGACCATGATGCGGCTCTCGAAGTCGAGGCCAGCCGAGAAGCCCAGGTACTCGTGCGTCGGGCGGGCATAGCAGTAGATGCAGCCGTGCTCGCAGCCGCGGTACGGGTTCAGCGAGACGGAGAAGGGGATGTCGGGGCTGTCGTTGTGGGTGATCAGGGAGCGCGAGGTGTCGCGCAGGAACTCGGTGGCAACCCGCCCGCTGTCCTCCGCGCCGATCGCGTCGGCCGCTTCGGCGGCGTCGATCGCGTCGATCGCGTCGAGCGCACCGGGGGCGCCTGGGGCGGCGACGTGGACCTCGGGGTCGATCTCGACGCGCAGGCGCTCGAAGCGGTTGGCCGGGTTCTGGACGGCGCCGCGGCCCTTCGCGGTTGGCGCTCCGGTGCGCGCTCCCTTCTCCATGCCGCCACTGTACCGCATGCGTCAACCCTGGCGGGCAGGCGCCGGCGGCTACTTCAGGCGGTTGGCGAGCTGCTCGGCGCGCTGCTGGTTGGCGGCGGCGGCGTCCGGAGGACCCATCTCGCGGTGGGCAACCGTGGCCACCCTCAGCTCTCTCTCGGCGGGAGGGAGCCCGCGGTCCTGGAGCACGCCCCAGGTCTGGCTGACCACGATGGTCTCCAGGTTCTGGATGCGCTCGGTCAGCTCGGCCTTGGCCTTGACGAGCGCGGCCACGTCCTGCTCCAGCTCCTTGGTCGACGCGCCGAGCTGCCGCTGCTTCGCCTGGAAGACCATGAAGCGGCGGACGTTCGCCCCCAGGATCGCGACGAGCGGGATCAGGATCCACCAGTCTTGCATTCCGTGCACTCCGCGTCCCCTCCGCCGCCATTGTATCGCCTCGGGATCCCAGGTAGAGGTGGCCTGTTCCCTCCGCCTCCCTTTGGGCGAGGGGCCGGGGCTGGGGGGGCGGCGGACTTTGGCCCCTCGCCCAAAGGGAGGCGGAGGGAACAGGCCACCCCTACCGAATCCCCGCCGACTACGGGCGGCGCCTCAGCCCGGGGGGTGAGAGCCGTCCGAGCCGTGCGCCCCTGCCGCGCCCGGCTGGGCCATGGCGGGCACGTGGGGGGGCTCCGGCAGGTACTTGTCGAGGAACTCCAGGACGGCCTGGTAGGCCTTGGCCTGGGTCTCCTTGCGCGCGAAGCCGTGCCCCTCGTTCGGGTAGATCTGGTACTCGACCGGGGTGCCGCGCTTCCGCGCCGCGGCGACGATCTCGTCGGACTCCTGCCTGAGCACGCGTGGGTCCTTGTCGCCCTGCAGCACCAGCAGCGGGCGCTCGATCTGCTCGGCGTGGAAGAGCGGCGAGATCTTGCGCAGGTACTCTGCGTCGACCTGCGGGTCGCCGATCAGCTTGTACAGCGCCTTGCGCTCCGAGGCCCAGTAGGGCGGGATGCTGGCCAGCGTGCGCACCCAGTTGGCGACGCCGAACAGGTCGACGCCGGCCGCGAACTCGTGCGGCCGGAAGGCGAGCGCCGCGAGCACCATGTAGCCGCCGTAGCTGCCGCCGATGATGCCGATGCGGTCGGGCGCCACCCAGCCGGTGGCCGTCAGCATGCCCTTGGCCGCCACGCAATCGCCGAGGTCGGCGTCGCCGTGCTTGCGGTCGGCGAGGTGGAAGAAGGTCTTGCCGTAGCCGTCGCTGCCGCGGTTGTTGACGGCGTAGACGGCATAGCCGTGATTGGCCAGGAACTGGATCAGGGCGCTGTAGCCGACGCGCGACTGGCCGCCGGGGCCGCCGTGCACCCAGACCAGCGCCGGCGCCGGGTGCTCGCGGGTGGCCGCATGCGGCTGGTACAGCAGGCCCGGGACCTCGAGGCCGTCGTAGGACTTGAAGCGCACCACGCGGGAGGGCACCAGCGCGGCGGGATCGATGTCGGGGCTCAGCGCCCGGGTGAGCTGGCGCGGCGCGCCGTGCCCCAGGTCGGCGAGGTCGATCGTGTAGAGATTGCGCGGCGAGCGGCTGGACTCGGCGAAGAAGGCCAAGCGCTTGCCGTCGCGCGAGAACCGGAGGCCGGTGATGTCGGCGTCGGGCAGCGCCGGGAGCTCGACCGGGCGCATGCCGGGCTCCTGGAACAGGCGCACCTCGGTCGCCGCGTCGCGGTTGATCGAGACCACCAGGAAGCGGCCGTCGCGCGAGAAGCCGGCGCCGCTCACGTCCCAGTCGGGGTGGAGGACCTCGACGCGCTTGCCGGTCGCCAGCTCGTAGCGCACCAGGTGCGCGAACTCGCCGCCCTCGTCGGTCGTGAAGTAGAGGCTCTTGCTGTCGGGGCTGAAGTCGGCCGGCGCGTTGACGACCTCGCCGCGATGGGTGGTGAGGTCGCGCAGCTGGCGGCTCGAACGATCGTAGAGATAGACGTCGGAGTCGCCGGTGCTCTCCTGCTTGACCAGGGCGACGTAGCGCCGGTCGCGGGAGATGGGACCGACCGCGAAGCCGCCCTCGTTGCGGAAGAGCAGGGTGCGCTGGTAGCCGTCGACCGACATCTCGTAGAGGTCGAAGTACTGGGGATCGCGCTCGTTGGTGGAGAAGAAGAAGGTGCGGTCGTCCGGCGCCCAGCCTTCGAACTGCGCCTTCAGCTTGTCGCCGGGCGTGAGGTCCCGGATAGCGCCGCCCGCGTCGCGGACGTAGAGGTGGGTCTGCTCGTTGCCGCCCTGGTCGCTGGCGTAGAGGATGCGGCCGCCGCTGGGGAACCAGCCGACCACCTGGATGGCGTTCACCTTCGAGTCGGTCAGCTGCCGGGGCGCGCCGCCGGCCACCGGGATGGTGTAGGCGTTGAAGACCCCAGTCGGGTTGCCGCTCACCAGCAGCTCGCGCCCATCGGGCGAGAACCACCCTCCGCCCCAGGTGGTGGTGGCCAGGAACTGCTCGATGGTGTAGCGCGGGGCGGCGGCGGCCTGGGGCGCCGGCGCGGGAGGCGGGGCGGCCGAGATAGCTGCGGCCGGAGCGGTGGAGGAGGAGGCTGGGGCGGCGGCCAGGGCTTCGGAGCGCCCGGTCTGTGTGGCCAGCGCGACCAGGACGAAGAGGCCGGCGAGCATGCCAAGGGCGGCAAAGCGGGGCCGGCAGCGCCCGGCGGTGATCTTCAACATGGATCCTGTCCTCCTCTGCGTTAAGGCCGGCGCCAAGCTCGGCCGAGCGTACTGACGCGGCACATGGCCCTCTAGTGTACCGATTGGGAACGCTTTCCGCTCGCGCCGATAGCCCGGGGCGGGCCGGCTGTTGTTCAGTTTCAAGATACTGAATCCTCTCCGCGGGTACCTAGCCGAAGCCGAGGGTTGCGGGCTCGAAGGTTGGAGGCTCTCAATGTCTTTACGCTAAGTATCTACAGAGAAAAGGCTTAGCGTCTATCAGGGCTAGCTTGCAACGAGAGTGGCACGACTGTAGAATCGCTTTTGCAGCTAACCTGAAGTCAGTGAGTCTGTGGAGTTCTTGACAGTGCTGATAGCATGCTATACTGCGCTTGCGGTTGGGAGGGCTGCGGTTCTCGCGGTTCGTTGGAGGCGTTTCCTCCACCCGGCTGCATTATGGGTCTGTAGCATTCTTCTGTGTATCTCCTATACCTAGACGATTCGGGTTCGGCTGAGAACAAGAGCGAGTCCCACCTGATCTTGGGTGGTTTCGCCGTTTTTGAACGTCAACTTCACTGGTTAACGGCCGAGCTCGACAAGCTTGCAGCCGAAATCTTACCTTCAGACCCAGACGCAGTCGAGTTCCATGCGTCCCATATTTTCTCGGGCAATAAGCCGCCCTGGAAGGACATGGACAAGCCGAAGCGGTGCGAAATCATTAGGAGTGTGCTTCATATTTTTGCGAAGTCGCATCCGAGTACCGTAGCCTTTGCGTGCGCAGTCCACAAGGACTCGCATCCCCATCAAGATCCCATGGAGTGCGCCTTCGAGGAGCTTTGCAGCCGCTTCGACCTGCAATTGAAGAGGTTGCACGCTGAGGGCGAGACTCATAGAGGGATTATCATTATTGACAAGAGCTCCTACGAAACAAGCTTGCAGGGCTTGGTGCGTAATTTTCGCTCCTTGGGTAACCGTTGGGGTAAGAAACTGGTGAACGTAACGGAAGTCCCGCTTTTTGTTGATTCTAGAGCGTGTAGGGCGATTCAAATAGCTGATCACATTGCCTATGGCGTCTTCAGGCGTTATCAGGCCGGCGACACTTCCTACTTCGACATCATCTCTTCGAGGTTCGATTCAGAGCAAGGCCGAGTGCATGGCTTGGTTCATAAGCAAACTCAACTGCCAACTTGCATGTGCCTGGCCTGCCAAAGCCGAAAGTTAACAGCCCAATTCAGGCAGCAACCATAGTGACCTTCGCAGCCTGCCGTCACCGGCCTGCCGCCGGTGCCTCGGCCGCCGCCGGGGCGTCGCCGTAACCGGTGAGCTCGACATAGCCACGTGCCCTGACCGGCCGCCCGCCGTGGGTGCCGGTGGCGGTGACGGCGCCTTCCCAGTAGCGGAAGGAGAGGCGGAGCTCCTGGGCGGCGAGCAGCGGCTGCACGGTCAGGTCGAAGGCCGCGGGGCCGGCGCCTGGCAGCGTGAGGCGCCAGCCGGAGGGATAGCGGACGTGGCTGGCCGGGCTGGTCCAGGCGCCGGTGGCGGCGAACCGCACGGCCGCGAGGGGCACCCGGGTGGTGCGGCCGTCCGGGGCGATCAGGGTGGCGAGGCTGGCGGGGTCGGCCTGGTAGGCGGCCCCGGCCGCCGCCGGTGGGCGTCGGCGCAGTCGGTAGAGCATCAGCTCCCAGCCGTCGTCGAGCTGCAGGGCGAACCAATCCCAGCCCACCTCGCCGGCGGCCAGCGAGCTGGTGCTCCACTCGCGGTCCATCCAGGCCTGGCCGGTGACGGCGAGCCGCTCGGCGCCGAGGCGCAGCGTCCCGGCGGCGGCGAGTCGCGGCAGGGAGTAGTAGTACGAGGCGTTGCCGGGCTCGGCGCTCTTCGCGGAGAGGCCGCGGTCGCCCTGCGGCACCGGCGGCAGGGCCGCGGTGAGCACGAGGTCGAGGGCCGCCTCGCCGGCGGCCGCGGAGAGACGCATGGGCGGCGTGCCGGCGACCGCGGGCCGGGCGCCACCGCCGTCGCTGGCGGCCACCCAGGGGCCCACCCAGACGCGGAACGGCGCGGCCTCGGCGCCCGCCAGCCCCAGCGCCTGGCGCTCCCAGCGCTCGTAGGCCAGGAAGCGGTGTCCGGCGACGTCGGTGACGGCGAAGTGGGCGAACCAGACCTGGCGCGTCGCCCAGGCCGAGACCCGGCCGCCGGCGGGCACGGTGGCCCCGGCGGGTGGCCCCGGGGCGAGCGCCGTGCGGAAGAAGGTCAGCTGGAAGCCGAACCGCCGGCCGTCGCGGGCCGCGAGGTTGCCCGTGTAGTACCACCACTCGGTGCGGTAGTCGGGATGTGAGCCGTGGTCGGCGGGGAAGACGAACGGCCGCGGGGCGAGGGCGCGCGCGAAGCCTCGGGCGTCCGGGGCGTGCAGGGCCGCCGCGATGCTCATCCTCGCGGCCGGGAGGGTCTCCTCGGCGGGCCGCGCGCGGCCCAGGCGCCAGGCCGCGGTGGCCAGCAGCGCGGCGAGACCGCCGGCGCCGGCCAGCACCGCCAGCCCCGCCAGCCATGGCCTCCACGGCCTCCGCACGCCGAGCCCCCCTTTCGTCAGGCCCCTCTCGGGGCTAAAGTAGCCTACCGGGCGGTGGGCGCTGCTACAATGCCGCCGACCCACACCAGGTCCGGGCGCCGTGCTCTCCAAGAATCGATGTCGCTCCAGCCGAGCACTCGTGGGCCATCCGGCCCGCTTACCGTCTTCGCTTCGTCATCCGGGCGCAGGGCTCGCCCAAGGAGGAGGAGTTATGGCCAGGAGCACCAGGGGCATCTCGCGGCGCGAGTTCGTGCAGGCCGCCGGCACGGTCGCCGCCGGCTCGCTGATCTTCCCCGTCGCGGGTCGCGCGCAGCAGAAGACGCTGAAGATCTGCCAGTGGAGCCACTTCGTGCCGGGCTACGACAAGTGGTTCGACGGCGTGTTCTGCAAGGAGTGGGGAGCCAAGCACAACACGCAGGTGATCGTCGACCACATCGCGATCGGCGAGATCAACGCCCGCGCCGCCGCCGAGGTGGCGGCGAAGAAGGGGCATGACCTGTTCATGTTCCTGTCGCCCCCCGCCGCCTACGAGCAGCAGGTGATCGACCACGCCGAGATCTACCAGGAGGTCGAGCGGAAGTGGGGCAAGACCAACGACCTGGGCCACAAGTCGACCTTCAACCCGAAGACCAAGAAGCACTTCGCCTTCTCCGACTCCTTCGTTCCCGATCCCCCGAACTACCGCAAGGACCTCTGGTCCCAGGTCGGCTACCCGAATGGGCCGGACACCTGGGAGGACGTGCACAAGGGCGCCAAGGCGATCAAGGACAAGCTCGGCAACCCGAACGGCATCGGCCTGTCGCAGGAGCTCGACACCAACATGGCGATGCGCGCCCTGCTGTGGGCCTTCGGCGGCGCGGAGCAGAACGAGGCCGGCGTGGTGGTGATCAACTCCAAGAACACCGTCGAGGCGGTGAAGTTCATGCGCTCCCTGTACAAGGACACCGAGACCGCCGAGGTGTTCACCTGGGACCCCTCCTCCAACAACCGCGCCATCCTGTCGGGCAAGGCCTCCTTCGTGCTGAACGCCATCTCGGTGACGCGCGCCGCCGAGAAGGACAACCCCGAGATGTCGAAGCAGATCCAGCTGACGCCGGCGCTCAAGGGCCCGGTCCGCCGCATCGCCTGCGAGCACGTCATGGACTGCTACGTGATCTGGAAGTTCGCCGAGAACATCGCCGGCGCCAAGCAGTTCCTGGCGGACTACATGGACGACTTCGGCGAGGCTTTCAAGGCGAGCGAGTTCTACAACTTCCCCTGCTTCCCCGGCACGGTCAAGAACCTCGAGCAGCTCATCTCCGACGACCCGAAGGCGGTGCCGCACGACAAGTACAAGGTCCTGGGCGGCTCGCTGCAGACGGCGACCAACGTCGGCTACCCGGGTTACGCCACCGCCGCGATCGACGAGGTGTTCAACACCTTCGTGCTGCCCACCATGTTCGCCAAGGCGGCGCGCGACGAGATGAAGCCGGAGGAGGCGGTCGCCGCCGCCGAGAAGGAAATCAAGCGCATCTTCGACAAGTGGAAGTAACCGCGAGAGCTCCCCGGGCGCGCGATGGCGATCGTCGAGACGAGGGACCTCACCAAGGTCTTCAAGCAGGGACAGCTGGGTGCCGTCAACGAAGTCAATCTCTTGACGCGGGAGGGCGAGTTCATGGTCTTCCTCGGGCCTTCGGGCTCGGGGAAGACCACTCTCCTGCGGATGATCGCCGGGCTCGAGGAGCCGACGAGCGGCGACGTGCTGATCGGCGGCCGCGTGGTGACGCGGCTGCCGCCGCGCGAGCGGCGGATCGCCATGGTGTTCCAGAGCTATGCGCTCTATCCGCACCTGTCGGTCTACAAGAACATCGTTTTTCCGCTGCGGGCGCAGAAGGTGCCGAAGGAGCAGCGCCGGCCGAAGGTCGAGTGGGCGGCGGGGTTGCTGGGGATCGGCGAGCTGCTCGAGCGCAAGCCGCGCGAGCTGTCGGGAGGTGAGCGCCAGCGGGTGGCGCTGGCGCGCGCCATCGTGCGCGAGCCGAGCGTCTTCCTGCTCGACGAGCCGCTGTCGAACCTCGACGCCAAGCTGCGCGCCTCGGCGCGCGACGAGCTGACCCAGTTCCACCGCCGCATCGGCACGACCACCATCTATGTCACCCACGATCAGGTCGAGGCGATGGCGATGGGCGATCGCATCGTGGTGCTCGACAAGGGGCTGGTGCGCCAGGTGGGCTCGCCGCGCGAGGTCTACGACGATCCGGCGGACACCTTCGTCGCCACCTTCCTGGGCTCGCCGCCGATGAACCTGGTCGATCACGGCGACGTGCTGGCCGGCTTCCGTCCCGAGCACCTCCTGCCCGCGGCCCTCGTGCAGGGTCCGGCAGTGGCGATCACCGCCCGCGTCACCAACGTCGAGTACCTGGGCAACGAGCGGGTCCTCTACGCGCAGATCCAGGACGGACGCTTCGCCGGGCAGCGGCTGATCGGCAGGCTGCCCTCGGTCTACCACGTCGAGATCGCCGACGGCGAGGTCGTGCCGCTCGCCATCCCGGAGCGCAACCTGCGTTACTTCGCCAAGAGCGACGGGCGGCGGGTGCCGCCGCGGAGCCTGGCGTGGCAGTGAGGCACGGCGATCGCTGGCTGGGTGCGGCGATGTTCGTCCCCGCCGTGCTGTACATCGCGGGCCTGATCGGCGTGCCGCTGATCCTCGCCTTCCTCTACAGCGTCGGCGACGTCACCGTGGGGAGCGTCGGCTACCATTTCGTCGGCCTCGCCAACTTCCGCAGCGTGCTGCAGAACCCGGCCTTCCGCGGCGCGCTCCTGCACTCGTTCATCTTCACCATCAGCGCGCAGCTGATCGTGATCGTCGGCGCCAACGTCCTGGCGATGGCGCTGCGCCACCCGTTCCGCGGCCGCGGCCTGGTGCGCTTCTTCTGCCTGCTGCCCTGGGTGGCGCCGATCTCGCTCGGCGCCATCGGCTGGAAATGGATCCTCGACTCGATCTACAGCGTGATCAACTGGGGCCTGGTGCGCCTGCACCTGGTGAAGCCGTTCGACGCGCCGATGTGGCTCGGCGAGCCGACCCTGGCGATGATCTCGGTCATCCTGGTGCACGCCTGGCGCATGCTGCCGTTCTCGACCGTGATCCTGCTCGCGGGCCTGACCGCCATTCCCCGCGACATCCCCGAGGCGGCGGCGGTGGACGGCGCCGGCTTCTGGCGGACGCACTTCGAGATCACGCTGCCGATGATGCGGCCGGTGATCGCCGTGGCGCTGCTCTTCGGCATCATCTTCACCTTCACCGACATGACCGTGGTCTACATCCTGACCCGCGGCGGACCGTACGACACGACGCACGTGCTGCCGTCCTACGCCTTCTTCGCCGGCATCCTGGGCGGCAGCCTCGCCGAGGGCGCGGCGGTCTCGGTCTTCCTGGTGCCGATCCTGGTGCTGGTCGCCTGGGCGATGCTGCGCGTCGCGCACCGCTCGGAGGTGGTGTGAGCGGCGGGCCCGGCAGCGGGCGGGCGGCGCCGCCGGCGGGCGGCTGGCGGGTCCCGGTGCCGCCGGGTCTCCTGCGCGCGGTGATCGTGGTGGGGTTCGCGGCGGCGCTCGCCTTTCCCTTCGTGTGGATGGGGATCACCAGCTTCAAGCAGACGACCGACCTTTACAACACGAAGAACAACCCCTTCCTGTTCAACCTGCCGCCCACCCTCGAGCATCTCCGGCTGCTGTTCAACGAGACGCTGTTCCTGCGCTGGCTGGGGAACACCGCTTTCGCCGGGGCCGTGGTGGTGACGATCACCCTGCTGCTGGGGCTGCCCGCGGCCTACGCCCTGGCCCGCCTCACCGGACGCTGGGGTGAGCGGCTCGGGATCGCGATCTTCCTGACCTACCTGATCCCGCCGACGCTGCTGTTCATTCCCATGTCGCGGGTGGTGGCGCTGCTCGGGCTGCAGGACTCGCTGTGGTCGATCATCCTGGTCTATCCGACCTTCACCCTGCCGTTCTCGATCTGGCTGCTCATGGCCTTCTTCAAGTCGGTGCCGCGAGAGCTCGAGGACGCCGCGATGGTGGACGGCCTGACGCGCTTCCAGGCGTTCCTGCAGCTGGTCATCCCGATCTCGCTGTCGGGGATCCTCACCGTGGTGATCTTCAGCTTCACCCTGGTCACCCAGGAGTTCGTCTACGCGCTCACCTTCATCTCCAGCGCCGCGCACCAGACGGTGAGCGTCGGGGTGCCGATCTACCTGGTGCGCGGCGACGTCTACTACTGGGGGTCGCTGATGGCGGCCTGCCTGATCGCCAGCCTACCGGTGGCGGTGCTGTACAACCTCTTCCTGGACCGCTTCATCGCGGGGTTCACGGTGGGAGCGGTCAAGTAGCGCGCCGCGAGCAGCAAGAGCCCGCCGCGAGGCAGCAGAGCAGCGAGGTGCCGTCATGCCGGAAGTCCAATCGCCCGCGACCCCATCGAGCCCATCGAGCCATTCGACCCGGTCGGCGGCGTCGACCCAGCCGCTGCCGCTGCTGATCGGCGGCGCGTGGCGGGCCTCGGCGGCCGAGCGCAGCGCGCCGGTGCTCGACCCGGCGCACGGCAGCGAGCTGGCGCGCGTGCCCTTCGTCACCGCCGCCGAGATCGACGCCGCCGTCGACGCCGCGCGCCGCGCCTTCCCCGCCTGGCGCGAGGTGCCGGTGACCGAGCGGGCACAGGTGATGTTCCGCTACAAGCGGCTGCTCGAGGAACACCTCGAGGAGCTGGCGCGCATGGTCAGCCGGGAGAACGGCAAGGTGATCGCCGAGGCCCGCGGCGAGGTGCGCCGCGGCATCGAGGTGGTGGACTTCGCCGCCGGCATGCCGACGCTGGCGATGGGCGAGACAGTTCCGGGCGTGGCGCGCCAGATCGACAGCCACTCGGTGCGGGTGCCGCTCGGCGTCGTCGCCGGCATCACGCCGTTCAACTTCCCGGCGATGATCCCGCTGTGGATGTTCCCGCTGGCCATCACCGCCGGCAACACCTTCGTCCTCAAGCCCTCCGACCGCACGCCGATGACGGCGGTGCGCCTGGCCGAGCTGCTGCTCGCGGCTGGCGTGCCGGCCGGCGTCCTGAACCTCGTTCACGGCGGCCGCGAGGCGGTCGATTCGCTGCTCGACCATCCCGGCGTGCAGGCGGTCTCCTTCGTCGGCTCCGAGCCGGTGGCGCGCCACGTCTATGCCCGGGCCGCGGCGGCGGGCAAGCGGGTCCAGGCGTTGGCGGGCGCCAAGAACCACCTCGTGGTGCTGCCGGACGCCGCCGACTGGGACCTCGCGATCGACGCGGTGATGAGCTCGGCCTTCGGCTCCGCCGGCCAGCGCTGTCTCGCCGGCAGCGTCGCGCTGCCGGTGGGGGCCGCCGCCGGGCCCTTCCTCGAGCGCTTGGCGCGAGCGGCCGAGGCGGTCGTCGTCGGCGACCCTCTCGACGAGGCCACGGGCATCGGCCCGGTCATCCGGCAGGAATCCAAGGACCGTATCCTGGACTACGTGGAGCGCGGGCTGCGGGACGGCGCCAGCCTGCTCGTCGACGGCCGCCGCCGGGTCCCCGAGCACGGCTTCTTCGTCGCGCCGACGATCCTCGACCGCATCGACCCGGACGCGGCGATGGCGCGCGAGGAGATCTTCGGACCGGTGCTGGCGGTGATCCGCGTGGCCACGGTCGAGGAGGCGGTCGAGATCGTCAACCGCTCGAAGTACGGCAACGCGGCCAGCATCTTCACCCGCAGCGGCCGCGACGCCTGGTACTTCCGCACGCGGGTCGAGGCGGGCATGGTCGGCATCAACGTCGGCGTCGCCGCGCCGATGGCCTTCTTCCCGTTCGCCGGCTGGAAGGGCTCCTTCTTCGGTGACCTGCACGCGACCGGCAAGGACGCGGTGCGGTTCTACACCGAGACGCGGGTGGTCATGGAGCGCTGGGAGTAGGGGCGGGTCACGGCCGAGCCGCATTTCGGACTCACTACCTGCGCTCCGGTCGGCGGGGCAGCCACCTGGGCACTGTCCGCCGGTAATCCTCGTAGGTGGACCCGAACTTGCGCCTGAGGTCGGGTTCTTCCAGGAAGACCACGGCCAGATGGACGACCAGCAGCCATAGAGCGGAGAAGATCACGATGGCGCCGGAGCGCTCGACCAGGCCGAAGCCGCACAGCACCAGGAAGCCGCCCAGGTACATGGGATTGCGCACGAACCTGTAAGGGCCGGCGGCAACCACCCGCCGCGGCGCGTCGAAGGGCGCCGGAGTTCCCTGCCCGCGACGGACGAACGTCCACACGCAGCTCGCTGCCAGGGCGGCGCCGACCGCGATCACCGCCCATCCGAGCGGTACCGCCCAGGTTCCCAGGGCGCCGCCGAGCCGGCCGTCGTACGGCCGCAGGCTCAGCGCCACCCACCCCCACATCCACACGAAAAGGCTCGTGTAGACGAGAGCCCGCGTCGCTGTCCAGAGGCTCCTCATGGTGTCTCCTCCCGCCGCCCCCTTGCACGGACTGCGCCAGCACGGTCATAGGCGGATATTTGGCTCGCGCCATGGTTGACAGTTGGTTGACGTTCGTTAGACAATCAGTGCATGACGACGGCCACGATGGCATACCCGAAGATCCTCCTCACCGGTCCGGCCCAGAGGAGCTCGGTACCGCACTGGATGCGGAGGTTCTCGCCGCGGGTGGTCGCCACGGAGAATGTGCGCTCGCTGTCGCGGCTTCCAGAGCTCACGGTGGTACGCGCCGAGGCTCCGGCCGCGATCTTGGCCCTGCAGCCTTTCTTGAAGTCGCTCGCCACACGAATTCGGCAGACCCCGCGCCCCGCGAAGATCCTCTTCGTCTTCGATGCTATCGATAGTGTAGTGGATCCCGCCAAGCTCCTTGAGGTTCTGACCTTCTTCGATCGCCCGGCGGACATCGACTTCGTTCGCCTTCCTGGGGATGTGCACTTCCGCCTCGACGAAGCGGTGGCGAAGATCTGGGCCGAGCAAGAGGCCGAGAGAGACCCGGACACCGATCCTCTGAGCCGGATCAAGAGCGTCATCGCGGCGACCGCCGATCTCAGGATGGCATCGGGAAGGCTTTCGGCGCAGAGGGTCGCAAGAGCCTTCGGCCTCTCGCTCGCGGAGCTCGCGAGTCTCCTTGGACGCAGCCGGCAGGCGGTCTCGAAGACCGGCGATGCCGAGTCCCTGCAGCCCGCTCTTGCTCCCTTCGAGCGTATAGCCCGCCTCGGCGCCGCGCTCTCGCGGAGCAGCTTCCTGCGTTGGCTCCGCATGCCGAACGAACAGCTCGAGGGCCGCTCGCCACTCGAAGCCATCCGCGACGGCGGCGTCACCGAGATCGCAGATCTTGCCGAAGACATGCTCACGGGGAATGCGACCTAGCGATGCGGGACGCAGGGAGCTTCGAGGCCCTGCTCGCAGGGCTTCCCGCTCGACGCACGCGGCGCCGCCTCGTGCGCTGCGTTCCGCATCTCGACTTCGTGACCGGTGACCCGCCCCGCTTCCTTTACACCTCCGGGCGTCCGAACCGCTGCAACCCGAGAGGGGTCGACTGCCTCTATTTCTCCGAGGACGAGCGAACCGCGGACGCCGAGTTCCGGCGTCAATGGAGAGGCACGAACGCCGAGACTCAGCCCAAGCTCACCTTCTTCGCGCGGGTCGACCTGCGGAGGATCATCGATCTCGAGACCGAGCAGGTCATCCACGCCCTCGGACTCACGCATGACGACCTCTTCGGACCGTGGCGCCTGAGTCTGCAGCTCACCCCCCTCCAGCAGCTCGGGCTCGCCATCAGCCGCCAACGCTCGGTCGCCGCCGTGCGCTTCCCCTCAGCCGCCTTGGGCGCCTCCGCCCGGAAGGGCTGGAACCTCGCCATCTTCCCACTCTCCATCGAGAGCCCCAACAGGGTCGAGATCCTCGGCAAGTCCGGAGACCCGCTCGAGATGCTTCCTAGAGCATAGCCTCGCAGTTGCGCCGGTTCAGGTCTGACCCGAGCCGGCTGCCGCGTTTCCCTGTTGCTGTACCTCCGTCGTGCCTGTCTGAGGCTCGCCACCCCCTTCGGGTTGTACGACCGCAGAGGATTCGATCAGGCGTCCGAGCGATCCTCGCCTAACCAAGCCTGGCCACGATCATCACGAATCCCACCATAAATCCAAGAGAAAGGGCCAACAGGGTTATTTCCACCATCGCCTTGTCTCCAAGCCGCCTCTGGTTCAGGAAGCGCGTAGGTCATCGGCTGAACTTGACACTGTTCAGCCAGGATGCGGAAGTCTCCTCGCTCAAGCTGGTCCGAGATGCTTACCTCAGCCGCTGGCGCCCAAAGCCACTAGTTCATAAGTGCCTGATTCCATTGGAGTCGGCACCCGGATTTGAACCGGGGGTCTACGGTTTACAAGACGTGCGGCCGGCGCTCACTCCTCGCGCAGGGCGAGGGCCGGCGACGTGCGGGCCATGCGCCAGGCGGGGACCACGCCGGCGGCGAGGGCGGTGCCGACGGCGAGGAGAAGCGCTTCGAGCAGGATGACGGGGGCGACCTCGAGGTGGATGGTCCAGCCGAAGGAGCGGCGGTTGATGATGTAGACCATGATGGCGGAGAGGACGAGGCCGACCGGCAGGGACAGGAGGCCGGCGGCCAGGCCGATGAGGCCGGTCTGGGCGGTGACCAGTTGCCAGACCTGGCCGGGAGTGAGGCCGATGGCGCGCAGGACGCCGAGCTCGCGGGCGCGCTCGAGTTGCAGAGCGGTGAGCGCCGACAGGACGCCGATGGCGGCGACCAGGCCGGCCAGCAGGCGCAGCACGCTGGTGATCAGGAAGGTGCGGTCGAAGATCTCGAGCGAGAGGCGCTTGAGGGCGCGGTTGGAGCGGATGACGAGCGGCCCGGACGCGGCGGCGCCCGGTGTCGAGAGAGACGACCCCTGCACGTCGAGCGCCTGGCGCAAGAGTCGGAGGGTGCTCGCCTCGGCCTGCTCGGCGGCGGCTCCCGGCGCGGGTCGCGCGAGGTCGATGGCGAACCCGGACAGCAACGGGTCGTGCCAGTAGCGCAGGTAGGTGCGGCGGCTGATCAGCACCAGGCCGAGGTCCGAGGTGAAGTCGTCGAAGACCCCGGCGACGCGGAAGGCGCGCTCGCCGACGGAGGTGGGCAGGCGCACCAGGTCGCCCCGGTGTAGGCCCCAGCGGCGCGAGAAGGGCTCCGACACCATGGCCTCGCCGCCCTCGGCGACCCGCTGCCAGATGTCGCCGGTGTCGCCCTCGCGAAGCTCGAAGCCGTCGTAGCGTCGCCGGTCGGCGTCGGTCGCGAGCAGCTGCAGGGGCCCGGAGGCGGTGCGGAGCTCGACGCGGCGCGTCGGGTGCACCGCCGCCACGCCGGGCACGGCGGCGGCGCGGGCGGCGAGCTCGGGCGCGATCGGCGCGCCGCCGAAGCCGCCGTAGCCGGACGGCGCGGAGACGTAGAAGTCGGCCTGCAGCGACCGCTCGAGCCAGGCGACGACGGTGTGGCGGAAGCTGTCGATCATCACCCCGATCCCCACGGTGACCGAGACCGCGACCATCAGCGCCGCGATCGCCACCGCGGTGCGCGACAGAGAGGCGGTGACGCCGCCCGCTGCCATGCGTCCGCGCACTCCGAGCAGCATGCCCAGCGGCGGCCGCAGCAGGCGCATCAGGCCGGCGGTGGCCGCCGGCGCGAGCAGCGCGAAGCCGACGATCGCCGCCCCGAGGCCCACGAAGCCGAGCACCAGGCCGCCGCCCGTGGCCCGTCCTGACCGCGGTGCAGGCAGCGCCAGCAGGACGCCGCCCACGAGCAGCAGGGCGCCGCCGAGAGCGGTGGCGCGAGGCAGCGCCCGCCGCAGGCGCGCCTCGAGCAGCGAGCGGCTGAGCACGGCGCGCGGCGGCGTCAGCGTCGCTTCGAGGGCGGGGGCCAGCGCGGCGGCGAGGGTGGCGCCGGCGCCGATCGCCGCGCCCGCCAGGAAGCTGGCCGGGGACAGGTCGAGGCCGCGCACCGAGACCGCGAAGTAGAGGTCGTTGATGGTCTGGGCGACCAGCCGCAGCAGGCCCCGCCCGAGGAGCACCCCGGCGAGCAGCCCGGCGCCGGTGCCGACGGCCGCCACCGCCGCGGCCTCGCCCATCACCAGCGCCATGACCTGGCCGCGGGTGACGCCCAGGGCGCGCAGCGTGCCCAGCAGGGGGCGGCGCTGGATCACGGAGAAGGTCATGGTGTTGTAGATCAAGAAGGCGCCGCAGAGCAGGGCGAGCAGCGACAGCGCGGTGAGATTGACGCGGAAGGCGCGGGTCATCGCGAACATGTCGCGGCCGTGCAGCGGCGCCGGCAGCAGCTGGGCGCCGGGCGGCAGGAGCGCAGAGATCCGGGGCGGCAGGTCCCCTTCTGCCGGCCTGGCAAAGCCTGCCCGCCCGCCTGGCTCCGCCCTTCCGGCCGTTGCGGCCGTAGGCTCCAGGCGCAGGTCGATGCGGTCGAGCCGGCCTGGGCGCCCGAGGAGCTCCTGGGCCGCCGCGATGTCCATCACCAGCAGATCAGCCAGCGCTTCGCTGTCACTGCCGGTGCCATGCGCGCCGGCGCCGGCGAGCTGGATGACGCCGGCAAGCTCGAGCTGCCGCGCCTGGCCGCCGGCCCTTACCGTGAAGCGGTCGCCGGCGTGGAGGCCGAGCTCGGCGGCAGTGGTGGCCGCGAGGAGACAGGTGCCGGGGCGCAGCAGCAGCGGCGAGAGAGAGGCGCCTGCGCCGTCCGTGCCCCCGCCGACCGAGGGTCCCGTGCCGCCTGCGTCCTCCGCGCTGCCCGCGCGTCGCACTGGGCTTTCCGAGAACGGGTCGATGCCGAGCAGGTGGAGCAGGCGCGCCGGCCGGCCCGGTCGCGCCGGCAGGGTCACGTAGCTCTCGACGATCGGCGCGGCGGCGACGCCGGTGGCCAGCACCAGGCGCGGGAACAGCGACTCCGGCAGCCCCTCGGGGCCGCCCACGATCTGGTGGGTGGCGCGCCCGGTCACGACCTCGGTGGAGAGCTGGAAGGCGCGCTCGGCGCTGCGGCTCGCGAGGTCGACCCCGACCACCACCGCGACCCCGAGCGCCACGCCCACGATCACCAGCGCCATCTGGCCGGGCCGCCGCAGCATCTGCCGCAGGGAAGCGCGCCACAGCAGCGGCAGGCCGCCGACTCCGGAGGCGGGGCCGGGCGGCCTCAAGCCGGAGCCCCGCCGCCGGCGGCCTCGGCCAGCCGGCAGCTCTCGATGCGGAACACGCGGTCGGCCAGGCCGATCACCTCGGGGCTGTGGGTGACCATCACCATCGTCTTGCCGGCGCGCCGGGTGAGGCGGTCGAGGAGCTCGAGCACCTGCAGGCCGGTCTCGAGGTCGAGATTGCCGGTCGGCTCGTCGGCGAGCACCAGCAACGGGTCGTGGACCAGCGCCCGCGCCACCGCCAGGCGCTGCTGCTCGCCGCCCGAGAGGAGATCGGGAAAGCTCCCGCCACGGTCGGCGAGCCCGACCTCGGCCAGCAGCGCCAGCGCCGCTTGCCGGCCGGCCGGTCTCAGCTTTCCCTTCAGCTCGAGCGGCAGCAGCAGGTTCTCCTCGACGGTCAGGGTGGGGATCAGGTTGAAGAACTGGAAGACGAAGCCGATGTGATCGCGCCGGAACAGCGTGCGCTGGCGCTCGCCGAGGCGCGACAGCGGCACGCCGTCGATCACCACCTCGCCGGAGCTGGGCAGGTCGATGCCGGCGAGCAGGTTCAGCAGGGTCGATTTGCCCGAGCCGCTGCGCCCCAGCAGCACCACCAGCTCACCCCGCCGTATCGTCGCCGTGGCGCCGCGCAGGACCGGATGTTCGAGCTGCTCGCGTCCGCCCTCGACGTAACTGCGGCTGAGGTCGCGGATCTCGATGAGCGGCTTGATCTCGGGAGGCGCGGCGGTGGTCATGGTCCCGGGGATCGTACCTCAGTGGTCCTGGACCGCTGAGGGTCGGTAGTGGGTCAGAGGAGGTCGAGGGAAACTGACCCACTACCTGAGGCTCGCCGCGGTCCCCGGGCCGCACCGGGAAGATATAGGGGGGTCTCGTAGGCGACGCCAGGAGAGAGTGTGCCATGGAGGACGACGTCTTCGCGGGACTGCCGGTGCCGGAGCCCTGGCGCGTCAAGGTGGTCGAGCCCATCCGCCTGCTGCCGCGCGCCGAGCGCGAGCGGCTGCTGGCGGCGGGCGGGTTCAGCCTGTTCAGGATTCCGTCGGAGTCTGTGTTCATCGACCTGTTCACCGATTCCGGGACCGCCGCGATGTCGGACTGGCAGTGGGCCGGGATGATGACGGGCGACGAGGCCTACGCCGGCTCGCGGAACTTCTACCACCTCGCCGCGGCGATCGCCGACGTCTTCGGTTACGAGCATTTCCTGCCGGTGCACCAGGGCCGGGCGGCGGAGAACCTGCTGTTCTCGTCGCTGCTCACGCGGCCGGGCATGATCGTGCCGAACAACTCACATTTCGACACGACGCGCGCCAACGTCGAGGCCCACGGCGGCATCGCCGTCGACCTGGTCATCCCCGAGGCGCACCAGCCGGCCGCCGACCATCCGTTCAAGGGCAACATCGATCTCGAGCGCCTGCGCCGACTGTTCGAGGAGACGCCGCGCGCGGACCTGCCGGTCGCCCTGCTGACGTTGACGAACAACACCGGCGGCGGCCAGCCGGTGGCGCTCGCCAACATCCGCGCCATGGCGGAGCTGTGCCGCGAGCATCGCGTGCTGTTCTTCATCGACGCCTGCCGCTTCGCGGAGAACGCCTGGTTCATCCAGCAGCGCGAGCCGGGACAGCGCGAGCGGCCGGTGGCCGAGATCGTGCGCGAGGTGTTCCGCCTCGCCGACGGCTGCTTGATGAGCGCCAAGAAGGACGGCCTCGCCAACATCGGCGGCTTCATCGCCAGCCATGACGCCGCGCTGATCGATGGCCTGAAGGAGCGGCTCGTGCTCGTCGAGGGCTTCCCGACCTACGGCGGCCTCGCCGGCCGCGATCTCGAAGCGGTGGCGCGCGGGCTGCGCGAGGTGCTGGACGAGAACTACCTGCGCTTCCGCATCGGCCAGGTGCGGAGCTTCGGCGCCCGGCTCACCGCGCTCGGCGTGCCGATCGTGCAGCCCACCGGCGGCCACGCCGTCTACGTCGATGCGCGCCGGCTGTTGCCGGCGATCCCGCCGCGGCAGTACCCGGCGCAAGCGCTGTCGGTGGCGCTCTATCGCGAGGGCGGCGTGCGCGGCGTGGAGATGGGCAGCGTGATGTTCGGCCGCACCGATCCGGGCAGCGGCGAGCTGCGGGCGGCGCCGCTCGAGCTGGTGCGCCTGGCGGTGCCGCGGCGGGTCTACACCGCCTCCCATCTCGAGTACGTGGCGTTGGTCCTGGGCCGCATCCGCGAGCGCAGCCACGAGATCAAGGGCCTGCGGATGACCAACGACCCGCGCGTGCTGCGTCACTTCAGCGCCTCCTTCGAGGAGATCGAGGAGCCGGTCGCGGTCGCCGCCTGCTGTTCGTAGCCGCCTTCGTGGTAGAAAACGCCGGTGGCCGGCGAGGCGATGGCAGCAGGCCCGGGCGCCGGCGACACGGCGGGGCGCCAGGGGCGATCATGGCCGTGGTGGCGCCGGCGCTGCGGCGTGGCGGCGGCGGCGCTCTCGGTGGCGGTGGTCGGGCTGTGGCTGCTCGACATCCTCCGGCAGGGGGAGGATGGCCAGGCCGTGCCGGAGGCGCTGTCGCGCGGGGCGATCGTGGCGGCGCTGGCGGCCGGCGCGGCATGGCTGGCGGCGGCGCTGGCGGCGCGGCTGGCGGGCAGGCGCGGGTGGGCCCTGGGAGCCGCGCTGGTCCTGCCGGCCCTGCTGGCGCTGTCGCTGGCCGTGCGCTTCGCCGGCATCGACTCCGAGGTGAGCGGCAGGTACTACCTCGACGAGGGCACCTACTATCACAACGCCACGATGATCGATCGCGGCGAGGTGCTGCGCCTCAGCTTCGTCTATCCCCATCTCCTCTACTACGCCGACGCCCTGACGCTCTGGGCGGCGGCGCGCTTCCCGGCGACCGTGGCGGCGCTCGGCCGCCGGCTGTACGGCCTGGACGATCCGCTGGCGGTGGCCTGGCTGCTGCTGCGCGGCGTGGTCGCGCTGCTCTCGGCGTTGACCGTGGTGCCGGTCTACGAGCTGGCCAGGCGCGCGGGCGGCGCCGGCGCCGCCGCGCCCTGGGTCGGCCGCGCCGCCGGTGCGCTCGCCGCCGCCTTGCTGATCGCCTCGGACCTCTTCAACGAGGGGTCGCACCTGAACACCTGCGACGTGCCCTCGGCGTTCTTCGCCACGGTCTGCCTGCTCCTGGTGTCGCGGCTGGCGGACCGCGAGCGGGCCGGCGACTACCTCCTGGCCGGAGTGGCGGCGGGGCTGGCAGGCGCCAGCAAGTATCCGGCCGGGCTGGTGGCCCTGGGCATCGCCGCGGTCTGGCTGGGCTGGCGGGTGCGCCGCCGCGACTGGAGGGACGGCGGCCTCGGCTGGGCGGCGCTCGGCGCCCTCGGCGCCTTCGTCGCGGTGATGCCGAGCGTGGTGGCCTATCCCGGCATGGCGTTCGCCGGCCAGCGCGGCATCTTCTTCGGCGCTCGCCAGTACGGCCGGGGCGGCTGGCTGGGGGTGATGCCCGAGAGCAACGCCGGCTTCTATGCCGGCAAGCTCTTGTGGAGCTTCGGCTGGCCGGCGGTGGTCGCGGGGCTCTCCGGCCTGGCATGGCTCGGCATCCGCGCCCGCACCCGCGGGCGGCTGACGAGGCTGCTCTGGCTGGCGCCCTTCCCGGTGGTCTTCCTGGCGCTCGTGACGTCGATGAACATGGTGGTCAAGCGCAACCTCTACCCGGTGCTGCCGATCCTCGCCGTCTACCTGGGAGCGGGGATCGCGTCGTGGCTCGAGCTCGCCGCCGGGCGCGCGGGCGAAGAGGCTCCGTCGTCGTCGCCTTCGTCGTCGTCGCCCTCGTCGCCGCCGTCGTCGCCCTCGCCGCCGCCGCCGTCGTCACCCTCGTCGCCGCCGCCGCCGTCGTCGCGGCCGTGGTGGCCCGGCTCCCGGAACGCGTGGCGCTGGGCGGCGGCGGCGCTCGCGCTCGCCTGCCTGTGGCAGCCGGCCGGCCTGACGGCGCGCCAGACCACCGGCTACGTCATGCCCAGCACGCGCGAGGAGGCCGGCGCCTGGATCGGCGCGCACCTGCCGGCCGGCGCCGCGATCGTCAAGGAGTCCTACACCCCCGACTTCCCGCCCGGGCGCTTCGCGGTCTCGCACCAGCGTTTCGCCGGCCGCATCCCGATCGACGAGCTGCGCAGCCCGGAGAACGACTACCTGCTGCTGTCGAGCGCCGCCTATTCGCGCTTCCGCGATCCGGGCGGCCTGTTCACGGACAACCAGCGCCAGCTCGCCAGCCGCTATGACGAGATCTTCCGCACCTTCCCGCTGGTCAAGGAGTGGATCCCGGACGAGCTCCAGCTGGGCCCGGTCCTCCGCCTCTACCGCATCGATCCCGAGCCGGCCGCCTGCCTGCCGGCGGCCGAGCTGCGCGCGGCGGACGCTTTCGTCTCCGACGTCGGGCTGCGCCCCGACCAGGAGCACCCGGAGTGGCCGCTGCGTTTTCACTCTCCCGGCGACTGGGGCCTCTTCCGGGGGTGCTTTCCCGCCGGCCGCTACCGGGTCGGCCTGCTGGGCAACGTCCGCCTGCCGGCGCGGGTGCGGGTCACCGACGTGGCCGGCGTGCAGCTCGCGCTGCTGGCGCTCCAGCCCGCGGCGGCCGGAGAGCCGGGCGCCGCGCCGCGGCCCTCGCAGGCCGTGCAGGCACCGGCGGCCGCCGAGCTCTCCCTGCCGCGCTCCGGCAAGGTCCTGCTCTACGTCTACCTCGCCCCCGGGAGCCGGCTGCGCGCCGTCACCCTCGCCCGCGCGCCGCCGGCCTGAGATCGCGCCCGCGGGGGTGTAACCAGGGGCCTCGATCTGCCGTCTCGAGTAGTGTCCTGGATGGTCCCTGCCTCCCTTTGGACGAGGCACCCAGAGTTCTCCGTCCCTGCCCTCACCCAATCGTCCAGGGGGAGTCAGGGCAATCCAGGACAATGCCCCGTCTTGGGGAGGTGGTACGGTGGTAGGATCGGGGTCGCTGCGAGGCGGCTCCGCGTCTCGAGCGCTGGCGCACACGGGTCGCTGCCAGCTCCGACTTGGTCGACGTCGCCGGTTCCTGGAGGCAACAGATGAGTCTCAAGCGGGCTTTGGTCGCGGTGATGCTGGCACTGGCAGGGATGTGGGCGCTGGGCTGCAGCAACAGCAACAGCCCGACCTCGGGGTCCGCGTTCATGCTGGTCCTCAACGCGACCGTTGCCAACACCGCCATGGCGTCCACGATCACCGAGGCGGACCTGATCGTCGACGGCGCCACCGCGACCATCTTCCTGCCGCCGTTACCCGCGGCGTCCGACGCTCTCACCACGTCGGGACAGGCCGGTACCGGGCCGCATACGATGGCGATTGCGATCAACGGCCAGACCACCTCGCCGAACAGCTACACCGTGTCGATGGCCACGGTCCAGGTCTTCGACCTGAACCGGACCCTGCTCAAGACCATCATGCTGCCCACGCAGTCCGCCGTGCTCGCGACCGGCGGCAGCATCAGCTACAGCTTCTCCCTCTGAGCTCTCCGAAGATTGGCCCCTAGGCGGCAGGCCGCGCGGGCGAAAGTGGGATAAGCTCTCGCGGGGGGGGCGAGCCATGAAGCTCAGGCAGGCTTCAGCAGCGGCACTCCTGGCAGGACTCCTGGCCCTGGGCTGTTCCGGCGGCAGCAACAGCCCGACCTCGTCGTCGGGCTTCCAGATCGTGATCGTCGCCGCCCTGGCCAACGCCGCGGTGGTTCCCACCATCATCGAGGCCCGGCTGCTGTTCGACGGCGCGGAAGTGGAAGATCCGGGGACGGAGTCGAACCCGGTCGCGACCATCCTCTTCGCTCCGACCGGATTCGCCACGACCGGTCCGCACACCTTCGCGCTCCAGATCGTCAGCCAGACCACCTCGCCGAACACCTACATCGTGCCGCCGCCGGTCATCCGTGTCTTCGACGTCGCCGGCACGCCGCTCAAGACCATCCAGCTGAGCTCCCAGACGGCCAGCCTCGCCACCGGCGGCACGATCACCTACTCGTTCAGTCTCTGACGAGTCGTGGCGGGGGCAGGGGCGGCCGGCGGGGTCTATCCCCGCTTCATTGCTCGGTCTCGTCGTCGTCGTGGCTCTGCCACTGGTCCAGGGGGATCCAGGAGGCGTCGTCGTCGACCTTGCAGGTCGCGGGCGGCTTGTTCTTGCACACCTCGAACTGGTAGACCGGATGGATCTCCCAGACCGAGATCCGGTGCGGGCTCGGACGGACCGTGTCATGGCAGGCGCGGTGGCTGCCGTCGAAGAACAGCGGCCCGGTGACGCGGACCTGGCGTTTGATCGACATGCCGGCCAGCCCGGTCCAGCTCTCGGGCCGCAGGTGCGGGCTCATCTCGGCGGTGACGCTCTTGCAGTCATCGTCCTCGCCGGGCGTGTCGACCAGCTCGATGTGGATGTCGTTGAAGAGCTGGCCCCCGGTCTTGCAGTTGACCAGCTCCCCCTTATCCTTGTTCGACACGTGCGCGTCCAGGAGGTAGCCGGTGTACTGGACCAGCGTCCCCTCGCCGAGGTTGCCCGCGACGTTCTTCAGCAAGGTCCGGTCCGCCTTGGCCGCCTTGCGCTGCGGCTCGGTGACCGCGGCCTCGAGCTGGGTGAACGTCGTGTACTGGATCGGGGTGGCCGTCCCCTTGACGCAGAAGTTGTTCTTCGCGTCGCTCTCGGCCTTCTTGGCGGCCTCGGACGACCCGCCGTCGATGCCGCACTTCTGGTCGATTCCGAGGTTGGCCGTCGAGATGGCCTTGAACGGGACGTCGCAGCCGGGAACGAAGGGTTGCGCCGAGGCGAGCCCGGGGCCAAGCAGCGCACACGCGCAAGCGAGGATCATCTTCATCGCGAAGCTCCTTTGAATACCGTAACGCTACTCCAAAGGGTGCCGGGGGGCAAGCGGCGAGCGTGGCCGGTAGTGTCCTGGCAATCGAGGACACTACCGCAGCCGCTGCCAGGTGAGCCGGGTCGGCTTCGCGACGTTGGGGTCGGAGACCGGATCGGGGATGACCACGTCGATCCGGGCCAGCCAGACCTCGCGGCGAGGGTAGGCGGCGAGGGCGGCCGCGCGCAGCGGCGGGATGTCGCGGACGAAGACCCGCCGGCCGGTCTCGGGGCGCAGGTCGTTGTCGAGGAAGAAGTCGCTGTAGCACCAGGGATTGCCGGCGACGAACACCAGCGCGTCGGGACCCAGCCCAGCGCGGACGCCGGCGCGCAGCGGCTCCGGCGACACCGTCACGTACCAGCCCGCATGGTGCACCATCTGCCGCGGCAGCCGGCGGCCCAGGGGAAAGTAGAGCAGCAGGCAGCCCGCGGCGGCGCCCGCGGCCAGGCGCAGCGCGCGCCCCGTCCCGGCGCGCGCACCCGGCGCACCCGGCGGACGCTGCGGGCGCTCCGGGTGTTCCACGAGCCGCGGGTGTTCCAGGATCTCCGGGCGCTCCTGGCGCTCGGCGACGCCGAGCCGTCGCAGGCCCGCGTCGAACCAGCCTGCGACGGTGCGCAGCGAGCGGGCCGCGAGCAGCGAGAGCGGCCCCAGGCTCTCGAAGACCATTCGCGGGCCCGAGTAGAGGACGTCGCCGTAGAAGTAGAAGGAGTAGGCGAGGACGAGGCAGCCGGCGCAGGCCGCGAGCACGGCGTCGGCGGCGCGCCGGGGCCGCGCCAGGAGCAGCGGCGCGAGCAGCGCCAGGTCTCCCCAAGGAAGGCCCCAGAGCGATCGATTCAGCAGGTCGAGGTAACACGGGAGCCTGTGCAGCAGCGCCTCCGACCAGGGCACCAGCGCGTCGGCCGCCCGGGCGTAGCGCGCCGGCTCGTAGACCGCGTAGCCGGTCACCAGCGGCCCGCCGAAGACCGCCGCGTCGTACGCCGCCATCGCGGCGATGCAGGGCGCGGCCCCGAGGGCCATCCAGCCCAGTGCGGAGAGCCGCCGCCGCCGGGCCAGCTCGATCGCGCACCAGGCCACGGCCGGGCCGAGCAACGCGATCGCGGTGAGCGGACGGATGAGCAGGGCGAATCCACCCAGCAGGCCCGCGGCGATCAGCCGGCGGCGGAGCTTGCCGCCGGCTGCGCCGTCGTCCGTGGCCGCCGCAGGCGGCGAAGGCGCGACGTCTCCTGGCTGCGGGCATTGCGGGCAATGCGGGCAATGCGGGCGGTGCGGGCGGTGCGGGCCGTGCGGGCGGTGCGGGCGGTGCGGGTGGTCCTCCACCACTGAGGCGATCATCGCCAGGCACCACGCCCCGGCGCAGAGGGCCGGCACGTGCGCCATCGCGTCGGCCGCCATCAACAGCGCGAACGGCGAGCAGGCGAGGGCGGCAGCCGCGAGCAGCCCGGTCGCCGGGTCGTAGAGGCGCCGCCCCGCGAGCCACACGCCGGCGACCGCCAGCGCCAGCAGCAGCGGGGTCATCAACCAGGGAGCGTGCAGCCGCCAGCCGAGCGCCAGCAGCAGGGGCCAGCCGGGCGGGTACTTCGAGCACCAGCGGGTCGCGGTGAGGATGACGTTCTCGTTCGCGAACAGCGCCGGCACCCGCGGCGGCGGCTCGTAGAGGTGGCCGGCGGCCAGGATGCGCCCCTGGAAGAGGTACGAGATGCTGTCGGTGACGTGGGGCACGAGCCCCAGCACCGACCAGGCGATGAGCAGCGCCAGGACCGCCGCGCCGGCCGCCAGCGCCGCCACCGCCAAGCGCTCGCGCCGCGACGGGGGCGACATCTAGATGCGGATCGCCTCGAGCTCGTCGATGCGCTGGCGCACCAGGTCGAAGCCTCCCTGCCAGAAGCGGCGGTCGGTCATGTCGATGCCGACCTCGGCGAGGATGGCCTCCGGGCGGGCCGAGCCGCCGTAGGCGAGGAGCTTGAGATAGCCCGGCTTGAACGCGGCGCCCTGTTCCTGATAGCGGCGGTAGAGCGCCAGCACCAGCAGCTGGCCGAAGCTGTAGGCGTAGCAGTAGAAGGGCGTCTGGTAGATGTGCGGGATGCTCAGCCACTCGTAGCGGAACTCCGGCGCGACCAGGACGCTGTCGCCGTACTGCTCGGCCAGGTTGGCGAGGTAGATCTCGTTGAGGTCCTCGAGCGAGCGCCCGGCGAGGATGGCCTGGTGCGCCTCGAGCTCGTACAGCACGAAGTAGCTCTGGCGCAGCACCGTGGCGTAGACGTCGTCGACCGCCGAGGCCAGCAGGTCGCGGCGCGCCAGCGGGTCGGGCTCCTCGCGCAGCAGACGGTCGGTGATCAGCATCTCGGCGAACACCGAGGCAGTCTCGGCGAGCGGCAGCGAGGCGTGCTGGGTGAGGATCGAGTGGTCCTCCGCCAGCATGCTGTGGACGGCGTGGCCGAGCTCGTGCGCCAGCGTCGTCACGTCGCGCACCCGGCCGGTGTAGTTGACCAGCACCCACGGCGTGAGACGGGGCAGCACCGTCGCGCAGAAGGCGCCGGCGCGCTTGCCCTTGCGGGTCTCGCCGTCCAGGTGGTTCTCGGCCAGGACCCGCTCGGCGAGGCCGGCGAAGCCGGCGTCGAACTCGCCGAAGGTCTCGAGCACCGAGCGCGCCGCCTCCTCGTAGGGGATCTTGCGCTCCGAGCTGGCGAGCGGCGCGTAGAGGTCGTAGCGGCGCAGGCGGTCGAGGCCGAGCCAGCCGGCCTTCAGGCGGAAGTAGCGCTGGAAGACCGGCGCGTTGGCGCGCGCCACCTCCAGCAGCACGTCGACGGCGCGGTCGGGGATGTCGTTGTCGGTGTTGCGCACCGCGATCGCCGACGGGTAGCCGCGCAGGCCCACCGCCTCCTCGTGCCAGTCGCGCACGACGTTGACGTAGATCTGGCCGAGGATGGTCGCCTCCTCGGCGAAGACCCGGTAGAGCTCGCGGTAGGCGGCGGCGCGGAGCGCGGGCTGGGTCGAGTGGGCGTAGCCGGCGAGGGCGTCGCGGGTCAGGCGCTTGGTCTCGCCCTCCACCTCGAGGGTGAACTCCAGCCGGTTGGTCAGCATGGAGTAGAGCGTCATCACCGCGCCGATGCCGTTGTCGTCCTTGATGTTGATGATCTGCTCGGACTTCTCGTCGAGGGTGTAGGGCGACAGGCGGCGGAGCTCGAGCAGGAAGTGGCGATAGTCGGCCAGCCGGGCCGCCGAGAAGGTGGGGACGGCGGCGGCGGCGGTCTCCGGCACGGGCTCGGCGATCGCAGCGCGCGCGGCGATTGCCGGGGGCGCGGGCTCGGCGGTCGCGGGGAAGTTGGCGGCAGCGGCGGGGGCGGCCGGGGCCGGCGGCGCCGGCGGCAGCAGCGCCTGCGCCTCGTCGTCCGTCAGTCCCTTCCACCAGAGGGTGAAGAACAGGATGCGGTTGGTGGCCGCGGTGACCGCCTGGCGGACGCGGTTCCGGAAAGTGATCGCTTCCTGGTTGCCGGTGTCGGAGTTGAACCACAGGGAGCCGTAGTTCGCCAGCAGGTTGGTCTGCTCGGTGATCGCCTCGTAGCGGCGCAGGATCGCGAGCAGCTGCTGCGGCGACATGCGCGAGCGGACCTCCTCCCCCGCGGCCAGGGTCTCGCGGCAGGCCTCGAACTCCCGGAGGGCCGATTCGAGCTCGGCGAAGCGCCGCGCGATCACCGCCTCGGTCGGCGCCGGAAGCAGCTCGGACAGATCCCACCCGCGCAGCTGGTAGGCGGTCGTCGAAGGGGACGTGATGATCGTCATCTGGGGTAGGAGGGTCTCGGGTAGAGCTGTCGTGATCGGGTCGTGGCCGCCGTGGCGTCCCTGGACGCTAACTTAGGTAGTGGGTCAGTTTCCCGCGGCCTCCCTTTGGGCGAGGGGCCCAGGCTCCTGGGGCGTGTGACTTTGGCCCCTCGCCCGAAGGGAGGCCGAGGGAGACTGACCCACTACTCTATTTTAGCCGAGGACGCGGCGGAATGACGGTCGGCACCCCGGCGCTGACGGCGAGCTGGTTGAAGCTCGGCAGGTCGTGGGCGAGGAGGCCGTCGAGCTTGGCCAGCTGCGTGTCGACCGCCGCCACCAGCCGATCGCGCACCGCGATCGCTTGGGCCGTCGGCCGGTAGTCGCCGAACCCCATGTCCATGGCCAGGCCGTTGAGCTTGTCGTCCAGGCGGATCGGGTGGCCGACCGCGTCCTCGAGGCTGTGGGTCCTGGTCTGGTAGAGCGCCTCCTCGACCGCCTCGAGCTTGCGGTCCAGCTCCTTGGCCGCCCGGCGCACGGCGGCGTAGGGGTCGGCGGCAGGCGGCGGCGCGGCGGTCACGGCATGGTCGCCGGCCGCGCCGCGCTCGCCATCCTCGTCCTCGACGGGGACCGCGGCGCGCAGCCGCTTGCCGAGATCGGCGATCTCGGCGCGGACGGCGCGGATACGGCGCAGCGCGTCGTGGGTGACGTCGAGCTTGTCGCGGATGCCGAGCAGGAACTGGTTCTGCGCTTCGAGGTCCGCCTGGGTCGAGCTCGATCGGGGGTCCTTGACGATGGTGAGCGCCGCGGTGGCGACGGTGCGGGGATGGCCGCTCACCGTCAGCCGCACCTGGTAGGAGCCGGGAGCGGCCTGCGGTGCTACCAGCTCGCGGTGCCAGAGCACCATGCCCGGGAAGTCCTTGGCGCGCCGGTACGTCATGTCCCAGACGAAGCGGTTGAAACCCTTGGCGGCGGGAGGATGCGGCTCCTTCGGCCCCTCGAGCTCCGCGAACTTCGGCTTCTCCTCGGTCTCGGCGCCGGCTTCCGCCTCGGCCTCGCCGGCCTCCCCGGCTGCCTCCGGCTCGGCCTTCCCTCCGGCCTTAGCCGACGGCCCAGTCTCGCCCTTGCCGCCGCCGGCCGCGCCCGCCCCTGCCGCCGAGGCTCCGCCGGCGGGTACCGGGCCGGTGGGGTGCGCGCTGCCCGGGGCCTGCGCCTGCGACGGTTCGGCCGGCGACGCCGGTGCGGCGTGGGCAGCCCGGTCCGGCGTCGCGGCGGGAGGTAGGGCCTTCGCCCCACCCTCCTTGCCGGTGCCCGGCTTGGCGGCGGTGTAGCGATGGACCACCTTGCCCTCGCGGTCCAGGATCTCGATCTCGAGCGGCGACTGCCCGGCGGTGGGCTCGTCGCGGAGGTAGTAGTCGATGACCGCGCCGGTCGACGGGTTCGGCCCGTCTTCGGAGTCGCCGCCGTCGCCGCCGAAGCCACCCACGCGGTAGGCGGGACGCGGCGTGAACAGGTGGACGGGCGCGGCGTCCAGCTTGGGGTCGGCCGCCAGCTCGCGCAGCGGCTCCAGGTCGTCGAGCACCCAGAAGCCGCGCCCTTCGGTCGCCGCCACCAGGTCGCCCTCCTTGACGGTCAGGTCGGTGACCGGCACCAGCGGCAGGTTGAGCTGCAGCTTCTGCCAGCGGTTGCCGTCGTCGAACGAGACGTAGACGCCGCCCTGGGTGCCGGCGTAGAGCAGGCCGCGGCGGGCCGGGTCGGCGCGCACCACGCGGGTGAAGTGCGCGCGGTCGATGCCGTCGTCGATGCGCGTCCAGTGGCGCCCGTAGTCCGCGGTCTTGTAGAGGTACGGACGGTCGTCGTCGGTCTTGTACAGCGTCGCGGCGAAGTAGGCGGCGCCGGCGTCCAGGGGGCTGGGCTCGATGCTGTTGATCTGCGACCAGGCCGGCAGGCCGCTCGGCGTGACGTCCTGCCAGTGGGCGCCGCCGTCCCGGGAGAGGTGCACCAGGCCGTCGTCGGAGCCGACCCACAGCACGCCCGCCGCGACCGGCGACTCGGCGACGGCGAAGATGGTGTCGTAGTACTCGACGCCGGAGTTGTCCTTGGTGATCGGGCCGCCGGAGGGGCCCTGCTTCGACTTGTCGTCGCGCGTCAGGTCGGGAGAGATGGCGGTCCAGCTCTGGCCCTCGTCGGTGGACTTGAACAGCACGTTGGCGCCGGCGTAGAGCACGCGCGGATCGTGCGGCGACAGCGCGAGCGGGAAGTTCCACTGGAAGCGGTACTCGAGGTCGGCGGCGCCGGCGCCCATGGGGATGTCGGGCCAGGGATCGACAGCGCGGGCCTCGCCGGTCGCGTGGTTCAGGCGCATGAGGAAGCCGCCGTACGAGCCGCCGTAGACGACCTCGGGGTTGCGCGGATCGGCCAGGATGTAGCCGCTCTCGCCGCCCGCGGTCGGCTCCCACTGGCGCCGGTAGTAGTCGAAGCCCCCCTCGGGACGGCTGGAGATCCGCAGCGGCGAGTTGTCCTGCTGCGCGCCGTAGATGCGGTACGGGAAATGGTTGTCGGTCGAGACGCGGTAGATCTGGGCGGTCGGCTGGTTGTCCTGCGTCGTCCAGGTGAGGCCGCCGTCCTCGCTGACGGTGACGCCGCCGTCGTTGGACTCGATCATGCGGCGCGGGTCGGCGGGATCGATCCACAGGTCGTGGTTGTCGCCATGCGGCACGTGGATGGGCTTCCAGGTCTTGCCGCCGTCCTTCGAGCGCAGGAAGAACACGTTGACCACGTAGACCGACTCGGCATCCACCGGATCGGCGAAGATCCGCCCGTAGTACCAGGCGCGCTGGGTCAGCTCGTGGTCCGCGCTGGTGCGCTGCCACGTCTTGCCGGCGTCCTTCGAGCGGAAGACGCCGCCGCGCTCGGCCTCGACGAAGGCGTAGACGTTGTCGGGGTCGGTGGGGGAGACGGTGACGCCGACGATGCCCAGCGTGCCTTTCGGCAGGCCGGGGCTCTTCGACAGGTCGGTCCAGCTGTCGCCGCCGTCGGTCGACTTCCAGAGCCCGGAACCGGGGCCGCCGCCCTCCAGGCTGTAGGGGGTGCGGCGCACGCGCCAGGTGCCGGCATAGAGCACCCGCGGATTGACCGGGTCCATCGCCAGGTCGACGGCGCCGGTGTGGTCGTCCACGTACAGCACCCGCTTCCAGCTGGCGCCGCCGTCGGTCGAACGGTAGACGCCGCGCTCGGAGCTCGGCCCGAAGAGATGGCCGAGCACCGCGGCGTAGACGAGGTCGGGGTTGCGCGGGTGCACGCGGATGCGGGTGATGTGCCGCGAGTCGGCGAGGCCGGCGCGCTTCCAGGTCTTGCCGGCGTCGGTCGACTTCCACATGCCGTCGCCCTCGGAGACGTTGCCGCGCACCGTCTCCTCGCCGGTGCCGGCATAGACCACGTTGGGATCCCAGGCGGCGACGGCGATGGCGCCGATCGAGCCGCCGAAGCTGCCGTCCGAGGCGCTGTGCCAACTCTTGCCGGCGTCAGTCGACTTCCACACGCCGCCGCCGGCGCCCCCGAAGTAGTAGGTGGCACGGTTGCCCGGCACGCCGGCCACCGCCGCCGAGCGGCCGCCGCGATAGGGGCCGACCTCGCGCCAGCGCAGCGCCTTCCACCGCTCGGGCTTGAACCCGGAGGCGGGGTGGGCGGCGGCGGCGGCCGCGAGGACGGGCGCCACCAGCAGGAGGGGCAGGGACCCCAAGATCGGTAGCAAGGCGGCCGGCCGCCGGAGCCGGCGCAGGCAGGGCAGGAGCAACCGTGAGGGCATGTTCGACTCTCTCCGCGAAGGTGGGCCCCGGGGCCCGGTCCAGTGCTGTCGCGGCGAGAGTCTAGAACATTCGGGCTGGCGCGGCTGACCGGCCGGGCAGCCTGGCAGCAGGTGACCTGGTTAACTTGCTGGCTGGCGGCACCGCGCCCTCAGTGCAGCTTGCGCAGCTCCTCCTCGATGCGCTCGGCAAGGTAGATCTTCAACAGCGATTGATAAGGTACGTCGCGCTTGTTCGCCAGGGCCTTGAGATGATCGACGATCGACTCCGGGAGGCGCAGCGAGATGGTGACCGTCGAGGGCTTGAGGCGCGGGAACACCGTCGGCTCGGCGCGGCTCCAGTCGAGATGATCCGTCGAGTCGTGGGTGGCCCAGAACTCCCGCTCCTCGTCCTCGGAATCAAAGGTCGGGATCGGCTGGAGGCTCTTGCGCTTGTGCACTCTCGTACTCCTTCCGCTCGCGGCGGGTCATGTCGCGAGCCGAGATGATCCGCACTCTCTCGCCTCGCAGGGTAAAGACGACGAACAGGAGCCGGTCGGCGTCGGTTCGCCCCAGGGCGTAATGCCTGACCTCGCCCCGAGAGTGGAGGTCGTCCTCGGCGACGACGAGAGGTCGATTGAAGAAGACCTGCTCGCTCTCCTGCCGGGAGACTCGATGGAGAAGCCAGTTCTTCTCCGCATTGCCGGCGTCCCACTCGAATTCGGTGGCGTCCTCGCTCTCGCCCATTGCCTGCCCCCGACCTCAGTATACGATAGTCATATACATAGCGCCAGGGGGGACAGGCTGGCGGACCTACCTTAACTCTGCGTGGGGGTGGTAGGGGGGTGGGTTCATTGGGCGCAGGGCAGCGGCCGTCGGTAGGTCAGTCCTCTGTGTAGTCGTTCCTTGTCTCAGACCGGACCGTTCAGAAGCTCTTCCCGCCCTCTTCTCGGCTTCGCGCGGCTCCGCCCCTACTCGCTACGCTGCCACCTGGTTTCTGGCTTGGTCCATGGCTCTCTATCTAGAGAGCGGCTGTTGGAAGTCTTATCCAGTGCTTCCGGCGCGGCAAAAAGCGCTGGAGTTGAGCTTAAGAAGGTGGAACGGAGGCGTGAAGCCTTTAGGGACTTCGCCAACCGTCGATAGGCTCAGGGTCAGCCACTCCGCGGGATCAGGGCATCATCGCCCGGTCAAGTTCGACAGCGGTGCCTTCTCGAGTCCCAGGGGGACCTGCCGTGCTTGCGGCGCTTCCGGTCTCGCGGCCGGCGGCCGCCGGCCGCCTGGGCGGAGGCAGATTAGGCGGGAAAGGCCATTGTGCTTGAAGAGCTACACGAGGGCGGGTACCCGAGCCGCAAGCCTTCCGCGGCGAAATCGCATCGGTGGGTTGCCGCATTCTGATAAACTTTAAAGATGGTCCTTTTAGCGGGGCAGGTTTTCAGGCAGTGAGTTCACCGTTCCTGGTTGACGGAGCGCGAGTTCGGCAACTTGCAGGTACTCGGCAGGGTCGCGTCAGCCTGGGTGGCTTCGCGTACCAGACGGCGTACGCAGTGGCCCGGATGGCCAGTCTGTACACGCGACGCCCTGTGCTGGATCTTGAAGGGATTCCTTCGCTTCTCCGGTTCGACTGGGCTGAGGACCTGGACGAATTGGAAGTAGACGGAAGTGCAGTCCTAACGCAATGTAAGAGGATTTCGAACATCGGTCAGGCGAGGAGCTTAGCGGACGTGCTGCTAGGCTTCGCACCAAAGTGGCTATGGACCTCAGAGAAGGAGCGGAGCGAGGGCCTTCGTTTTCGGCTCGTTTGCACGGACCCGCGTTTCGCGGGCCGCGCTCCTACTCCTCTTAAGTCATATCGACCGCTCCCGGGAGAATCCTCCCGAGATGCCGTGCTGGCCGCCGCGCTCCAGGACCTTGAGGCCTCTCCTTCTCCGCGCTCCGACAGAGCCTGTTGGCAGCTAGAGGCGGAATCCCTGGGGCTTGAAAGGTTGTGTAATGAGGTCTGGGAGAGAACTGAAGTGGTGTATCTTGACTCGCTTCCCCTGCTCGATGATCCGGCCGGGCCCCTCTTCCGAGCCGAGCGGGAGGCACTAAGTCTGCTGATTCGGATGCTGGCCGTAAACGCGACTCGGCAGCGGCAGGCGTTGGCGGCCTTGCGGACTCTGCTTCATTCGAACGCAGTAGAGTTCGATCCTGTCGGTACACTTCCGATCCCGCGCGTCGACCGCGACCCGCGAGTGGTGGAGTATGACGACATTCACTACACCCTTTTCGAATTCCAGGCCCCTCCAGAAGAGCCTGTCCCGTTTCAGATAGTGACTCGGGCGTTCTTGGAGGAGGCTGCCGCTGAGCCGAAGCGCGTTTTCGTCGCACGCCGGCCACGTTGGGGGGACGTGGTTCACGGTGAGGACAAGGAAGTCCGCTTTCTCGAGCGGGAAATGACCGATCGGCTCGTCGCTCGGGTAGGGAAGGAGCTCTTGAAGGGTCTCGGTGCTGAGCAGCCGCTTCCCGTTCTCCTTGTGCTAGGGGCCCCTGGCGCTGGGAAAAGCACCCTCGTGCTGCGAGTGGCCGCGCGCCTCGTTAAGGACGGCCTCGCGGTAGTCGCGGCGCCAAAGTTGAATCTCGATCGGATTGAGGAGGATGAGGTCGAGCCCTACCTTCGGGCATTGGCTCGCCTGGAGGACGGGCCGCTGCCTGTTCTGCTGGTACTTGACGATCCGCTTTTTGCCGACTCAGGCTGGGATGTGCTCCTCCGACGCTTGGCCAAAAGGAGCCGGCGAGTTGCTGTCTTGGGGGCAAGCCCTGAGTTCCTCTTCCGTGAATTCGGCTACACTCTCACGGCAGGGCGCCAAATTGCTTTCGCCAGTGTAGTCCTGCCACGCCCACTGCAGACCGAGCGGCGAATTCTCGCCCAGCTTCATGGTCGTGACGCGGAGAGCTTCGAGGAGCGAGAAGAGGAATTCCTCGTCCTGGCTATGGAAGCCTCCGCAGGGATCTCCTTCGACACAATCATCGATAGAATCTGGAACACGCTCAACCACGGTCACCCGATAGATCCGAGGCGAAGGCCAGCCGACCTGCCTTGGCCCGTGCGGGCCTATCTCTTGGCATGCTGCTTTCATCGGCTCTACTTGCGATGCTCCGAGGTGCTGATGCGAGCTGTTCTGAGTCACACAGGAGAGGACCAACCGCCAGATGGGTTTGCCTACGACCTGCAGCGCTTGGACAATGAGCAGGGCTGGTCTATCTTCAGCATCGAACGTCTGACAGATTGGCAGCGCTTTCTGGGGAGTCAAATCGGCACCGCGCATGCGAGGATCGCGAGCGAAGCATGGAGACGGAGGCCAGTGCCCGCTTTCGATATAAGCGATTGGGTCCTGGCTTGCTCAGTGGATGCGCAGCCCGCTGCAAGCGAAATCGGCCGGCTTGCGGTGCGCCTAGAACAGGAGTCGGGAAACAGCGACGCAGGATTTCTCTCCCGTCTAACCACGCTGTGGAATCGTGCGGCTACCGACGGAGTCGTCGAGAGTCGTGACCTATATCTTTTGCACAGTGCGCTGCTGGCCGAGGGCGATAATTCTTCGGCACGCAGAGTGAGGCCTGGGCTAGAAGCATGTCTTGCACGCAGGGATGAGCAGAGCTGGCTGGCATTTATGGCGCTGACCCGCGATACTGGTTCGCGAGAGGCCGCTATCGAGTCGCTCGGTACAAGCGGCGACCTCGTGCGTTTGATTCAGGTTGCCGACCTGCATCTCGCACCGTTCCGTGCAGGTCAATTTCTTGAATTGATGGAGGGCGAACCTGTATACGAGGCGACCGTTATCGGCAGGATCATCGAGACCTGCAGGCATCCCCAAGCGTACAAGCTTCTCGCCCATATTCTCAAGTCGCATTCTGGAGACGCAGCTATTCGCAACGCAGCCTTGGAATGGATCCGTGAAAACCCAGGGCATCCTCATGCCTATCTGCTTCTTAAATATTTTGTGATCTCGCATGCGACCGATGAGATCGTGCGACATCAGGTCTTCGAATGGGTGAAAGATAATCAGAGCCACTATCAGGCGTTTTTCTTACTTAAGGCAGTTATTGTGGCAAATGCAAACGACCAGGCTGTTCAGCGGAGCGCACTCGAATACATTCGTGGTTTGACTCATCCCTCAGCCTATACGCTACTCAAGACCTTCGTGAAGGCGTGTCCGAACGACAGTATTCTATGGCAGACTGTCCTCGGAATGGTCCGCGATTGCCCGAACCAGCCCTCCATGCGAAGACTTCTTGAACCTATCGTTCATGCCAACCTAGCAGACAAAACCTTCCGACATAGCCTCGGCAGATGGATCCGAGACAATCCGGGGCATCCTCAAGAGTATTGGTTCCGCGTGTGCCTCGGCGAAGGCAATTTAGGATCCGAGGCGAGTTTTTATAACTTGCTTGACTGGATTCGGGACAACCCGGAGCACCCGAAGGTCCATAGACTTCTGAAGCCATTCGTCGAAGCCGAAGCGGAGGCACAACCTTTGCGGGAGAGCCTCATGGAGTGGGTGAGTGATAATCCTGGCTACACGCAGGCGCCTAAGTTATTAAAGCCATTTCTCTCCGCGCCGGAGGCGGATACCTTTCGCGCGCTGGTCCTTGAGTGGATTCGAACTAATGTTGGTCATCCAGATGCTTATGATCTTCTCGCGGCACTCATCAGGGCCGGCAAAGGGAGCGAAGAGGTCCGACGCTATGTGCGTGAACGGATAGTAGAGAATCCTGACCACCCCCTGAATTACCTCATCGTGGCTGCCCTCGTTGAGTTCTGCAACGGATCAGAAGATGTTCTTCGTCTCGGAGAGGAGCGCGCTCTCAATCCCAGGCAGTTTGGCCGTTCTGCGATTGTGGTGGCACTCTTGAGAGGCGGTAAAGCAGCGCCACGTTATATCGAACTCGCAGTCGACAACCTCAAACAGGTAGGCAAGGGAGGGCGCACGTTTCTCCTGTCGCGCTTGGCGGAAGCCTTGGCCGAGAACCAAGCGACGTCCTTGGCATACCTGGTTAGCGATGAGTCTAGGGAACGGCGAGGGAGTATATTAAAGAGTATCGCTGTGGGTTTTCGGCGGCATTCGGAGGCTCTTGGAGGCCTGTTGCGTGACTGGATTGGAACCCTGCGCACCGACGATGCCAATGAGCTCATCGTGCAGCTATTTGATGTTGGAATTAATCCTGATTGGCTCCCAGCTTTCGTCGCTGAGCGGTTGGCTCAGAACTTCCGGAGGAGAGGCTACGGATTCCTTGTGCGAGCAGCTAGGCGTAACGCGGCTGCTCGATCCGCTTTGCTTGAATATCCGGCTCTCGACCCGCGGGTCCGCGTAGATCTACTGACAGATGAGCGAGAGTGAGCCACTTCTTTCGATTCCGATGATTTGGGGCGATGCGGTCAGGCGGCCCCGGTTTCTAGGGGTACGGGTAACTGCGGCCTTGGATCGAGCACGCCTCCCGGGTGCGTCAACCACAGGAGTGCCATGCCCGCGATGATCGCCGCGATAATCGCCCTCCAGTTGCGCATGGCTCACGCTTGCTTGGGGAAACCTGGCTTCGGTTCAGTAGTCAGGCCTCGTAGCGCCTGCACCGCGGATTTTGGAGTGTCAGCGGCTGAGAAAAGGCGCTGCTTGTGTAGAGCTCTGCATATTCAGCGCTTCTACTTGGCCGCCGACATGTAGAGGTTCCCGGAGCCGTTAGGTCCGCGAGAGGCGCTCAGAATCACCTCATGGTGGGTTATACAGCGCCTGGGCGCGGCTGTGACTTGCGCACCGAGCCGCAGGACGATCAGCCAGTCCATGCAAAGGCTCAGCTCGACCGGGCAGACGCGCTCGGGGCGAGGACTTCGCGGAGCTTGCGGGCGAGCTCCAGGGGGAGGAAGGGCTTGGCGAGGAAGGCGGTGCCGCTGGCAGGTGAGGTGGCGGGGGTGACGGAGTGCTCGTCCTGGCCTGACATGAAGAGGACGCGGAGGGCGGGGCGGAGGTGGCGCAGGTCCTCGGCCAGGGCGCGGCCGCTCCTGCCGGGCATGCTGACGTCGGTCAGCAGCAGGTGGATGGAGCCGCGATGGCTCCTCGCCGCGTGCTCCGCCTCGCCGGCGTTCGCGGCGGCGAGGACGGTGTAGCCGTTCGCTCTCAGGATCTCGCTCACCAGGTCGCGCACGCTCGCCTCGTCTTCGACCAGCAGGATCGTCTCGCTGCCGCGGGGCGATGCGGGAGGCGCGCCGCCGAGCGGGGCGGCGGGCGCGGCGGCGGCGGCGGCGCGCGGCAGGTGGATCTCGAAAGTCGTGCCGCGCCCCGGGGCGCTCGCCACCGCTATCGCGCCGTTGCTCTGGTGGACGATGCCGTGGACCGTCGAGAGCCCGAGGCCGGTGCCCTTGCCGCGTTCCTTGGTGGTGAAGAAGGGCTCGAAGATCCGCTCCAGGACCTTCGCGTCCATGCCGATCCCGGTGTCGGAGACCTTCAACACCACGTGTGGACCGGGCCGCAGGCCGACGCGAGCGCTGGCCTGCGCGCGGTCGAGCTCGACGTCGCGCAGCTCGAAGGTCAGGCTGCCTCCCTGCGGCATCGCGTCGCGCGCGTTGACCGCCAGGTTCAGGATGACCTGCTCGAGCTGGCTGCGGTCGGCTTCGACGCGGCCGAGGCCGGGAGGGGCGATCATGGTCAAGCGGATGTCCTCGCCGAGGAGGCGCCCGATCATCGTCTCGAGCCCGCGCACGAGCTCGGCGAGATCCAGCACCTCCGGCTCGAGGTTCTGGCGGCGGCTGAGCGCCAGGAGCTGGCGGGTCAGCGCGGCCGCGCGCTCGCCCGCCTGGTGGATCTGCTCGACCCGGTCGCGCGCCGCGTGGTCCGGCCCGAGCTCGAGCGCCAGGATCTCGCTGTAGCCGAGGATGGCGGTGAGGTAGTTGTTGAAGTCGTGGGCGACGCCGCCCGCCAGGCGGCCCACCGCCTCCATCTTCTGGGACTGGCGGAGTTGCTCCTCCAGCTGGCGCCGCTCCTCCTCGCCCTTGCTGATCTCGCTGATGTCGCGAGCGATCGCCGAGGCCCCGGTGGGTCTGCCGTCGCTGTCGCGCAGCGGCGAGACCGACAGGCTGACGACGATCTCGCTGCCGTCCTTCCGCCGGCGGACCGTCTCGAGGTCGCGGACGGCCTTCCCGGCGCGGATCAGCCGCGAGATCCGCCCGGTCTCGGCTGCCTGCGACGGGGGCACGACGATCGCGACGTGGCAGCCGATCGCCTCCGACGGCCGGTAGCCGAAGAGGCGCTCCGCGCCGGCGTTCCAGGTGAGGATGGTGCCGTTCAGCCCGATGGTGAAGATCGCGTCCTCGGAGCTCTCCACGATGGCGGCGAGGCGCGCCAGGCTCTCCTCGGCCCTCCTGCGCTCGGTGACGTCCGACACCATGGCGAGGGCGCCCAAGAACTCGCCGCTCGGTCCCAGCAAAGGGCTGGTGGCCGGACGCAGCCAGACCACCGACCCGTCGCTGCGCCGGAAGCGGAAGTCGCCCTCGCCGCCGCTCCGGCGCTCGCGCCGCATGAAGGTCCGCGCCGCCCGGTCGCGCGCCCCCGGGTCCATGAAGTCGTACAGCCGCCTGCCGAGCATCTCCTCGGCGCGATAGCCCAGCATCGAGGCCAGGCGGTCGTTGACGAAGGTCGTCCGCGCGTCCCTGTCGAGGGTCCAGATCCCCTCGGCGGCGGTGGTCACGATGGTGCGGTAGCGTTCCTCGCTCGCCCGCAGGGCGCTCTGCGCATCGGCGGCCGGCAGGGGCTGACGGTGGGCCTGGCTGTTTGCCTGCATGGGTCCCGCGGGCGCGGGGGCGTCGAGGCTCCCCCGCGTTGTTGCGATTCGATAGTATACACGCAGTTGCCGTCCTATAGACAAGTGGACGGTCGTGTCCCTCGTGTCCCCAGGTTGAACCAGGACACGACCGACCGGCCGGTCGTGGCTCCGTTCGCTCGCGAGACACGGACCCACGCCAGCGGGGGGCCGGTCAGCCGCGATCAGGGGTAGTCGTTGACCTCGAGCTTGTCGAGCGGCAGGCCGCAGGGGTAGAACAGGTTGAACACCGGCTGCTCGATGATCTCGGCGAAATGCAGCAGCAGCGGGCCGTACTCCTCGATGCCCGACTGTCCGGCCTCGATGGACTCGTAGTCCTGCCTGGGGATCTCGAGCTCCTCGGCCAGCTGGTCGGCGGTCTTCTGGCGGCGCTCGCGGTGCTTGCGGATCAGCTCTCCGGCCTGGCCTTGACGGGTGTCGGCGGACCTGCCGCTGTCGGCGAGCAGGCGCGAGGTCGGGGTCTCGAGCTTGATCGCGACGAGCGCCAGCAGCGGGCCCCACTGCTCGGCCGGCGAGGTGCCGGCCTCGAGCTCCCGGTAGCGGTCCTCGGGGATGCCCATCTGGGCGGCGGTCTCCTCGACCGACAGCTTCTTGCGCTCGCGTTCCTTCTTCAGCACGTCTCCGAGCTTCACAGGCGCCTCCTCGTCGTGGATCGAGTCGCTGTCCGACGGCGCGTCCCGGGACCGGGCGGCTCCCGGACCGGTGACCGCCCGCAGCATACAGTGCCCGTGCCGGCGCCATCCGGGACAAGGCGACTGGCATGCCACTACCGCCGTCTCTCGGCCGAGAGCAGCTTCAGCGCCTCGATCGGCCGCCGGTCCGGGGCCATCATCTTGATCGCCCGCCGCAGCATCTTCTCGGCGTCCTCGCGGTCGCCCATCTGGCGGTGGATCTCGCCGGTGTAGTAGACCGCCAGGCCGCAGTCGGGATCGCGGCGCAGGGTCTCCTGCAGCTCCTTCAGGGCCCGCGCTCCCTGGCCGGGAGCCAGGCAGAAGCGGCAGTAGGCGAGCTCGGCGCTGTAGAGGCCGTTCTGCGGATCGCAGTCGGACGCGAACTCGAGCAGCAGCGCGGCTTCCTGGAGCTTGCCGGCGTCCATCAGGGCGCGTCCCTTGCGGTACTGGACCTCGGGATCGAGCAGATCGGTCTTGATCGTCGGCAGGTCGGCGGGGGCGCGGCGATCACGCTCCTCGCGCCGCGCCTTGCGCCGGAACAGCACCGTGTTGCGCTGCTCGAGGTCGAGCAGCTCGGCGTAGGCGCGGGCGCCGGCTAGGAAGAGGTCGCGCGCCTTCTCCTCCATGCCGGCCAGCTCGGGGCCGGCGAGCGTCCAGGGGGCGAAGCGCCTGGCGAAGTCGAGATACCTGCTCTCGACGGCGGCGGGCGAAGCTTCCTCGTCGGCGCCGAGCAGGTCGAAGGCGTCGAGGCGCCGGTAGGAGAGGTAGGCCTGCATGATCTCGTTGCGGTACGCGGTGACCGACGCCGAGACTTCGCTCGACGATGAGGGCGACGCGGACGCTGAGGGCGACGAGGGCGACGAGGACGCTGAGGGCGACGAGGACGACGAAGGCGACGAGGGCGACGAGGCGGTGTCCGGGGATACCGCGGCGGCGGCGAGGTGCGGCGTGCCCGCGGCGGCGGCGGCAGCGGGGTCCGGCGCGCCAGTGCCCGCGCCCGCGCCCGTGGCCTTGGCGGCGACGGCGGCGGCGGGCTCCGGCGCGCCCGCGCCACCCGCGGCATGGGCGGTGGCGAGGCTCGGTGCGTCCTGCGGAGCGGCGGCCGGGGAAGCGGGCCTCACGGCGGGCGTCGCCGGCATCGCCGCCAGCTGATCGGCGGTGATCACCATGCCGAGCATGGCGAGCGCGTAGAGCAGGCGGGTGATCTCCTCGAAGGGCAGCGCGGAGCCGAGCGCCAGCTCGTCGATGCGCCAGCCCGAGCGCAGCGCGACGGCGACCTGGGCCTGGCGCTGGCTGAGCCGGACCTCGTCGAGCGCGCAAGGCGGGCTGGGATTCAGGCAGAGCTTCTTGCCCACCAGCGGCACGATGCCGGCGTCGACCTCCTCCTGGGGGGCGAACTTGGTGACGCCGGTGACGACGAGCTGCGGCACGCGGATCTTGAGCGGCGACTGCGGGTGCGGCACGTCCTCGTGGGTCCGGAAGTCGCCGTCGCGCCAGGCGAAGACGTCCAGCAGCTTCTTGGCCAGGTTCTCCTGCAGCACCCGGAAGAGCTCCTCGGCGGTGACCACGTCGTGGTCGAGGAGCACCTCGCCGAGCGGCAGGCCGAGCGAGGCGGACTGGCCGAGGTAGGCGTGGAGATTCTCCTCGGCGAGCTTGCCCTGGGCCACCATGTAGCGGCCGAGAGTCTCGTGCACCAGGTTCGAGCGGCAGTCGACCGGCACGCCGTGCTCGAAGACGATCCGCTTCGAGATCTGCTTGCGCCGCACCTCGACGATCACCGTCCGCCGGTGGGCCGAGAGGGCGAGCAGCAGGGCGGCGAAAGGCACCGTCTCCCGCGGTCCTCCCCGTGGACCCGGGGTGCCCAGGGCCCCCTCGTGGAGCCGCGAGATCTCCTCGAGCTGCTCGGGTGTCGGGATCACGCGGGAACCTCGTGGAATTGCGGACGGCGGACGACGGCGCGAGGCTACCTGCTGTATCGGGGCCTGTCAAATGCGCCGCGGGCACGGTAGTGGGTCAGGTTCGCGAGGGTCCATCCCCCCTCTGAGCCCGTATGGGCAAGGGTTCATCGTCCTCCGGAGCCGCCCAATCGCGAGGAAGCGCTTGACGCTTATGGTTTGTTCACATATGGTAATGGCAACGGGTCGTGCTGAAGGGTGGGTCTTGCCATCGAGAAGGAGTGCCCCATGACGTGGAAATTGCGGGAATCGCGTTGGATCTGCGCCGTTGCCGTGCTCGTGTGCCTGCTGGGACTGCCCCTGGCCGGCAGCGCCGCGACTCCGCAGCTCGTCGGCTCGGAGGTCCAGGTCAACACCAACGGTCTCTCCCAGATGCACAACCCGTCCGCGGCTTTCGACCACGCGGGCCGCTCGCTGGTCGTCTGGGAAAACGATCTCCTCGGGGTGCGGGGCCGCCTCTACGACGCCGCCGGCACTCCTCTCGGCAAGGAGCTGTCGCTGGTCGGCAACCTCGCCTGGTCCGTCCTGCCCGGCACCGCGCCGGTGGTCTTCCATCGCAACCCGGCCATCGTCTTCCTCCCCTCCGGCAACTTCCTGCTGGCCTGGGCGGAGGAGCACGGCACTCTCGAGTGGACGATCTTCTTCGAGAACCTGCAGGTCCAGAGCCGCGAGATCGTCGTCCAGGAGTTCAACGTCGCGGGCACGCCGGTCACCGGCCCGCGCACGATCAGCTCGGGCGGCGTCGGCCTGAAGAGCCTGCCGCGGCTGGCGGCGCTGCCGGGGGGCGGCGCGGTGGCGGCCTGGATGAGCTCGTACGGGAAGGGGAGCACGCCTCCCTCCGAGCTCGGCGTGTTCGCCCGCCAGCTGGACGGCGCCGGCCGGCCGACCGGCAGTCAGACGCAGGTCGACACCAAGAGCGGGGCCATCGGCCTCGCGCCGGCGCTCGCGGTCGATCCGGACGGCAGCTACCTGATCGCCTGGACGAGCGAGAACGGGACGGACACCTTCAACACCTCGATCTACGGGCGGGTCTTCGGAGCCTCGGGTGCGCCGCTCGCCGCGCCCTTCGCGATCACCTCCAACACGGTCGGGCCGCAGGGGCGGCCGACGGTGGCCAATGACGGCCAGGGCAGCTACCTGGTGGCCTGGCAGAGTTACTTCAACGACCTCTGGCACACCCGGGTCGACGGCCAGATCGTCAGCAAGGCCGGCGGCCTGCTCGGCAAGCGGCAGACGATCAGCACCGGTGAGGGCAACAACCTGGCGGACGCCGCTCCCTCGGCGGCCGTGGCGCCTGGCGGCACCTTCATGCTGACCTGGATGGAGTGGAACATCTCCTTCCCGGTCGGCCTGGCGGGCGTGCAGGTGGACCGCACCGGCGTGCCGCTCGGCAACCAGTTCTGGATCAACGACCTCCAGATCGGGGCCCAGGGCCGCACCTCTCTCGCCACGGACGGCGCGGGCCGTTACCTGAGCTCGTACGAGGGCTTCGAGAACCAGACCACCCTCGGCATCAGGGCGCGCTACTTCACCGCCGACTGATCCTCGCGGCCAGCCGGCGCTTCGGCGTGCCGACGCTTCGAACCCCTCCCGGCGCGCCGCGGGGGGGCGGGCCTTGCCGCTGGGAGCCATTTCGGTCATCCTTCGCGGCGAGGTCCGGACCGGCGGCAAGTCTCCGCGGCGGCGGCTTCGCCGGCGCCCTTCGGTCGCGGACCGACCCACAGTCGAGGCTCCACTTGGACGAATCGATCCATCGCGATCCGGACACGCCGGAGGCTGAATCCGAGGCGGCCGGCGCGGCCGGTGCGGCCGGTGCGGCCGGTGCGGCCGGGGCGGCCGGCGTTCCGCGGCAGCTCAACCGCCGGCAGCTCGAGCGGCGGCGGCCCCGGCGGGCGGCCGCTTGGGGGAGCAAGGACGTCTTGCGCGCGGCGACGCTGGTCTTCGCGCTCTACTTCGGGCTGCAGCTGCTGTGGGAAGTGCACCCGCTGATCCTCACCGGCTTCATCGGTCTGCTGTTCGGGCTCGGCGTCGCGAGAGGGGCGGACTACCTCGAGCGCATCCGGGTGCCGCGGGGGATCGCGGCGGGGCTGATCGTGCTGTCGACCTACGGCGCTCTCTTCGGGGTGATGGCGATCGCGGCGCCGACGCTGGAGAAGCAGTTCGGCGAGCTGCGCCGGCGGCTGCCGGAGGCGCTGGACCGGGTCGATCAGTGGGTCGCCGCCAATCGCGGCAGCTTCTGGGGGCAGCTCCTCGAGGACTCCTCGGGAGGCGAGGGCGCGCCCGCCCAGGCCGCTGCCCAGGCGCCGCTGCCGGCGCCGACCCCCGCCCTGCACTCCGGAAAGTCGCACCGCGGTGGAGCCACCGGGACCGGCGCACCCCCGCCGGCGCCCCCCGGTGCCAATGGCGCGGCCGGCGCGGCCGCCCAGCCGCCGGGGACCGCGCCTCTCGGTGCCCATGGCGCGACCGGCGCGCACGCCGCCAGGCCGGGGGGCGCTCCCCCCGGCGCCGGTGGCTCGCCTGCCGCGGGCGCCACGGGTGCCGGCGTGCCGGGGGCCGCCGCCGGCGCTCCGTCGCCGCTACGGATCCGGCTGGTCCGGCAGCTCGGCGCCGCGTCCCGCTATCTCTTCCCGTTCCTGTCGTCCACGCTCGAGGTGCTGGTGGGCCTGTTGCTGATCACCTTCGTCGCGATCTACTTCAGCGTCGACCCCGAGGTCTATCGCCGCGGCCTGCTGCACCTGGTGCCGCATCCCAGCCGGCAGCGCGTCGACGAGGTGATCACCGCCATCGGGGTCACCCTGCGGCGTTTTCTGAGCACCCAGCTCATCGCCATGGTGGTCATCGGCTCGATGGTCTCGATCACCCTGGCGCTGCTCGGCGTCGAGGCGGCGCTGTCGCTCGGCATCATCGCCGGGGTCCTCGAGTTCATCCCCACCATCGGCCCGATCCTCTCGGCGCTGCCGGCGATCGCCATGGGCTTCCTGGTCTCGCCCGAGAAGGCGCTGGAGGTGGCGATCGCCTTCACCCTCGTGGAGCTGGTCGAGGGCCACGTGCTCATCCCGATGCTGATGAAGCGAGGGATGAACCTGCCGCCGCTGATCACCATCCTGAGCCAGGCGATGATGGGCGTGGTCTTCGGCTTCCTCGGGCTGCTGGTCGCGGTGCCGCTGGTCGCCACCGTCCTGACCGCGGTCAAGATGCTCTATGTCAACGACGTCATGGGGGACGACCTCCGGACCGGCACCCCCGCCGACTGAGCGCTCGCCGCCGGTGCTGCGCGTGCTGCTGGTGGGCGACGACCCGCTCGCCCGCGGCGGCCTGGCCTACCTGCTGAGCGGCGAACCGGGTCTCACGGTGGTGGCGCAGGCCGACGCGCTCGGGGCGGCGGCGGCCGTCGAGCGCGACGATCCCGAGGTCGCGGTCTGGGACCTCGGCGCCGATCCGCTCGGCTGGCTCGAGCGGCTGGGCGACCTCGGCGAGAGCGGGCCGCCGGCTCTCGCCCTGCTCCTCGACGAGGAGGCGGCCGCCGCGGCGCTCGCCGCGGGCGCTCGCGGCCTGTTGTTCCGCGACGTCGAGCGCAGCCGCCTCGCCGCGGCGTTGCGCGCCCTGGGGAGCGACCTGATGGTGTTCGACGACGCCCTGCTGCCGCCGCTGCTGCGCCCGCGCCCCGCTCCGCAGACCCAGCCCGAGCCGCTCACCCCGCGCGAGCTCGAGGTCCTGCAGCTGCTGGCGCAGGGCCTCTCCAACCGCCGCATCGCCGAGCGCCTCGGCATCAGCGAGCACACCGCCAAGTTCCACGTCAACTCGATCGTCGGCAAGCTCGGCGCCCAGACCCGCACCGACGCCGCGGTCCGCGCCGCCAGGCTGGGGCTGGTGCTGCTGTGACCGGCGCGTGATACGTCTCAGCCCGATGGGCTCAAAGCGCCGCGTCGAGCACCAGGTATTTCCCGCGATCCTCCGGGATCAGCAGCTTGTCGCTGTAGGCCGGGTCGGTCTTTTCCTTGCCATTTTCGATCGCCACCGGATCGCCCGCCGCTGTCTTCAGCTCCGTCAAGCCCTTACCGGCGCCGAACTTCGCCAAGTGCGATAGAAGTCCCCACCTCGCCGGCACCAGATAGACGCCATTGGCAGCCGCCTTGCCGGCGGCTGCCTTGGCGAAGGTCTTCACGATCTTGAGGATGTCGCCATCCGTCGGCGAGTAATCGACGCTTGCCCAGCTATAGGCAGGGAGCCAGTGTGCCATGTGGAAGGCGATCTTGAACGCATTCTCCGATGACCACGTCGCCGCATACTGGGGGTATTTCCCACCGCCCGCCATCACCGCCGCCCATTGCACGTCGAGGTTGGTCTGCGCGTGCTTGGGGTCCTCGCCGATGTTCATGAGTAGGCTCAAGAGCTTCGTGTTGACCTCCAGCAAACGCAGTGCGTCCGTACCCTCCTCGACCGCTCCCAGATCGGTATTCACGATGAGCCACTTCGACCCGTCGAGCGCCAGGCCCGCATCGAGCAGCGCCTTCTTTATTTCAGGATCTTTGGCGAAGAGCGCTTTCAGTAGGCTGGGCAGCGTTGATTTAGCAAAGCCCATTCCAAAGGTCACGTTGTCGCTGCCACTCGCGTCGGTGTCGTAGGTGTTGATCGAGGAGGCACCGCCCTCACTCCCGACCTCCTCCCAGATCCATTTCTCGTGCTTCGCCTTGTCGTCGGTGCCGGCAGCCTTGACGGAGGTAGGTGCACCAGGGTTCCTGCCGCCGTACATGTAGCCGATGCCTCCTCCTCCGGCTTTGCCCGCGAACGCCGTCCCCGTCAGGCGGTCGGGGAGCGCGGCGCGCTTCATCTTGACGTATTCGATGATGGCTTGTTGCTTCTTGTCGAGATGCGGCATGGGGATGGCGGGCACCACTGCGGTGTTCTGCACCGCCGGCGTCACCAGCTTGCCCTGTTTCTTTGCCGCCGTGCCTTTCTTGATCGTGATCGCGTGGGTAGCGTTGCGGCCGGCGCGCGGCAGGAGTGTCGGCCAGTCGAGCACCTCGGCAAACGCATCAACGCCGGCCGGCGTTTCCGCGCCAAGTATGATTTCACCGCAGGAGGCGGCCTTAACGTCTCCCATGATGTGAATGCACTCCTGGAGCTCCACGGCTTGGCGGTAAGGCAGGTTGCCGCGGCGATCGAGTCGGTCCTCCGTCCGCATGCCGGCGAGCAGTGAGGTCTGCTCGCCAGCATCCGGCGTCATTGGCTGGCGGCGCACCATGGGCGTTTGCTGCACGACGTGGGTAAGCTCGTGGGCGAGGAGGTGCCGACCCGCCGGGCTGTCGGGAGCGTACTCGCCGTGGCCGAAGACGACGTCGTTGCCGAGGGTGAAAGCGCGGGCGTGGACGGCGTCGGCGGAGCGCTCGGCGAGGGCGCCGGTGTGCAGACGCACGGCGCCGAAGTCGTTGCCAAAGCGGGGCTCGAAGAAGCCGCGGAGGGCGGGGGAGAGGGGGGCGCCGGAGCCGCGTAGGCCCGCCAGCTGCGCCGTGAAGCCGGTGGGGACGCGGGGCGCCGCCGGCCCGGCCACCGAGTCAGCGACGCTGTAGGCCTCGCGCTCGGAGGCGTCGCCGGGTTGGCCGCTGCGCAGCTGCGCTTGCAGCCGTGGCCGCGGTTCGCGGAGCAGCGTGGCGACGGCCTGATTGCCGGCCGTCCGCTGGAGGTCCAGCAGCGAGGCGGCAAGCCCAGTAGGTCCGGAGGGCGTTGGGAGACGTGGCCGTGATGCTCTGGCCTCGCCCTTGCCACTCTCGGGGACGAAGGAAGTCCTGCCGGCCGCGTTCCTGATCATGATCTCACCCTAACTGCACTTGTTAGGGTTTGGTACGCCGTCCGGAATGGACAAGCCGTTCTGAAGAGGATCGACGTCACCATTCCATATGTATTTATCTACCGGATCCTTTGCGATAGTAACGTTGAAGTGGAGATGGCTTCCAAAGGAAGTTCCTTCGTTACCTACGGTGCCTATCTGCTGACCTTTAGCAACGGTCTCCCGTTGGCTCTTTGCATGGAGTGCGAAGGGTTTCACCAGCTTGGATTTCATGTGGCCATAGCCGGTGATGAGTCTTTCGGTATGCTGGATGGCCACATAATTAGGTCCGTAACCCCCGACTGGACCGGCGAGGATAACCTCGCCGCTGGCAGCGGCGAACACGGGCTGTCCCATCGCCTGGGCGATGTCAAGGCCCGGGTGAAAGTCTTGTCCCTTTTTCTTCTTGTCTGGATTGGGTCGCGATCCGTAGCAGGAGGAGACGCTGGAGCCTTCGACCTTCACCGGCCAAGCAAGAGTCCAAGCGGCGAGTTTGGGCTTCTCTCCCAGCACCTTTTCGCGGCAGTATTCGACGCTGGCCTCGCCCATGATGTGAATGCACTCCTGGAGCTCCACGGCCTGGCGGTAAGGTAGAGTACTGCGACGATCGAGTCGGCTCTCCGTCCCCAGGCCGGCGAGCAGTGAGGTCTGGTTGCCCGCATTCGGTGAGAATGGTTGCCGGCGCACCACCGTGGGCGTCTGCTGCACGACGTGGGTAAGTTCGTGTGCGAGCAGGTGGCGGCCGGCTGGGCTGTCGGGGGCGTACTCGCCGCGGCCGAAGACGACGTCGTTGCCGAGGGTGAAGGCTCGGGCGCGGACGGCTTCGGCAGAGCGCTCGGCGAGGGCGCCGGTGTGGAGGCGCACGGCGCCGAAGTCGTGGCCGAAGCGGGGCTCGAAGAAGCTGCGCTGGGCGGAGGAGAGAGGGGCGCCGCTGCCGCGCAGCCCGGCCAACTGAACCGTGAAGCCGGCAGGAACGCGCGGCGTCTCGCAGGGGGCCTCGCGGCGCAGCGCTCCGCCGCCGGAGCTCTGCATCTGCGAAAACCCCGGCAACTCGCCGCGTGGCGCGGTCGCTCCGACCATCGCGTCGGCGACACGGTCGGCCTCGCGCTCGAAAGCGTCGCCCGGTTGGCCGATGCGTAGCTGGTCTCGCAGCCGTGCCCCGGGCGTCCCGAGCAGCCTACCCGCGGCCAGGTTGCCGGCCGTCCGCTGCAGGTGCAGCAACGAGGCGGCGAGCCCCTCCAGATCGGAGGGCTTGGCAAGACGTAGCCGCGACGCTCCGGCGTCACCCTGGCCCCCTTTGGCGAAAAAGCAAGTCCTGCCCGCGTTCCTGGTCATGATTTCGCCGTTCTTGCAGGCTCACAGCCATCCGCAAAGACGTCTATCGTATCTAGTCGCCTCTTTGTTGTAGATCGCCCTTGCGCTACCGCTGAAGTTGTTCCTTGGGACGGCCTGCTCATCTAGAAGTTCCACCCGAACTCGAGGGAGATTGTCCCCTTCATCGGGGTCCACTTGGCCGGGCTCCACTTGATAAACATGGTGCCTTCCTTGTCGTACGTCTTGTCCGCGCTCGCGGTCACCTTGATGTAGAAAGGACTCTTCTCCGTATGCTGGTACTTGACCTCCACTTCGGAGGCGAGCCCAATCCCGCCGGTGACCTTGTTCCCGAGCTGGCCGGATTTCGGGCCGTATTCCCCCGAAGTCTGTAGGGAGCTACTCAAGCCGAAGTTAAGAACACCGAACTTCTTTTTCACCTTCTCGGCCTCGAGGCTCAACATCTTGAACGCTACCTGGAGGTCGAATGGGGTTAGCGGTTTCTTGTAGCTCAGTCCGCCAGTACTCTCGATGCTGAACTCCTTGAAGAAGAACAGGTGGTTCCCGAGCTTGATCGCCTTGGTCACCGTAAAGACTCCTTCAAACTTGAGCTTGCCGGCGAAGTCGGTGCCAGCGGTCTCCGCCACGACACTCAACGATTTCTCGACGCCGCTCTCCTTCCCGCTCGGTAGCCCCTTCTGGGTTTCAAGAGATTCCTTCGCGTCGGATTCCTTTGCATCGTTGACCTCCCTCGCGGGGACCTTCACCGTCTGTGGTTGGGTGACGACGGACTTCTCAGTCGAGGGCTCTTTTTGCGCCTCGGCGGTGTCGATGTGTGGTATGGGCTCATCTGACAGTATCTTTTCACGGCAGTACTTGGCGTTGGCCTCGCCCATGATCCTGATGCATTTCGCGAGTTCCGTCGCTTCGCGATAGGGCAGGGTGCTGCCGTGCAGCACTTGCCGTGGGTCCATGCGCCCGGGCAGAGATGTCTGGTCGCCGGTTCCCGGCGTGATGGGTTGGCGCCGCACCAGCAGTGGCGTCTGCTGCACCACGTGGGTGAGCTCGTGGGCGAGGAGGTGGCGGCCGGACGGGCTGTCGGGGGCGTATTCGCCGCGGCCGAAGACGACGTCGTTGCCGAGGGTGAAGGCGCGGGCGCGGACGGCGTCGGCGGAGCGCTCGGCGAGGGCGCCGGTGTGCAGGCGCACGGCGCCGAAGTCGTGGCCGAAGCGGGGCTCGAAGAAGCTGCGCTGGGCGTGGGAGAGGGGAGTGCCGGCGCCGCGCAGGCCGGCCAGCTGAGCCGTGAAGCCGGCAGGGACATGCGGCACCGCGGCGGGGGCTTCGCGGGCTTGCATCAGCTTGTCGTCTTTCCCCTGTTCGCACTGGCACTTCCTCTGCACCGCTCCCGGCGCGGCGCCTGCTGGCGTTCCCCCAGACTCGTGCGCGCCGCGGTCGCCGCCGCAGTGAGCGCAGCGGTGCAGCGCTCCGCTGCCGGCGCCGTGGATCTGCGAGATCCCGGGCATCCCGCCCCGCGGCGCCGCTGGTCCTGCCACCGCGTCGGCGACGCGGTCGGCCTCGCGCTCGAAGCCGTCGCCGGGTTGGCCTATGCGCAGCTGGGCTTGCAGCAGCGGCCGCGGCGTCGCGAGCAGCCTGCTGACGGCCTGGTTGCCGGCCGTTCTTTGGAGGTGCAGAAGGGACCCGGCAAGGCCCCGAGCCGGAGCGAGCCTCGATGGCGGTTGCCGTCCAGCGGTCGACTCGGCTGGACTGCCTTTGGCTCGAGCAGCGTTCTTTTCAGTCACCAGCGCTCACCAGAACCGGAGTCCTCGGAATGGTCCCCGGCTCTCCGGCCTCAGTTCTGGCCCGTAGAGTTGCAGCAGCGATCCTGGTTGATCGCACTCTGATGGGCTCCGGGCTGATAGACAGCGCCCTGGAAAGTCGAGCCCACGGCGACGCCGAGGGCTGTTTGGACGCCCGGGCTCACCTCGAAGCTCGATCCCGTCACCGAGCGGTCGCGTACCAAAGCGGCTGTCGAGTGCCCGTTCGCGCAAATCGTGAAGGACTGGCCGCATAGGCGCGAGTTGAACTGATTGCGCGGGACAGCCATCCAGAGAGCGTTGTCGTCACATCGTCTCTCCAGGCTGGTAGCACAGTCGTGGTCGCAGGTAAACCCAGGCGTCCAGCGCTCGCTTGGGCAAGAGGTGCTGGAATGCGAGCTGGTCTTTCCGGGGCACGGGATGCCGTGGTCGGGATCGCAGCAAGCCCAGTCTGAGTTGCAGGCTAGGTGGGCACAGGTCCCTTCGGCCAGGATCCTCCGGGTGCAGGCGCCGGCTTTAGCCGGTGTCTTGGACGCCGTGACCGCCTGGGCAGAGTCGCTGTCGGCGGTTTGCGGCGCGCGCTGGACCAGCGGCTGGCGCCGGGCTATCAGCGGTATCTGCTGCACGACGTGGGTTAGCTCGTGGGCCAGGAGGTGGCGGCCGGCTGGGCTGTCGGGGGCGTATTCGCCGCGGCTGAAAACGACGTCGTTGCCGAGGGTGAAGGCTCTGGCGTGGACGGCTTCGGCGGAGCGCTCGGCGAGGGCGCCGGTGTGCAGGCGCACGGCGCCGAAGTCGTGGCCAAAGCGGGGCTCGAAGAAGCTGCGCTGGGCGGGGGAGAGCGGGGCGCCGCCGCCGCGCAGGCCGGCCAGCTGCGCGGTGAAGCCTGCAGGAACGTGCGGCGTCTCGCCGGGGGCCTCGCGGCGCTGCATCAGCTCGTCGTCCTTCCCTTGCGCGCACTGGCACTTCCTCTGCACGACTCCTGGCGCTACTCCCGCGGGCGTTCCCCTGGACTCGCCCGCGCCGTGGTCGCCGCCGCAGCGGGCACAGCGGCGCAGCGCTCCGCCGCCGGCGCCGTGGATCTGCGAGATCCCCGGGAGGCTGCCGCGGGGCGCCGCAGGTCCGGCCATGGCGTCGGCGACGCGGTCGGCCTCGCGCTCGAAGGCGTCGCCGGGTTGGCCTATGCGCAGCTGGGCTTGCAGTTGCGGGCGCGGTGTGGCGAGCAGCGTGCCGACGGCCTGGTTGCCGGCGGTCCGTTGCAGGTGGAGCAGGGATCCGGCGGGTGCTGGCGCCCCGAGGGGTTCGCCGGCACGGCGCCGGGCGGCTCCGGGCCCGGCTTTACAGGTCTTGACGCTTCTTGCCGTCGCGCTGTTCATGCCTGCCTCCGGCTCGTCACTTCTTCTGCGGGCTCTTGCTGCGTGGCGTCCGCGGCCGGATCACCCGTTTCGCCGCCGCCGGCGGAGAGGCTACGGGTGTGGCTGTCGGCGCAGCCGTCGGCGTTGGCTCGGCGGCCGGCGTGGCGGCTGCAGCCGGGACCGGTGGGGGAGAAGCCGGCACCGGGGCGGGTTGATCCGCAGCGGACGAAGCCGGAGCTGCCGGAGAAGGCACTGCCGGGGCCGGGGCAGGTGGAGTCGAAGCGGGTGCTGCCGCGGTTGAGGCAGGCGCTACCGGAGCAGGTGCTGCCGGAGCCACCGCTACGGGACCTTGTGCGACCGGAGCCGGTGCTACTGGAATCGGTGCTGCCGGAATCGGTGCTGCCGGAGCCGCCACTACAGGAGCCGATGCTGCCGGGCCTGGGGTCGAGGACTGGCCTTGCGCCGGCGTGACCGGTGTGGGCGGCGTTGGCGCCGCCTCCTTTGCCGTCAAAGGCGCTTCTGTGATGGTCGCCGTACCCAGCTGGGTCTTCGGCGGCGGCGGTGGGGGAGGTGGCGGGGGGGGCGGCGATAAGACGGCGAGGGCCTTGTCGGCGACCGCCAGGATGCAGCCATTCGCATGGAGGAGACTCAGCGGTCGAGAGCCGGGCGTGGCCGCGGCGCCAACCTCGCCCGTGACCTCGAAGGTAACGGCTCCGGTGGCCGGATCGCTCTGGCCGGGCGACACCTTTACGTTGCTCAGGTCCGGTCCGAGATCGGCCTTCAGGTCAGGCGGCAACGGATGGTCCGCTCGTGCCGTGAGGGCGAACGGGTTCCCCTGCGCCGCCTCGCCGGCTTTGGTGACCGTGATCTTCACCGGGGTCTCGCCGCACTGCCACCAGAGGCCGCTCCAGGAGACGACGAGGCGGCGGTAGGTGCAGTTGTCGATCGTCTGGACGACCCCGTTGGCGTCGACCGCGACCTGGGCGAGCACCACCCAGGGGCTGGTCGGACAGGCCGGGCAATCGGGGCGGGCGGCGCCCTTGAAGGGATTGTCGAAGCTGGGCGGCGTCTGGGGGCTGGCGGGAAGCTGCGTCAGGACGCCGATCTCGAAGCCGTCGTGCCAGCGCGAGTACTCGCACTGCGAGTCGTCGCAGCCGCAGCCGGTGGGCTGCACTCGCACCTGCCGGCACATCGTCTCCCGGTAGCTCACCGCGACGTAGAGCGGTCCGGCCTGGCGCTGCACCATCACCTGGTTGCACCACGGGTCGCCGGCTTCCGGCAGATCGCCGCCGCCGCCGGCCCCGGCGGTGCGCAGATCGATCGCCTGCGGCTGATCGATCAGGATCTCGTCGCCGTAGGGGCCGAGGACGTAGCCGGGTTGGACGGTCACCATCCAGGGCTGGACGGTCCTCGTGGCGCTGTCGATCACCTGGCACACCTGGGCGCCGCAGGCGACCCCCCAACCATGCATGAGGCGGTTGTGCCGCCGCAGCTTGTCGCGGAAGTACTGCTGCTCCAGGGTGAGCTCCACGGGAGTGATGAGCTGGCGCGGGAAGTAGCGCGGCCGCTCCTGCGTCCCGTGATCGCACAGCTGGCTGGTCGATCCGCATCCGCATCCACAGGTCGATGTCGTCATCTCTCACCTCGTCGGGCTTACTTCGCGCGCCTCGGGTCGGCCGTCGCCGGCTTCATCAGCGCAAGGATGATGTCGAACAAGAGATCGTTGGTGTACACGATGGGCCGGATGGTGATGTCGATCCGGCCAGGGTCGCAGGCGTGCCCGCCGTCCGCGGTGACGGTGATGTTGGCCAGCGGAATGCAGGGGTCCGGCGCCGGCTCCGCCGTGCTCTCGGTCACCCACTTGGCGAGCGCAGAGTGGTCGATCTTGTTGTTGAAGATCAGCTCGGGGATCTGGCAGCCGAGCTGGACCGGCGGCGCGGCGCCGGCCTTGAAGACCACGCGGTAGCGTTCGCGGATGGTGCCCGGCTCACACTCGGCGAACGTGCCGCAATCCCCCGCCAGGACCGGCGTCGGGTCGCTCTCGCACTCGTGGTGACAGAGCAGCACCCGCACCACGCCGCTGGCCGGCTGGGGCTGCGCCTGTCCCGGGTTGGCGGATGGAGGGGGGTGATCGATCGCGTCCTGTGCGACGTCGGTCGGGATGGGGATGGGCGCCGTGGCCTCGGGCACCACCAGCTCCCGTCCCCACTTGTCGATCGCCAGGCCGGGGTGCAGGACGATGTGCCGGGGATCGGCGCCGCATTCCACGTCCAGGCCGGTGACCACGCCGTAGCCGGAGACCAGGCGGTTGAGCAGGTGCCGCTTGGCGTTGAAGTAGTGGGTCTCGAGCTGGAAGTGATAGACGTCCAGCAGCTTGCCGTAGAAGTAGCGGTTGCGCACCGGGGACTCGAGGTCCGTCCTTTGCCCCGGCTGCGTGTCGATCAAGGCCATGGTTCCTCCTCTCGGGTCAACGGGCTCGCGCCCCGCTGCGTGTCAGAAGACGTTTCACTCGCCCACCTTCTCCGCGGTCCCCGGCGCCGATCGCGCGGCGGGCGCGTCCTGCGTTGGCCGCGGCGGCCGCTCCGGCCGCGCCCGCGCCGAGGCGGGTGCCGATGCCGACCCGGTCGCCCTCGCCGACGCGGCCTGCCGGCTCGCCGCCGAGGACCAGCCCGGCGCCGCCGCCGAGCGGCCGCGCCGGCGGCGGTCCGGCCACCACGGTGTCGACGCCCAGCAGCGCCTGGAAGCCCACGCGCATGCGCGGCGCGATGACGCACAGGTGATAGGCCGTGTGCGCGGGCTTCTCGCGTTCGAGGGTGGCGACCACCAGCTCCCGGCGGCGCGGGTCGGCGACCTGGCGCTCGTAGACCTGGACCGCGAACTGGTGCGCCAGCTCGGCATACAGGTGCGCGCCGGGGCCTTCGCCGTCGGCGGTGAGGAACGATTCGTCGAGCACCGCGGTGGTGCCAACCACGGCGCCTTCGATGCCCGCCGGGGCGAGGACGGTGTCGAAGCCCAGCCCGCCGCCGCTGCCACCGCCGGAGGCGCCGCCGGCAGCCGCGGCGGCCGCGGCGGCCGCGGGCATCGACCACCAGGCGGAGGAGAGGATCGGCTCGGCGATATGCGCATCGACGCCGGCCCAGAAGCGCAGCGCCGCTTCGAGCCCGGCAACCGTGCCGCGGCGGGCGGCGGCGGCGAAGGCGCCGCCGATGGCCTCGCGCTGCCTCGCCGCGGTCCAGGTCTCCTCGAGCTCGAGGCCCACCCAGCCGGCGAGCCAGGGCAGCCAGGAGGCCGGCGCGCCGGCCACGTCGAGGTAGTGGCCGAGGCCGCGGATCTCCGCCTCGACGTCCTCGAAGCCGCTGGCGAACAGGGCGAGGAACCGTTCCAGCAGCTCGGGGTCGGGGGTCTGCTCGCGGTAGATCGCCGGCAGGTGCCGCGACCAGGTCTGGGGATCGAAGTCGACGCGCACCTGCGACAACCGCGCGCTCTGCTGGCCTTCGCCGCTGAAATGGGCGCCGAGCCACAGGTGGCGTGCCGGGTTGCCACGGATCAGCCCTTGCAGCGCGTCCGGGGGCAGCGGCGTCCACGCCGGAGCGCCGGGCGGCGGCGGCGGTGCGCCCGCCGGCGGAACGAAAGGAGCCGAGGCTGCCGCCGACGGGGCCGGCGGACCTGCCGCGCCGTCGCCGGTGGCGAAGTACAGCTGCAGGTGGGCGCCGCCGGCGAGGGGGTCGGCCAGGCACTTGACCTGGTGCCACAGCACCGGCTGGGCGCCGGCGCCGAAGGGTCCGCCCGAGAGCACGCCGCTGCGCAGCCGGCCGGCCCCCCGATCGAGCCGCAGCGGCGCCGCGCCGCCGCCGGGATGCAGCCAGAGGCCGCTGCTCGCCGCCGCCGCCGCGCCGCCTGCCTGACTGCATCCGCAGCCCGCTCCCTCGCCCGCCAGGGCCAGCGCCGCGACCGGCCCCGAGAAGCCGGCAGCCTCGCCGAGGAGCGTGCCGGACGCGTCGAGCACCAGCAGCTCGCGGCTGCCGTTGTCGCCGACGTAGATGCGCTCGGCCGTGGCGGCCAGCGCCAGGGGGCCGCTCGATGCCGGCGACGGCAGCGCGATCTGTTTCCGCAGCTCGCCGCCGGCGGTGAAGACACAGATCCGCGGCGCCGCGCCGCCGTCCAGCACCAGCACCTCCCAGTCCTCGCCGGCGGCCGGCCGGACGGCCACGGCGACCGGCAGCGCCATGCCGGCGCCCGAGGCCTGCTGCCAGAAGCCTGCGATCACGCCGCCGCCCGCCCCGAATTTCTGCACGCGGCGGTTGCCGTAATCGACCACGTAGACCTCGCCGCGCGGGTCCGCCGCCAGGTTCCACGGGGTGTCGAGCTGCCCGGGCTCGCTGCCGGGCCGCGGCGGTCCCGCCGGGTCCGCCTGCCCCCAGATGCCGGCGAGGCCGAAGGACGCGGGATCGAGCAGCTGGATGCGGTGGTTGCCGCTGTCGGCGACCAGCAGCAGGCCGCGCCCGGAATGGAAGGTCAGGCCGCGCGGCTGCCGCAGCCGGGTAGGCAGCCTGCCGGTGCCGCCGAAGCACGGCACCGGCGCCGCCGACGCATCGCAGGGATCGATGCGCCACAGCAGGTCGGCGCCGGGATCGGAGTAGAAGACCGCGCCGCCGGCCGCGACCGCGACTCCCGCTGGTCCGTCGGGCGTCGGCAGGCCGGCCAGCTGCGGCACTGCCGCTGCGAGCAGCGGCACCGCCCCGAGCTCGAGCGCCCCGTCGCGGCCGAGGTCCAGCCCGCTCCACGTCCAGAGCGGCCAGCGGTCGTCGCGGTTGAGGTACGCGTAGCTCATTCGACCCCCATCCAGGCCACCTGCCAGCCGCTGAAGCCGGCGATGCCGCCGAAGGTGTCGATGGTGAGACCCGCGAGGGGCGGCGCGGCCACCAGCGCCGCCGCCAGGACGAAGCTGGTGGGCGTCGCGCCGCCGAGGTCGATCACCGGTTCGACAAGGACCTGTTCCGAGGTGCCGTCGACGTCGACGGTCAGCAGGCGTTCGCCGGCGATGCGCGCCGTGTAGCAGGGAATGGTCGCGAACGCGGCGGCGGAGGTATCGACGACGGCCGTCAGCCGGAAGGGCAGGATGGGCGAGGCCAGGCCGCTGGCCAGCGAGGCCGGGTTGGCGGTCTGCCACTGCACCACCTCTTGGCCGCAGGCGATGTAAGGCTGGCTGACAGGCCGCACGCCCAGCCGTTCGGCCGTCGAGACGGGCTGCTTGAGCTTGCACTGCAGCACCTCGGCGCGGGCCAGCACCAGGCGCAGCGCGGCCTTCACGTCGGCCGCCAGCCGCGGATCGACCGGTTGCAGGTTGCCCGCTTCGTCGCGCTCCAGGCGCACCCAGCAGAAGCTGGGCTCCTCGCGCAGGCGCACGGCGCCGAGCGGCAGGCAGATGCCCTGGCGCGTCTCGGTCTCCTTGAGCTCGGAGTCGTCGGGGTAGGAGACGGTGAGATCGAAGAACACCGACTCGCCGTCGGCCTCGCTTGCCACCGGCGGGATGGGGATGGTCACCGTGCGGGTAAGCACGATCTCCCGCCCCAGGGAGTCCAGCGCATAGCCCGCGCCGACCGAGACCTGGCGGTCGCCGAGCGCGCCGGCCACTGCGAAGCCCTTGCCGACCCCCGGCTGGTGCAGACTCTGGTTGTGCAGCCAGCGCATCTGCCGGTTATAGTCGTCGATGCCGGCGAGGTCGGCGGCGAAGAGCCGCTGGCCGTCGAAGAAGCTGAGCCGCTCGATGGGGGCGGTGGGATCAGAGATTGCCATGACTCACCTCGATGGACAGCGGGACGGGCCGCCTGTCGGCGGCCGAGCTCTCGATGCCCAGCCACCCGACGGAGAGGTTCTGGCGGGCCAGCCGGAGCGCCTGCGCTTGCGCCTGCGCCAGGCCGTGGACCGATAGATCGCTCGGTGGGCTCGGCAGCCATGCCGTCAGGACGTGGAAGTAGAAGCCGGTCAGGAAGGCGCTGCCCACGTGCTCGAGCAGCGGGACCGGGGGCGGCAAGCCGCCGTTCAGGGTGCCCTGCAGCCAGGCGAAGTAGCAGGGCCACCGGGTGAACCCGGCGGCGCGGGTATCGATCCAGACCTGGAAGCCGAGCGGGACGGGCACGTCGGCGCCGCTGCGCGTCCAGGACGTCCACGCGGTCCCGCCCGGCAGCGTGGCGCCGGTGGCGAAGCGCGGCTGAACGATCGGCGACGCCAGGGGCTGCCGGAAGGCGGGATCCCAGGCGAGCTGCCCGTCCTGGACCGCCAGCCGGCAGAGCGGCACGCCATCGGCCGGCCGCAGGCAGCCTTCAACGCGCCAAGCGAGCTCGGCGGTGCCGGCCGTCTGCGCCTGCCCCTCGCACGGCTCGGTGGCGGGGACGGCCGCCGCCGCCGGGTCGAGATCCGCATAGCGCAGGGTCAGCACCCGCGGCGCCGCACCGCTCGACGCCGCGCCGCCGCCTGGCGTCGCGGGCAGGGCCGGGGCCGCAACCCGCGCCTCGCGCGCCAGCACCAGCTCGCGGCCGAAGGCGTCGTAGGCGAGCCCCGGTTGCACCACCACCGCGGCCGGCGCGCCCCCGCCCGGCACCGGCGCCGGCGCTGCCTGCAACCCGAAGCGCACGCCGTAGGCGCCGTGCTCGGCGCGGTTGTGCCACCAGCGCAGCTGCGCCTCGACCGCCGCCTGCTCGCGGAAGTCGCGCACCCGCAGGTCCTGGCCGGGGAAGTAGCGCAAGCGCTCGAGCTGCCGCTTTTCGAGGTTCGCCATGGTCCGATCTCATCTCAGCTGGATGTCGTGGGTGCCGGCCGCCACCAGCTCGGTCGCCGCCAGGCAGACGTTGCCGCACACCGCGGTGCCGTCGCCGAGCACCAGCGCCAGGGAGGTCACCGAGTCGGTCCCCGGCACCTCGCTCAGCACCTGCAGCACCTCGGCGCGGTAGACGGCGCGGCCGAACGGCCATCCCTGGCCGGCAGGGCCGCCGGTGAGCGGATGGAAGAAGGCATCCAGGGCGGCGAGGATGCGCGCTTGCAGAGCCGCCGGATCGGCGTGCGGCAGCGCCTGCACGGTGGCGCTCACCGCGACCTCGCGGTACGTGGGGCCGGTGACCACCACGCGGGTGCCGATCAGCCGGCGCCGCGCCAGCCAGGCCCCCACCGCGCGCAGCAAGCCGGGGCTGGGCCGGGGCCTGGCCAGCGGCAGGTAGGGAAGCACGATCACCGTCACCACGCCGATCGCCTCGAGGCAGGGGAAGGCCGGGTCGAAGTTGGCCAGCGCCGTGACCCGGGCGATCCGCGTTCCCGGTGTCCGCAGCGCCAGCTGCTCGTAATCGGCGAGGGTGATCGCCCGGGTCGTCGCCCGCATCTCGGCTGCCGCCCGGGCCGCCGCCGCCGGCTCGCTTTCGGCGTCGGCGCCGCCCGCGGCCGGCAGCGGATTGGTCACCGACACCGTCTTCATCAGCGCCGCGAAGAGCGCCGGGGAACCGAGACCCGGCAGGGCGAGGTTGTGCGGCGTGCCGGCGATCTCGGTCACCGCACCGGCGGGGAGATTGCCGTCCGCCCCTCGGGTGGCGCGGTAGCGGGCGACGAACGGTGCGCCCTCCGGGATGGTGCGGCCAGCCTCGCCGTCGCCGCAGGTCAGCAGGCCCTGCTGCAGGTCGACGACGACGTGGGCGTCGGTGCGGCGCGAGCCGTCGAAATCGAACCGCGGCCGCCACCGCCGCAGGCGCCCGGCCTCGACGCTGAAGAGCTCGAGGGTCGAGGCGAGCACCGGCGCGGCGGGGAAGGCGAGCCGCTGGTGGGGCTCGCCGTTGCCGTTGCCGAGCACGGTCGCCGCCACCGGCGGCACGAGCGCCGGCTGGGTGGCAGGCACGGTCTCGGGCAGCGATGCCGCCTGCTCGGCGAGCACGCCGTTGACCGCCAGGTTCGCCAGCACCGGCGCCGCGTCGTAGGCGCCGGCCACGAAACGGCAGCGCAGGTAGTACAGCACGTCCCTGACTCCGCCCAGACGCTGCGCCGCGAGCGGCGCCGGCGGCGCCAACACCACCCGCCCGTCCAGCGTGAGCGCGCGAGTGTCGTCGGCCACCTCCCCGGCGGTTTCGTCGAGCGCCCGCCAGAGGCCGGGAGCGGCGGCGGCCTCCCAGGCCAGGCGCACGGACGGATGCGGCGGCACCGTCGCGCCGCTGGCGTGGCCCTCGGCGTGGCCCTCGGCGTCGCCGCCTGCCGGCGCCGGCGGGGGCGCGGCGAAGCTGAAGTACAGGCTCAGCCGCTGTCCCGCCGGCGGCGCCTGGTCGAAGCCGAGGTAGAGGGCGGCGCCGGGCTGCGGGTCGTCGCCGAGCAGCGGCACCGGCAGGCCGCGCTGCCAGCGCGCGGTGTAGTCCACCGCCGGCGCCCCGGCCGCCGCGCCGGCGCTCTGCAGGGCGGCCAGCCGCGCGGCGCCGACCGTCACCGGCTGCAGGGTGCGGAAGACGGTGAGCACGCCGCCCGGATCCTCTCCCGCCACCTCCAGGTCCGCCGGCAGGTCGGCCGGCGCGGCCCCCGGCGCCAGGGCGAAGCTCACCGCCACGCGCGCGGCACGCGGCGGCCGCGGCGCCATGCCGGCCAGGGCGAGGAACTTGCTCAGCCGCTCGACCGGCACGCGGTTGAGCCAGTAGAGGTCCATCTCCGCGATCCAGGCGAAGAGCTCGACCAGGGTAATCCCCGGGTCGGACAGGTTCCAATCGGTCCACGCCGGCGCGTAGAGCGGGATGAAGGAGCGCCCCTCGTCCACCAGGTCGGTCCAGCGGCGGTCGTCGAGCGCGGGCAGCGGCAGCGGCATGGTCTTTCCTTTCCGACCGTTCAGACCACCTGGACGCGGCAGGTGCCGGCGGCGACGACCCGCCCGGCGGGCACCGGCACGAAGTCGCCCTGCAGCTGGCCGTCGAGCAGCAGCGCCAGCTCCTCGACGTAGTCGAGCCCCGGCAGCCGTCCGAGCATCTCGGCGACGTCGGAGAGGTAGACCCCTCGCCCGGACGCCCAACCCTGGCCGTCCGGGCCGCCGGTGAGCGGATGCAGGAACGCGGCGAGCGCCGCCAGGGCGTCCTGCTCGAGGCTGCCGGCCGCCGCCGGGTCGAGCGGCGCGATCGAGGCGTCGACGTCGATTCCCAGGTAGTCGGGCCCGTGGACCGCCACGTGGAGAGCGGCGCCGATATCCGCCGCCGCCTGCGCCTCGACGGCGGTGCGGATCTGCTCGCGCAGGCCGAACGACGGCCAGGGCCGGGGGTCGCTGCTGCGCGGGATGATCACCAGGGTGACCCAGCCGGGCCGCCGCCGGCCGCTGGCGTCGAGGGTCGGGATGGCGCGCGCCACGGCCACCGCCGGCGACGTTTCCCGCGCCAGGGTCTCGAAGTCGGCGGCGGTGACCGCGCGGCCGCGCCGGGCAAGGGTCAGCGGCCCGCGCTCCGCCAGCGCCGACACCGTCTCGGCGTCCGAGCCGCCCTCGGCGGGCACCGGGTTGGTGACGCCCTGCACGCCGGGGATGCCGGCCAGCAGCTGGGCGACCGCGCCGGCCGCGACGTTGCCCTGGCTGCCGCCGCCGGTCTGGTAGAGCCGCGCCGCCACCGCCGCGCCCGGCGGCGGCACGCGGCCGTGCACGCCGTCGCCGAGCTGCAAGCGGCCGCGCGGGCGGTCCAGCACGTAGCTGCGGTCGGCGGGCCCGGCGAGCAGGAAGTCGGGTTGCGCCGTCCAGCGCACCCACGCTTCGGTCACCTGCTTGTTGGGGTCGCGCACCAGATGGAGCACGCCCATCACGACGTCGGTCTGCGGTCCTTCGGCGGCGAGCTGCGCCTCGAGTGCCTGCAGCATGCGGGCGTCGGTGGTGACGTTGCCGGTCCCCAGCACCTCCTGGGCGAGCGCCGGCCACTCGACCTCGGCGCGCGCGCCGGCCAGCTCCTGCACCTCGACCTGCTCGCCGGCGAGCACCGGGAAGAGGCGGAAGGAGAACGCCTGGCTGGGCGCCCCGAGGGCGGTGCCCAGGGTCTCGTTGGCAATGGTCTGGCGCTGCGACGCCCAGGCCGCGTTGGGGAAGATGCCGGCGATCGTCGGCGCGCCGGGCGGCCCGTCCTCGGCGAGGCGGCCGCGCAGCCAGTAGAGCCGGCTGGCCGCGGCGTCGCCGGCGGCGCCGCCGAAGCGCGCCAGGGCCGCGGCGTCGTCGGGTCCGATCAGCGACACCATGCCCGGCACGCGCAGCTGCGAGGTGCCGTCGTCGACCACCAGCCGGCTCCAGGCGATGCCGTCCCAGGACTCCCAGACCAGCTTGGGGCCGGCCGTGCCGCCGCTCCGCTCGACGATGTCGAAGAACAGGCTCAGGAACGCGACCGGCAGCGGCTTGTCGAAGCCCAGGTAGAGCGCCGGCGTCTGGCCGCTGACCGGCGCGAACGGCGCAAAGCTCCGCCCCGGCCAGCGCGCCGCCTCGGTCGCATCCACGACCTGGAAGTCGTTGTTGGCCAGGACGCGCTGGGCGGGGAACGGCCCGTAGTCCCAGCTGTAACCGAGCTTGAAGGAGGCCAGGGCTGGGGGCCGCGGGATGACGTAGGTGAACGTGTTGCTGGGCGCCGTGCCGGTTCCCGGGAAGCTCACGGTGGCGCTGATGCCGTAACTGCCGCTCACCAGTCGGGCCCGTACCCAGAGCGCCTGCCGGCCCTGCACCTCGGTCGCGGCCATGTCGTCCGGGACGCGGAAACGGAAGCTGCCGCTGCCGGTCAGGTCGTCCGGCGGTGCGGGGCTGAGGGCGGCGGTACCGCTCGCGGGCGGGAGGACGACGACGTCGAGGTCGGTCAGCTGCAGCAGGCTCCAGGCCGAGCCGTTCCAGTACTCCCAGACGAGCGCGTGATCCAGCGTCGCCTGGCCGCTGACCTGGATCTGGTCGGCGGGGGTGGCGGCCTGCACCACGCCGATCGTGACCAGCGCGCCGGGCTTGCCGAAGGTCTCGGCGCTGGAGAAGTAGAAGGCGTCTCCGGGCTTGGGGCTCTGTCCGAGGGGATAGAACGACTTGCTGGTGTCGAGCGGGCCGGCGCCGGAAAGCGCCTGGTCCGGCAGCAGGCCGGCAGGGGGCGCGGTGCCGCGGAGCGCCGGCGGCGCCGGCGGGCTCGCCGCGGCGCCCGCGCCGGCGGTGCCGGCAGGAGGCGCCGCGGCTCCCGTGGCCTCCGGCGCCAGGGCCTGGGCGGTATGCACCGCCAGCCGCAGCTCGCCGGCCTGCGGCAGCACTCGCGCCGGATCGACCGGCAGCGGCTGCGTCAGGCGGCCGCGGATCCAGAACGAGGCGACGCCGCCCACCGTGGTCTTGGCGGCCTGGGCGCAGTCGGCCGCCAGCCGGATGCGCCCGCTGCGGGTGAGCCCGGCGGTGCCGTCGGCCAGCCGCGCGGCTTCCCCGTACAGCGGCTGCATGTCCTTGAAGCCGCGCCAGACCTGGCCGTCCCAGTACTCCCATACCAGGTCGAGCGCCTCGCTCGCCGGCGTCACCAGCTCGACCTGCAGGTCGAGGCGCACCTGCCCGGAGAGCGCGAGCAGCGTGTCGTGCGCGAGGTAGAGCTCGTGCGGCGTGCCGGCCAGCTGCAGCGGGTCCCAGAGAGTGATCGGCTGGCCGGCGGCGAGCGCCGCCGTGTGGTCGATGGCCTGGTCGCGCCCTGGCCAGAGGCTGACCACGCTCGCCAGCCTGGCCGCCGCCAGGCCGGTCTGGCTCTCGGTCTCGAAGACCAGCTGCTGGCTGCTCCCGGGCGGCGGCGGCGCGGCCGCCTGGGTGCCGGCGGGCAGGGTGGCGTCGGCCGCCGAGGAGGACAGCGTGAAGACCAGCGGCACGTGCGCCTCCTGGGCGGGGATGAGCTCGACGCCCAGGGTATCGAGGAAGGCCAGGCGGTTCTTGTCCGGCGCGCGGTTGAGGCGCGTCAGCAACGCCTCGAGGTCGCGAGCGGCGATCCACAGCAGCGCCGCGTCGGGCCCGCTGGCGCCCGGGTTCCAGCCGGGGAGGTACGCCGGCCCCCGGGCGAGCAGCTGGGGCTGGATGTCCGCCGCGCGGCGCGGATCGAGTAGGCGGCTGGTCGCGGCCTTCACGACGGCGCTCCTTCCTGGAGATAGAAGGGGTAGACGAGGTTGTAGGCGGTGTTGGTGGCGCGCACCCGGTATTGCACGCTCACCAGCAGGCGGCCCAGGGCGGCGGGGACGTCGGGCTGCACGTCGACGCTCAGCACGTCGATGCGCGGCTCCCAGGCGATCAGCGAGTCGGTGACCCGCTTCTTCATCGCCTCCTGGGTGCCGACGCTCATCGGCTCGAAGACGAAGTCCTCGAGCCCGGCGCCGAAGGTGGGCCGCATCACCCGCTCGCCGTGCCGGGTGCCGAGGATGATGACGACCGCCTGGCGCACGTCCTCTTCGTAGGCGGCGGTGGCGATGGCGCCGCCGGTGCCGAGCGCCAACGGAAAAGCCCAGCCCACCCCCAGGAAGGCGCGGCTCGGGTCCGGCGGCGGGGCGCTCACCCTCTAGCCTCCGATCTCGACCGTGAAGTCGCCCAGGACGATGGGCGCGCCGCACCCCGCCATGTCGCCCACGCGCGCCGCCGGGCGGCCGCCGATGAGCACCGTGAAGCTGCCCAGGACCAGCGGCGTCGGCGGATGGGGGGTGGGCGCCAAGGCGCAGGTGTGGACGTCGCCCATGACGGCGGCGGGAAGGCCGCCGATGAGCACGGTGGGGACGCCCGGGCCGGTGACGATGCCGGGGTGGCCGGTGGGGTCGGTGACGCGCGCGGCGGGTGGCATGGCGGCAGTTCTCGCGATCGTTCGCAGGGTCCGGTCAGTTGATCTTCACCAGCGGCGCCGTGACGTTGCAGATGCCGGCGGACTGGACGTTGGCGGCGGCGTCGCCGTTGATGGTGACGTTGGGCGCGGTGATGTTGACCGCCGCGGTGCCGACGAGGTTGACGTTGAGACCGGTGATGGTGACGCCGTCCGGCGTCAGGCTGACGACGCTGGCGCCGGCGACGATCTGGATGCCGGCCGGCGACAGCTCGATCGTCTGCCCGCCGGCGGCCGTCACGGTGATGGTGGGCGGGGCCTCGGTGAACGTGATGGTGTTGCCCGCCAGGGTGCGGATCATGCGGATCTGCGCCAGCGGCGACGGCAGCGGCGGCGGCGATTGGGTGTTCCACAGGCTGCCGATGATGTAGGGGACGTTGACGTCGCCGTTCTCGAAGGCGACCAGCACCTCGTCGCCGGGGTTGGGAATGAAGTACATGCCGTGCGCCGGCCCCGCCATCGGCGTCGCCACCCGCGCCCAGGGGGAGAGGTCGAGACTGTCGATGAACGGCAGCTGCACCTGCACGCGGCCGAGCAGCAGCGGATCGACAGGATCGATCACCGTGCCCACCACCACGCCGAAGAACTTGTCATGCTGGTCGGTCAGCGAGTCGATGAGATCGCTCAGCAGGTTTTCCATCAGGGGAGGATCTCCTTGTAGACCTGGAAGGTGGTCTTGTAGCCGCCGCTGTCGATCGCATGCGTGGCGCTGGCGACGCGGTAGTTGCCGCTGAAGTCGGGTCCCAGGCCGTCGAGGCGGATCATCGCGCCGGCCCGGATGCGCGGATCGCCGATCGCCGAGCCGCTGCCGGTCAGGCGCGCGTTGAGCTTCGCGCGCAGCTTGCTGTAGATCCGCAGAGAGCTCTTGGCGATGTCCGCCTCGCTGGAGATCGGCTGGTCGATGATCTCGAGGGTCGGCTTACCGAACGCCGGCGCGGCCGGGGCGGCCTTGCCCGGGACGATCGAGATGCCGACGGACTCGCGATCGAAGTCCCAGGACACGGTGACCAGGAAGTCGAGCGGGATGACGCGCAGGGTGAATTTCATCGACACCGCCGCCACCTGGCCGATGGTGCTCACCTTCGGCGAGAAGTCGAGCAGCGACTGGCCCCAGGTCAGGGTCAGCCGCGGCTCGAAGTCCTCGAGGAAACGCGCCAGGTGGATCACGTCGCCGTCGACCCAGTAGTTGGCGTCGTACTTGCCGGCGATCGCTTGCAGCAGCTGCAGGTCGGTCTGGCCGCTGCCGGAGGCGGCCTGCTTGACCCCGGTCCCTTTGAAGACTTGGTCCAGGACATGAAGCGCGTAGTCCTCCGCCACCAGCGCCGGGTCGAGCTGCGGGATCAGCAGGTTCTTGGCGCCGAGGATGGCGGCCACCAGCAGGTCGGGCAGCGGGCCGAAGCCGCGCGCGTTGGAGCCGCGCGACAGCCGCTGCAAGTAGTCGTGCGCCACCATGTTGAGGGTCGGCATGCCGCCGTTGGGGAAGTTGACCTCGACGCCGGTGACGTCGCCCTCGAACACCTCGTCGAGGGGGTCGGGAGCGTAGCCGATGGCCAGCTGCAGACGGTTGTCGAGGTCGAAGGTGCCGGCGGGCGCCGCCTGCGCCACGCGCACCGGACCGATATTGACGCCGGTCGGAGGGCTGAAGCCGAAGCCCTTGATGTGGCGTTGCAGCCAGCGCAGGTTGGGGTTGGCGAGGTTGATCTCGACGCGGTCGGCGGCGTTCAGGCCGTCCTCGTAGCGGATGCTCCCGACGGTGGCGCGCACCGCGGCCGGCAGCGGTTCGCCGTTGATGCGCACCTGGAAGTCGGGGGCGTAGGTGGAGTAGCGCGGCATGGCCGGATGCCTCTAGGGCAGGACCTCGCCGGTGGCGGGATCGAGGAAGGGGAGCGGCGGGATCAGCAGCGACGAGCCGGCGGCCAGGAACCGCGGGTCGTCGATGCCGTTCTCGATGGCGATCGGCCGCCAGTTCGTCGGGTCGTCGTAATAGCCGGCGGCGATCGCCGACAGCGTCTCGCCCGCGACCACGACGTGCACCTTGCTGAAGTTGGCGGTCTGGCGCTTGATCGCCTCGGCTTCCTGCGTCGCGTCGATGAACTCGTTGAACGACACGGAGATGCGGGCCCGCACCGGGCGCCCGTCGGGGAGGAAGAGGACGAATTTCTGGCTGGCCTTCACCAGCACGCAGCGGAACTGCAGCGAGGCCCACGACACCAGCAGCACCGGCGGCGCGTGCAGCGTGGGGTCGATGTCGAGCAGCGACACCACTTTCTGGGTCTCCTGGCGCACGTCGCGCTGCTGCTCGTAGGTGTCGAAGAACAGCTCCATGTCCAGGCTGCGCAGGTTGCCGTGCACGAACTGCAACAGCGGCGACGAGAGCCCGGGCACGGTCTGCGAGGCGAAGGTGTTGTCCTGGTTGAGCGTGTACTCCTCCGGATTGAACATGACGTCGATGGCGGCGCCGCTGTATTCGACGGTGATGCGCGCCTTGGCAAAGCTCATGGCCGTTCGTCCTCGCTCTCGCCGCGGGCTCTCTAGAAGGCGCCGGTGCGGTCGCGCCAGGCGCCCAGGCGGCGGTCGATCTGCTGCATCACGCGGTCGGCCAACGCCTCGACGCTGGGCATGGGCAGGGACGGAGGATTCGGCGGCGCCGGCGGCCGCGCCCGCTCGCCCCAGCCGGCGAGGCCGGCGGACCCGGCGGACGCCGATTCGTCCCAGGGGGCGGCGCCCGCGGCGCGCCCGCGGCCGGCGGCTGTCCGCTCCCGGTGCGGTCCGGCCGGGAGCGGGAGCGCGGCCGGCGGCAGCTCGAGCGGGAGCGCTTCCTGGCGGCTCAGCCGGGCGGCCAGATCGCGGACCAGAGCGGCGCGCCTGCCGCCTCCGAGGGCGCCGGCGCCGTCCGGGGATCCGGCATCCTCCGCGCGGCTGGCCGGCCCGAGGCCGCCATGCGGCGTGCGCAGGCGGCGCAGCACCAGCGCGAGGGGTGCCGGGCCGAGCGCGGGCGCGGCCGCCACGACCTGACGCTGGCTGGCTGGGATCGGTGGCGGCGGGCGCGATGCGGCGCCGGGGCCGATACCGGGGCTGGCGCCGGGACGCTGCGGATCGCGGCGGTTACCGGTACGGCCGGCCGGGCCACCGCCGGCGTACACCAGGCCGGAGGCCCTTCCGAAGCTCCCGCGTGCGGCGCCGCCGCCAGGGAAGCCGGTGCCGGGAAGGCCAGTGCCGGCGGTGCCCGCGACGGCGGAGCGGTCGCGACGGGGCGCCGTGGCGGCCACGGCGGTGTGCCAGAAGTCCCGGCGCAGGAACGGCCCGATGCTCAGACGCACGGTGGGATAGAACTGGAAGGCCGGCGCCTGCCGGCGCTCGGCGGCATCGCGGGCGAGCCGCGCCGCACGCCGCAGCCGCATCGCCGGGGAACCGATCCGGGCACTCGCGCGATGCGCCGCGGCGGCGCGCCAGGAGGCGTGGCGGCCGGCGAGGGCGGCGGCCCAGGCGCGCCACCGCGCGGTGGCCAGGAGCGCGCCCGGCCGGCGGGTCCGGCCGCGCCGCCTGCGCCCGTCGCTCCGGGCGCCGGGGCGCCAGCGGCCGAGCGGCGCGATGCGTGGATGAATTGGTCCGTGGCTCATGGCTCTCCGTTCAAGCGCTGGTTGAGGCCCGAGATCTCCTCCACCCAGCGGCGGCGCTCGCGGTGCTCGAGGCTCAGAATCGTCTCCGGCGCCCAGTGAAAGTGAAAGGCGATGAAGGCTACCTCCTCGTACAGAGGTCCGAGGGGGTAGCCTAGGACCCCCCCGGGACCGCCAGCGCCACCTCGAACTCGTTGGCGCACCTGGGGCACACCGCCCCGACGCTCGCCCGCCCGTTGCGGTTGATGCTGTTGTAGAACTCTTGCAGGTAGGCGAGGTCGGTGGCGTACAGCTCTTCGACCACCTTCGGGTTGACCTGCGGCACCGACCCCAGCCGGGTGATCACCCGCGACAGCAGGATCACGATCAGGTAGGCCTCGTTGCCCTGCACGCGCGGGTCCTTGAGCGGCAGGATCTCGTCGGCCGCGGTGGCGAGGCGCATGACGCCTTCGCGGTGGAGGTTGCCCTGGGCGTCGGCGTAGCCCAGCGGCAGCGTGAACTCGTGCTCGGTCTGAAACATCGCGTCCTCCGCAAGAAGATCCGATCCGTGGGCCGTGGCGCCCGGGTTCAGCCCTTGACCAGCCCTTCATGGGCGATCTCGAGCGTCTCGATCGCCACGTCCTTGCCGCCGGCGTTGAAGCTCGGCCCGGTCCACTTGCTCGGCCAGCCGCGGACGAAGTTCCAGCGCCTCACCTCCTTGCCCGCGCGGTCGAGCACCACGATCGAGCCGTTCTGGCGCGAGGCCGCGGGGTCTCCGGTCACGAACTGCTGGTGCCAGTCGAACAGCTCGGTGTCGTCGGTGATCCCCCGCTTGAGGGTGATGTTGGAGTACTTGGTCTGCGCGGGCAGCTTGAAGGGCGTCGTGTTGCCGCCGCCTTCCCGGTACTCGGTGACGTCGATGCTGGAATCGAAGCCGCTCGCCTCCTGGAAGGCGGCGCGGGTGATGCCCTGGATTTCCACCAGGAAGTTGAAGTTCAGGTAGGGATCGACGGGTAGCCCGGTTGCCATGATGTGGCTCCTTGACGTGTGCGTGTGCGACTAGGTTTCCGAGATGGACGCGCCGCCGTCCCAGAGGCCGATGCGGACGATCACGAACTCCGCCGGGTAGGACGGGGCGACGCCGATCTCGATGTTGAGCTGCCCCAGGGCGCGCAGCGCGGGCGGATTCAGTCCCTCGTCGATGCGCACGTAGAAAGCCTTGTCCGCGGTGGCGCCGAACAGCGCCCCGTCGCGCCAGACGCGGGTGAGGAACTCGCTGACGGTGCGTTTCAGCGCTCCCCAGAGCGACAGGTTGTTCGGCTCGAAGACCGCCCAGCGGATGCCCTGCTCGAGCGATTGCTCGATGTAGATGAGCAGCCGGCGGGTGCTGACGTAGCGCCAGTCGGTGACGGCCGGATCGGCCAGGGTGCGGGCGCCCCACACCAGCACCGCGCTGGACCCCTGGAAGCTGCGCAGCACGTCGATGCCCAGGTCGTTGAGCGGTCCCTGGTCGGCGTTGCTCAACCGGCGCTCGAGGCCGAGCACGCCGCCCTGCACGGCGGCGTTGGCCGGCGCCTTGTGCACGCCGCGCAAGCTGTCGGTCAGGGCGTAGACGCCGGCGACGTGCCCGGAGGGCGGGACGGCGATGGGCGGCGCCGTCGAGGATCTGCCGGCGAGCGGATCGGCGACCAGCACCCAGGGGTAGTAGAGGGCGCCGTAGCCGTGCGGAGTCGAGAGGCCGGACCGCTGCACGCTGACGCTGCCGGGTCCCGAGGGCGGCGCACCCGGCAGGGAATCGAGGATGGCGAAGCGGTCCAGGTGGTCGGGGGACTGGCAATGGTCGAGCATCGCCTGCTGGATCACGTGGTTGCCGGGATGCGCGGCGGCGTCCGGGATCACCACCAGGTTGACGTCGTCGAGGTTGTCGAGGGCGTCGAGGCCGTTCTGGTAGTCCCCCGTGCCCAGGGCGCCCGGGTGGTCGTCGGCGCCGTTCACGAAGATCGCGAGCGAAGCGGCCGGTGCGATCAGGCTGTCGGGGTACTTGGAGGTGGTCGGGATCAGCAGCGGCGGGACCACCTGTACCAGCTCCGAGCTCACGGCGGTGAACACGTAGCCGGGGTGGATGGGGTTGAGCGAGAGGTTGTTGAAGACCTCGGGCGGTGGCGGCGGCCCGCCCGGCGCCGTGACCGTGAGCTGGAACTCCTGGGAGATGAGGGCCGTCAGCGCCGTGAGGTCGAAGATCTCGGTGCGTGCCGGGCTGGCGGCGAAGGTCACGAAGTTGCCGCTGACGGCGGTCACCACCGCGTAGTCGGCCGCGGACGCGGTCGTGCCGGCCTTCGTGCCCGTGATCTGCACCACGCTCCCGGCAAACAGGCCTGTGGTGTTCGCCAGGCGCATCTGGGTGTCGCCTAGGGCGAGCTCGGCGAGCTGTAACTTGGGCGTAGTGGCCAGCGCGGGGAGAGGGCTGTCGAGCGTCAGGATGTTGTTGATCGGGTCGACGGCGGTGATGGTGGCGCGATTCACCTCGTCGCCGGGCACGACGACGAGGTCGCCAAGAACCAGCGAGCTGCCGGCGGCGACGGTCACGTTGAGACCGGCGGTCCCGGTGACGATGGCGCTGCCTTTGGCCGCCTGGACGCCGGTGCCACCGGTGGCGCTGGCGGCGGCGACCGCGATCTTGATACCGTCGCCCGCCGTTCCGAGATCCAGGGCCTGCAACTGAAAGACCGGCTGGCCGCCCGTCGGGTGGGGGTCCTGGTTCTTCACCTCCCAGGTCGTCGCGGCCCCCGTGCTGACGCGCACCACGTAGGCCCGGCTGCCGCCGTTGGCGAAGAACCCTTGCACCGCGGTGGCCAGGTAGTAGCGGCGCGGCAGGTCGGAGACGATGTGCGGCAGGTAGGTGCCGTCCGGCTGGAGCGAGGCGAAGTTGCGCAGGAAATCGTCGTAACTGGTGATCTGCACCGGCTCGTCGGCCGGACCTTGCAGGGCCGGTCCGATGAAGGCCGCGGTGCTGGTGCCGACGCCGCCGATCACGCCGGGGCCGGTCACTTCGTCGATGATGACGCCGGGACTCTTGCCAACGGTATTCATGCAGGGCTCCTCCTGTGTCTCTCCGTTCCGCTCAGCTCAGATGCACGTCGTAGCCGCCGGTCGTGGACGGGATCGTGATGGCGCGTGCGGCCTCGGCGAAGCCGGTGGCCCGCACCCGCAGGTTGTAGGCGCCGGCCGTCAGGCCGGCGAAGGTGAAGCGGCCCTGGGCGTCGGCGGCGACGGTGCGCAGCGCCGCTCCCGCAGGGGTCTGCAACCGCACCCAGGCTCCCGCCACCGGCGCCGGGGTGGCGCCGGCGAGCACCTGGCCGCCGATCTGGATCCGCTCCTCGGCTGCCGCCACGCCGCCGATCTCCCGGGTCCTCGCGATGCTGGTCAGGACCGGCGGACCGGCGATCTGGGAGTCGAACGGCACCGGCAGGGTGATGGTGACGTAGATGCCGGGTTTCCAACGCCATTCGACCGACCCCCAGAACTCGGCCTCGGCCGTCTTGGAGAAGGCGTCGGCGGCAAGGATGAGGCTGGGCAGCTCGGCGTCGGCGATCTCGACGGGGAAGCCGGCCGGCAGCGGGTCCGGCGCGTAGATGCGGCTCGGCACCAGCGGCTCGGCATTCATCAGCACCGAGGTGACCTGGTAGAGCAAGGCGTGCTCGTCGAGGGTGGGCTCGAACGGTGAGCTGGCGCTGACCGGGCTCCAGGCGGTGATCAGGTACTGGCAGTCGATGCGGCGCGGCGCCCGCGTCTCGAGCACCTGGCCGCCGGCGACCTCCCGCACGCGCCCGTTCGAGCGCAGCTCGGTGTTCTCGGCGAGCGTCACCAGGTAGATGTTGAGGGCGATGCCCGAGAGGGTGCCGACGTAGGTGCGCCAGTCGTTGTCCGGGGGCTGGAAACGCACCTGGTCGTCGGTGGTCAGCACGGCGGGGAGGCGGCTACGGAAGAGCTGCCGCAGCAGGTGGTCGAGGGCGTCGATCACGGCGCGGCGACCTCGGCTTCGCTGAGCGTCTTGCCCAGCTTCTGCATCTCGCGGCGGACCGCCCGCAGCAGGTGGGCGTGGCTCACCCGGCCGTGCTCGGCGGCGGCGAGGAAGGCGGCGGCGAGGGCGACGTTCTTGATGTTGCCGCCCGCCAGCTTGAAACGCCGGGCGAGGAAGGCGGCGTCCACGCCGGCGGTGAGCGGGGTCTCGGGCGGCCAGGCGCCTTCCCAGATACGCCGCCGGCTCTCCTCGTCGGGGAACGGGAAATGAACGGTGAAGGCCAGGCGCCGCTGGAAGGCGTCGTCCAGGTTCTGCCGCAGGTTGGTCGCCAGGATCGCGATGCCCTGGTACTCCTCCATCTTCTGCAGCAGGTAGCTGATCTCGACGTTGGCGTAGCGGTCGTGGGAGTCCTTGACCTCCGAGCGTTTGCCGAACAGAGCGTCGGCCTCGTCGAAGAAGAGGATGGCGCTGGCGCTCTCGGCGGCGGCGAACACCCGGTCGAGGTTCTTCTCGGTCTCGCCGATGTATTTGCTGACCACCTGTGAGAGGTCGATCTTGTAGAGCTCGAGGTCGAGCTCGGTGGCGATCACCTCGGCGGCCATGGTCTTGCCGGTGCCGGGGGGGCCGGAGAAGAGCACGTTCAGCCCCTTGCCCAGCGACAGCCGCCGCGCGAAGCCCCAGTCGCCGAGCACCACGTGCCGGTATCGCGCCTGATCGCAGATCTCCCGCAGCTGCTCGAGCGGGTCGGGGGGCAGCACCAGGTCGCTCCAGCGGACGCGCGCCTCGACCTTGCGCGCCACCTGGCCGAGCTTGCCGTCGGTCTGGGCGCGGCACGCGGCGAAGAGATCGGCCACGGTAACGCCGCCGCCCTCCGGCGAGCGCCAGGCGGCGATCGCCGCGGCCAGCGCCGCCGCGTCGCGGATCTGCCCGGGAGTGAAGCGGAACCGGCCGGCGAGGGCGCCGGCGTCGGCCGCCGCCTCCGGCGCGGCGCCGCCAGCCGCCAGGCGGTCGAGCTCGCGCTGCCAGAGCGCCCGCGAGGCGGGCAGGTCAGGCAGGTCGAGAACGATCTCGGTCACGGCCGGCACCGGTGGAGCCGTCTGGATCGCTTCGTCCGCGGCGAGCGCCGCGAAGGCGTCGGCGCCCGGGCGCCCGCCGGCGGCGTCGGACGCCGCCTCGCCGAGCGTCCGCGACGCGGCGGCGGTCCATGGCTGCCGGCCGAGGAGGAAGGTGACGCGGGAGAAGAGGCGCAGTGCCTCGCCGAGGGCCGCCAGGGGATCCGGGCCCGGTGTGGCGTCGGAGTCCGCGAGCAGCCGGTCGCAGCCGCTCAGGCAGAGCGCGGCCGGTTGCAGCACCGCTTCGCGCGCCAGCAGCCAGGCGGCCTCGCCGGCGCCGCCCGCCGCCTCTCCCGGCGCCGCGGCGAGGCGGCCGAGGTCCGCGGCCACCAGCATCAGCCCGAGATCGGCGCATACCGCGCGCACCAACTCGCGCTTGCCGGCGCCGTAGGGGCCGCGCAGGTAGAACACCGCTGCCGCCGGCTGCGGGCCTTGCAGGCGCGAGCGGATCTGCTCGGCGATGCGCCGGCGGAGCACCGCGTTGCCGGAGGCGGTGGCGGCCTCTCCGCCGCAATGACCGGCGGCTGGCGGCTGGGCTGGCGGCAGCACCTGAGCGGCGACGTGCTGCAGCGACGCCGGCAGGGCGTCGGCGCCGAGCAAGAACTCGGCGATGCGGTCGTCCAGCTTCAGCGGGCGCGCCAGCAGGGTCGCGGGATTGCCGCTGCCGCCGGCCCCGGGGCTGGCGTCGCCCATCCATAGCAGGCGGGCGCGCTGCAAGGTCGCCTGCGGCGCGAACACCTGCCGCGCCGCGAGGGCCTCTTCGCGCGTGCCGCACAGCAGCTCGAGCATCAGGCCGACAGTCGGCGCCCGGCGGGTCACGTCGTCGTGCAAGAAGGCGTAGAGCTTCTCGTACCGGCGGTCGATTTCCGGCGCCAGGCAGAGCAGGACGCAACGCTCCTCGAAGGCATCGAGCTGGAACAGCCAGCTAAGGCGTGCGAGGCGCAGCTCGGCACCGCCGCCGGCGGCGCGGCGTCCCGCAATGTGGCCGCCCATCTCGACGACCGCGGCCAGCGCCCGCTCGCGGGCCGCGGCCGCGGCGGCGTTCGCGGCCGCGCCTGCCAACTCGGCGGCGCCGGCGGGGCGGGCGGGTCCGGGCGCGGCAGCTGCCGGCGGTGCGGCGGCGGACGTCCGCCGCCCCAGGGCCCAGGCGCGCCTGGGAGCAGCGCCGCCGCTCTTGGAGGTGACCGGCGGCGGAGCTTCCGTGGCCGCCGCCGGCTCCGCCGAGGCCGAGGCTCCCGGCGCCGCCGTGGACAGCAGCCGTAGGACTTCGTGCTCGGAGATCACCAGGCCGCGGAATGGCTCCAGCCCGTCGCCCTGGCCATCGCCGCGGCGCTCGAGCAACCGCAGATGCAGCAACCGATCGAGCCAGGCGAGCTCGTCCTGCAGGTGCTCCCAGTTGCCGCCGTAAGGCTCCGCCAGCGGGTCTGCCGCCGCGGCGTGCACTGCCGCGACCGCCGCGGCCGCCGCGTTCATGGCCCCCTCTCCTTGCGGAGAGCCTCGCCCGCGCCGGCGCCGTCCGCCTTACCCGGAGCCAGCCGGTAGCGCGTGCGCGCGTCCACACCGCGGCTCGCGCTCAACCACCCCTCGGCGGTGAGCTCGGCCAGGGCGCGCTCGACGCTGGCGAGCGGAGGCCGTGCCGCGCCGGCCGGCAGCCACCATTCGGCGATGCCTTCGGCGGTGTCGCCGGCGTCGGGGTTCTCGGCCAGGTAGGCCAGGATCTGGAGTGCGGTCTCGTGCATGGTTCGCCGCTCGCTCTAGGCACTTGCCGGCGAGGCCGGGCTGCAACGGATGTGCCATGCGAGAAACCCTTGCAAAAGCTCACTGCGCGTGCCGGCGGCAGGACTTTTTCATCCTTGGCGCGGAGCCGCGGAGCGACGCGGAGCACGGCGAGATCGAGGTTTGCGGCGGATGGACTTTATTGTCCACCCATTCCCGTCGAAGAGTCCTACTCCGGGGTGATCGGCCAAGGATGCCGCCACGCTCCGCGGCCTTCGCGACGGCGATCGCGGGAGGCGCGACAGGACGAGCCGGGGGAGGAATCACTGCACTTGGCGGAAGCTCTGTGCATCGATGCGGTGCTTGCGGATCAACTCCCAGAAAGCGCGGCGGTTCTTGTCCGCGGCCCTGGCGGCACGCGAGATGTTGCCGTCGTTGGCCAGCAGCAGCCCGCGGATGTAGCTCGCTTCGAACTGCGCCACGGCGCGGGCCTTGGCCTGCTTCAGACCCTCGCTTGCCATGGCCGCCGGCGGCGGGCCGATCCTTGGATCGACGACGACCTCGCCGGGAGGTGTCAGCACGATGGCACGCTCCACGGCGTGCTCGAGCTCGCGCACGTTGCCTGGCCAGTCGTGGGCGATGAAGCGCTGCATGGCGGCGGCGGCGAAGCGCGCCGGTGGGCGCCGGCTCTCCCGGGAGAACCGGTCGAGGAAGTGGCGGACCAGGAGCGGGATGTCCTGGCGCCGTTCCCGCAGCGGCGGCAGGCGCAGCGGGATGACATTGAGCCGGTAGTAGAGGTCCTGGCGCAGGCGGCCGGCGGCCACGGCCTGCTCGAGGTCGCCGTTGGCGGCGGCCAGCACGCGCACGTCGGCCTGGCATGCCCGGACCGAGCCCAGCGGCCGGTATTCCTTCTCCTGCAAGAGCCGCAACAGCTTGACCTGGGCGAGCAGCGGCAGGCAGTCGATCTCGTCGAGCAGCAGCGTGCCGCCCTCGGCCTCATGGACGATGCCGGTGCGTGCGGCGTTGGCTCCGGAGTAGGCGGAGCGTTCATGTCCGAAGAGCTCGTTCTCGACCAGATCGGTGGGAATCGCGCCGCAGTTCACGGCGACGAACGGCTTCTTGGCGCGCTGGCTGAGGTAGTGGATCGAGCGGGCGACGAGCTCCTTGCCGGTGCCGGTCTCGCCCGAGATCAGCACCGTCGCGTTGCTCTGCGCCAGGAGTGGCAGCTTCTCGATCACGGCGGCGAAGCTTGGGCTCGCGCCGATCAGGTGCAGGTGCCGCAAGCCGGCGGCCTCGGAGCCGGGAGCGGCCGACGGCCGCGAGGCGGGTCCGAGCACACGCCAGAGGCGGGGCAGCACCTCGCACGCGCGCAAGGGCGGAACCAGGAAATCGTTCACGCCGGACTCGAGCAGGGCGAGGATCTCGTCCGGCTCGCGTTTGGTGAAGACCGCGATGACCGGCACCCCGGCCGCCTGATCCTGAAGCGACCGCAGCAGCGCCGGGATCAGAGCCCGCACGGCCGGCGACAGCACCAGCAGGAACGCGGCGGGGAAGGCACCGTTCGCCGCCCCGTCGCCCCAGGAGCGCGGCGGCGGCAGCTCGGCGGGGGTGAACGGAATGAGCCTGGTCTCCGTCTCGAGCGGACCGGCGGTGCTCAGCATCTCCACCAGAGCGGGGCCGAGGCCGAGCTCACGGTCGGAGTCGAGGATGAAGACGGTCCGCATGACGCTGCCAGTCCCACCCTGCGGCGGCTGCCGCGGGAAGTGGCCGACTCGAACGCACCGGGAGCGACTCCCCTCCTATCTGCCCGGCGGGCGGTGAGCAGGAGTGGCCGGTGCATCGTTGATAGGCGAATTCTACCAAAGGATGTTACTGCAACGACGAAGGCGGACGCAGTCCAGGGTACACTGGCCGATCGGCCAGGTGGAGGCCTGCCCGAACGGCGGATGTGCGGCCGCGGCGGCGCGGCTAACCTGCCAGCATGACGACCGAGACTGCTCAATCCAACCCCAACCCCAACCCCAGCTCGGCTTCCGGCTCGGCTTCCGGCTCGGCCTCGAGCTCCCTTCCTTCCTCGTTCCTCCAGCTCTCCCGCGACGTGGCCGCGGTCGTCGCGGCGGCGAGCCCCTATGCGGCGCAGATCGACGGCGGGCGGCGGCTGTCGGCCAGCGGCACGGTGTTCGCCGGCGACGGCGTGATCGTGGCGGCGAGCCACAACGTCGAGCGCGACGAGGACGTCGTCGTCGGCCTCGAGGGCGGCAAGCGGCTGCCGGCGACGCTGGTCGGCCGCGACAGCTCGACCGACCTCGCGGTCCTCCGGGTCGAGGCGTCCGGCCTGGCGGTGCCGCAATGGTCGGACCTCGCGGACCTGGCGGTCGGCCAGCTCGCGGTCCTGGTCGGGCGGCCGGGGCGGCAGGTGCGGGCGGCCCTGGCGATGATCAGCGACGTCCGCGACTCCTGGCGCAGCCCGGCCGGCGCCAAGCTCGAGCGCTACGTCGAGCTGGACGCGGCACGCGAGCGCGGCTTCTCGGGCAGTGTGGTGGTGGATGCGGCGGGCCGACCGCTGGGCATCGCGAGCTCCGGATTGCTGCGCCGGCGCGGGTTGGTGGTGCCGGGGGTGACCCTGGGGCGCGTGGTCGAGTCCCTGCTCGCCCACGGCAGGGTGCGCCGGGGCTACCTGGGCATCGGGGCCTACCCGGTGCGCCTGCAGGCGGATCTCGAGGAGCGGCTCGGCCAGTCGGTCGGCCTCATCGTGGTCGGCGTGCAGCCGGAGAGCCCGGCAGCCGCGGCAGGCCTGGTGCTCGGCGACGTGCTGCTGGGCTTCGACGGGCAGCCGCTCTCGGACCTCACCCAGCTGCACGCGCTGCTGTCGGAGGAGCGGATCGGCAAGCCGGCCACCCTGCGCATCCTGCGCGGCGGCGAGCCGCGCGACCTGGCGGTGACGGTCGGAGCGAAGTAGGGCGGGCCGCCGCGCTGCAGGGGAAGGCGTGTCTCCCCCCGCCTCCGGTTGGGCGAGGCTCATCTTCGAGGCGCGAGATGGCGGAGGTCTTCGGCGCCTCGCCCAAACGGCGGCGGGGGGAGACACGCCCTCCTCGGTGCGCGGCGCCACGATCGCAAGTTGCCGGTGGTACCCTTCGCGCGTGCTCGATTTCCTGTTCAGGAGCAAGCGCCGCGAACGGCTGCGCGGAACGCCTCTCTCCGCCGAGCAGCGCGCGATCGTGCGGCGCAACGTCCCCTACGTCTCCACGCTGTCCGCCGAGGACCAACGCGAGCTCGAAGGGCACATGCAGGTCTTCCTCGCGGAGAAGCGGTTCGAAGGTTGCGGCGGGCTGGCGATGACGGAGGAGATCCGGCTCACCATCGCCGCGCAGGCTTGCGTCCTGCTCTTGCACCGCGAGACCGACTACTACTCCGGGCTCGGATCGATCCTCGTCTACCCGAGCGCCTACGTCGTCAGGGGGACGCGCCAGAAGCTCGGCGATCTCGTCGTCGAGAGCGACCAGGTGCGCCTCGGCGAGTCGTGGGTCCGCGGCGCGGTGGTGCTGGCGTGGGACGCGGTCCAGCGCGGCGCCTCGAACCCCGGCGACGGCCACAACGTCGTGCTGCACGAGTTCGCGCACCAGCTCGACGCCGAGGACGGCGCGATGAACGGCGCACCGGACCTCGGGCGGCAGTCGTCGTATTCCGCCTGGGCCCGGGCGCTCGGCGCCGAGTACCAGGAGCTGCTCGAGCGGGTCGCCGCGCATCAGCCCGGCGACATCGACGCCTACGGGGCCATCAGCCCCGCCGAGTTCTTCGCGGTGGTGACCGAGGCGTTCTTCGAGAGGGGCGCGCAGCTCAGGGCCAAGCACCCGGATCTCTACGAGGTGCTGCGCGCCTTCTACCGGCAGGACCCGGCCGGCGGCTCGCCCGTGGATCTCGGGTAGCCGCAGGTGGGTCCCTCTTCCTTGGAGCCGCCGGCCTCCTCGGCCAGCGCCGCGGCGAGGTCGCCGACGCCGCGCCGGATCTCGGGCGGGTCGACGGCGGCGAACCCGAGCTGCAGGCCCTCCCGCGCCGCCGCTCCGCGGCGGTAGCGGCTCAGCGGCGTGACTTCCACGTGGCGCCGCGCCGCCGCCCTCGCCGCCGCTTCCCCGTCGATGCCCGCGGGCAGCCAGCCGACGGTCTGGAGCCCAGCCTCCACGCCGGAGATCTCGAGCAGGCCGGCGAGGCGCTCGGCCGCGCACTCGAGGAGCACCGACAGCCGCTCCGCGTAGACCTGCCGCATGCGCCGGACGTGCCGTGCGAAGTGGCCGCCGGCGATGAAGTCCGCCAGCACCGCCTGCTCGAGGAGGGGGGCATGCCGGTTGGTGACGGATTGTGCCGCCGCGACGGCGTCGACGAGGTCTTCCGGCACCACCAGGTATCCCAGCCGGAGCGACGGGAAGAGCACCTTGCTGAAGCTGCCGGCGAACAGCACCTGTCCGTGCCGGTCCAGCCCCTGCAACGTCGGCAGCGGCCGCCCGCTGTAGCGGTACTCGCCGTCGTAATCGTCCTCGAAGATCAGTGCGCCCGAGCGTCGCGCCCACTCCAGCAGCGCGAGGCGCCGCGGCAGGCTCATGCCGACGCCGGTAGGGAACTGGTGCGCCGGCGTGACGTAGACGAGCCGTGTGCCCGCGAGAGCAGACTCGCCGACCGTCATCCCCTCGTCATCCAGGCCGACCGGGACGACAGCGGCGCCGAGCGCCGCGAAGACGAGGTCCGCGCCGAGGTAGCCCGGGTCCTCGATGGCCACCCGGTCGCCGGGATTCAGCAGCAGCCGCGCCGCGAGGTCGAGCGCTTCCTGCACGCCGGAGACGATGGCGATCTGCCCGGGGACGCAGCGGGCGCCGCGCGAGGCGGTCAGGTAGCCCGCCACCGCTTCCTGCAGCGGCCGGTATCCCATCGCTCCGCAGCCCAGCAGGAGGTTCGCCGACGCCCGGCGCAGGCAGCGAGACGCGACCTGCGCCCGCAGCGTCGTGGGGAAGAGGTCCAGCGCCGGCAAGTCGGTGCGGAAGGCGCGGACGGGGACGATCCGAGGCTCCGGGAAGGGACGCACCCGGCGGCCGTAGTCCGAGAGCCGGCGCGGCGGCCGCCGCGCCGCGGGTGGCCGCGCCGCGGTGGCCTCGGCCGCCGTCGCCGGCGCGCGATCGGCGAAGGCGAGCAGCGCCTCTACTCGCTGGACGCCTGGCGCGAGTGCCCGTACTACAGCGACCGGGAGCGGGCCGCCCTGGCCTGGACGGAAGCCGTGACCCTGATCGCCGACGGCCACGCCTCCGATGCGGTCTACGACCAGGTGCGGCCGCACTTCAGCGAGAAGGAGCTGTCCGACCTGACCCTGGCCGTCGCCGCCATCAACGCCTGGAATCGCCTCTCGATCGCCGCCCGGATCGTGCCCGGCGCCTACAAGCCAGCCAAGGTCGCGAGCTGAGGCCGCGGCGCCGATCAAGGGCGCGGCAGTGGCGGCATCCCGCGGGACCCGCCTTCGGCGTCAGGGCGTGAGCTTCGCCGTCATCGTGCCGGACTCGTCGTTCGGGCCGGCGTCGATGACCATGATGGTGTAGGTGCCGGGCGGCAGGAGTGGCTCGAGGAGCTGCTGCGGCTTGACCATGGCGCGGGCGTCGGCGATCTGGTTGGGATCGCAGGCGTTCTGGACGGCGTCCTGGAGGGTGCAGTCACCGCGGAAGAGGACCAGCTGGATGTTGTCCGCCGCGGAGGTCCAGTCGGCGTCGACCTCGAGGTTGCCGCCGGTCGCGGTGGTGAAGGGCACCAGGGCGATGTCGTCGGTGCGGTGCTCCGTGTTGGCGACCGGGACCGGGATCAAGGTGAAGGAGGTCGAGGCCGTGAGGTCGCTCGGGAAGGCGTTGTCGATGCCGCCGCAGTAGTTACCGGGCGGATTGAAGTAGGTCTTCGTGCCGCCGGTCGAGGTGTCGGTCACCTGCAGGGTGTACTGCAGGTTCGACAGGGTGCCGTAGAAGACGCCGATGCGGTCGCCGAAGTCGAGGATCTTGACCAGCAGCTCCTTGTCGGTCGGATCGGTGAAGTAGAAGGTCCCGGTCTCGCTCGACAGCGGTCCCGCCATGCCGAGGCCGATGACGCCGTTGAACTGGTTCTGCCAGGTCACGGTCGCCGCGAAGCGTCCGTTGAGCAGGCAGAGCGTGGTGGCTGTCGGGTGGCAGGCGCCCGTGGGGGCCGCCCCGGCCGCCGCCGCTCTCGACACCGCCGCGGCGTCGGCTGCCGGCGCCGGTTCCTGGCCCGGGAAGGCGGCGTCGTCGATGGCGCCGCAGTCGCCCGGCGTGTTGGAGTAGGTCTTCACCGTGCCGTGCGCCGTGTCGGCGACGGTGATCTGGAAGTGCAGATCCGTGAGCTCGCCGTAGAACAGCTTCACGACGTCGCCGAAGTCGAGCAGCTTCACCAGCAGCTCGATGTTGGCCGGGTCCCCGAAGCTGAAGGCGAGGATGACGTCGGAGGAGGCTGCCGGCACCACGCCCCCCTTGCCGCTGGTGCCGTTGAACTGGTTCTGCCAGGCGACCTCGACGCTGAAGCGGCCATGGTTGGAGCAACCGACGTTGCGGCTCGGCAGACACTGGCCGGCCGACAGGGATGGCGGGGACGTCGCGAGCCGAGCGGTCGCCGCCCGGGACTCCACGGCGGCGAAGGCCGCGAGACCGACGAGGCCAACGAGGATGCGGCGGCTGCCCATGGAAACCTCCTCCGTGATCTGCAACCTAGCACGAGAGACGCCAAGAATCCAGCGAGATTGCGAACCAGCAGTGACTCATCTCGTTTTTCGAGATGCTTGTGGTGAGCCCACCTGGATCGTCGAGATCCAGAGCTGGCGGGTCGCGCCTCGCGGCGTCGAGGGCTTTAGAGCTGGTGGATCACCAGCGGAACGCCGGTCAGCCCCAGGTGAAAGTCGGTCGACCAACAGCTCCCGGCGTGGCGCTCGGTCATGACGTGGAGGCCTACAGCATCGACCAACGTGAGATCCTGATCGGCGAACCGGCGCAGGATCTCCGTCCCGGCGCGCAGCTCCTGGGCACCGATGGGCCTGACCTCCAGGAACTTCATCTCCTCGATCATCGCGGCGAAGTGCAGCGCTCGCGTGCGGTCGTAGCGCTTCAGGAACCAGCCGTGCCCTTCGGTGACGACCAGCGCGGTGGTGAGCAGGGGCGGAGGGTCCGCAAAGAGGCGCCGGAACAGCAGGTGATAGCTGTCAGACCGGTCGCCAAAAGCGATCAACGCCGAGGTGTCGACATACGCTTCAGTCCTTCTGGCCATAAACGACGTCATCGATATGTTGGCTGGAATGCGGGTCCCCTGAATCGACCATTCCCGCGTACCGCATCCACGCCTTCGACTCGTCCGCCGGCAACAGCCCTCGGAGCGACCTGCGTACCAGCTCCGCCAGGGAGATCCCGAGCCGCTGCGCCTCGCGCTTCGCGGCGCTGTACTCTTCCTCGGACAGGCTGACTTGGGTCCGAATCATGATAACAGCGTAGCATATTCTGTTATCACGGACAACCGACCAGGGCTGGCGTAGACTACCCCGGCCCGGAGCCGTCGCTCGAGCGGGAGATCTGCTGCCTTGGAGAGCGGGTTCAACTACGACCTGGTGTGCATCGGCAGCGGTCCGGCCGGCCAGCGGGCGGCGGTGCGCGCGGCCAAGCTGGGCCGGCGGGTGGCGCTGATCGAGCGCCGGCGGGTGGTCGGCGGCGTCTGCTGTGACACCGGCACCATCCCCAGCAAGACCTTCCGCGAGGCGGTGCTGTCGTTCACCGGCCTCGCGAGCCATGCCGCGGCGGGCGGCGGCTTCGGCGGCGGCGGTGCCGGCGTCGGCAACGGCGGGCGCCCCAGTGCCCGCGAGCTGCTGAGCCGCGTGGCGGAGGTGGTGGGGCGCGAGTCGGCGCTGGTCGAGAACCAGCTCCAACGCAACGACGTCGACCTGCTGCGCGGCGAGGCCCGCTTCGTCGATCCGCACACCCTCGCGGTCGCCTCGGAGCTCGGCACCCGGCTGGTGACCGCCGACAAGATGGTGATCGCCTGCGGTACTTCGCCGGCGCCGCCTCCCGGGGTGCCGGTCGACGGCGAGACCGTCATCACCAGCGACGAGGTCACGCAGCTCGAGCGCATCCCGAAGCAGATGGTGGTGGTCGGCGCCGGCGTCGTCGGCATCGAGTACGCGTCGATGTTCGCGGCGCTCGGCACCGAGGTGACGCTGATCGACCGCCAGCGCCGGCCGCTCGAGTTCCTCGACGCCGAGATCGTCGACGAGCTGATCCACCAGATGCGCGACCGCAACGTGACGTTCCGCGGCGAGGAGGCGGTCGAGCGGCTCGACGTCGAGGCCGGCCCGCCGCGCCGCGCCGTGCTCCGCCTCGAGTCCGGCAAGCGCATCGCGACCGACCTGGTGCTGTTCTCGGTCGGCCGGATCGGCGCCACCGAGGCGCTGAACCTGGCGGCGGCCGGCCTCACCGCCGACGAGCGCGGGCGCCTCGCGGTCGACGAGTGCTTCTGCACCGCGGTGCCGCATCTCTTCGCGGCCGGCGACGTGATCGGCTATCCCAGCCTCGCCGCCACCTCGAGCGAGCAGGGGCGGCTCGCCGCCAGCCACGCGCTCGGCCTGCCGGCCAAGCCGCTCGCCAAGCACTTCCCCTTCGGCATCTACGCGATCCCCGAGGTCTCGATGGTGGGCGCGACCGAGCTGCAGCTCACCGAGGCCAAGGTGCCGTACGAGGTCGGCCAGGCGCGCTACCGCGAGATCGCCCGCGGTCAGATCCTCGGCGACGACAGCGGCTTCTTCAAGATGCTCTTCCATCGCGAGGACCGCACCCTGCTCGGCGTGCACGTCATCGGCACCGGCGCCACCGAGCTGATCCACATCGGCCAGGCGGTGCTCGCCCTGGGCGGCGGCCTCGACTACTTCCTGGACGCCATCTTCAACTATCCGACGCTGGCCGAGTGCTACAAGGTCGCGGCGCTCGACGCGGCGAACAAGCTCGCCTTCTGAACGCCGGCCGGGAGCTCGGATGCAGCTAGCGGAGGCGCCCGGAGCGGGCCGCCCGGCGGGGGCAGCCGGCAGTCGACGCCGGGCATGGCTGCGGGCCTCCATGCGGGCGGCGGGGTCGCTCGCCGCGATCGGCCTGCTGGCCTTCCTCTTCCGCCGCGCCGACCTCGGGCGCATCCGGGAGCTGCTCGCGGCCGCTCCCTGGCTGCTCGCCACGCCGGTCTTCTACTTCGGCGTGCTGAGCTGCGACGCCCTCGGCTGGCGGCGCCTGTGGAAGGGTGCCGGACGGCCGCCGTCCTGGGCGCGCCTGCTCGAGATCCGGACGGCGGCCGAGGGGCTGGGTCTCTCCTTGCCTTCCGGGGGCGTCTTCGCCGAGGGGATGGCGATCTACCTGCTGCGCAAGATCTGCGGCATCCCCACCGGCCTGGCGGTGGCCAGCCTGGCGGCGCGCCGCTTCTTCATCTTCTTCTCCTTCGGCCTTGCCCTGGCGGCGAGCGCGGTGGCCGGCCATTCGCTGCTGACCGAGATCTCGCCGCAGGTCATCGGCCGCGGTGGCCTGGGCTGGGTGGTGCCCGCCGCGGCGGCCTTCGTGCTCGCCGCCGCCTTCGGGCTGCGCGCCGCGCTGCTCGGCGGCGACCTCGCCGGCCGATCGCTCAGCGGCCTGCGCTCGTTGCCGATCGCCGGCCTGCGGCGCTGGCTGGCGCGGCGTGCGGACTCCTTCTCGGCGGTGGATCGCCAGGTCGAGGAGGCGCTTGCCGGCCGCCCCGGCGAAGCGGCCCTCACCACCCTCTGCTTCCTGGGGATCTGGCTCTGCGAGGTCTGCGAGACCCTCTTCATCCTCAGCCTGCTCGACGCCGGCCTCGGCTTCCGCGCCGTCTTCTCGTTCGAGGGGCTGCTCACCCTGGCCCGCGGCCTGGCCTTCTTCACCCCCTCCGGCCTGGGGGTGCAGGACCTGGGCTATCTCGCTTTCCTCAAAGGACTTGGAGTCGAGCAAGCGATCAATGTCTGGGGTGCTTTCGTGCTGGTGAAACGCGGGAAGGAGATCTTCTGGATTATCATTGGCTACCTGCTGCTCGCCCGGCATGCCTGGCGCCCCTCCCCGGGCGCGGGAGCTGCCCCGGGCCCGGCGGGAACCGCATGAGCCAGACCGCCCCAGCGACAGCCAGCCAACGCCGCCCGAAGGTCCTGCTCATCTGCGGGTCGCTCAATCAGACGACCCAGATGCACCAGATCGCCCAGGAGCTGCCGGAGGCCGACCACGCCTACACCCCGTATTACGGCCACGGCTACATCGAGGCCCTGCGGCGGGCACGCTGCCTCGAGTTCACCGTCCTCGGCTACAAGCTGCGGCGCCGCTGCCTCGACTACCTGGAGCGCCACGGCCTGCCGGTCGACCCGCATGGCGCCGCGGGCGGCTACGACCTGGTGCTCACCTGCTCGGACCTCATCGTGCCGCGGAACATCCGGCGGCGGCCGGTGGTGCTGGTGCAGGAGGGCATCCTCGATCCGGCTGGCCTGCCGTTCCACCTCTGCCGCTCGCTGAAGGTGCTGCCGCTGTGGCTGGCCGGCACGGCGACCACGGGCCTCTCGGGGCGCTACCACCGCTTCTGCGTGGCGAGCGAGGGCTACCGCGACCTGTTCATCGCCAACGGCGCGCCGGCCGAGCGCATCGTGGTCACCGGCATCCCGAACTTCGACGACTGCCGGAAGTACGAGCGGAACGACTTCCCGCACCGCCACTTCGTCCTGGTCTGCTCCTCGGACGCCCGCGAGACCTTCAAGCTCGACAACCGGCGGAAGTTCATCGCCCGCTGCCTCGCGGTCGCCGCCGGCCGGCAGCTGATCTTCAAGCTGCACCCGAACGAGAACGCCGAGCGCGCCCGGCGCGAGATCGCGGCGCTCGCCCCCGGGGCGCTGGTCTACGCGACCGGCTGCGCCGAGGAGATGATCGCCAACTGCGACGTGCTGATCACGCAGTACTCCTCGACGGTGTTCGTGGGCGTGGCGCTCGGGAAGGAGGTCCACTCCTACAACGACCTCGCCGAGGTCCGCCGCCTGCTGCCGCAGCAGAACCGCAGCGCGGCGCGCAACATCGCCGCGGTCTGCCGCGAGCTGCTGCAAGTGGAGGAGTCCGCGCTGGCGGCGGCGTCGGCGGTATCGGCGGCATCGGCGGCGCCGCTGCCGGCGACCCGGGTCGCCAGGGTTGGCCGGGAGCGGTGGACGGCGGCGCTGCCGCGTTTCGTGACGCCGTCGCGGCTGGCGCCAACGCGCCGGTCCAAGGCGTCGCTCTTCGGGCGCACGAGGCTGCGGTGAAGGTCCTGGTCGTCGTCCAGGCCCGGACGGGCTCGACCCGGCTGCCGGGCAAGGTGTTGCTGCCGCTGGCCGGCGCGCCGCTGCTGGTGCGCATGCTGGAGCGGGTGACGGCCGCCAGCACCCCCGGCGAGGTGGTGGTCGCCACCACCACCGCCGCGGCCGACGAGCCGGTGCGGGAGCTCGCGCGGCAGGCCGGCGTGCGCTGCGTCAGCGGCCACCCGACCGACCTGCTGGACCGCCACTACCAGGCGGCCCTGGAGTGCGGCCTGTCGCCGGCGGAGGACGTGGTGGTCAAGATCCCCTCCGACTGCCCGCTGATCGACCCGGCGGCGATCGACCGGGTGATCGGCTGCCATCTCGAGCAGCCGGAGCGTTACGACTTCGTGAGCAACCTCCACCCTGCCAGCTGGCCCGACGGCAACGACGTCGAGGTGGTGCCGCTGGCGGTGCTGGCGACGGCCTGGCGAGAGGCCGGCCGGCCCCACGAGCGCGAGCACACGACCCCCTTCATCTGGGACCGGCCGGAGCGCTTCCGTGTCGGCAACGTGCGCTGGGAGACCGGCCGCGACCTGTCGATGTCGCACCGCTTCACCATCGACTACCCGGAGGACTACGCGTTCGTGAGCGCCGTGTACGACGCGCTGTGGACGCCGGGCACCGGTGGCTCCGGGAGCCGGCCTTTCGGAGTGGCGGAGATCCTCGAGCTGCTGGCGGCGCGGCCGGAGATCTACGAGCTGAACCGGCGGTTCGCCGGGGTCAACTGGTACCGCGAGCACCTGGGCGAGTTGGCCACGGTTGGCGCTGACGAGACGCGGCGGCCGGAGGAGGTGGTAGGAGGGTGACAGGCACGAACGAAGTGGATTCGCTACCGGCGCTCGCGCTCGCGGTGCGCGAGCACATCGTGCGCATGGCGACTGGCGGCGGCTGCTTCATCGGCGCTTCGCTGTCGTGCGCCGACCTGCTCGTGTATCTCTACGCGCGGGTGCTGCGGCTGTCGCCGGCGACGCTCGGCGACCCCGGCCGCGACTACCTGTTCCTGTCCAAGGGGCACGACGTGCCGGCGCTCTACGGCACCCTGGCGGAGCTCGGCTACATCCCGCGCGAGCGCCTCGCCCAGCACCTGCGGACCTCGGACTCGATCTACTGGCACCCGAACCGCGCCGTGCCCGGCGTCGAGTTCCATTCCGGCTCGCTCGGCCACCTGCTGTCGGTCGCGATCGGCGTGGCGCTCGACATCCGCCTGCGCGGCGGCGCCAACCGCGTCTGGGTCATCCTGGGCGACGGCGAGCTCGACGAGGGATCGGTCTGGGAGGCCTGCCTGGTGGCGAGCGCCTTCCGTCTCGACAACCTGACCGCGATCGTCGACCGCAACGAGTTCCAGGCCAACGTCCGCACCGAGGACCTGGTGCCGCTCGAGCCGATCCCGGCCAAGTTCGAGGCTTTCGGCTGGAGCTGCCGCACCGCCGACGGTCACAGCTTCGCCGACCTGGAAGCGGCGCTCGGGCCGCTGCGCGCGGCGCCCTACGTCGCGGGGCGGCCGAGCGTGGTGGTGGCGCGGACGGTGCGTGGCAAGGGCCTGCCGTCGATCGAGGCGCGCGCCGACCGCTGGTTCGCCAACTTCACCGCCGCCGAGATCGCAGGCCTGCTCGAAGAGCTGCACGGCGGCGAATCGCGGGCCCTGACCTCGGAAGGCTTGGTGGTGAGATGAGTGAAGGAACGGTGCCCCGCGCCGCTTTAGGGATGCCAGTCGCAGGCGACCGTCAATTTCAGGCGACGCCCCCAGCGGTCCAGGTTGTCTCTGCGGCCAGCGGCGGTGCAGATCCGGCTGCGGCTCCGTCGGCCTCGGAGTCCCAGGCTGGTTTCGAGGCCTTGCAGGGCAAGGGTAACGCGGCAGTGTACCCAGCCACCTATGAGGCCGCCCTCGCGGCCTTGGCCGAGCAGCGGCCCGAGCTGGTGGTCATGACCGCCGAGAACCGGGCGGCCATCCGCAACCTGCCGCCGGTCCTGGGCGCGCGCTTCATCGACGTCGGCATCTGCGAGCAGACCATGATCGGCGCCGCCGCGGGCCTGGCGCTGCGCGGCCGCACGCCGGTGGCGCACGCTCTCGCCACCTTCCTGGTGATGCGCGCTTTCGAGTTCATCCGCACCGACGTCGGCATCGCCAACCTGCCGGTGACGCTGGTCGGCGCGGTCCCCGGCTTCCTCTCGGACGGCAACGGCCCGACCCACCAGGCGCTCGAGGACGTGGCCCTGATGCGCGGCATCCCGCACATGCAGGTGGTCTGCCCGGCCGACGAGCAGGAGCTGATCGCGGCGCTGCCGGCGATCCTCGACAGCCGCGCGCCCACCTACGTGCGCTACAACGCCATGCCGCCGGCGGTGACCCACACCGCGCCGTTCGAGATCGGCTGCGCCGAGGTCGCGGCCCCGGGCGCCGAGGGCGGGGTCACGCTGCTCACCTACGGCTTCCTGCTGCGCGAGGTGATGGCCGCCCGCCAGGTGCTCGAGGAATGCGGCGTGCCGGCGGCGGTGCTGAACATGCGCACCCTGAAGCCGCTCGACGAGGCGGCGGTGCTGCGGGCGGCGCGCCGCTCCCGCCTGCTGGTGGCGGTCGAGGACCACTTCCAGATCGGCGGTCTCTACTCGATCGTGGCCGAGGTGATGGTGCGCCACGGCGTGCTCTGCCGCCTGCAGTCGATCTCGCTCGGCGAGCGCTGGTTCAAGCCCGCGCTGCTGGCGGACGTGCTGGCGCACGAGGGCTTCACCGGGCCGGCCATCGCCGGCAAGGTGCTGGCCGAGATCGGCGAGCTGGGCGCGCTGTCGATTCTGGACGAGACGTTGGTCGACATACCTGATGGGCGGGGTGGGCCCTCCCATCCGGCCAGGAGGTGAAGGCGATGCCCAAGGCGGTCCGCGACGACGATTCTTTCCCCGACATCACCAGCTCGGACGCCTGGTACGCCCGCGCCCAGGGGCTGATCCCGGCCGGCACCCAGACCCTGGCCAAGGGGCCCGGCCAGTACGTGCGCGGCGTCGCCCCGAAGTACCTGGCGCGCGGCAAGGGCTGCCACGTCTGGGACGTCGACGGCAACGAGTACATCGACTTCCAGATGGCCATCGGGCCGCTGTCGCTCGGCTACGCCCACGAGCCGGTCGACGCCGCCATCCGGGCGCAGCTCGCGGACGGCATCACCTTCTCGCTGATGCATCCGCTGGAGGTCGAGGTCGCCGAGCTGGTGCGCGAGCTGGTGCCGGGCGCCGAGTCGGTGCGCTACAGCAAGACCGGCTGCGACGCGACCACCGCGGCGGTGCGGGTGGCGCGCGCCTGGACCGGCCGCGATCGCGTGCTGTGCTGCGGCTACCACGGCTGGCACGACTGGTACATCGGCGTCACCGACCGCAACGCCGGCATCCCGCGGGAGGTGGCGGAGCTGACCGCCACCTTCGGCTACAACGACCTGGCGTCGGTGGTGGAGGCGATCGACGACCAGACCGCCTGCGTGATCCTCGAGCCGGTGACCTTCGAGGAGCCGCGCGACGGCTTCTTGACCGAGCTGCGGCGGGTCTGCGACCAGGTCGGGGCGTTGCTGATCTTCGACGAGATGTGGACCGGCTTCCGGCTGGCGCTGGGCGGCGCCCAGGAGCGCTTCGCGGTGCGCGCCGACCTCGCCTGCTTCTCGAAGGCGATCGCCAACGGCATGCCGCTCTCGGTGGTGACCGGGCGCCGCGACGTCATGGCGCTGTTCGACAAGCAGGTGTTCTTCTTCACCACCTTCGGCGGCGAGGCGCTGTCGCTGGCCGCCGCCAAGGCGACCATCGGCGAGCTGCGCGCCCATCGCGTCCCGGAGCAGCTCGAGCGCCAGGGCGACAAGCTGAAGGCCGGCTACAACGCCCTGGCCGCCGAGCTCGGGCTCGACTACACCCGCTGCGTCGGCTACGGCTGCCGCTCCCTGGTCGTGTTCGACGCGAAGGCGGGCGACCCGCTCGAGATGAAGTCGCTGGCGCAGCAGGAGCTCATCCGCCGCGGCGTGCTCTGGGGCGGCTTCCACAACGTGTCCTTCTCGCACGCCGACGCCGACGTCGAGCACACGCTGGGCGCCTGGCGCGAGACGCTCGCGGTGCTGCGCGACGCGGTCGCCGCGCGCGACGTGCGCGGCCGGCTGCGCGGCGAGCCGGTCGAGCCGGTCTTCCGGCGCACCACCGGCTTCAACCTCAAGCCGCGCGTGGCGGCCCAGGGCAGCAGGAGCTGATGTCCACGGACTTCTCCCTCGCCGGCCAGGTGGCCGTGGTCACCGGTGCCGCCGGCCTGCTCGGGAGGCGCCATTGCCGGGCCCTGGCGACGGCCGGCGCGCGCGTGGTGGCGACCGATCTCGACCAGGCCGCATGCGAGGCGGTGGCGCGGGAGATCGCAGCGGCGGCAGCGGCGGCCCCGGCGGCCCCGGCGGTGTCCGCGGCGCCGGTGGCGTGGGCGGCGGACATCACGCGGCCCGAGTCGGTCCAGGCGCTGCGCGACGCCGTGCTCGAGCGCTGCGGCGCCATCGACGTGCTGGTCAACAACGCGGCGCTGAACGAGAAGGTCGAGAGCCCGGTGGCGGCCGGCGAGGTGCTGCGCTTCGAGAACTTCCCGCTCGCCCTGTGGGAGGACTCGCTGCGGGTGAACGTCACCGGCACCTTCCTCTGCTGCCAGCTGCTGGGCGGCGAGATGGCGCGGCGCGGCGCCGGCAGCATCGTCAACATCGCGTCGACCTACGCCGTCGTCGCCCCCGACCAGGCGCTCTACCGCCAGCCCGACGGCACCCAGACGTTCTTCAAGTCCGCGGCCTACCCGACGACCAAGGGGGCGGTGCTCGCCTTGACCCGTTTCCTCGCCGCTTACTGGGGGCGCTCGGGAGTGCGGGTCAACGCGCTCTCGCCGGGCGGCGTCGAGAACGGCCAGGACCCGGGCTTCGTCGCCCGCTACGCGGCGCGCACGCCGCTCGGGCGGATGGCCGATCCCGGGGACTACGAGGGCGCGCTGATCTTCCTGGCGAGCGCGGCGTCACGCTACATGACCGGCGCCAACCTGATCGTCGACGGCGGCTGGACGGCATGGTGAGGACGGCGCAAAGGCCTGCGAACGTCGTCGCCGCGCCATTGCCGGCCGCGGAGCTCCGTGCCCGCGCCCGGCGCCTGCGGCTGGTGTTGACCGACAGCGACGGCGTGCTCACCGACGGCGGGGTCTACTACTCCGACCGCGGCGAGGCGCTGCGGCGGTTCTCGGTCCGCGACGGCATGGGGGTGGAGCGGCTGCGCATCGCCGGCATCGCGACGGCGATCATCACCCGCGAGCAGAGCGGCTGCGTCGAGCGGCGCGCGGCCAAGCTGCGCCTGCCGCACCTCTTCCTGGGCGTCCAGGACAAGGCGGCGCGGCTGCCGGCGGTGCTCGCCGAGACCGGTCTCGAGGTCGATGCCTTGGCCTACATCGGCGACGACGTGAACGACCTCGGGATCATGGCGGCGATCGGCGAGCGCGGCCTGACCGCGGCGCCCGCCGACGCCATGCCCGAGCTGCTGGCGGCCTGCCATCACCGCTGCGCGGCGCGCGGCGGGCACGGCGCGTTCCGCGACTTCGCCGAGTGGATCCTGAGCTGGCGCGCCGAGCCTGCGGAGAAGGAGGAACGATGAGCACAGCGAGCAGCGGTGGGGCGGCGACGGTCGAGATCGGCGGGCGGCGCGTGGGCGGCGCCGAGCCGGTGCTGGTCATCGCCGAGATCGGCATCAATCACAACGGCTCGCTCGACATGGCCAGGAAGCTGATCGACGGCGCCTACCTGGCGGGCGCCCAGGCGGTCAAGTTCCAGAAGCGCACGCCGGAGCGGTGCGTGCCGAAGGAGCAGTGGCATCTCGAGCGCGACACGCCCTGGGGGCGGATCTCCTACATCGAGTACCGGCGGCGCATGGAGTTCGGCGACGCCGAGTTCGCCGCCATCGACCGCCACTGCCGCGAGCGCGGCATCCTCTGGTTCGCCTCCTGCTGGGACCGGCAGGCGGTGGACTTCGTCGAGCGCTACCAGCCGCCCTGCTACAAGATCGCCTCCGCCTCGCTGACCGACCACGACCTGCTGCGCAAGGTGCGGTCGACCGGCCGCCCGGTGATCCTGTCGACCGGGATGTCGACGGCGGCGGAGATCGACGAGGCGGTCAACCTGCTGGGGCGCCGCGACCTGCTCATCGCCCACTCGACCTCGACCTATCCCTGCCCGCCGGCCGACCTCAACCTGCGCATGATCGAGACCTTGCGGCGCCTCTATCCGGAGTGCCCGGTCGGCTATTCCGGCCACGAGACGGGCCTGGCGCCGACCTGGGCGGCGGTGGCGCTCGGCGCCGCCTTCGTCGAGCGCCACATCACTCTCGACCGGGCGCTGTGGGGAAGCGACCAGGCGGCATCGGTCGAGATCGGCGGCTTCCTGCGGCTGGTCTCGAACATCCGCGACATCGAGAAGGCCCTGGGCGACGGCATCAAGCGGGTCTACGAGGGCGAGCTGGCGGCGATCGCCAAGCTGCGCCGGGTGAAGAGCGGGCTGGAGGTGGGGGGGTAGGACAGAAAAAGAAACGCCCTTTGCGGGGCGGTGCCCCTTCCCCCCTCCCTACGAGGGGCGAGGCGAGGCACGAGGCCCCCTCCCTCCTCTCCCCTCCGTCGGGCTCGTATGGGCGAGGGGTCGTAGTCCTCCTGGGCCGCCC
>Ga0307477_10000144_pt1 | contig 99669 bp, 73 predicted proteins | sample atmos_gasesECM2C_FD_203316 | JGI IMG/M metagenome (GOLD analysis project Ga0307477, IMG submission 203316) | Hardwood forest soil microbial communities from Morgan-Monroe State Forest, Indiana, United States - atmos_gasesECM2C_515 | ecosystem: Environmental > Terrestrial > Soil > Temperate... | reverse complement strand
CTTCGGCGGCGCCCTTGACAGCCCCGCAAGTTACCATCGGAGGTCTATGGCTGACGTCGGAAAACAAATTAAGGAGGGCCGCCACGTCGGCCTTGACATTTATGACCTTCTCATAGAAGCGCCTGAGTGTCGCCTTTTGCTCTTCGTGCAACTTTGTCGCAGCCTGCTAGCGTAGCTAATGAGCGGTCGTAATCACAGTGATCGATTGCGGCAGCGAGCCGGGCCCCTCGTGGCGGACGACCCGGGCCTGCCCGATTTCCATATGACTATTTGACGTCGGCTGCGGCGTGAAGGCCACTCCGTCGTTCACCTGGCCGCAATCCATGCGGAGGGTGCCGTTGTCGTTGAACACCAGCCCATAGAACCGCAGCGTGCTGCCTGCAGCCAAGGCTTGCGTGTTGAGCTTTTGCGTGTTGCTGTCGATGTAGATTTCGACTTGGCTCGGATTGTTGAGTACCGTGGTCTGCCCCTGCTGAACGGCAAGCGTGGGGAAAAGGTCATACGGGGCCAACGAAACCTTGTAATCCATAAAGTTGCCGCTCTGCTGCGAAGCGACAACGGTCCCATTGATGGTCTGCGGAACCAGGGTGATCGTGTTCGCCGGAGTGTAAACTCCCCCGGTGATTGAAAAAATCGGCGAAGTAATGTCGACATTCTGGCCCGCTACGACATTTGAGGCATTAAAGCCGGGAACAAACGGCAGATTCTGCAGATTCGTGAACGCACCTGAGATTCCGAACCGGGCATTGCTGAAATCGAAAACGGGGAAATCGAAATAGTTTCCGCCTTGGCCATTGATCGTGACCAGGGTGCCGAGTTCGGTGCGGCCATAGAGCTGAAGTGTTGGAACTATATTGTCAACCATCATCACGGGACCGCTGGACTCATTGATCGCCGAGGGATCTTCTACTTCCACTTCAATTCGAGTCGCCAGCAGCGAACCATCAGATTGAATGGCCCCGTCCACATCCAAAAACATTCCGGGAGAGAGGGCGGAAGTACCGCTGACACCCTGAAACACCGTCGCGCTGTTGGAACTCGCGGAAAGTGTCCTTGTCCCAAGTGGTCCCCCGGGAACGGTTAGCGTCAAACTTGACGGAGTCGTTCCCACTGACGCAACTTCCGCCTTAAGCCCGCTGACCTTGCCATTTCCAGAGTTCGTCGGAGAAGTGGACAAGGCAATCGGAGTGAGGTTGAACGTCGGCTCCATGGAGAACCCCGCAAATGCAGGGGTCGTCCAGCAAGTGGGAAAAACCGCCGAACTGGAAACCTGCATATTCAGCAGCAATGCCATGCTGCTGCCCGTAATCGTAATTGGCGACGGCAAACTCACCGTCGGGCCCTGATTGACAATGGAATAATTCGAGATTCCGAGTCCGCCGCCTGGGACTTGCGCAATACAGACGAATACTGCTCCCCCAAGCGTAACCGTGGCCGAAGAATAGATATCTTGAGGAACATTGACGGTGGTCAACGGCTCGACCTCTCCGTTCAAGTGCACAAACTCGGAGGGTTGCTGTGACGACAACAGCGTAACGGTCTTCCCCGACTGGCTGGTCAGGGTCAACGTCTGAAGCTGCACGTCAAACCGCGTAACTTGATCGTTCGCGGTGCTCGACAGCACAACCGTCACCGAGGTATTCCCGCTGAACTTCGGCCCGCTGGGAGTGCTAGAGCCGCACCCTGTCATAAAACCGAGCGCAGCAAGGAGCGTCAGAGTGATCGGAAGAACTGGAGAATCAGAAGAGAAATGGCGTGCAGAAGAAGTGGCAACTGGCATGGGACTCCCCCGGATTACAAGTCGTTAGACGGAAGATCCAAAACTAGGTTGCGCTGCTCTCTAAGTTCACCGACCGAAAGCTCGTCGGCTGACTTAGTACGAAGCGTTCACATGATAGCCGGAAAACGTTTCAATCACATACGCGATTTTGTCCAGAATTGTAAAAGATTGGTTGAGGCGGGCGAGGCCGACCCGCGAAACAAAAATCCCAGCGCCACGCCCAGCAGCAGACAAAACACCGCGAGGATGTAGGTCTGCGTCCCACGCCAGCAAGTCGAGCAGTAGTCCAGGCCCCACCGAACCGGTGCCGGCGGTGCTGGTGCGATTAGTAGTTGATGGCGACTGCTGGCTTTGTCCGCTGATCATTGGTTTGTTTCTCCGATCTGGTGCCGGCCGGCGCCTCCTGCGGCGAATCCAGGTGGAACAGCCCCGCGATGGCCCAGCCATATGCTCGTGTTCTTTTTTTTCCGGAAGTTCCTTGAGTTCGCGAGCCAGGGAACTGGCAATTCTCTGGAGGATCTGGGCTGTGATTGCGTGCAACGATTGGTCCTGCTCCCGGGTAAAAGGCCCGCGCTCGGAAATGAAGGACTCCAGTTCCTGCTGGCTGATCTCGTCGAGACGGTGGCGCAACGCCACGATGGTAGGCACCACTCGTTCTGCTTTCAGACGGGCGCGGAACGCGAGCGCCTCCTCGGCGACAATCTTATCCGCCGCAGCAGCGATGGCCGTACGCTCCCCGGCATAGCCCTTCACGACCCGCGCCAAACCCTCCAGGTCGCAGAGCAGGATTCCATCCCCGCGGCGTACCTCCGGGTCCACGTCGCGAGGCATCCGAGATCCATGATGACAAGCGCTACGCGGTTGCGTTCTATGGCAATCCGCTCTGCCTCTTCGCCGGTGAGAATGACGTGCGGGCATCCGGTTGAACTGATGACAGTGTCCGCCCGCAGCATGCATTGCCAGCGGTCGGCCAGCGTTGCCGCCGTGCCTCCGAGCTTGTCGGCCAATTCCTGGGCTCGAGTCGAAGACTGGTCGATCACGACCACTGAAGCCGCGCCGCTCTCGACCATCTCGCAGGCAGAGACTTCGCTCATTTTTCCGGTACCCAGCAATAGGACTCTGCGGCCGTCCAGTGACCCAAAGATCTGCCGCGACAGGTCCAGCGCGGCCGCGGGAATCGAGACCTTGCACTTGTCGATTCCGGTGTCAGTACGCACCTTCTCCGAGACGCTGAGAGCTCTTTCGAGAATTGCGTTGAGAAAACGTCCGGCGGCCCCTACGGTCCGTGCCTGCTCCCATGCTGACTTCATCTGGGGAACAATGTGGGCCTCGCCCAGCGACAGGCAATCGAGTCCGGCAGTCACGCGGAAAACATGGGTGAGAGCCGCTTCATCCGGCAAGCGGTAGAAATGTTCCCACTCGGTCCAGTTTGATGCCGTGGTCAGCCCCAAGGAATTGCAGCAGGGAGTTCGCTGCCAACGTTGGCTCGCTGGCCCACAGCAGGAATCGCGTGCGGCAACAGGTGGACAAAACGACTGCTTCCTCGATGCCCTCGGCACTCTTGAGCTGCTGTAGGACTTTGTAGCGCCGATTTTCGCCGATCCAAAACCGCTCCCTCATACCCAGCGATGCCGTCCGATGGTTGAGTCCGATCACCAGGAGAGTCGGTTCCAAGACGATACCTCAGGCGCAAGTTGCAAACTTACGAGGGCAAACCCGGTGGCCAAAGACTGGCTCGTGCCCGATCTCTCAAGTCTTTACGTTTCATTTGGTTACGTAGCGTAAATAAAACACGCAGGCGGTCGAGATTGTTGCCGTATCACTCCAAATGCGAGTCTTTTGACGCGATCTTGGCGGTCGTACCATGCCAGGCTCGGATTTCGGTCACGACCTGCCGTGACCACGATCACAGACCGGTTCAGTGGCAACATAGAAACGGTCGAACGTTAGTTCATTCTTATCAGCCTCGAGTTTCGTTCGCGACAGAACGGAGTTTTGGACGAGCCGAAACGGCGAGGAATTTTTGAAAGGAATAGCAATCATGAAGATGATGAAACTGGTAGTCCTGATCGCGATGATCGCGCTGACGTTGTTCCTCATTCTGCCCAATCTGTCCTGGGCGGCCGACGATGGCGCGGCCATTTACAAAGCAAAGAGCACTGCATGCCATGGCGCGGAGCTGGGTGGAAAACCGGCGGCCAAGATTCCCAGCCTGGTCTCCGATGACGCCAAGAAATCTTCCGATGCCGACCTGACCGTCATGATTGGCAAAGGCGGCAAGGACAAGAGGGCGATGCACACGTTCTCCAACAAGGGCGTTTCGGCGGACTAGGTCAGAATGGTCATCGGATACATCCGCGCGGCGCAGAAGAAGTAGCCTGGCGGCGTTTGCAAGCGAGTAAAGACCGCTGTTCCAATCGGCGACGACTGCGCCACCCTGAACGGTAGGTGCAAAAGTGTGTGGGTGAGTGATCCGCTCCCTGGCGACCTCTGGCCTTGCAGCGCCGGACATCTGAAAGTCCCCGCTCCGGCTCGCCACACGGAACCGCCAGCCCACCCCAGACCCGGGCATTTGTCTTCCGCGTACAGCGCGGTCCAAGCCCCGAAGCCGCGACAGAATGGGGCCGGCACCGCGCGAGGCAGTCCTTCCCCCCGCGGCCTGCGCCTAAACCGTTCGCGGAAAACTCGCGATTCGTATCGGGGCATCGCTTGGCCGCGGAAAAACTCCGGCTCGTGCAGGTTTTGGGAAGGGCACGACGTTCAGTCGTGCCGCTCGGTCGCCAAAACGAGTCCACGCTTTTGGGCCTGAGGGTTGCTTTTTGCCGTTGGTGCGAGTTTTCCGCAGCCTGCTTAAGCGCCCCCGTAAGCGACGGAGAATCAGTTTCGGCTTCAGCCGCTGCGCACCGTCGCTACGGACGACGACCTTCATCGGCGCTCCGCCGGACGATAATCGGGCCTGGCAGCGGAAGTGACAACGCCTCGGCCTCGACCGCCGCCCACTCCGCCGATGAAAGTCGGCGCCAGAGGTCGATCGAAACCTCGGCCGCCGACCGCCGCCACACTCCAACGATCTCCCCACGCACGAGTACCGCTCCCGGCCAAACGCGTGTTGTCCATAGTTCGGCCCGTCGCTTCGCCTCGGGCACCAGGATCTCTCGATCCGCTCCCCACAGAAGGTAGTACGCATCGCCGCCGGGCAGCAGTCGTGCAGCCGCAGTCGCGCCGGGCTTGGACCGGAACGCCATCTCGTCATCGGCGAGGATCCACCCGTCGCCAACCGTCGTCCGCACCGCCGTCAGCACACCTGCGAGCCGCTTGAACGCCGCGCTAGCCTCCGCACTCCCGATCCCGGCCCAGCGGGCGAACGAGGCGGGCGTAGCCGGACCGAAGATGTGAAGGTACCGGCGAGCGAGTTCGAGACGCGCCTGCCACGGATCCATGTCGGGCGCGGGCACGGTCCAGACGACCGGCTGGCGCGAGCCATCCCAACGCAGCAGGACCGTGCCCGTCGGCGCCGCGTATCGGAGGCTGTTGTGCGGCACTCCCATCTCACGCCCCGCCTGGCCGAACGGCATCCGCCGACCGTCGAGAAACGCGTGGAGCCGCGACGCGGTGTCGTGCGCCCTTGCGCGGCGACGCGCGTCCTCCGGTAGCCGCCCGAGCGAGAATACCGGGATGTCCTGCGCGGCTACGACATAATCGTTGTACCGCGGCCCCCAGAGCTGCACCAGGGATGGGTGCGCCCAGCTGGTCGACGTTGCTTCCTCGACTCGTGCGTGGATCGACAGCAGCGCGGCCCGTGGCGATGAGTCCTGGAACCCGGCCCACGCGGCTCGCCGCAGCGACTTCGCCCCTGCCGGTAGCCGTTCGTCAAGCGAACCAACCCGCCGCCGGAAGCCTAGGATCTGCGACCGAGATAGCTCAAGCGGCGGAATCTTGCGTGACATGTTCTATCGAGATAAATATGCCAAGTAGCCGGACGTCAAGTGGAAGAAAAATGACTTGTGAAAATTCACTATCTTTAAAGATCCTTGTGAGCCACCGTCTCCAGGGAGTCTGCGTCGTAGCTTTTAGCCTGCGGAGAAAAGTGGAATTAAAGAAGGCTTCAGTCGCGAAGCGGCGCAAGAATAGAGCCCACCGCTTGCCCTGAGCTTGTCGAAGGAGCGCAAGCCGTGAGTGACAAGGGGGAGGTGAACACAGCCCCGGAGAGCGTGCTTGCGAATTAAATTTCGGACGACGCGGTAGAACAACAACACTGAGATTAGCGCCCCGGAGGGGCGTCTGATAATAGCCCGGCGCGTTTCAGCGCCGGGGAAATTGGGAGATTGTCTCGCGCCTCGGGTCCCGCAGTAGCATTATCGAGTTGCTCTCACCCAATTTCTTCCCAGCTTCCTGCCCCCACGTTTCCGTAGTCTTACTTACTCATGGTGAAATCCGCTTTACCGCTGCCGGCCACAGTTACGGGTTTGGATTGGTTCTTTGCACCTTCATGCCAAACCACTAGCGTGTAGCTGCCGTCGGGAACGTCCTTGATTCTGTAATTGCCGCCGTCGTCCGTTTCGGCGAAATAGGGAGTTGGGCTGACAGCAAGGTAACCCACCATTTCAGGGTGGACGTTGCACAGCAGCGGTACCACACCAGCTTTGTCAAATGTGTAGGACCGCTTTTCCCCCTTGGGCCAAGTTCCAAGATTGTGGCCGGCTTTCTTATCGCTGCCGACCGCAGTCCAGAAGACGTTGTGGGCCACGTTGTCGGCGTTCAGGAAGTCCACCGTTGTGCCTTGTTGCACGACCACGATGTGGGGAGAAAACATCAGCCCCTTTTGATCAATTACGGGGTGCTCTTTCGGAGCAGGAAACATCTTTCCCGCAATCGCATCGACGTAAACGACCGAACGGCCCTTCATGCCGGTGACTTTGCCCTCGATATCCCCTGCCCACGCCGCATTGCATAGCCCAGATGCGATTACCGCCAGAACGATTGCTTTGGTGCCCTTCATTTAATCATCTCCTTTGAAGTCGTGATGAACAGTGTCAACATGTGCTCAGAAGAGGAACTTAATGTCTAGGTAAATTGTGTTGTTTGCGCTCGCATTCCGGCCGGAGCCGTCATAGTTGGTCGACCCGCCGTTGAAACGCGTGTATCCCGTGTACTGTGCCGCAAGCCACAGGTTTTGCCACGGCCAAAAAGAAAAGTTCGCGATGTATCCAGCACCTCTCGGATCTCCGTTGGCACTTCCAGTGACGGGAGCCGCCGCAAACAGCGTCGGATCCACCGTGCCCGTCGTATCAAACCAACCGAATGTCCCGGTATAGCGATTGCCGAAATGATATTCCGCATTGGCCAAGGCCGTGTTGAAGTGGTGTGAACCCTGGCCGGCCAAGCCTTGCGCAACGCTAGCGATCAGGTCATTGTTTTCGTGGACGTAGGCTGCCCGAAACGACAGCACATCCTTTCTGAATAGCGTGCGATCGATTTGTGTGTCCAAAGCCCAGTCTGTGTAGGAGTCCTCCGGTCCGGTGACCCCGTTCGGAGTCGTCCGCATGTGGATGCCATAGGTACCGACCTCGTACTGCGTTTTTCCGGTGAGCTGTTGCCATGCCAGCCGCCAGTAGGGGGCGAGGCCACGAATATTGATTCCCGCAGCCCCCGGGTTCGGCTGAGCACCGCCGATGTGTTCGGACCGATACCCGGCCACATCCAGATAGAGATGGTTGTTCCACATCCCAAACGCACCGACGCCTGCAACGTCCTGCGCCAAATGGCCCTGAATGATGGGCGCAGCCGCCGGCGTTGGCGCCCAGTCACTCGCAACCCATGGATAGCCCCACGCCGGAGTGCTGTTCCAAAGGTCTTCAACCGTGGGGTTGTTGTTGAGGTCAAGACCCCAGATCAACTCCTTGCCGCCAAGTTTGGTGGTATTGGCATAGCGGATATCCGTGTTGTCGCTGGTGAAGTGGTCTTTCTGCGCACTGTAAGTCGTCTGCAGAAAGCTTCCGACATGGCTGGTCCATGCTCCGGCGAGGAACAGCGATATGTCCTGAGGCAATTCGAAACTGCCATTCTGGGTCGTCGGAATGGGCGACTTGGTCGAGGTGAAGGAAACGTCCATCATCACCGAAAGAGGCAGCGCAGCGAGCAGATCCAGTGGGGAGCGCGTCTTCCCCCCGTCTGCCTTGATGACCTTCGTCTCGTCCCCTTTATCCACGTAGCCTGTTAGTTTGAACCTTCTGCCAGCCGGATTGAGCTCTGGAGGATTATAATGGCAGCCGCTGCAGGGCAGTCCTGTCTGGCGAGCGAAGCTCGGGAGTGCCGCCATCTTTGGTGGATTCACCGCAGATAAAAAAAACAAAACAACAAGAGAAACCGCCGTTAATAAGAAATCGACTGCTCTTTTCATCTCACGTCTCCTTATTTCCTTTTCTACGCTTCCCACGCGTCATACCCCCGCCGGGAGGCGAATGCGAACTGCTCCCCGGTTGTGACAGGTGAGGGTCACAGGCGTGGTATTACGTCAAGACGGGTCAGATCCAACTTATTTACTGGCAAGAACAGCTGGATTCGGATCACACATCAGTAGTCACAGGCAGTTGCCGCCACGCGGAGTTGAAAGATTCCGATCAACCATTATTTCCTGATCATGGCTTCTTTCTTAAAACTTACGCATAACTTCTGCCCCCACTTGTGCACCCTATCGGTTTCCCTGTAAATACGCAGTTCCGACACTCGTCAAATCGTTGACTTGTAGTTATGTTAGAGAGCGATCTAAAGACTGCATCGAACGAAGATCAGCACGTATCGCGATACGCATTCCGAACTCCTCGACGCAATCTAAACGGCCAAGTATTTCGGATCATTGCCGAATGGCAAAAGGCGTGTAAAAGACCTGTAAAGAGAGTAAGGGCTTTGTAAAAAGAGCGGACCTACATCAAGAAGTGCGATGGTTGTAACTGAGACATGCCCAAGTAGCTTCCATGCTTACTTGCCAGCGCCCTCGACAGCGAAACTGCCGTAGCCCACAGCGTTCTTTGATCCAGGCCTGCGGAAACTCGGCGATCAAGGAGCGTTGGGCTTAGCTCTGTTGCCTCTTCGGTGGTCATCTTGGCTTTGAATGCGGTTGGGGCCGCGGGCTCTTCGATGTGCGTAATCGCTCCTCTCCACCCAGGCTGCGCGTTCACGGGAGCACATTGGCTGCGGAACGGGCATGGCGCACAAACTCTCTTCCCTGCGTGGTACACGCGCGTATAAACGCCATGGCCACGACTGAATCGAGTGCAGCGAGTGAGGATCTTCCAGGCAGGACAAATAAAGCAATCCCGGTCTGAATCATAGGGAAAGCGTTGGCCAGGAACTTGCCGCTGCGGCCACATGCATCGCGTTATATCGGTCTCCAGCTATCCCGCCAGGCCGTAGAAGTCCACGCCGCAATCTGCTGCCGCTGGCACCAGTTCCACGGAAAATGCGGTTCGGCGAGTACAGCCACATCTGCGGCGGATCGCGCTCCCGTGCCTTCGCCTACACCGGCGACGCTTTGGGCGCCGATCCGTTCTGCCCGTATGAGCCAGGCACGTCAGCGTCGACGGGGCTTCATTTGGAGCCTAGGAATAGAGCTTGATGGGCTGCACCACGCGCGTGATGGTTCCGCTCGGGCTTGGCTGGTCCGGTTTGAGGCCACTGCGCATCGAAGCGAACAAACCCAGCAATTGGCCCAGCATCACATCGAGCACGGGACGATACAGGTCCGGGAAATCAGCAGGACAATCCAGCGGCAGGCAATAGTCGACCAGTGGCGCAACATCATCAATCCCCTGAACGGTAACCGCGGCCCGAACTCGGCCCAGACGTTTGCGGTCAATTTCCTCGAGCAGGTCGAGCTCGTAGCCTCGCCGCCGCGTCTCGCTGGACAGGAACGCGACAAACACAGTCTGCCCGTCCACGCTCGACATGGGCCCGTGGCGCAATCCTAGCGGTGTTTCCGCGAGGGTAGTGATTTTGCCCGCACTGAGCTCGACCACCTTCAGAGCACACTCATCAGCCACCGCCAGCAGCACTCCCGACCCGACAAAACACACCCGCGAACATCCGAGGGTAGTGATAGAGGCGGCAACCTCAGCCGCCGAGGGCAGGAACTGCCCGCCGGTCTCGGACATCTGCTCAACGATATCTCCGAACTTTTCAAACTCGTCCAAGTGCGCCACGCATTGGCCGGCCAGGAGCATATTGGTGAAGGAACTGGTCATGGCCAAGCCGCGGTCATTCACCGCCTCCTCGAGAACGATGGCCAGCATCCGCCCGGGATGTCGCGCGCAGAGCTGGGCCATTTGCCCCTGCGGGTTGCAGGTGATGACGACGTGCCTAATCTCGCCTTGCCGCTCGAGCGCGCGCTCCAGTAGCGCCACACCCTCCGGACTATCCCCGGAGCGCGAAAACGAAATCCAGAGATATTCCCTTCCCGCCCGATGGAAATCCTCAAAGTCTGTGAGGAGCGTGGTGCTGGGAAGCGGCCACGCATCGCCTCCCCATCGTTGCCGAAGCAACGGCGCCAAGGCACGGCCGGTATAGTCGGAGGTTCCCGCGCCAATCAGGTAGACCGTGGGCGAAGCCGTGCCGCGGCCGATTCCAGCACTGCGCAGGACCTCGGTCAGATCGGCGCGCCGGTCGCGGCAACGCTCATAGGTATTGCGCCAGGTCGCCGGCTGCTGCCAGATCTCACGCGGCGTATGCTCAAGCCCGCGCTCGCTCTTCTCCTGCTCCGGCAAATCCAGCAGAACCCGCAATGGGTCAGGCAATCTAGTATTCGCTCCCTTCAAGGACACAGTAGTCTATTACAGCTTGCATGGGAATGAAAGTATTCGCAAGGAAATGAAATATCGTTCGCAAGCACGGGCCGCCACAACTGCGCCGGATAATCCCGCAACTAATCGGCGTGAACTGTGTTTTCACGATCGAGGAGAGAAGAACATGAGTCGTGGCTCAAGTCCCCTGCGCATGCTGCTTCTGGCGGCCACGTTGGCGTCATCGGCGGCTGGAATCGCCTGCGAGCATCACGCCTACCGCGTATACGACCCTTACTACACGGATTATCACGTGTGGAACCATGACGAGGTGGTCTACTACCGCCGCTGGGCCGACGAGACGCATCGCGACCACGATCGCGACTTCCGCAGACTTCGCCCGGAGGAGCAGAAGGAATACTGGACGTGGCGCCACAACCACGGCGACCACGATCACGACCGGGATCACCGCTAAGGGCGGGCCGGACTCTTGGTGCTCAAAGCTCGGAGAGCCTCATCGGTGGTCGTGAGTCTCGCTCCGAGTTGTCGTAGTTCAGCAATGGCCGACTGGCCGCCTTCTGGCTTTAGAGTCTCGATGGCGTCCTGCACCACCGCTACGCGACGTTTACGTTCGAGCAACCCTTTCGCGGCCAATCTGACGCAGTATTCTGTGACGACTCCGAAGACCACAAACTCCGGATGATCCCCCAATCGGCGGACAAGCTCATCGGCGTGGCGACTCTCAAAAATATTCAGCGTCTGTTTCTCCAGCAGGACCTGGTGATACGTCAACAAATCATGGGGCAGTCTTGCGCCGGGTTCGTTCGGCACGCGGGCGATTGTGTCTGTCAGTGCCTCGGGGACCAGTTCGGATCCTTGGGTTCCCTTCACGCAGTGCGGCGGAAAAATCTTGAATTCCGGGTCGTCGGGCGTATGAAAACATCCGTGCGAAACCAGGAATACGTGTCCCTGCCGAGCGGCATCTGTGAGCCTCTGGATGTTCGGCAGCAACTTCTCGGCGCTGGGAACGTAGAGTTTTCCTCCCGGCAGCATGAAGTCGGCCTGAACATCTACTTCCCAAAAGATGAAGTCGGGCGAAACCATATTTCTCCTTATTTCTCCTTGCGGGTGAAGGGCGAGCGTAGCATCATTCCTGGCGCACTGACAATCGTCGATCGCGCGCGGACATGCGCTCCGCGCTAATCTACTACGACGCTCTTACTTCGACTCTCTTACCTCGGCATCCTATGAAGACGCTGCCCGTCACGCATGACACTGTCCGCCGTCTCGCCCTCGCGCTTCCTAACGTCGAAGAGGGCACAGCGTACGGGTCTCCAGCACTGAAGGTCAACGGAAAGCTGTTCGTGCGCCTGCATCAGGACCTGGACAAAATTGTGCTCAAAATGTCCTTCGAGCGCCGGGAGGAAATGATGGCCGCGGATCCTGAGACCTACTTCATCACGGATCACTATCGCGACTATCCGTGGATTCTCGTAAACCTCGCCTCTATCCAAGCGGATGCGCTACCCGAACTGCTGAGGATTGCGCATCGCGAAGCTTCACGGGGGAAGAAGCGTCGCGTATGATTTGCAATTCGAAAGATTCAATTTGGACACGACCATGAGCCACGACCCAAACGCCAAGCCAATCCCAAACAAGCTGGTGATCCGCAACGTTGGGATGCTTCTCAGCGGAGACCTCGATCGCCCCATCCTCGATGCAGACGCGGTCGTTGCCATGAACGGCGTTATCCATTCTGTTGGCAAAGAGGGAGAACTGGACACTGCCGGAGCAACCACCACCATCGATGCCAAGGGCACGACCCTGGCCCCCGGATTGATCGACAGCCACGTGCACCCCGTGTGCGGCGACTGGACTCCCCGCCAGAACCAACTTGGTTGGATCGACAGTTGTCTGCACGGCGGGGTCACGACGATGGTTTCCGCCGGAGAAGTGCACACGCCCGGCCGGCCGAAGGACATCGTCGGACTGAAGGCAATGGCCATTTTTGCGCAACGAGCGTTCCATGCATTTCGTCCCGGAGGCGTGAAGGTCTACGGAGGTGCGCCGGTGCTTGAACAAGGTATGGTGGAAGATGACTTCAAGGAACTTGCCGCCGCAGGAGTGAAGTTCCTAGGCGAGGTCGGGCTGGGCAGCGTAAAGGACGGGATCACCGGACGACGCATGGTCGCCTGGGCACGCAAATACGGCATGCAGAGCACGATTCACACCGGCGGCCCTTCGATTCCGGGCTCGAGCCTCATCGACAAAGACATGGTTCTGGAAACCGACGCGGACGTGATCGGCCACGTCAACGGAGGTCACACGGCCCTTCCCGACGAGCAGATCGTCGAGTTGTGTGAACGCTCACCTCGCGCTCTCGAAATCGTTCACAACGGAAATGAACGCGCCGGATTGCTCGCATTGCGCACGGCGAAAGAACTCAAGCAACTGCATCGCGTGATTCTGGGAACGGATTCTCCGGCAGGCTCGGGCGTCCAGCCGCTCGGCATTCTGCGCATGATTTCAATGTTGTCTTCATTGGGCGAAATTTCGGCAGAAGTGGCGATCTGCCTCGCCACCGGAAATACCAGCAAAATGCGCAGCCTCAACTGTGGGCTGATTGGCCCCGGGCGCGAAGCCAGCTTCGTCTTTCTCGACACGGCCCAGCAGTCATCGGGCAAGAATCTGCTTGACAGTATTCAAAAAGGAGACCTGCCCGGGGTGAGCATGGTCATTACTGACGGGGTGGTCAGTATTCAGCGCAGCCGCAACACACCGCCAGCTACGCGGATACCGGAGGTGGTGCGTGGGTAAACGATTTGTCATTCTTGCAATTTCCCTCTGGTTCGCCGCGCCGCTCTTGGCGCAATCCTCTATTCCGGACTGGTGCCGCCCCCTCCCGCGGCCGGAACACAAATCCCTTGAACGGTTCACGGTCAGCGATCCATGGTTCGAGGTCTACAAGCCGGCCTCCGGTGTCTTCGCCATCTATGAACCGCACCAGGCCGAGGAAGTCATCAGTTACCTCATCGTCGGAAAAAAGCGGGCCCTGCTTTTTGACACGGGCATGGGCATCAGCGACATCAAGAAAGTCACGGCAGAGCTCACCCGACTGCCCATTATCGTAATCAACTCGCATACCCACGACGACCACGTGGGCGGCAATTGGGAATTCGAAACGATCTACGGAATGGATACCGACTTCACGCGCAAGAACGCGCGTGGCTCGCGGGAAGATGCGCAGGCGGAGATCACGCCAGACCAGATTTGTGGCGCCCTTCCTAAAGGATTTGATGCAAAGGCCTATGCAACGCGGCCTTGGAGGATCACCGCCTATACGCACGACGGGGACCGCTTCGATCTTGGCGGCCGCACACTCGAAGTCATCGCCACACCCGGCCACACACCGGATGCGATTTCGCTGATCGATCACGCCAATGGCCTACTGTTCACCGGAGATACGTATTATCCTGCTCCGATCTGGCTTTTCCGGCCCGAGACCGATTTCAAAGCGTACGCCGCTTCGATCAGTCGCCTCAACGCGCTCGCACCGGATATCAGAGTTGTCTTAGGCGCGCACAATATTCCTGTCGCATCGCCAACGGTTCTCACGAGGCTCGTTTTGGCATTCGCGGCCGTTCGCGAGGGAAAGGTGACGGCAACGGCGAACTCTGCGGGGAAGGTCCTCTACAAAGTGGGAGACATCGCGTTCTTGATGCAAGCGCCGAAATCTTGACCGCTATCAACGTAGCCCATCTTCACCTTTGATCTGATCTTTGGTCAGCCCACCCACGCGAGCCAGCGGGCGGCCGCTGTCGGTCACCGCAACTGCCACCATGATTTCATTCGCGCGCGGCGCGTCGTTCAACCGCACTTCCATGGCGTCGAAATGGCTGCGCACATATGCCGCGTCCTTGTGGCCCAGAGGAATGTCGAGCACGAGGCCCAGGCCGCCGCGTTTCTTCGACGAAGGAATCAACGCCGCTCCCTTGCCGAGCACGCGACGCACGGGCGCCCCCAGTTTCGGATGCAGAATCGCGGCTGCATGTTCGAGTTCTCCGTCCTCGCCGACCGCTGCCGCTTTGCCGTAGCTCTCTGCGGACGGGCCTGAGATTCCCAGCGCAGCGGCCGCCTTTGCCGTGAGCAACTCACCCAGTTCTTCACCAATCGCCATCAACTCGGACAGATCCTCGACATACTTACCTGCGCAAGGGTTCTCGAGCACAGCTACAGCCGCCGCTTTGCGCGTGGGCGGAGAAATCTTGCGCTCCATCTCGTGGTGGGTTTCCTCCACAAAGGTTGCGATCTTCCGGATTTTTGCTTTCATTTTTCGCCCTCAGCGCAGCCCGTCCTCGCCCTTGACCTGCGATGCCTTGAGCCCGGCAACACGGGCATGCACGCGGGGACCTGTCGTCATTACCAGAGCCAGCAAAATCTCATCGGCACGCGGAGCATCGTTGATGCCCACCTCCATCGCATCAAAGTGACTCCGCACGTACGACGCGTTGATGTGCGTGATGGGCACGTCGAGCCGAGTTCCGGGGCCGCCGACTTTTTTGGTCGAGGCGACGATCGCTTTGGCCCCGCCCAGCACCTCACGCATGGCGTATCCTCCCGGCACATGCCATAGGGCTCCGTGCTCGATCTCTCCCGCCGAGCCCACAATCGCGCCCTTGCCGTAACCCTCGACGACTACGGGTTCGCCGCCGAGTGCTGCGACCAGACCCCGCGCCATCTCCAGCCCGAGAGGCTTGAGATCGTCCATGAAGCTTTCGATGTCGGCAACATACGATCCGGCAAACGGATTGCGGATGACCGTGAGCGCTGCCGCGCGGCGCAAAGGCTTGTCCGCGACTGGGCCTCCCTCGTGGAAAATCTCCTCCACGCAGGTCAGTTTTTTTCTGATGACCACCTCAGGCATGCACCATGCTCCCGTCTCGCACTCGATCCGCAGTTATTTTCGGCTCTCCAATTTCTCCCACGACGCGCACTTGTTCTCGCAGATTAAGCGCCGTGGACCGGATCAAACCCATTCTGACCAATCGTTCGGCAGTGCACGTGCCGGCGGTCAAAGCCTGATCCACCTCTCCCGCGGTTAAACTGCCCACCGCCCGGGTCACCGGCTGTTCTCCAAGGTCGCTGTCGGGTGTAAGTTCGCGAGCCGGAACCCGAACAATCGCGGGGTGCCCGGGAAGGTCGACCGAGTTGGCGATGATTGTTGCCGCCGCATCGGCCGCGGCCGCGCGATCGGCGAGCACTGTGACCGCGTCCGCGATTCCCAGCGAGAAACTGCGGCCACGCCATCCGCTGGTCGCAATGCCACGAACTGGATCATCCCACTTCAACGTGGTGGTAGCGAATAGCGACGGGCGATCCGGCCGCTCGACCATTCCGACCACGAACTTCTCGCCCGGGCTCAAGAGGAGGGCAATATCTCCCCCGTCGTTCACATAGGCGCGAGAAAGATCCGCCGCCATGATCATGTGTTCCAGAATTTCTTCCGCCACGGCGCCCGCCACCGCTGCCATGGGAGTGATGAAGTGGTGCGAAGCATACGGTATCACCGCGGCAACCATCCGACGCGCCACCGAACCCCGCGGCCAGGACGCCTCTGGAACGCAAGGCTGGCGCAAGAATCGAAGCTCGCTGCACAGTTCATCCAGCACCGACACGAACCGTGCGGCAGCCGCCCGGTACGCCTTCTCGACCGCGCGTGGCCTTCCGAAGGCCTGCGCGATCAGATCGATCGGTCCATCGTGAAGATGAAGCCTCTGCCCATCGGGCAACAAGCAAATTTGCGCACGGATCTTCATTGTGACAAGTGGCAACTCTAAATCTTATTCTTCTCGCCTTCCGCCCCCGGCTCAATTGGCCAGGGATTATCCCTGCGAGCAGTCAATCGCTTTCGGCCCTCGCGCTGCGTCGAAATCGAGCTAAGAGGGCGCACGCTGTCGACGTATCCCCCCAATGCCGCGTAGTCGGTGAGTTTCAGTGTGAATTCAATCGGAGCCACCAGCGCCGGTGTGGGGACGTATCCGAAAGCACTGCGAGGCATTCGCGTCACGTCGGCCATGAAAGTAATCCCGCCGCCTGGCCAAACATAGACCGGTGCGCCGCCACAGGTTACGCGGGTCAACGCGTCGCGCACCGAGTGCGTCAGTCTTACCGGGTTCTCGGTCACGCCCGCTCGCAACGATCCCCCGGCGCCACCCATGAAAAGGACCGTGCACAGCGCGGGTTCGCAGTTCTCGCGGATGCGCGCCACCGATTCCTCGAGGCCTGCGGGCAATTCGGTTTCGCGCGGCTTGAGGTTCGCATCCAGTTCGAAATAAGCGCAATGCTCGCCAGTCGTACTCACCATCAGAAGCCGCAGCCCGGGCCAAGCTCTCTTGGCGTTAAACTTGCCCAGAATCGAAAGTGGGTCGTCGAGATTGGTGCCGCCCCACGACGTCCCCGGCTCCGCCACCTGAAAATATCTTCCCGGAGTGGATCGTCTTCCCTTCAACTTGATTCCGGTCTCAGGCACGCCCAGCAATTTCCCCGCCTGATGTTCGGAGAGCACACCCGTAATGTGATCGTCGACGACCACGACATCATCGACCTTGCCAAACCACTGCTTGGCGAACATCCCGATGGTGGCCGATCCGCAGCCGACGCGCATGCGCTCTTCCTGCACTCCATCGACAATCGGGGGACGGCCCGCTTGCACCACAACTTTGGCGCCATCATCAACTTTCAATTCGACCGCTTCGCCGTTGCACAGGTTCAGGAGGGCGTCGCAGGTGGCTGTCCCTTCATGCCGGCTGCCGCCCGTCAAATGGCGCACACCGCCGAGCGAGAGCATTTGTGATCCGTACTCGCCCGTCGTGACATGGCCCACGGCTTCGCCTTGCGCCCGCACCGTACTGCATTCCTCGCCCAGATGCCGGTCGGTGTCGATCTTCACCTTGACGCCGCAGTAGCTGAAAATTCCTTCCGTCACCACCGTTACCATGTCCACGCCCTGGACCTGTGACGAAATGATGAACGGTGCCGGCTTGTAGTCGGGATAGGTCGTGCCCGCGCCAATGGCAGTCACAAACATCTCGCCGTGGCTGACTAGCGTTCCGTCCCAGTCCTGGCTGCGTTCGAGAAACGGAACCACTGACTCTCCGCGCTCGAGAGTGCGATCGAGCACCACGTGGGGATCGAGCCGGACCAGTTTGCCGTCGTGATTCCCGTAGCGATCGCACGCGCCCGTCCGTCCGGGCTTGATGTAGCAGAGCACCGGACAGGCATCGCAGCGGATTGCGTCGTCAGCCACGTACACCTCTGCTGCCTTTGGCGAGAATCGCTGCGCGCACGCGATCCGGCGTTGCGGGAATTTTGTGAATGCGCACGCCGGTCGCGTCATGAATCGCGTTGAGAATGGCGGGGGCGGTTGGAATTACGGCTTGCTCACCGATTCCCTTGGCGCCGAACGGACCAATTGAAGATGGTTCCTCGATCAGAATCGATTCCACGGGAGGAACATCCCCGGCCGACGGGATCAGGTAGTCGTGCAAATTCTCGCCCTTGCCAGGGAAGAATTCTTCCATGAGCGCCATCCCCAAACCCTGCGCGACGCCGCCCTCGATCTGGCCTTCGATCAATGTTGGATTGATGGCGCGCCCGACATCGTGCGCCGCAGTCACTTTGAGCACGCGCACTGTGCCAAGTTCGATATCAACTTCGATCTCCGCCATGTGCGCGCCGAACCCGAATACCGCATAGGGTGTTCCCTGCCCGTTCTCATCCAGTGGCGTGATCGGGGGATCGAATGTGGACTCGCAAGTGATGACATATCCGTGTCCGTCAAGGGGCAACTCTGCCAGACTAAGGGTGGTCTTCTTGCCGTTGTCGGCCACTTTTACGAATCCATCGGCGAAGCCAAGCACGGCGCAGTTGCACGCGCCTGCCAACTTTAGAATCTCGCTACGCAACTTCGTCCCCGCCATTTGCGCTGCCTTGCCGGTCACGAATGTCTGGCGTGAAGCAGAAGTCTTGCCGCAGTCCGGCGTAATTGAGGTATCTGGCGACACTAGATCAAACTGGGCTACCGGCGCGCCCAAAGCGTCCGCGCAAATCTGGGTCACAATGGTGTTCGATCCCTGACCGATATCCACAGCGCCTTGGTGCAGAGCGATGCGGCCATCGCGCTTTAGACCGATGCGCACCGTTGACGGATTCGGCAGTGATGTATTTCCGCACCCATACCACATGCCTGCGACTCCAACTCCACGGCGCAGCGGTCCCGCGGAGTTTTCATTAAACTCCGATGTCTGCGCACGGGCGACCTTCCAACGTGTCCGCAACGCTTCAAGGCAGGCACGAATGCCCACGCCTTCGCCCAAAACTTGCCCGGTGACGGTGGGGGTGTGATGGTCGAGCGCATTGAGAATGCGAAACTCAAGCCGGTCCATGCCGACTTTGTCGGCGAGGTCGTCATACAACTGCTCTTGCGCGATCGCTGCCTGGGGCACACCGAATCCGCGAAACGCTCCCGCAGGAACAAGGTTGGTGTGGACGGCTCGGGTGATTGCGCGATAGTTCGGCACCCGGTACGGTCCCGATGCGTGAACTGGCACGCGTCCCGCAACGGTGGGCCCCCAGGAGGAATACGCGCCGGTGTTGAAGTCGGCGGAAAAATCGAGCGCCGTCAGTTTGCCATCGCGAGTGGCGCCCGCGCGCAGGCGCAGGCGGGCCGGATGCCGCTTCGTGGTCGATACTATCGACTCACTCCGCGAGTACACCATACGCACCGGTTGGCCCAGCTTCCATGCGGCCAGCGCCACGAACGGCTGCACGGATAGATCGAGTTTCGATCCGAAACCCCCGCCGACGGCGGTCGGAATGATTCGAACCTTTTCTGGTGCAATCCCGAGAATCTTCGCGATGTCGGCGCGATCCATGTACGGCGACTGGGTGCAGGCCTGAATCTCGATGCCGTCGCCGACACGGCGCGCGAACCCCGCTTCGGGTTCAATGTAGGCATGCTCGACGAAGCCAGTCTCGTACTCGCCTTCGACCGCGACGTAGGCCCGCGCGAGTGCGTTCTCCACATCGCCACACACAACTCGTCCGCGAACCAGCACATTTTCCTCGCGGTGGGCATGAATGCGTGGCGCATCCGCCGCGAGCGCCTCGTCCATCGTCTTCAACGGCGGCAACTCTTCCCAGCGAATCGGGAAGTCCGCCAAGTTGAGCGCCTCCAGCACCTCCGGCTCGCCGACCACGGCGGCCACCGCTTCGCCACGATGACGCGCTTCTCGGTGCGCAAACACTGGCTGATCTGCGTAACTGCGAATCACGCCGTAGCAATCGACTCCGGGGACGTCTTTAGCGGTCAGGACCAGTATCACGCCGGGATGTGCCGCCCTAAACTGATCGAGGTTGCCGAACTGAAATTGCGCTCGGTGATGTGGAGAGCGAATCACCTGCACTCCGAGGGCGTCCGCGCATGTTTCATCGGCCCCGAAGACTTCCGTGCCGTCGACTTTCTGCTGGCCGTCGAGGCGCACAAGTCGCGCCCCCACCGCTGCCCCTGCGGCGGGCGACGCGGGCGCAACACTGGTCCCCGCTTCCATTACCGCGCGGATAATCTTCCGATATCCCGTGCAGCGGCAGAGCACGCCACCGAGCGCATCCATGACCTCGCCTTCGTCAGGAGACGAATTCCTCTCCAGCAACGCGGTCGCCGCTACCAGCATCCCCGGCGTGCAGGCTCCGCACTGTGAGGCGCCGTGGCTGAGAAAGGATTGTTGCAGTTGGTCGTGCAGCGGCCCGCGCGAGGCTAACCCCTCGACCGTCGTAATCTCGCATCCTGCAACCTGCCCGACAGCCGTCAAGCAGGCGCAAATCGGCCCGCCATCGAGCAGGACGGTGCAGGCCCCGCAGTCGCCGGCATCGCAGCCGACTTTCGTTCCGGTGAGTCCGAGATCGTCGCGCAACACACGCGAGAGCCGCCGAGTTCCAGGCGCCGAAATTTCGGCCGCACGCCCATTCACGGAGAACGAGATCAGTTCGGAGGTGGCCTCAGCCGATAGTTTCTGCGTAGTCGCCATCTCAGCGGACTCCCACGCATGCGTCGAGCGCACGCCGCACCAGTGTCAGCGAAGCATCGCGGCGATATTCGCCCGTCGCACGAACATCATCAATTGGAGACAGGGGCGCTAGGTGTTCCGCCTTGACGAAAACACCAATTCCCGTTTGCGCGGGACGGCCGACGAGTTCATGTTCCAGTTCCGCAAGCCGTTGGGCAGTCGCAGAGCACGATCCGACCGCAATGTGCGCCTCCGCGACGCGACCCGCCTCCGCTTGCACTACGGCCGCAACCATGGAGACGGATATGACCAGATACCGCCGCGCCCCCAGCTTCAAGAATGCCGAAGCGGCATGATCCATGCGCCGCGCTACGATCACAGCGGCCAGAATTTCCTCAGGCCGTCGCAAGGTCCGGCGATTCCCGGTAATGAATTGGCCCAGAGGCATGCGACGTCGTCCCGCGGCAGAGACCAACTCGACCTCTGCCTCCAGCGCGAGCAGTGGCGGAACGCCATCGGCCGCCGGTGACGCATTACACAGGTTCCCCGCCACCGTGCCACGGTTCTGAATCTGCACCGATCCCAATTCCCGGGCTGCCCCCTTCAGAGCCTCGAAACAACGGGGGAGCGGCGTTTGAAGGACCTCGGTCCAGGTGGTCAGGCCGCCGATGCGAATCGAGTCGGGCAGGAAGGAGACCCCTCGAATTTCTCGGAGTAGTGTGATGTCGATGACCCGCCCGACAGGCTGCCGGTCACCGAGAGCCGGATAGAAATCCGTCCCTCCGGCCAAAATCTGGCCCCCTGTGGAGGCCAGCAACGAAACTGCCTCGTCGAGTGTTTTGGGCCTAAGGTACAAAGGCTTGAATCCCCCCAATGACCCGCGGCAATCTGCTTGCAGCGTTTGTATACGAAGGCAGAGCATTTGTACAGCGGGCCACAGCCCGCGACAATCTGTTGACTCACTTGGTTCCACCGTCTCGCTCTGCCCGGCGATATACAACTTTAGTTCCATTGACGCCCGCCACCAACTCTGGCAAAAAGAGAGCACACATGACGCACAGGAGCCTCAAAACGGTGACTCTGTTCCTCCTCCAATGGAGGAGCTTGAAATGATTTTCAACGATCAGGGTCCCACCTATTCTGCCGAGGAAATACTGGAACAGGCTGCAACCAGAATGGGTTTGACGCCCACTCAAATGGAAGATCTGCTGGAGTCCGAGCTCGATGCAGATCAGTTGCTCGACTACATCACTGCCGTGGTCTCGAATCGCATGAATTGAAGACTGCTGGCCCGGAGTGGAGCCCGGCATGGCCTTGGCTCCGGGTTCTCTTTCCTCCGATGTATCGGAGAATCTCGCCCGTCTGTGTTCTAATCTCCCGGTCACAATTCCTGTTATCGCCTCATGCTGGAGACCCCCATGCAGCTCAGGTTCCTGCAGCAATTCGCCATCGCGTTCGTTGCTTTGAATCTCACGATTTCCGTCTGGGGACAATCGGCGCTGGCGGCCGCCACCGCCGCTCCCGCGGACCTTGACACCTATGTGGCGGCTTCCATGAAGACCTTCGATGTCCCGGGAGTGGCCGTCGCGATCGTGAAAGACGCCAAGATTGTTGTGGCGAAGGGATATGGCGTCCGCAAACTCGGCGATCCCATTCCGGTCGATGAGTTCACCATGTTCGGTATCGGATCGAACACCAAGGCCTTCACTACCGCGGCGCTCGCCACTCTGATCGACGAAGGCAAGCTCTCCTGGGACGATCCCGTTTACCAGCGACTGCCCGGCTTCGTCATGTCCGACCCCTACGTTTCGCACGAGATGACGATCCGCGATCTTCTAACCCACCGCAGCGGCATGGGACTGGGCGAGGGCGATCTGTTGTTCTGGCCGCACACCACCTACACGCGCGAAGAAATCATTTACAAGCTGCGTTTTATGAAGCCCGCCTCCAGCTTCCGCAGTCAGTACGCGTACGACAACCTGCTCTACATGACCGCGGGACAAATCATTCCCGCCGTGACCGGGACTTCCTGGGATGAATATGTCCGCCAGCGTATCTTCGCGCAGTTGGGAATGAGCCACTCCAACGTCAGCACGGCTGCTTACAAGTCTGGCGACGACTATGCCGTCCCCCATTCGCGTGTCGACGGCCAGTTGCAGGTTGTCCCTTTCGAAACCCTCGACAACGCGGGACCGGCGGGCTCGATCAATTCATGCGCCGCTGACATGGCGAAGTGGGTGCAGTTGCAGCTGAACCGCGGCAAGTTCGTTGACCGCGGCGGCAATCTTTTTACCGAGCAGCGCTCGAAAGAAATGTGGACGCCGCAGACGATTCTTCCGACCAATGATCCTCCGCCACCCCTGGCCGGGCTCAAGGCCAACTTCGCCGATTACGCTCTCGGTTGGGGACTGCGCGACTATCACGGCCGAAAGCTGGTCGGCCACAGCGGAGGACTCTCCGGTTTCGTCTCGCGCGTCATGCTGGTGCCGGAAGAGAGTCTCGGCGTCGTTGTGCTCACGAACGCGGAGGAGGGCGGCGCCTTCGATTCGATTCTCTACCACGTGCTCGACTACTACTTCCAGTTGCCGCCCACCGACTGGATCGCGAATTTCAAGACGCTGAAAGATACCCGCGAAAAAGAAGCCGCCGACACCATGAAGAAAGCAGAGGGCGGGCGCGCCGCTGACTCCAAGCCTTCCCTGCCGCTCGAGAAATATGTGGGGGTTTACAACGACGCGTGGTACGGGCCCATTACGATTCGCTTGGAAAGCGGCGGCCTGGTCATTACCTTCGACCACACCCCTACCATGGTCGGTGACCTTCAGCATTGGCAGTACGACACTTTCAAAGCCCGCTGGCGAGCCCGCACCATCGAAGATGCTTTCGTTACCTTTTCACTGAACCCGGACGGGAGGATCGAAAGCGCCCGCATGGCCGCCGTTTCACCGCTTGCGGATTTCAGCTTCGACTATCAGGACTTGCTGCTGAAGCCCACCGGAAAGAAATAGAGTGCTAGCCCGTACCCGCTGCCCGGGCCACTAAAGTGACTGCGGCAAACAATCCGCCCCTGCTGAAAGCCGAGGCCGAAATCCAGGCCCGCAGCGCAGTCCTGCGCAGAGAGTTGGGCATCGGCGATCTCGTTCTCGCCCAGATTCTCATCGTGATCGTTCCCGAGTTCTACGGGACGGCTGTAAAAGCGGGTCCTTCTCATGTCGTTCTATGGCTGCTCGCGATTCTTCTATTCTTCATCCCACACGCGCTCGTAGTCGCTTATCTGAATCGCTTGATGCCCCTCGAGGGCGGCCTCTACGAATGGGCCAGGCTTGCCTTTAGCGACCGCGTCGGATTCCTCGTCGCGTGGAACTTCTGGCTCAACACGACAGTCCAGGTTTCTCAGGTCGCGCTGGTCACGACCACGTACATCTCCTACGCAGTGCCTCGTGCGGCCTGGATCGCATCGCGTCCAACGGCCCTCATCGGCGCTGCCATCGCGCTCATCGCACTCATGATGGTAATCGCTCGTCTTGGCTTGAGCGTCGGAAAATGGGTAAGCAATGCCGGAAGCATTTTTACCGTTCTCATTCTGGCAGTCCTCATCGTCTTGCCCTACATCCATGTGTGGCGTGGGCATCTGCGGGCGTATCACCCGCTCCCGTTGGTTTTGCCGCCCATGACTTTGTTCAGCCTAAGTGTCTTCAGCAAGATGACCTTCGGGGCATTGTCCGGTTTCGAGTACGTCGCCATTTTTGCGGGAGAATCCCGCAATCCCGGACGGAACCTCGCTCGCTCCATCCTTTTCACAGCGCCTATTATTGCGCTGCTTTATATCCTTGGGACGAGTGGCATTCTCGCCTTCGTCGCGCCCGACGCAGTTGACGTAATCGGGCCCATCCCTCAGGCCCTCAGCCGCGGATTTGCCGTTTTCGGCCTGGCCTCCCCAATCGTTTCCATCGCGATTCTGTTGCTGCTTCTGAACTATCTTTGCTGCTACACCCTTTACTTTTCCGGGAATACGCGCCTGCCGCTGGTCGCGGGGTGGGATCACCTGCTGCCCCAGTGGTTTACGCGTCTCCATCCCAAGTACCGTACGCCGGTCAATTCGATCCTGTTCATGGGTGGAGTGGCGCTCGCAGCTAGCATCGCGGTGCTCATCGGGACCGGCAGTCAGGAGTCATTTGTCTTGTTGCAAATCTGGGCTTGGACCTTCTATGGTCTCGCCTACCTTGCCAAATTCGCGATCCCCCTGTTCTCGGCGAAAGAGAAGGGACTTCGTCCCGGTGGTTGGCTGCGCTTGGGGGCTGCATCCGGGTTCCTCGTGACTCTCTTGTTTGTCGTGCTCTCTGTGCAGCCCGTAATTCCGGTCGCGAGCAAAGTGGGATACTCGCTGAAAGTGGCCGGCTTCGTCGTCGGTGCCAATATCCTGGGCTGGATGATCTACCGCGCCGGGCAGCAGAAGATCACGAAGGTTCTATCGTAGAAAAACCCGGGCCGCATCGTCCACCCGCACGCCCGACTTCCGTCGCGCACCGGTCGCCAGATTGTAGACCACAAGTATGTGATCCTCTACGAGCAGCAATTCCTTCTCGCTGATCCATCCCACCAGGATGGTGTGAGGCAGAAACGTGACGCGCCGCGAAGATTCGTCCAGACTTTTCACTTCAACCGCCGGCAACTCCACCAGCGCCTTGTGAATCTGTTTGGATTCTTCCGGATTCGCCTGGCCTTCCTCTGCCAACTGAATCGGCTGGTTGGGCTGCGCCGTCGCTGTCACCGTCATCGCCACCATCGCTAGCTGCGGCGACAATTGCGCGTTGGAGGTGTAGAAGCTCACGTCGTAATCAGGATTCCTGTACGCGGCCTGCTCGTCAAAGATTGCTCGTGTCTTGCCGCTCGCCACCACGAGCGTCTGATCATTGCTTTGATTCGACCAGCCGCAACACGCAGTGTCCGGGATCGCCTCGACGATCACGTCGCCTGCCGGAGCGGCGTCCAGCACGCGCCGCAGCGGCTCGGGCAGCGGACTCGCAGTCCAGTTTCCGCCTTTCTGCTGGTAGCGCGCGCTCGCCTTGTAGGCAGGCTCGTCTTTTCCAGCCACAAACTGGGTCATCAGAAAGAACGTCCCTACTCCACCCTCTGGTGCCCAAACTACTCCGTAGGGACAACTTTCCTCGCACGCTCCTGTCGGACAGCGGCAATCCGGCAGTTTCGCCGTCGCGAGGTCCTCGCGCCCTGCCGCGTTCAAATCTGTGTGCCAAGCCTGCCACGCCGTCGTGACGGAAAGGTCGACGCCCTCGCGCACGAGCCGCCTCTCCTGATTAGCAAACCAGAACAGATGTCCACCGTCGGCGGCGAGGTGAACTTCGGGGGCCAGCTCCGTGACCGACTGATTCGATCCTGTAGTGGCGCTCTCACGCTTCACTCCGAGATCGAACGTGGCCGCGACGCGGCCGTTCCAGAACCAAACCTTATGCGGAGCTTCGACGTCGCTGTCGGCCAAAGGCAACGAGACCGGGGAGGCAAACAGAATCTGACCCATGCGGTTGACTGAAACGCTTCGCGGCGCCTGCACGGCCTCGGCCGGAACCTTTACGGTTTGCTTCGCGGCTAACGTGGACGGATCGTACTCCACCATCTCCCCCGGGGCGCGCAGCACCCACAACCGCTTGTCCTGCGCCAGGAGAGGCACGGCCAGCAGCAGGAAACCACCGATGACTTGCAATGCTCGTCGCATAAAATCAAGTTATATCGTAGTGACGTTGCCGGCCAGGTCCTGCCGGGCGTAAGCCGTGCCCGCGCTCCGGGTACAATAGCAGTTGGTACGCGTTCGAACCGCGTTGAAAGAGGCGTTCATGACCACCACGCACCAACCTCGCCCGCAGGCCGCAACCGAAATTCCTGCCGTCCCGCTCACGACCGAAGGCTATAGCGTCTTGCATCAGATGATGCGTTTCCGCTGGCCCGCCTTGCGGGCCTTGCCTTTGTCGGAAAAAATCGCCATCGCGAAAGAGGCCTCCGACGCTCTGGCTTCCATGGAGAAGAACTCTGCCGGACAATCGGCCTTGTATTCGCTCATCGGCCACAAGGGCGATGTGATGCTGATCCACTTCCGCGAATCGTTCGCCGATCTCAATCAGGCGGAGCTCAAGCTCGCGGGCCTCCGCCTCAGTGATTATCTCGAGCCCACGACTTCGTATCTGTCGATCATCGAACTTGGCCTTTACGAGTCTACCGTGAAAGTCTACAAAGGCTTGACCGATCGCGGCATCGAGCCGTACTCCGAGCAATGGAAGCGGGAGATCGCTGACACCGTGGCGCGCCAGAAGGAAGCCATGCGCCCGCGCCTTTATCCCGAGATTCCACCGAACCGATACGCCTGTTTCTACCCGATGGACCGCCGCCGCGGGGAAGACAAAAACTGGTACACGCTGCCCATCGAAGAGCGTGCCCGGCAGATGAACGAGCACGGGTTGGTTGGCCGGCGCTACGCCGGAGAAGTCCGGCAGATTATCACCGGCTCAATCGGATTCGACGACTGGGAGTGGGGCGTCGACCTGTTCGCTGACGAGCCTCTTGTATTCAAAAAGTTGATCTATGAGATGCGCTTCGACGAAGTCAGCGCGGTCTACGCTTTGTTTGGCCAGTTCTATGTGGGCGTGCGCGTTCCGGCGGCGTCACTGGAGAAATTGCTCAGCGGAGAGTTGCCGTAGAGACGTAACTGGTTACGTCTCTGCTCTCACCACGCCGGGGCGGATCGAAGTTCAGGAGCAATTTCACCACCGAGACACAGAGTCACAGAGTCACAGAGAAGGCTTTTTGGGGTTGCCGTCCTCTGTGTCTCTGTGGTGAATGATTCCTATCGCGGAGAACCCATGTCCATCTTCGGCCTCATCGAATATAAAGACGCCAGCCCGGAGGTTCGCGCTGTCTATGACGACATCATGGCTACGCGCAAAACCGATTGGATCAACAATTTCTGGAAGGCGATCGCCCACGATCCCGCCACGCTGAAGCGGACGTGGGAAGACATCAAGCAGATCATGGCCCCCGGCGCGCTCGACGCTCTGACTAAGGAGATGGTCTACGTAGCCGTGAGCGTGACTAATCAGTGCAAATATTGCATCGCATCGCACACCGTGTCCGCGCAGAAGAAAGGCATGACCGACGCCATGTTCAAAGAACTGATGGCGGTCGTCGGCATGGCCAACGAAACCAACAAGATGGTCACGGGATATCAGGTGAAAATCGACGATCAGTTCAAGAAATGATCATCGCCGTCGATGGAGGGGAACGCCCTACAACAAAAAGCTTTAACTTACGAACCGATTTCATGGTGGATGGACCTACGCGTAGTAAATGCGTATCCGAACGCTGAGATGTGTCACGTGGTTGTTTCCGACAGATTTGCAGCGAATAGCAGGAGGCCCAATTTGGCAGAGACCTGTTCGGGGAGAATGGCACCAAGATCGGAGTGGACGACGACTTCACGCCGGATGAGAATCAGGCATTCGTTGTATGTGGAAGTCTGCTGTCCCTGCGCCCTCTCTGCTTCGGCGCACCTGTAGATAAAGGAACCCTGAATCACTCTACGACCCGGGCTGACACATCTTCGATGGGTTCCTGACGAGGCGCGGCGACAACCTCTTTATCTTTATCTTTATCGCGGAGGGTTGATCGCTGAAGACCAAATCTCCATAGATACATCGCCGCATAGGCACGCCAAGGTCTCCACAATTGCGAATAGTGTTCCAGTTCACGAGCACTGCGAAGGTTCACAGCACGCAGAAGGCCAAGATCTGCGGAGGGGAATGCGTCGGGTTCGCCCAGCGCTCGCATCGCTACATATTGTGCTGTCCATTTGCCGATGCCGGGAAGTTCATATAAACGGGTCAGGAATGCACTGGAGTCGATAATTCCTGAAAAGTTTATCTTGCCCTCACTTACCGCACGAGCCAGGGCGCGAACGGTCTCGGCGCGCGCCGCAGTTAGCCCGATGGTGTCGATTTTGGCCTCGGCAAGAATCTCAGGTGCAGGAAACAGATGAGTAAGGCCCCCTGGTCCTTGAAATGGCTGGCCGAATTTCCGCACTAAGCGGCCAGCCAGGGCGGTTGCGCCCTTCACCGTGATCTGTTGACCAAGAATCGCTCGCGTTGTCAGCTCGAAGCCATTCCAGCAGCCCGGCACCCGGAGTCCTGGGGCTGCCTCGATGCAAGGGGCAAGAGACTGATCAGCGCGGAGCGTGTGCGCGATCGAAAGCCAATCCGCATTCAGATCGAACATGGCGCGAATGCGTTCCACGATCAAGAACAACGACTTAGGGTCGCTGAATTCAATCCTTGCTACGAGGCAATGTCGCTCTTGGTCGGGGCAGACTTCAAAGGAGCCACGCCTTCCACTTAGGCAGATGGTCCGTCGGTAGCGGCCGGCTTCAACAACTTCAACACCCGGCGTACAACGTGGGGCTAAGAAAGCGAGCATTCCTTGCCAATGGTACGGTGGCCGAAAATTCAATCGGAAAACGTATTGGTTTTCTGTTTGAATGTCTTTCTGTCGTGCCAATCGCCGGATTTGGGTGGGGGTTCGATGATAGAACTTGTGGATACTCGCATTGAAGCGGCGCACACAACCAAACCCAGACGCAAGTGCAATCTGACCCATGGGCAGAGAGGTTTCGTCGATCAGCCTCTTGGCAAAATGCAGCCGGCGAGTCTGAGCAACGGCCATCGGAGTTGCTCCGAGATGTCGTAGAAACAGACGGCGCAAATGGCGAGCACCGACGCCGAGCCGTTCGGCAAGAGCTTCGACCCCGCCGTCCTCAAGTCCGCTCTCGGAGATAAGGCGCAGCGCTCGGGAAACGGTACTAGAAGTTCCCAACCACGCCGGGGTGCCGGGCGAACTCTCGGGACGGCACCGAAGACAAGGACGAAAGCCGGCCTCTGCAGCTGCGGCAGCGGTGGGGAAGTAACGGACGTTACTCTCTTTGCATGTGCGCGCCGGGCAAATCGGACGGCAATAGATCCTCGTGGTAAGGACAGCGATGAAAAACTTTCCATCAAATCGCGCGTCACGAGACAGCCGTGCGCGGGAGCATATCTGCCATTCCAGATCCACGTGGCGTCCATCCAGCGCGAACAAACGAATACCCCTCACCTCAAGAATAACCGACCACCGCTGAGATTGTGGACGTTTTCGGACGGCGATGAAACCTGCCGATTAGGGTCGATCGAGGTCCGCAAACGTCCAGCTACCACCTAACAAGGTCCGCGAACGTCCACCCCGTCGCCATTAATTTCGCTATGGTTCGATTTCGTATTGAGCAGATTGCTTACTGGCAGTAGAGGCGCTGCTCAACGAGTTCAATTCTTCGAGCCAGAGTAAGTCCAGAATGGGGGCAATATGCAACAAAGACTTGTGACCTGCGTCACGATCATGACGACAATTTCTGTGTTGGCAATCTCGGGCCAGATTGCAGAGGCTCAGCAAGAAACGCGTCCGCCGACGCGGTACTACGTCTTTAACCTAGGAGAGCCGGGCGGAGGGAACAGCGCCGCAGCCGCAAGCATCAACAATATCGGATGGACCGCCGGCAATGCGTTGCAGGCGGGTAATGCAAACGAGCATGCCGAACTGTGGGTCGGAACTCCGATCGATCTTGGCACGCTCGGTGGAGCCAATAGCGCCGTCGCTTGGCCCAACAAGAACAATCGGGGATTGATCGCGGGGATATCCGAGACTGCTGATATGAATCCCTTCAATGAAGCATGGAGTTGCGCTCAAGCGAACTTTCCCACCATCACTAACCATGTATGTCTTGGGTTCGTTTGGCAAGCGGGTGTCATGTCTTCGCTGGCGCCGCTGCCTGGAGGCATCGACAGCTATGCAGCGGGAACCAACAATCGCGGCGAGGTGGCTGGATGGGCCGAGAATGGTGTTCACGATTCAACCTGCAATAACGCTCCTCCTGCCAACCAAGTGCTGCAGTTTGAAGCAGTGGTGTGGGGGCCAGAATTGGGCGAGCTGACGCAGCTTTCGCCCCTTGCTGCCGATCCCGATTCCGCCGCAACTGCGATTAACGACAAAGGTCAGATCGTCGGCATTTCAGGTCTGTGCTCGAATGCGGTTGGAGGCACCAGTGCTCAACACGCGGTGTTGTGGGAAAACAAAACCGCTACGCCCATAAGTATTGGCAACTTTGACGGCGGAGTGGCATGGAACACGCCCACCGCCATCAATAGCCGAGGGCAAGTCGTCGGCTTTGCAAATCAGCAAGGTACGCAGGGCAGTGCTTTCAACCCCATCGCTTTTTTCTGGGACAAACAACGGGGTATTGAACCAATCCCGCCGATTGGAGACGACACAAATAGCTGGGCATGGGGTATTAACAGCCACGGCATGGCGGTAGGTCAGTCATTCGGAGGAGCTGATGACCCCACCGGAAGGGCTTTCCTTTATGAGAACGGCGTCACAACTGACCTGAATACCCTTATTCAGGCCAACTCATCGCTGCAACTCGAACTGGCCAATGACATCACGGAGGAGGGGGAGATCGTGGGATTTGCCAGGGATGCAAAGACTGGTTCCACGGTGGCATTCTTGGCGGTTCCGGTAGCGGGACGCGACGGTCGGGCCGCTGCGGCCAACCTCGGAGTGAGCACGGTTTCAGCAGTATGGCCGTTTCCGACAAAGTAGGCGGGGCGCTCGCGTGGTGTGTGCGAAAATGCTCGCGAGCTCCTGCTTGACCCTTTCAGGTCCTGTCCCAGACGCCGGCTCTCCGTTTTAGGATGTTCGAACGCAGGAAGACGGATCAGAAAGCAACGCGGGTTCCAATCACTTCGCACCACGCGAGTGCAGCGAATAGAGAATCATCAGGCTTGTCTTGCAGGCTATAACCACCGGCCGTAGACAAATGTGCGGCCAGCGAAGGTCCGATCTTCTGCAAGAGATCACTGACCACCTCGTATGACGCAGTCATTTGTTCGAACATGAAACCACTCTTACGCAGAAGGCGAGCGAGTTTCCGTCCAACATAGGGATCTCCACCGTGCTTCTCTCGGTTCGAGAGGTACGCGGCAAACCCCTTCGCCGGTCCGTCTGACTCTGCATCAATCAGAATTCCACCCATGTCTCCCGCTCGGATACCGATAAAGCCGCCGGGCTGCAAAACGCGGCGCAGTCCGGCCAACGCTGCCATCGGATCCCTCAGATGTTGGAGAACCGCGTGAGAGAACACGGCGCCGAAGAACCCGCTCTCGAAAGGCAGTTCGTAAATGCTGGGTTTTCGAAATTCGGCGTTAATAGACTCTCGTTCTGCTTGTTCGCGAGCGCTGGCAAACTGCGAATCCTCGATGTCGATCCCAATCACTTGCCCGGGGGGGCCACTCTGCGCGCCAGCCCTAGAGTGATCATGCTGGAGCCGCAGCCGGCATCGAGCACACGAAAACCAGGTCTTAAGTGAGAAAGAAAGAATCCGGCATGCGTTTCCGCTGTGCGCTGCTCCATGAAGCTTAAGATTGGCGCGCTGTATCCCGGTGTGTACGTGCTGGTTTGCATGTGACGTCTGCTTTGCCGGGTTCGATCTGGTCCTCAGGCTTGCGAATCCACCGCAACTCGTCGTGGACGAGAGCCTGGACACGTTCGAGAGCGACGGCTCCGAATGATTTGGCTTGTGTTTCTTCGGAAAGTTCTCGGAGATCAGATTTTGTCAACCCCTGTAGCTTCGCTCAGATGAGATCAGGGTACGGCATGCCCAGTGGATAATCGCAGACGGCCTCATCATGGCCTTCGCGGCTGCAGTTGTTGTCTTCCTGTACGACAGGGAACGCAGCCGGCAGGAGGTATCAGGATCTTTTCTTCGAGGAGTCTTTCGGCAGACGCTCTCGTGCTCGTTTGGGTTGGGGTCCTTTGAACTCGTGCGCCTTCATGTCGACGCGGCGCCCGCGGAAGCGTACGCCCTCGGCCTCGAGGCGGAGTCGCTGCTCGATGGCTGAGTCTCCGGTTAACTTAATTTCGCCTCCCGCCCCCAACACGCGCTGCCACGGCAATCCAAAGCTGCGGCGTAGAGTCGCGGCCACCTGACGGGCTGCTCCCGGAAATCCGGCGGCCCGCGCAATCCCGCCATAGGTGGAGACTTTGCCGCGCGGAATGGAACGAATCGCCTGCTCGATTCGCAGACGCATCACGCCAGCTTTGGGATCGGTCTTGCTCGCACCAGAGCCGCGACTGTTTCGCTTCAAAACCTTCTCCCTCAGAAAACCGCCTGACAAGACTCCGTCAAGGGCCTGGGATCATCGGTTACTTGAAAGCCTTTTCTGCAGATTGGCTCACTGCATCCGGGACGGAATATTGCTCGAAAGCGTTCCGCCAGGCGTTACCAGGCACCGTGCGGTCGTCGCCGCCCCCTTTGAGACCTGTGTTTGATATCCGGGGGGTGACAGACAGTGACAGCCTTACTGTTGCGCTGCGGGATGGCGACGGAATCTCGCAGCGATCTCGACGTTGAAGTTCACCGCTGCATCATGGGACTCAGTGGCTATCATGCTGTCTCGCTTCCGAGCCGTAGTCAAGGTTGAAACATTTTGCATACCTGGCGGTATTGCTGTCCGGCGAGTTCGAGGGAATGTGATACCGTCAAGGGAGGCGAAGGACCTCGATGTAACTTGCCAGCCGCGGAGTGCCTCATCTTTGCCGCGTTCTTTGAGGCAAAAAGGGGGCTTCTGATTTTGACCTAATCCGCACCATCAAGGGCGAGAATTTTGACCTTACGCCGCGTTGCGGAACGATTCCAGCGCCTTGTATTCCGAGTCGTGCACGTCGAAGACGGTCAGCAGCTTGGTGACTTGCAGCAAGTCTCCCACGCGCTTGGTCAGGTTCGCGAGCTTGATCGTCGCCCCCGCGCTTAACGCCGTAGTATGCAGCGCCACCAGCGTGCCCAGGCCGCCCGAATCGATGTAGCTGATTTCGCCCAGATTGAGCACTATGCGCTTGCTGTCTAGCAGTGCCTTCTTTACTTCTTCGCGCAGCAGTGACGACTCTTCGCCAAACACGATCCGCCCGCTGCAACCGACGACCAGAATCCCGTCCACTGTCTTTTTCGCAAGTTTCAGTTGCATGAAAAGCTCCTTTGCGCCTGATGGAATGCCTTCTCCCAAGCCGCATCCACACCTATGTTGACGCACCAGCCTATCGCTTTGCAGCGAATCTTAGCAAGCGTGCTGGGTTATGTATTGAAGCGGTCACGCCTCTGCGGCATCACGTATAATCGTCTCTTCCGCCCATGAGTTACACCGTCCTGGCCCGCAAATATCGTCCGCAGAGGTTCTCCGAAGTCATCGGACAGGAGCACGTCACACGCACCCTGCAAAACGCCATCGAGCAGGGACGCAGCGCCCACGGCTATATATTCAGTGGCCACCGCGGCATCGGCAAGACCACTGTCGCCCGCATCCTGGCTATGGCGCTCAACTGCCGCTCCCAGGACAAGCCTGTACGTGAGCCCTGCGGCGTGTGCGAGTCGTGCACGGAGATCCGCGCTGGCAACGCAGTCGACGTCATTGAAATCGATGCCGCCACCAACCGCGGCATCGACGAAATCCGCGAACTGCGAGAGGCGGCGCGCTACCGCCCCGCCCGCGACCGTTTCAAGATCTACATTCTCGACGAGGCGCACCAGATCACTGACGCCGCCTTCAACGCGCTGCTCAAGACTCTGGAGGAGCCACCCGACCATATTGTCTTCATGCTGGCGACCACGCAACCGGAAGACATTCCGCAGACCATCCGTTCCCGCTGCCAGCATTTCAGTTTTCGGGCGGTCAAGTTCGACGCCATTGTCGGCCAGTTGCGCGATCTGGTAACGCGCGAAAAAATTGACGCCGACGACGATGCTCTCGCCCTGCTCGCCGAAGCGGGGGACGGCTCCATGCGCGACGCCCTCTCGATCCTCGACCAGGCGATCGCTTCGTCGAGCGGAAAGATTACCGCCGAGTCGGTTCGGAGCCTGGTCGGCGCGGCGCCAGCGCACATTCTTGAACAAGTGATGCAGGCTGTGTCGGAGGGGAAGAGCGAAGAAGTCCTCCGCCAGGTCGATCATTTGATCGGGGAAGGACACAGCCCGACCCACTTCGCCCGCCAGATGGTCCGTTTCCTGCGCAATGCGACCGTCGCGAAAATCGCGGGCAAAGATTCGTCCTTGCTGCAAATCTCCAGCGAAGAGCGCGAACGGGTTGCCCGCGTCGCCGACCTGTTCGGCGAAGAAGATCTCACGCGCCACCTGCAGATCATGCTGCGCACTCACGGGGAACTGGGATACAAGCAGGAACAGCGCTTCCACCTCGAACTCGGCCTGCTGAAAATGGCTCACGCGCAAAAGCTACTGCCGCTCGAGCAGTTACTTAGCGACGCGGCTGTGGCGCCGGCAACTACGGCCCAGCGCCCGACCGCGAGACCGGCTATCGTGGGCAGCGCTCCGAGCCCCGAGACGCGCCGCCCGGAGCAGAGTCCAGCCCGCCCAAGCTACGTCTCCCCATTTGCGGCCGATTCCGCGCGCAAAGGCACACCACGACAGGAAGCTTCGATCAATCCGCCCGCGCCCGGGCCGCGCATCGTCGGAGCCGCCAGTGGCCCGGAGCCAGTGATCATGGGGGCGGCCGCCCCAGCCACGCATCTCGAAATAGCCCCTGATTTAGTCGATTCCGACCATCCCGAAGTAGATGACTACAACTCTGCCGATAGCGCCAAGCCGGCGGTGCCCGAGCCGTTGCCTGAAAGCGCAGCGCACTCGCCGGAATCCGACGCGTCAGCGGAGATCGAGCGACTGCAAAATGCCGTCTTGCAGGCCCTCACTGACAACAACCAGCCGATGCTGGTGTCCATGCTGTCTGCCGGTGAATGGAGCGTCCAATCGAACGAGCTGGTCATCAAGGTGGCGGAGTCGCAGACCGTGGTGGATATGTCGCTCGGTCCAGAGGCCAAGCGGATCGCTATCGCCTCGGCCAGCGGTCTCCTCGGCCGCGCGGTCAAATTGAAAGTAGTTCCGGGCGCCACAGTAGCGCCGCAGGAAGGCAAACGCAACGGCGCGCCGCGGCTCGCGCCAGGACCAGGGGGGCGCAACCGCGCCGAGCAGGACCCGGTCGTGCGCCGCATGCGGGAAAAATTCGGCGCCGAGATTCGCACCGTGATCGACTATCGGGACAAGCGATAAATGTACGGTTTCAAGGTGCCAGAGTTTCAAGGCTTCAGAGCAAACACAGCAAACCCGTTGATCGTCGCCAAAACACCGTCGGACGTTGAAACACTAAAACTTTGAACGTGAGGTTCTATGGGTGGATTCAATCTGCAAGACCTGATGTCCAAAGCCAAGTCGCAGTACGAGTCGCTGCAGAAGAAAATGCAGGAGACTGTGGTCGAGGCCACGTCCGGCGGGGGCACCGTGACCGCCAAAATGGACGGCCGCAAGCAACTGCTCAGCCTGCGCATCGATCCCGAAGCGGTGAAGTCTGGCGACGTCGAAATGCTTCAAGATCTGGTCCTCGCCGCCATCAACGAAGCGGCACGCAAGGTCGACGCTCAGATGCAATCCACCGTCGGCGGCATGCTGGGAGGCCTCGGTATTCCCGGACTCTGAACAGCGGCGACACCATCCCATCGGTCACCGAGGTCACGCACAATGAAAACCGTTTGTTCCCAATGCGCCGTCGGGGTCATTACTTTGTACTTGATGTGTGCAGGTCCAGCACTCGCGCAATCCCAATCCCCGAACCAGAAAGAGGCACCCGTGAGCAGTCACGCCACCGGACCATTCAACGTGAAAGTAACTCCCCAAGACGATAAGTCCGGCGATGCCGCCCTGGGCCGAATGACGCTCGACAAACAGTACCACGGCGATCTCGAGGCCGCCGGCAAAGGCCAGATGCTGACTGCCGGCACCGACGTCAAAGGCTCAGGCGCCTACGTGGCGATCGAACGCGTGACGGGCACTCTCCGCGGGCGCGCGGGCAGTTTCGTTCTGCAGCACAGCGGGACCATGACGCAGGGCGTGCCGCACTTGACGATCACTGTGGTGCCTGACTCGGGCACGGCCCAGTTGGCAGGAATCGCCGGTAAAATGAACATCATCATCGCCGCCGACGGAAAGCATTCCTACGATTTCGAATACACTATCGCATCCAACCCGTAATCGTAGAGACGTAGCTTGCTACATCTCGCCGCCGACAGACACGTTGCAAGCAACGTCTCTACGATAACGTTTTTTCATTGCGCCTTTACGTGAATTACGAGAATCGTCCCATGTCCAAATTTGCCGAACCAATGTCCCGCCTGATCGATGAGCTGAAAAAGCTCCCTGGCGTAGGCGCTAAAAGCGCGCAGCGCCTGGCCTTCCACATCTTGCGCTCCAGCGACGCAGACGCGGAAGCTTTGGCCGCCGCCGTACGCGACGTCAAGGCCAACCTCCGCCTCTGCTCGGTGTGCAACAACATCACTGACGTCGACCCTTGCGTCTACTGCACCAGCCCCACGCGCAACCAACGTCTCGTATGCGTGGTCGAGGAGCCCACCAACATCGCCGCCATTGAGAAGACCAAACACTTCAACGGAGTCTTCCACGTTCTGCACGGAGCGATCTCGCCGCTGCACGGCATTGGCCCCCAGCAGTTGCGCATCTCAAACCTGATCTCCCGCGTCGACGCCGGCAACGTCGATGAAGTCATCCTCGCCACGAATCCTACCGTCGAGGGCGAGGCCACCGCGGTCTATCTCTCGCAGCAACTCAAGCGCGTCGGAGTGAAAGTGACTCGGATCGCCATGGGCATCCCGGTCGGCAGCGATATCGAATATACCGACGAAATCACCATGCTGAAGGCCATGGAAGGCCGGCGGGACATGTAAGCACAACTTTCGGTGCAAAGTTGTGCAAGACTTTTCTGACCGCAGCATTTGCGCAGGCCAGAACCGGCCCCGCTCAATGTGTTGCAATGAACCGTTAACTTAAATAAATCAGTTACTTACGCGTATTGCTATTCTTTTTGCTTGAAGTTGTTGCGTGGAACCCAAGTTGCACTTCGTCCTCGGTCTGCTTCGTCGCTTCTTCGAGATTTCAGATTTATTCGGCGATCTATGACTGGTCTGCGGAGGCACAGCCGGGCAACCGGCGTGGTCCAAACCAGCCAGAAAAGCACCGCAGCGCCAGTCGCGTCGTGCTGTGATGTAACCGCATCCAACTCGACGCAGGAAAAGCCGGGCCAACCAGCCCGGTTTTTTGTCGTTGCTAGACGACCGTTCAATCCGTGGAAAGGAAAACTTCAGGATCAAGGAATTCGTTCAACTCGTCGTCGGGGGCATCCAGTCCCTCAGGCAGGGTTCCGCGGTTGTACTCCGCCATGCGGTTCTTCCACTTGAGGAAGTCGGTAATGCTCTGGGGTTCGATGCGGACCTCGACGCGTCGCAGGCTGGCGAGCAGAAGGTTCATCTCGCAGCGGAAACCTGCGGTAGTGCGCAGATTTTTCGCCGACGGTTGAATCACCTCAACCTGTCCGCGGCGACATTCGAGTAATCCCCAGCCAGCGGGCAGTTCCGCCGCTTCCACCAAGTCAGGCGGAGTCAGATAGAAGCGCTCGCTGCCGACGCCTTTTTCTGGCTTTTGCCGAAAAGGTTTGGCGCGATCGGCCTGAAAATCCGTGCGCGTGATTTTGCATTCGACGAGGACTGAATGGCAGGCCCGCTTCCAGCCGATCGCGTCCGGCATCTCCCCGCTGACGCAGGCTTGCTCCGAGAGCACCACGCCGCAGCGATAAGACCGCAGCCACCGCACCGCTTTCTCCACCAGTTGCGTGTGAGTCATAGACCTATAAAGTTGTAGTCGCGCACTCGGGAGAAACGGAAGTGGCTCGGCAGTTACCGCCTGTTCTTTATGAAGTCCGGGACCGTCTCGGGGACACTAGGTGGATTCCGCCGCCTCGGGTCCTTTTCCGCTCGCTACACCCTTCATGGCCTTGACCACCACCGGCCGCCGCAGCACGGTCTCCAACAAATATCTTTCGGCGGCGACCGTTTGGGCGGTGGGACTGCCTGCTGTGTAGCCTTCTGCGCCAATGACGAGTGCTTCGTTTTTCGCCACAACGGCGGGCTTGCGCACGGACCCATTCGTACGACGCTGCCGACTTTTGGACAGAGCAATGGTGTTCTCGATCTTGACGCGGCGGATATGGCCGTCATGCGCGACATCCAGGGCATTGGCCAAACGCAGGATCGCCGCCAGCCGCGCGATGATCTTCTGCTCGCCGGGAAGCAGATCGCGCATGGCCTTGTGTCCGGGCACGGGCAACCCACCGCAGTGAAAGCGGGCAACGACGGCCGCGCGCTCGATGGTTTCCGGGCTCCATCCCAAGGGCGTGCCGTGAGCCTTGATCAACTCCTCGGACACCTTGTGATGTCCCTTGTTGCCCTTCGCCTTGCCCACGTCGTGCAGAAGAGCTGCGACATAGAGACTCGAGCGCGGATCGGCGCCGTTGCAATTGGCGGTCTCTGCTTCCTGCAAGGGACCCAGCAATCCTGCTGTGCCCAGGCCGTCGTAGAGTTCGAGCGCGAGGCGAGCCACGCGTTCGGAGTGTGCAAAGTCAGGATCGAGAGCCTTCGCCCACAACTTCATGCGGCGGGTGGCAATCTCCTGAATCTGCTTGCCTTGCGGCAAACCAGCGCGCCAGACATTCCACAGGGAATCGGGAGCAATCATGGTCTGGCGGTACTCTTCGATCCGCTTGGTTCGCTCCTCCACAATGCGCGCGTGCCAGCCTTTGCGCGAGGGCTCATCTGGGAAAACGTGGCAGGAAAGTGCCGTGGCCCACAGCACGTCAAGATCGTGTACTTCGCCGAGCAGATCCTGCATGTGCTTCAAGTCGTTACTCCAGGCTTTATGCTCGGCGGGCAGGAAATTCTCGACGATGTAGCGAAAGCGCTTGATGCCGATGCGCAAGGTGTGAAACGCCACCTGCGAGCGGTTGCGCAGAGCGCGGGTGTGCAGTTGGCGCGCGGCGGTCCAGCGCTCAAGCGCGAGATGCTTAAACACAGCGCTTCCTGGCCGGATTCGCGCCGCCCGCAGCGGCAAGGACTTACTCCACTGCCACCATTGTTTGCGGTCGAATTCCTCAAGTGCTGCGCGAGCTTCGTGTTTCTGTTCGCTCTCGCGGTGGCGCAGGATTTCAAGCAAGGCCTTGGCCGCGGCGTCGCGGGCGTTATCACCTGCGAGTCCGGTTGCGGGGGCAGCGCCCGCCAAGTGACCCGAGTGCTCTGCTTCTGGCGGCAAAGCGGACAGGAATGTCCGCTCCACATTCGATGCGGGATCGAAGAGGTCGATCCACTCCATCATGATTTGAATGTCGCGCAGGTCGCCCAGGCGCTGGAACAGGCGCTTGCCGGCTTTCTTCATGGCCTTCCACTCGGGATCTGGGTCCATCGCCATCATGCCGTCGGCCAGGGAACGGCAGCGACGCAGCGACACGCGCAAGTTGTGGACGGGGTCGGCGCCGAAGTCGGTAGCCACGCGGTCGCACTCTTGGAGCGCGCGCAGCATCCAGTAGCGAAGGCCCGTGGTTTTTGCGGCTGTGGTCAAGTCAGAAGCTCGCGGCGAAACCAGTTCGGCTGCACCAGTATTCTACTTAACATGACGTTCCGACGTTCGTGAGTATCACGCCTGGAGGGCTCCGAGTCGCACGCCTGAGGACCGTTCACGCACCCTCGCTCACAGAATTCTTTCGTGCGTGTAACCCGCCGAAACCAGGGCTGCCAGAAGCTCGGCGATGTGGTCAGGCCCGCGAGTTTCCATGGTGATGTCGATGGCGGTATCGCCGAGGTTCACTCCATGGTACGCGCGGTCGTACGCGGTTTCGACAATATTGGCGCGGTGATCGGCAAGGATTCCGGTCAGGCGGTGCAGTGCGCCGGGAAAATCGGGTAGATGAATGCGCAGGCGGACCAGGCGTCCATCCTTCACCAGACCGCGCTCGATAATGCGCGCGAGCAGGGTGACGTCAATGTTGCCGCCGCAGACGAGGACGGCGACACGTTTCGCGGCCAGTGGCAATTTGCGGTTCAGGACGGCGGCGAGAGCGGCAGCACCGGCGCCTTCGGCCAGAGTTTTTTCTCGTTCAAGCAGAAGCAGAATCGCATTAGCGATTTCTTCTTCTTCCACGGTCACAATGTCGTCCACATACTTTTGAACCAGGGGTAGCGTGCGTTCTCCGGCTCGGCGCACAGCGATGCCGTCGGCAATGGTCTTCGCCGCGTCCAGCGTAACGGGCTTGCCTTGGGCCACCGCGGCTTGCATGGAGGGAATGCGGACCGGCTGGACCCCGAACACGGTCACCGCGGGATTGGTTTCTTTCACCGCGCAGGCGATTCCTCCGATGAGCCCGCCTCCTCCGATGGGCACGACCACGACTTGAATGTCCGGTTGTTGCTCGAGGATTTCGAGACCGAGAGTTCCCTGCCCCGCGATGACTGCGTCGTCGTCAAACGCGTGAATGAGAGTGAGGCGATCCTGCTCACCAATCTCGACCGCTCTTGCGTAGGCCTCGTCATAATTGGTGCCGTGCAGGACAACTTCCGCGCCATAGGCACGCGTAGCCGAGACCTTGGTCAGCGGCGTGGGAAGCGGCATGAAGATGCGGGCTTTGATGCCGTGACGTCCGGCGTGGTAGGCAACGCCCTGAGCGTGATTGCCGGCGGACGCAGCGATCACGCCGCGAGCGCGCTCGTCCGGTTTGAGCGTCAGCAACTTGTTCAGCGCCCCACGTTCCTTGAACGCGCCGGTGCGCTGCTGGTTGTCGAGTTTGAGGAAGATGGAATTGTTAGTAAGGCCGGAGAAGGTCTCGGACGGGGTGCAGGGCGAGACCCGGATGTCGGAGCGGATTCTGGCGAGGGCGGTCTGGATGTCCGAGAGCTGAATCATAGTGCCGCGCAGTCATATTACCTTGGACTCGTCAGTTGTGACCGGGATTCGCAAGCCGGTTTCACGCAGGGCGGAGCGATTAAGAATTTTGATACCGACCATAAGAATTTTCGAGGACGACATCGTTGGATTACTGCTGGTTAGTCAACCTTGGCCCCGGCTGAGTCCGCTATAATTCGTTCACGCCATGGACTTTGATCAACTCATCACGTTCCTGGAAGTAGCCAGACAGGGCAGTTTCTCGCGTGCGGGCGAGAAAGTATTTCGCTCTCAGTCGGCGGTCAGCGCGCAAATCCGGCAACTGGAGCAGGAGTACGGCGACCGTCTTCTCGACCGGTCGGGAAAGACGGTCAAGTTGACCCCGGCGGGGCAGGTTTTCTACGAGTACGCCGAGCGCCTGAAGAGTCTGCGGGACGAGTCGTTGGTGGCGGTCGCCGATCATAGCGGAACGCCCAGAGGCACGCTGCGCGTTGGCGCTAACGAAGCGACGTGCCTCTACGTTTTGCCCGAGGTCTTCGCGGAGTACTGCCGACGCTTTCCGCCGGTTCAGATCAGTATCTATCGAAATTTCAGCTACAAGATCGTGGAGAAACTGGAGAACGGCCAGGTAGAGGTAGGAGTTCTTACCCTACCCATCACATCGCCAAGCCTGAAGATTCAGCCCATTTTTCGCGACAAGCTGATGTTGATGGTCAGCCCGAAGAATCCGCTCGCCAAGCACAAGGCAGTGCCGGTGAGCGAGGTGGTCAAGCATCCGTTACTTTTTCCAAAGACCGGTCACACGCGAAGACTGCTGGACAAGATCTTTCGTCCTTACAGCGCGGAACTTCAGGTACGAATGGAACTGCCCAGCATCGGCATGATTAAGAGCTTTGTGGCGGCGGATCTCGGCGTGTCGCTGATCAGCACCGCTTTTGCACGCGATGAGGTCGATGCCGGCCGGGTCAAGCTGATTGATCTGGAAGACGTGGAACTGTACCGCGAGTTAGGACTTGCCTACCGGCGTGATCGGACGCTTTCCGTGGCCACAACGGCGTTTGTTGCGCTCCTTCGGCAGATTACCGGTGCTGGAAAGAAAGCCGATTCTTAACTCTTTTCAATTCTCCGTATCGGAGATCTGGATTCCTCCCATCGGAATTTTGAATTTCCTTGAGTGAGCGGAGTCAAGTACGCTGAAGACGGCTGATCGTACCTCGGTACACGAATTCAATGAAGACCGTTATCCAGAAGGCGAAGCGAATTACATCGACAGGCACAAGCATGTCGACACGAATTACGTGTCTTCTGGAGGACGGGATCGGATGAAGTAAAGCACTCGTAAAGTAAGTTCAACCGGACCCACCGCCAGAAGCGATCTGGCGGTGGGTTTTTTCTTGCGCGAAATCGAGAACGGAGTTCTACGAATATGAGCGGACCACAGCGACAAAGCAGATTTGAGCGAGGCGACGATGTGGTGGTGATGAAGTTTGGAGGCACGTCGGTGGAAGATGCGAACGCCATCCGCCGGCTGATCGGCATTGTGAAGAGCCGAATCGGTTCGCAGGCGGTGGTCGTGGTCAGCGCGCTCGCAAGGGTCACCGACCAGTTGCTGGAAGCTGGGCAGGCCGCGGCTGCGGGCCACCTCGGCTCGGCGCTGGCCACGGTGCGAGACATTTATGTGCGCCACGAGCAGACGGCCGACGAACTGGTAGACGGCGGCCCTCATGGCGCCCTCGATCGAGAGTTGCGAAATGAATTTCAAAGCCTGGAATCACTGTTGCGCACTCTGGAAGCGTCGCATCGGCTCGACCTGCGAGCGCAAGATCACTTGCTCGGCTTTGGGGAATGCCTCTCCAGCAAACTGGTCACGGCAGCGCTTTGCGACGCTTCAGTCCGCGCCACGCATGTCGACGCACGCAACTGCATCGTTACCGACGGTCGCCACGGCCAGGCCCATCCGGTATGGGAGGCGACGAACCAGCGACTGCAAGATGCCGTGAGTCCGTTGCTCGGGTCCGGCAGCGTGCCGGTGATGGGCGGGTTCATCGCGTCGACGCACGATGGAGTCCCTACGACTCTGGGCCGAGGCGGGTCCGACTACAGCGCTGCGATCGCAGGAGCTTCCCTGGGCGCTTCGCGCGTCGAAATCTGGACCGACGTGGATGGCATCATGACCACCGATCCCAAAATATGCCCCGAGGCGCAGGTAATCCGCAAAATGAGTTTTGATGAGGCGGCGGAGTTGGCGCACTTTGGTGCGAAGGTGCTGCATCCGGCGACGCTGGCTCCGGCGATGCGGGAAAACATTCCCGTGTACGTTCTGAATTCGCGGCGGCCAGAGGGCGAAGGCACGGAAATCGTGGCTCGGGCAAGAACGGGCAACACGGTCAGCGCCATCACCGCCAAGCGGAAGGTCGCTGCGGTCGAAATTCAAGCGCCGCAAGGAGTCGGCGCGGACCTACTCGGCGCGGTGTATGCGGCGTTCGATCAGCACGCCTGTCCGGTCGACGTCATGGCGGCGTCGCTTGGGCGCGTTTGGTTGCTGGTTGGCTCGACGACGCCTTTGCCGGGAATTGCCGCCGACCTTCGAGGCGTGGCCGAGGTGCGGTGGGAGAATCACAAGGCCTTGGTCTGCCTGATAGGTGAAAACATTCGACGGCAACCGGAGGTCGCCAGCCGCGTCTTTGCCGCGGTGTCGGATATGGATGTGCGCGTTCTATGCGAGGGAGCTTCGGACCGGACGATCTCGTTCCTGGTGGAAGAGTCAAAGCTCGACGAGTCGGTGCGGCGGCTCCACGGAATCTTCTTCCCGCAAGTAGAGCCGGCACGCGACTGGGGAGGGATGACCAGCGCGTTCTGCCAGGCCGGCTGATGCGCAAGTGGGTCAGTCGAATTCGGCGGACTCCGACCCAACTGCTAGAGTCGAGTCGAGCGCGGGCGCGATAATGTGCAAACCGCACTCGGTCTTGGCGAAACCCGGCCACCGCCCGGCGCGCGGATCTTCTCCCGCTCTGACGGCGCGCGTGCAATGCGTGCAGCCGATGCTGGGATAATCCTGATCATGAAGCGTGTTATAGGGCACGTCATGATCGTGGATGTAACGCCACACCTGCTTTGACGTCCAATCGACGATGGGATTGATCTTTACGAGTCCAAACTTGGCGTCCCATTCGATTCTGCGCGCACCGGCACGTGCCGAGGTCTGATCGTGGCGGATGCTGGTGATCCAGGCGCTGAGTTCGCCTAGTTTGCGGCGAAGCGGTTCGACTTTGCGCAGGTTGCAGCACAGATCGGGATCGCGAGTCCACAGTGCCGAACCGTGAGAGCGCTCCTGCTCTTCTGGGGACAGGACCGAATACGCCTTCTCGATCGTTATGCCATATTTCTCCTCAATGCGGTCCATCAAGGTGTAGGTCTCGGGAAAAAGGAATTCGGTATCGACGGTAAAGAGGCGGAAGTCGCGGCGCGCGCGGGAAGCCATGTCGATCAGCACCATGCCCTCGGCGCCGAAGGCCGAGGAAATGGCTACTCTATCGCCAAACGTCTCGAATGCCCACGCAAGGGTGCGCTGGGGGCTCCATGCATCGGCCGCGGTCTGCACATCGGCGATCTGGTTTTTGAATTGGTCTTTCACGCGACGGGTTCCTCATTCGTTCCGAAGTCCAGTTCTCCGACTTCTGCTTTTCCAAATGAACCGGCACCCCATACGGCATACGCACTGCTATCGATTGCCGCGGGTACAGTGGGTACTACGAATTGCTGGGCAGAGACCACCGGATCGGCAAAGCGCGCAACTTCTCCAACCACCAGCAATGTTGGGGCAGCCAGCTGTGGTGCGCGGGTTAGTTCGGCGATGGTGGTGCGGTGGGTGCGCTGATGCCGGGTGCTGGCCCGGGAAATGATGGCGCACGGAGTTTCGCTCTCGAGTCCAGCGGCTATGAGCTTCTCGGCGATTTTCGAGTGGTTCTGGCCCGGCATATAGATGACGAGCGTCGCACCGCTGCCCGCCAGCTTGTTCCAGTTGGCTTCACCACTGCCGGAAGCCTGGTGCGCGGTGATGAAAACAACCGAGGAAGAGGTCCGGCGATCGGTAAGCGGGATCTGAGCGACGGCTGCCGCACCGAGAGCAGAGGTGACGCCAGGGACGATTTCATAGGGCAGGTTGGCCCGGCGCAGCGTGTCGATTTCTTCGCCAGCCCGGCCGAAGATCAGGGGATCGCCGCTCTTGAGCCGAACCACATTCACTCCGGACTCTGCGAGCGCGACCATCAGAAAGTTGATCTCGCCTTGCAGAATCTTCTTCTTGCCGCAGCGCTTGCCGACGTTGTGCACCTGCGCCGTCGGAGGAATCAGATTCAAGATCTCCGGCGCGACCAGGTCATCGTGCAAAACAGCTTCGGCGGTGCGCAGAAGTCGCAGCGCTCTCAGTGTGAGCAACTCCGGGTCACCCGGCCCCGCACCGACAAGATAGACTTTGCCCTTCATTTATGCTCCCCATGGGGGACGAGTTCGGACGCCTCAGTCCGCGCCGCCTCGAAGGCCTCCCGGCTGGCGAGAGAATGGAGCAGGTCGAGTTTGCGTTCCTTGTCGAGGTGGCTGGCGAGGATGAGCTTTCGCGTCTCGCCAAGGTCCGCCACCCACTCGGCGTATCCCGGGCCGAATTGCTTTTCCAGTTGCTGGCGTATTTGCTGTGCCAGCGAGGGGCTTTGACCGGCTGTGGAAACTGCGATCTGTAGATCGCCACGGCGTACCACCGCGGGGTAGAAGAAGTCGCAGAGATCGGGAACGTCCACCACGTTGCACAACACTCCGCGACGTTGCGCTTCGTGATAGACGCGCTCGTTCAGAGTCCGGGAAGAGGTCGCGACCACCGCCAGGAAAGCGCTGTCCAGATCATCGGGCGAGAACGCGCGCAGGTCGAGTTCGATCCTTCCGGCGCGCGCCCACTCGCGAACCGCAGGGCTGGCGTCGAGGGCGACTACCCGGATTCGCGCGCCCGTGTCGAGCAGGCCCGCGATCTTGGGCTCTCCGACCTTGCCGGCGCCCACTACCAGGCATTGCCGGCCCTCGAATTTCAGAAACATGGGAAACAAGTTAGTCACCGATCACTCCTACTTGCGACAGATTCTGCGGGGAGGGCAGATCGCGAACCGCGGCCGGCACGAATTCGCCGGCGAGAAATTCGCGCAGTTGCGTATCGTTATGACGAGCAAAAAACCGGCGCAGATTTTCGCCCGGCTCGCGCAGGGCCAGATACTGGCCAAGCAGACGCTCGAGCGCATCCGGTACGTCCGTCGCGGCGCAGCGATATCCGACGGGCCGCGCAGTGGACTGATGCAGGCCGAGCGCTCCGCCCACGCAAAAGTAGTAGGCATCGACCATCCGATCGTGAACCTTGATCTTTTTGCCCTCAATGCCGATGTCGGCGATCCAGTGCTGTCCGCAACTGTTGGGGCATCCGGTGACGTGCAGCTTGAGGTGCTGATCGAAGCCGGGCAGGCGTTCTTCCAGTTCCTCGACGAGCCAGCGCGAGAAGCTTTTCGTTTCCGTAATCGCCAGCTTGCAGAATTCTGTGCCGCTGCAGGCCACGGTGCCGCGTGCAAACGATGAACCACCTACTCGCAGGCCGATCGCGTCGAGTTCTCTCGCCAACGCGTCGGCGTTGATGGCGGGCACATTCACGACCAGCAGGTTCTGCATGTTGGTGGCGCGCAATTCGCCGCCGGCAAAGCGCTCGGCAAGATCTGCGGCAGAATGCATCTGGTCGGCCGTGATTCGTCCCCGCAGGGCGACGGCGCCAACGTAGGAGAGACCCGATTGCTTCTGCGCGTGAATGCCAATGTGATCGCGGTAGACGTCCTCGGGGGGATGCTCTTCCACCGCTGGGTCGAGCTTGAACCCGATGCGATCGTGTAATTCGGCGAGGAAACGCTCGGCTGTCCATCCGTGGCGCAGGAAGAGAAACTTCAGGCGGGCGCGCTCCCGGTGTTCCCGGAGCAGGTTGGAATCGCGGAACAGTTCGGTAACTCCCTTGATCACCGGCAGGACCTGGCTCCATCGAATGAAGGCGTTCAAACGGGCGCCGAGATAAGGTTCGGTGGAGAGTCCGCCAGCGACCCGCAGCGAGAAGCCGACTTCAGGCTTGCCGCCAAGCGTTCGAGTGATCGCCGTCAGGCCGATGTCGTTGATCTCGGGGTAGGAGCACCAGGAGTGGCATCCGGCAATCGAAATCTTGAATTTGCGCGGCAGGTTGTAGAACTCGGCGTTTCCGGCCAGCAGCCGCGAGGCTTCGAGCACCAAAGTAGAGGCATCGCAAATTTCATCGGCATCGACGCCGGCAACCGGGCAACCGGTAACGTTGCGGACGACATCGCCGCACGCTCCGGTCGTATTCAGTCCTGCCTGCCAGAGGCCGTCGAGCAATTCCGGAAGCGATTCGATGGTGACCCAATGCAATTGAATATTCTGACGAACCGTTAGGTCGGCGATTCCGTTGGCGTGAAGGCGGGTCAGATCAGCGAGGGCGCGCAGCTGGCGGGAGTTCATAATGCCGTTAGGAATTCGTATGCGCACCATGAATCTCTGGAGGGCGCGGCCTTCGCCACCTTGCCCGCCGGTTACGCCGACGCCGTCGCCCTGCGTGTAAACGCCCCACCAGCGGAAATAGGTGCCGATCCACTCCGGGGGGATAGAGCCGAAACCGTCCCGCGCAAAGCGGCGAATTTCGTCCAAGCCCTCCCAGGGGTTCTTGGCGCGCTTGAGACGCTCGACGCGCTGCGCTTTCGTTTCTTTCACTGTGGTCGTCATAGAAAATTCGCCGTAAAACAAAAACCCACCGCCAGTTCATCTGGCGGTGGGTTATGAGTGCTTGGATTAAGAAAGAATTCTTAGGTCAGCAGCCTCCCCGCGCCAGTGCACACGCGTGCACAACAACAACAAGTACAACAGCACACGGCGCCGAGGTTGAAGCGATCTGACATTCGAGTATGCATCATAAGTTGAGCGGCCAAAACCGTCAACTCACTTGCGTAATGACTTCGATGAATAATTTGGATAGAAGGAATCAGAAATTTGCGCCGTTTCTGCTGATGGCGCGACGGCGCTGTAGAATCAACAACTTAGGACCTCTACAGACCTGAATGATATCTTGGTTTGCTTGTTTAGATCGCTGCTCTTATCTTTAACTCTCCTCGAAAGGCGGCTTTGTTCGATGAAGCGTTCTGCCCTCCCCCGTTTGCTCATGGTTCTACTATGCTCGAGTTTCGGGCTTTCCCAGAGTTCTGGGGATCCTTCTAAAACTACGCTTGACCGGCTGCAGTCGCTGTTAAGGCAGGGCGAGGCCGAATGGCGTTCCCAGGCCGACGTTCCGCACCCTGAGGATCCCGGTCTGAATGACTCCGATTGGGGCACCTTCACCGTTAAGAATGTGTCGGGACCAGGAGGAGGGCACGCGAACGAGGAGCACTGGACGGGCACCCGCGTGTTCCGGCGATGGGTACAGATTCCGGAGAAAGTCAACGGATACGCCACGCAAGGTTCGCGCGTTCTACTGGATCTTCGTTTCGGCAGTCCAGGCAGCCTGATGATTACGGTATTTTCGAACGGGGGCATTCTCTATCGCGGGGACGACGACAATATCCTTCCTGTCCTGCTGTCCGAGAACGCTCAGCCCGGGCAGAGATTCCTGGTGGCGGCGCGGGTGGTAGCGGGAGACGATGTGCAATCTGAGTTCTTTCATAGCGAACTCATTGTGGAACCTCCGCACAGACGGCCCGATCCGGGATTGCTGCGCCTGGAGATTCTCGCTGCGCGGCCGCTGATGGGCGCTTATGAAGATGGAAAAGCCAAGCGTGAGCAGCAACTGGATGCGGCGGTAAATGCGGTTGATTTCTCTCCGCTGGAGCGAGGAGATCAAGCCGGGTTCGATGCTTCCCTGATAGCGGCGCACGCGAAACTCGAGGTGCTCAAGCCCTGGCTGCAGCAGTTCACCATTCGCGCCGTCGGCAATTCGCATATCGACATGGCGTGGCTGTGGCCGTGGACCGAAACCGTGGAAGTCGTGCGCAACACATTTCGGAGCGTGCTCGACTTGATGCGCGAATATCCGGACTTCAAGTTCACCATGTCGTCGGCGCGCACGTTTGAGTGGATGCAGGAAAAGTATCCCGACCTGTTCAAGGAAATCCAACAACGTGTCAAGGAAGGGAGATGGGAGATCATCGGCGGGATGTGGGTCGAGCCGGACCTGAATATGCCGGACGGCGAATCTCTTGTGCGGCAGATCCTGGTGGGCAAGCGGTACTTTCAGAAGAACTTTGGTGTGGATGTGAAGATCGGGTGGAATCCCGATTCGTTTGGTTACAATTATCAGCTTCCGCAGATCTACAAGAAGTCGGGAATGGATTATTTCGTGACCCAAAAGCTGCTCTGGGCGCACGAATTCACTACCTTCCCTTATAGACTTTTCTGGTGGCAGGCGCCGGACGGCAGCCGCCTGCTCACTTACTTCCCGCGCGATTACGCTGGTGGCATCGATGCCGATCAACTGGGCCGCGACCTATCGGTCTGGATGCCTTCGATCTACGGGCCGCAGCTCACCGACAGTCCTGAGATGATGCACCTTTACGGCGTTGGCGACCATGGCGGCGGGCCGACGCGGGTCATGCTGGATCATGCCGATCAGCTCAGGGCTCCGGACACCGTGTTTCCGAAGCTGGAGTTCAGTTTCGCCAGCGAGTTCTTTACCGATCTCGAGAAGAAACTCGCGAGCATGCAGGTTCCCACATGGGATGGCGAACTCTACTTTCAGTATCACCGCGGAGTGTTCACCACGCAGGCTGAGACCAAGCGCAGGATTCGGCGCGCGGAGGAGCTGCTCCTGAACGCGGAGAAGTTTTCTTCGTTGGCTTCGCTCCACGGGCGCGCTTATCCGCAGGAGGGGATGGAGCAGTATTGGAAGAATCTGTTATTCGATCATTTCCACGACATCATGCCGGGATCGGGGATCGCGGTGAATTATCTGGATGCCGAGCGGAATCTGGAGAATGTTGACCGGTTCGCGAAAGACGTCGCGCTAGGCTCGTTACGGGAGATTGCGGCGCACGTGAACACCGAGGGCGAGGGTGTGCCGATCATGATTTTCAATTCCCTCTCGTGGCCACGCACCGAGGTCACAGAGGTTGAGGCGCAACTGCCGGCCCCGGCCAAGCAAGTAGAGGTCGTTGATTCAAATGGCAAGCCTGCGGAGTCGCAACTGCTCTCGCTCGATCCGAAAACGCACCGTGCGCGGCTGCTGCTTTTATCGAATACCCCGTCGCTTGGATACAAGACCTATCTTGTGCGCGCGGCCGCGAGCGCGCCGGCAATCCATTCCGTGCTCAAGGCTTCCGCCGACACGCTGGAGAACGAGTTCATCCGTGTGAAAGTCGATCCGCAGAGCGGCTGCATGACGAGTTTGTTCGACAAGCGCAGCGGTACGGAGTCGCTTGCTCCCGCAGAAACAGATACCGGCGGGCCGAAGAACGCGACCTGCGGAAATTTGCTGCAGACCTTCGTCGACAAGCCCAAACAATGGGATGCCTGGAACATCGATGCGGATTTCGAGAAGCAGCACTGGGATTTGGACAAGGCGGATGAAGTAAGACTCATCGAAAGCGGACCAATGCGGGCGGTCATTCAGGTTAAGAACCATTTCCAGAATTCGACGTTCGTGCGCGACATCATTCTGTACGCCGGCGCCCCGCGGGTTGACGTGAAGATGCAAGCGGAGTGGCATGAAAAGCACGTCCTGCTAAAAGTCGCGTTTCCGGTGAGCGCGCACAGCGACAAGGCGGCTTACGAAATTCCCTTTGGCTCGGTGGAGCGCCCGACTACGCGAAATACTCCCGCGGAACAGGCCCAGTTCGAAGTGCCGGCACAGCGCTGGGCTGACATTTCGGACGCGAAGCATGGGTTCAGCCTGCTCAACGACTGCAAGTACGGCTACGACGCGAAGGGCAACGTCCTTCGTTTGTCGCTGCTGCGGTCGCCGGAGTGGCCTGATCCTCACGCCGACGAAGGCCATCACGAATTCACCTACGCGCTCTACCCGCATGGCGGAGGCTGGAAGGACGCCCTAACCGTCCGCCGGGGTTATGAACTGAACTACAAACTGATTTCCATGCCGGTCGGAAAGCATGAGGGGGCACTCGCCCCGGAACATTCTTTTGTGCAGGCCCGGTCTGAGAACATAATCGTCACCGCACTCAAGAAAGCTGAGGACGAGGATGCGCTGGTTCTGCGTTTCTATGAATGGGCGGGCAACGCGGGAGAGGTGCAACTGCAGATTCCACCCGGAGCGCAGTCGGCAGCTGAGACCGACTTGATGGAAAAGCCGATCGGCAGCCTTCCGGTACAGAACGATGGCGTTACAGTGCACACCAAACCATACGAGATCAAAACAATCAAGGTGCAGTACTCTGCATTAATCCAGACGGCGACGAAGCCATGACCCATCGAGCGATGGGGAAAGGCCTAGTTCTGGGTGTCGATATCGGCGGCACCAAAGTGGCCGTGGGTCTGGTCGACCACGCGGGCAAGATACTGGCACAAGCACGCAAGCCCATGGTGACCAGCGCTGGGGCCGATGCTGCGCTGCAGGCCGTCACCGATGCGATTGATATCTTGTCGTCGTCCGCGACTGCCGACGGCAGGTTGCAGAGTATCGGCATCTGCGCACCGGGGCCGTTGGATCCGAAGGCCGGAGTGGTCCTCAATCCGCCCAATCTTCCCAGCTGGCGAAATTTCCCGCTGGCCGCGGAAGTCGCGAAGCACTACCACTTGCCGGTTAAAGTCGACAATGATGCGAACGCGGCGGCGCTGGCGGAAACCATCTGGGGGGCGGCGCGGGGATATCGCTACGTTTTCTACGCGACCATCGGAACCGGGATTGGCACCGGAATCGTGTTCGACGGGAAGATCTACCACGGTCACACCGGAGCGGCCGGCGAGGGCGGGCACGTCAGCATCGATTATCGCGGCCCGGTTTGCCGATGCGGCAAGCGCGGCTGCATTGAAATATTGGCCGCGGGCCCGGCGATCGGAGCACGGGCTCGAGCCAAGATCTCTGCTGCTCCTTCTCGTGCCTCAAGCATTCTTGACTTGGCGGAGCAAAAGGTTGCTACGGTCACCAGCGAAATGGTTGGGCAGGCTTATGCTGCGGGCGATCCGTTGGCGCGAGAGGTTCTTCAGGAAACGGTGGAACTGCTTACGGCCTGGCTTGGCAATATTGTTGATTTGCTCGATCCTGACGTTCTGGTGATGGGAGGCGGCGTCGCAGCGATGCTTAAACCGTTTTTTGATGAGATCAAGACCCGGCTTCCGGATTGGTGTGTGAATCCGCGGGCATCCGAGATCCCGCTGGTGATGGCTTACTACGGGGCGGATGCAGGAATCGCTGGTGGCGCGGCCTTGTGTGCCACAGATGTTGCTTAGCGACACCGACTTGATGGCAAACATCGGAAGACCTCGAATGCTGCTGAACCGACTCTTTCAGCGAGCGTCCCTGGCGACGGCGTTGTTCTTCCTGAGCGCCGCTTTGTTCTTGCAGGGACAGGATCTGCCTAAGGCGCCGGGGGCCCAGGCGTTCACGCTCACTCCCGTGCCGGGACATTTCACCGAGCCGGGGATCGCAGTGAATCCGGCGGATCCTCGGCAGGTGGTGGCCGTGTTTCAGAACGAAGCACACGCTGCCTACTCCGAGGACTCCGGCCACACCTGGCAGGTGGCCGAGGGTACCGAGGCCAAGAACTACCGCGTCTCTGGCGATGTATCTGTAGCGTTCGACAATCAGGGGCACGCCATCCTGTGCTACATCGCGTTCGACAAGCTTGGGTCCTTCAACTACTGGGCCCACGGCGCGACACGCAACGGAATCTTCGTACGCCGTTCTCTCGACGGTGGAAAAACCTGGGAGGCGGATCACATAGCGGTCGCAGAACAATCGACCGCACCGGATATTCCGTTTGAAGACAAGCCCTACATCGTCGCAGACAATACGAAGAGCCCTTTCGCGGGCAATCTCTACATCGGATGGACGCGGTGGAGGTTGACGGACTCACAGATCGTACTGTCCCGTTCTACGGATGACGGCAAAACGTGGTCGATTCCGATCGAGATCGACGCGCATCCTGGTCTGCCGCGAGATGACAACGGAGCCGCCGAAGGATTCTCTGGCGTGGTCGCACCCGATGGCACGCTCTACGCCATCTGGAACCAGGATGGCGAGATCATGCTGGCCATTTCACGCGATGGCGGGAAGAACTTTTCCCACGCCCAAGCCATCATTCATACGGGGCCCATCATGTTTGCGGTGGAAACGCTCGTGCGGGCGAACGGCTTTCCCCAACTTGCAATCGATCCGAAGAGCAAGCGCCTGTACGTCACGTGGAGCGACTATCGCAACGGCGACCTGGACGTTTTTCTCGCGACCTCCGGCGATGGAGGCGAGCGGTGGGACGCGCCCGTGCGGGTCAACAACGATCCAGTCCACAATGGGGCCGAGCAGTTTTTTCAGTGGCTGGCCGTGGACCCGACCGACGGTTCGGTCGACGTTCTTTTTTACGATCGCCGAGGCGATCCACTGGGCAAAAAGCAGATCGTGGTTCTGGCGCGCTCGACCGACGGCGGACGCAGCTTCGCCAACTACGCATGGACCGACGAGCCCTTCGAAGCCAGCGGCGTCTTCTTCGGTGACTACACGGGTCTGGCGGCATATGGGGGCCGTGTGTACGGAGTTTGGGTGGAAAAACCTCAGCCATTGGCAGCGCCCGCACCTCCGCCGGACACGGCGGGCAAGCCGCAAGAAGACAAAGAACTCAAGCCTCAGCCTCGCGGCACAATCATTAAGGTTGGAACCGCGGACTTCACGAAACAAGATGCTGCCAAGTAGCCCGATGTAAGGACCGACTCGGCCATCCCTTCAATCCGACCACTCCGAATTCATGGCGCGACCCGGATTTGTGCGCGCCGTCGCCGAGGACAGTGATTGCAATCACAAGCATTTTCCTTCCTCTTCGATACAAACCACTTGGACTGCCCGTTCCATTTCGGATTCATGAGCGTCGTCATTTTAGTAAGCTGCGACTGAAGCCTTTGGTCACATCACGCCACCGCTAATGAATAAGCTGCGAGAGTAGCAATCGCCCCGCCTCTTCTGGTAACTTCGACACTCGTCGTCAGATCAAGAAACCAGGCTGGCGGGAGCCTCGCATGCTCCTGCGCGACGGCCACGAGAGGTAGATAATGGCTGGCGTGAATCGAACGCTGAGCTCTTCTCAAGTCGTCAATATCGAAGATCTGCGCCGTATTGCGCACGATCGTCTACCCAAGTCCGTATTCGACTATCTCGATGGCGGTGCGGAGGGGGAGATCACGCTGGCGGAAAACTGTCGCGCGTTCCGCGATGTTACGTTCCGTCCTCGCGGCGCGATTGCAGTTGGCGATTGTGGCCTGAAGACCCAGGTGGTCGGACACGAAATCTCATTTCCGGCGATGCTGGCTCCGGTGGGGTACAGCAGGCTAATGCATCCTGGTGGCGAGGTGGCAGCGGCTCAAGAGGCTGGAAAAGCAGGGACCGGTTACATTCTTTCCACCATTTCCGGCCACAAGATGGAAGACGTTAGAGCGGCGTCGCGCGGACCAGTCTTCTACCAACTTTACCTCATGGGCGGACGCGCGGCGGCCGAGGGCGCGCTGGATCGGGCGCGTCGCGCGGGTCTCAATGCCCTGGTGATCACGGTGGATACGCCCGTCGCTGGCCTGCGCGAGCGCGACCCGCGCAACGGAATGAAGGAACTTCTGGGGACTTCGCCGTTCGCAAAGATCCCGTATCTGCCAGAGATTATGGCTCACCCCGGCTGGCTGGTGTCGTTTCTCCTCGATGGCGGGTTGCCGAAACTGGAGAACGTCGTGGTCCCGGGCCAGGGTCCCATGGAACTGGTCGACGTCGGCGCCGCTCTCTCAAAGGCCACGGTGACATGGGAAGACTTGCGATGGATCCGCGAGTTATGGTCCGGCCCGATCATTGTGAAAGGACTTCTCACCGGTGACGATGCCTTGCGCGCAATTGATGAAGGAGCGGCGGCAGTGGTGGTGTCGAACCACGGGGGCCGGCAACTCGATTCCGTCGCAGCGACGCTGCGGGCGCTTCCGGAAGTCGTCGCCGCTGTAAAGGGACGGATCGAGGTGCTGATGGACGGCGGTGTCCGCCGCGGCAGCGATATCGTCAAGGCCCTGTGCCTGGGAGCGCGTGCGGTGCTGGTAGGACGCGCCTATGCGTACGGACTAGCGGCGGCAGGACCAACGGGTGTTGCCCGTGCGATCGAGATTCTGCGAGCAGACGTTGAGCGCACGCTTCGCCTGCTCGGCTGTGCGTCCGTCGCCGACCTTAATCCCACCTACATTGAAACGCCGCCGACGTGGCCAAAATAGTTGTCGACTCGGGCCACATCCAGGGAGCGGCCGAATCAAACTTCGCCCGGTTATCGTTAACTTTATCGCAATATTCGCAGCCGAATACCACGGCGTGAGTCAAAACGCGACGACCCACTCGAACCAGCGCCTTAGTTAAACATAATGCGAAATGCGTATGCATGTTTTCCCGGTGGGCGATCCGGCAGTCGTATGTGCAAACCATCCTCTTGTTGTTCGAATGCGAGGCTGGAGTCGGCACCGAGCAAAGCAACCGACCTGACCTTCGACTGACCGGGAGCTGTACCGAGCGAGTGAATGACCGCCTCTCCATTGGAAGGCCAACCCATTTCAATCGCGTAGAGCGCATCGCCCTTCTTGGTGAAGCGAAAGTCCTCTGCCGTGTACGGCATGGTGTCGGTGTCATGGAAGGAGCCTTCCGTAACCTTGGTCGGACCTTCCCCGTAGACGTGCCAGGCCCGCGTACCGTAGATCGCCTCGCCGTTCACCTTCAACCATGCGCCCACGTCGCGGAGTACCTGCTGGACCTCGTCAGGTATTGTGCCGTCCGACCGCGGACCTATGTTCAACAGCAGATTGCCGTTCTTGCTCACGATGTCGATCAACTGGTGGACAACGAACTCCGGCGACTTGAACGTGTCGTTCTCAATGTAGCCCCATGACTTGTTGCTGATGGAGGTGTCGGTTTGCCAGTAGAGTGGCCGGATCCCCGCAAGCTGTCCGCGCTCCAGATCGAGTACTGCGGCCTTTTCGTCCATTGCGAAGTCTTTGTAATTGATCACGCCAACCGGCCCACCCCACTTCTCCGACTGGTTGTAATAAAACGCTGCAAAACGAGTGAGGTTTTCACGAACCGAGGCCTGCCCGATCCACCAATCGAAATACATGATGTCGGGATGATATTTCTCCACAATTTCGGCGGACCGGGCGAGCCAATCGTCGGTCCAGGCTTTGGACACGAAAGTGAAATCGTTGGAAAGCGGCGTGCCTCTCTTGGCCTCCAGCCAGCGGTGCGCGGGTCCGTAAAAATCGGCATACTTCGGATCATTAATGTCGGAGGGAATGACGCGTCCCACGCCCAGAAAGAAATTGTGTTCGACACGATGCGACGAGGCTCCAAGATGCAGACCCTCGGCGCGAACGGCTTTGGCTAGGTCTCCCCATAGATCGCGATGTGGGCCCATCTTTGCCACGGTCCAGTCCGAGAGGCCACTGTCGTACATCGTGAAGCCATCGTGATGCTCGAAAACGGGAACCACGTATTTCGCGCCAGCTTCCTTGAACAGTCGCGCCCATGCGGAAGGATCGAACTTTTCCGCTTTGAATCTGGGGATGAAATCCTTGTAGCCGAATTTGTCTTGTGTGCCGTAAGTAGCTATGTGGTGCTTGTAGGCGTCGGAGCCCTCGATGTACATGACACGTGGGTACCATTCACTGTCGAAAGCGGGCACGGAATAGACTCCCCAATGGATGAAAATCCCGAACTTCGCGTCCTTATACCAGTCGGGCACTTTGTAATTCTGAAGAGATTCCCAGTCCGGCCGATAGGGACCAGTAGCGTTTACGCGATCGACACCCTCCAGTATGGCGGTGCGGGGAGCGTCGTATTTCGCGCTGGCTTTTTGCCATGCCCGGTCAGTCGTGAGCGGATCTTGCGCTGCGCTGGGAGCGGTTGCATCCGCTGACTGCGCCAGTAACCCCGCGGGCGGCACGGCCGCAGTCAGCGCAGCCATCGCCATCAACATGCGTACAAACTTGAATGACATGGAAGTAAGCCTCCTGCTGGATAAATCTCATTAGCTCGTTGCGGTCGCCTGCTTTGAGCCGAAGAAGGAATAGAGAGCGATCACGATGTAAGAAACGAGCGGCACTAAATACGCTACCGCGATACTGTGGGCGGCCTCGGAAATGAGGCCCATTAAAGGTGTCAACACCGCGCCCCCGACGATCGCCATCACTAAAAGTGACCCCCCGATTTTTGTATTCGGACCAAGGCCTTTGAGCCCGAGGGCAAAGATGGTCGGGAACATCAGCGACATGAAGAAGCTAGTCAGAAAGACGCACCACAGACCGAGCCATCCGGGAAACAGCACGCCAAGGAACACGAGAGCGATATTGACAACGCTGTAGGCCCCCATCAATTTATTCGGCGCAATCGTGCGCATCAGGTAGGCGGACGCGAATCTTCCCACTCCAAATGCCGCCAGCGTGCCGGTCAGGAAATAGCCGGCGATTTTCTCGGGTTGGTGAGTAGATTCCTGAACGTACTGGATGAAATAACTCCATGTGCCGACCTGGGCGCCGACATAGAGAAACTGCGCTAAGACTGCCCATAAAAAGTGCGGGTAGCGAAACAGTTCTTTGAAGTGGCCATGGTCACCACTGCTGCTCTCGTGCTCACTCTGAATTGCCGGAAACTTCGTGCGCAAAATAAGCAGTGCCCAGAAGATGGCCACCGCCCCGATCACTAGATACGGCTTGATGACGCGCAGCGTCTCCGTCCGCAGGTACGCCTCGTACAGGCCCTGGGCCTTGCGTGCGGCAACATCCTGTGAACTCAATTCAACCCCGGAGAAAATGAATACAGTCCCGATCAGGGCTCCCGAAATCGCTCCCAATGGGTTGAATGCCTGCGAGAAATTCAACCGCCTTTCTGAGGTCTCAGGATCACCCAGTTGCGCGATGAAAGGATTGGACGCCGTCTCCAGGAATGACAGGCCGCTGGCAATCACAAACAGCGCGAAGAGGAAGAATCCATAGCTCCCCGCTATAGCAGCGGGCCAGAACAGAAAGCATCCGCTTCCGTATAACAGCAGCCCAATCACAAATCCGGTTTTGTAGCCCGCCTTCCTCATGAGAAGCGCGGCCGGCATGGCCAGCAGGAAGTAGCCCATGTAGAAGGCCGACTGCACCAGCCCAGCCTTAAAACGTGTGATCGCGAATGACTTCATGAAGTGGCGAATTAGAACATCATTCAGGTTGTTGGGAATTCCCCAGAGGAAGAACAGGGCCGTCACCAGAACGAAAGGGACGAGGTGCCCGGCGGGAAACAGCGGGTGCTGGTGGTTCACCGAATTCGATCTATCAGGTTTTTCGGCTGCCGGAACATGCATCGTGCGCCTTTCACAATGCTCAGTGGAACTAGCTACCGACGACCCGTGGTATTCGAACAGGATGCGGGGTTCGCTCTACCTGTCGGCTGGAGACAGCCGATAGAGCGCACTGCCGTGTGGCGGCAGCGTGACCGCCATTGAAACCGAAGAGGCCAAGTCTCTGCGCTGCCAAAGATCTCTTGGCCTGTAAGTTTTTCCTGTCAGCCCCAAATCCTTCCAGTCATAGCGCAGTGTGGCCTTGGATTCGCCAACGTTGAACAGCGCCACGTAGTGCGTGTCTTTATCGTTATCGTTGAGGTCGGAATTGGCCAGCCAAACAACCGAGTTGTCGGTTTTGATTACCGGATGATTCCCGGAGGAGTGCTGATCCACGGCGATGACTTCCGGATTCGTCAGCAGAGAAACCGTCCAGCCATCCGCAGAGGGCAATTCTCCGCCGATCATCAGCGGCGAAGGAAAGATACACCAGAGCGTCATCAAGGTGCGCTGTTCATCGTGCGAAAGCTTGGTCTCGCGCGCTTTGCCCCAACCTGGCGCCGGAGCCAGCCGCCCGAGCGGCAACATGTCGGCATCCGGCCAGTGGCCGGGCTGGGACAGGCCTGCCCACTTGTCGACATTGGCAAACTGATCGCCGAGGCCTTGCGGGTATGCCACCGTGCTGTGCCACAAATCCCAGATGTCATCGGAGATGCGCCACATTTGCGCATTCTGCCGCATCTCGTCAATCTTGTCGATCGGCGCCGCACCGGGCGAGAGGCTGAGGACGATTGGCCGACCTGTCTTCCGCAGGGCCTCGCTGAGCATGCGGATCTCGTCGCCTCGGTAAGGGTGACTGGCGATGCAGTCCACTTTGATCAAATCGACCTCCCAACCTGCATAGAGTCGGGCTATCGAATCATAGTAGGCTTGGGCACCAGGTTTGCGTGTGTCAAGGCCATAGTTGTCCGGATTCCACGGGCAGGTTTCGGATGTGTCGGCGGCGTCGGTCGCACGAAAAGAGGATCCCTCGATAGCCAGGTTCTTCTCGACCGCCTCCCTGGGAATACCGCGAAGGATGTGGATGCCGAATTTCAGCCCTAAAGAGTGCACATAGTCCGCCAAGGGCTTGAACCCTGCATCTTTGGCCGACGATGGAAACCGGTTTGTAGCGGGAGTGAAACGACCGTAACTGTCCAGACTGAACTGCGAATTTTTGGAGTTGCCCTCGGGTATTGGGTTGGTCACAAACCATTCCATATCGACCACGACATATTGCCAACCCTGGGGCTTCAAGCGCTTTGCGAGCCAGGCCGCGTTGGCTTTGAATTGATCCTCGGTAATCGTGGTCCCATACCCATCCCAACTGTTCCAGCCCATAGGCGGGGTGGCGGCCAGCATAGGTTTGGTCTTTTCCTGACAAACCATGTTGAGTGGACCAAGGAAAAGCACAGCACCCATGAACCAGACACGCCGTCGGATCAAAGCTTCTCCGTTTTCTGCTGCCGACTGCAGCTCGGTCCCACTCTAACCATGGATTCCCAATCTCTGGAAGAGAGTAACCGTTTACTTTACGGGATTTAAACTAGTCTGCCCGGGTGCCGCTGTCAACGGACTCAATCGCTGACGCTCCAACTATGCGAGAATTGTTCCCGTAAGCCAGTTCGAATCGCCCATTAACATTGACCATGCCGAATCCTGTCCTGAAACTCGACGCCCGCGACAATGTTTTAATTGCGCTGCAAGACCTGCGTAAAGGAGAGCGGATTCGCCTTTCCTCCCACGACCTTGTGCTGGCAACCGACGTCCCTGCCAAACAGAAGTTCGTAACCGAGACCCTTGCGCCCGGCAGCGATGTCATCATGTACGGCATTCTGATCGGCAAGGCCCGGGAACCGATTCAGATTGGTGAGATTCTGACCACGCGCAACACGGTTCACGAAACGTCTCCCTTCCGGGAAAGTTCTCACGACTACCGGTGGACCCCGCCCGACGTCGGTCCGTGGTGGCAGCGGACGTTCATGGGATACTTCCGCGCCGACGGCCAGGTTGGGACGCGGAACTACTGGCTCGTGGTGCCGCTGGTCTTTTGCGAAAACAGAAACATTGACGTGTTGAAACAGGCTTTCGAAGAAGAGTTGGGATTTGCTCCCCCCAAGATCTACCGCCAGCAGGTGGCAGAACTGGTCCGGCGTTACCTCAAGGGGGAAACGCCAAAGCTTGTCCCCGAATCGCTGCCGGAAACTCTTCGGGCTGTCGCCAGTCCGAGAATCTTCGAGAATATTGATGGCATCAAGTTTCTCCTGCATGAGGGGGGCTGCGGCGGTACGCGGGAAGACTCCAACAATCTCTGCGGTCTGATTGCCGGCTATCTGCACCACCCCAACATAGCCGGGGCAACGGTTCTCAGTCTGGGCTGTCAGCACTCGCAGGGAACCATTCTCCGGGAGCAGATACTGCGGCGTGATCCCGGCTTCAAGAAGCCACTGCTGATGTACGAACAGCAACAGAGCGGATCAGAATTCAAGATGCTCACCGAAGCCATCCCGGCCACGTTTCTGGGCCTGATAGAGGCGAACAAAGCCAGCCGTGCGCCGGCGCCCCTTTCGCGCTTGTGTGTGGGCCTGAAATGCGGCGGGTCGGATGGGTTCTCGGGCATTTCCGCCAATCCAGCCATCGGACACGTTTCTGACGTGCTGGCAACTCTAAAAGGGAGAACAATCCTTTCGGAGTTTCCCGAACTCTGTGGGGTCGAGCAGGAACTCATTGACCGCTGTGTCAGCCATGAGGTATCCGACCGGTTTATCCAACTCATGCGCGACTATGCTGCTCGGGCAAAAGCAGTCCGGTCAGGCTTTGACATGAATCCTTCCCCGGGAAATATTCGAGACGGGCTGATCACAGACGCGATGAAGTCTGCGGGAGCCGCCCGAAAAGGAGGAACTTCGCCGGTCACAGCAGTTCTGGACTATCCCGAATACTCGAGCGAACCGGGGCTGAACCTGCAGTGCACGCCCGGCAACGACGTGGAATGCGTCACCGCCCAAGTGGGCGCTGGAGCCAGCGTGGTGCTGTTCACGACCGGTTTGGGCACGCCGACGGGCAATCCCATCGCTCCGGTGATCAAGATCTCCACCAATAGTCCACTCGCCGAGCGGATGCAGGACATCATCGACATTGATACAGGCGATATCATTACCGGGAACAAAACAGTCGAAGAAGCAGGCAACGCGATTCTTGATCTCGCCGTGCGCGTGGCCAGTGGCGAAGCCCGAACCAAAGCAGAGCTGCTAGGTCAGGACGATTTCATTCCCTGGAAGAGAGGGGTTTCGCTCTGAAACATCAGAGGTCGGATCGATTCCAGCTGGACGGCAAAGCCGCCATCGTTAGCGGCGGTGCCAGTGGCATTGGCCGGGCAATTGCGGAGACCTTTGCGCAGAGTGGCGCTTCTGTCCACGTTCTCGATACCGATGAATCACAGGCGACAGCGGCAGCTCGGGAGATAGCGGAGGCTGGCGGCAAGGCGCACGCCTATGAGTGCGACGTTACAAACCAACACCACGTAAAGGCGGTCTTGCAATCGGTCTTCGAAAAGGAGCGCGTCCACATCCTGGTCAATAACGCCGGTGTTGCGCACATTGGCAAACTGGAGAATACGGCAGAAGAAGATTTCGACCGGATCTACCGCGTCAATGTGAAGGGCTTTTACAACTGCATGCTGGCCACGGTCGGCCACATGAAGACGCACGGAGGCGGGGTTATTCTAAACATGGCGTCGGTCGCGGCGTCGGTCGGGCTGGCCGACCGCTTCGCTTATTCCACGAGCAAAGGCGCCGTGGTTGCGATGACTTATTCTGTCGCCAAGGACTATTTGGCGCATAACATCCGTTGCAACTGCATTTCCCCGGCGAGGGTGCATACGCCTTTCGTTGATGGGTATTTACGCAAGAACTATCCAGGCCGCGAGCAGGAAATGTTCCAGCGGTTATCGCAGGTGCAGCCCATCGGTCGCATGGCAGAGCCTCACGAAGTGGCGACACTTGCGCTCTTTCTGTGCTCCGACGAGGCGGGCTTTATCACCGGAGTCGACTATCCCATTGATGGAGGCTTCCTGAACCTGCGCGGCTAGGCAGAGATGTTGAATGGGCTGAAGACCTCCCCTTATGAACCTGGCACTGAAAGATAGGGTAGTTCTCATCACTGGCGGAGCCAAAGGCATAGGTTCAGCTGCGGCTCATCTTATTGGGGAAGAAGGCGGCATTCCCGTCATTGTCGATCGCGACAAGCCGGCAGGTGACAAACTTCGTCACGAATTGCGGCAGGCCGGGATGCGATGCTCGATGATCGGCGTTGAACTGGACTCAGCAGTGAACTGCTTGCAAGCTGTTGAACAGGCGGTTCAGGAGTTCGGACAGTTAGACGCGCTGATCAACAACGCGGGTGTCAATGACCGGGTTGGCCTCGAACACGGCAGTCCTGAGCAATACCTTGGTTCATTGCAGAGAAATCTGCTGCACTATTACAGCATGGCGCACTATGCCCTGCCCCACCTGAAGCGATCCAAGGGATCGATCCTGAATGTTGCCTCCAAAACAGCAATTACGGGGCAAGGAGGCACGTCCGGTTACGCGTCGGCCAAAGGAGCGATCCTCGCGCTAACCCGGGAGTGGGCGGTCGAGCTCCTGCCATATGGCATCCGCGTCAATGCTGTCGTTCCGGCCGAAGTGATGACTGACATGTACCGCCAGTGGCTCGGCACTTTTCCGAATGCGGAGCAGAAACTCCAGAAGATTGTCTCCAACATTCCTTTAGGAAAAAGGATGACGACAGCTGAGGAACTCGCCTCCATGATCGTTTTCCTGATATCTGAGAGAGCGCAGCACATTACCGGCCAGCACGTTTTCGTGGACGGAGGCTATGTCCATCTCGACCGCGCCATCACGTAGCACGCGGGTGGGCGCTTTTGGTGATTCTGGCTTCGGCTTAGGGGTGGCCCTTTTTCTAGACGGTTTCCTCCGGACTTCCAGCCACATCGATCTCGACCTGCTGACTTCCTAAGTACGGATGGATGGCTCTGAGCCGAACGTTCCCGGGCCTTTCCTGGGCTCGAATCCAAATCGCTCCAGTTCCTCCGATCAAAGAGAACGGATTATCTCCAACCATCTCGGCTGGGCCTTCCAATTCAAACTTGACCGCGTCATTCGCAAAAGGCTGGACCGCGCCGAATTCGTCGGTAACGCGTAGAACAACCCGGGTGGAATCGGCGCCATCGGCAATCAAATCAGTATCGTCTGGCAGGAGCATGAACTTCGTATCGACACCTCTCCCCGAAAGCCGTTTCGCAATGACCTGCTTGCCCTGAATGTAGCCCTCGATCCGCAGGTCTCCCCATTTGTGAAACAACTCTCCCATTTCAAGGACAAAGGGAGCATACCTGAGGTGCGCGAACTGCTTGCGATCCGGATCCACCTCCGCGATCAGCTTGTCGTCAATGTAGAACTTGAGATGATCACAATTGGAGCAGACGACCGCCTTCGAGAATCCGACGGATGCGTCCCCCCGCGCCCAATGAAAGGCCGGTTCCAGCACGATCTCTTCTGCGGGATCGCACTGCGACTTGTAGAATCCCGCAGCTGGCTTGGGTTCTCGGAAGATGTCGGTGACACCGTGATAGCAAATTCGATCGCCAGAACCGAAATTCCCGTGCGTGTTGTAATCGAAGGCGCACCATCCGATGCCGCCGGCATACTGCGGATTCGAAGCCAACTGATCGTGGACGCGTGCATGCCGTATCGTATGCTCGGTCAGCCGTTCGACTTGATCGATGGTCTTGGTGGGATAGGTGTGCCCGCAAAATTCCGTGTTCAAGTACCGCGGATGGTTCGGCGGTTTTAGCGGAAAACCGAAGTCGTTCATGGTGAAAACATCTTCCAGGAATTCAGATTCCTGGAAGTACCGGATGCCTCCCGTCTGGCGAGTCGGGTCCAGTTGATGGGCTAGCGCATTTGTGCGCGTGTAGAAATCATGGTTGTCCCGCGATTCGTTGATGCGCACTCCCCACAAAATGATGGAGGGATGGTTCCAGTCGCGGCGGATCATGCGCCGGACGTTGTCGACGGAAATGTTCTGCCAAGCCTCGTCCCCGATGTGCTGCCAGCCCGGAATCTCTTCCAGAACCAAAAGGCCTACTTCGTCGCAGGCATCAAGGAAATGGCGCGACTGCGGATAATGCGAGGTGCGGACAATGTTGCACTTGAGTTGGTTGCGCAGAATCTGCGCGTCGCGGCGCTGCGGACGTCCTGGCATGGCCTGCCCGACCCAAGGGAAGGTCTGATGACGGTCGAGCCCACGCAGCTTGATGACATTGCCGTTCAATTCGAAGCCGTGATCGGTGAATTGCGCCTCCCGGAAGGCGAAACGGCGGGAGTCTTCGTCAACCACTTGGGCTCCGCGGCGCAAGCGCACCCGGGCAGAGTAGAGGTTTCGCTTCTCCAGGTCCCACAATTTGATTCCGTTCAGGCCCTCAAGGTGTGCCGTGTGTGCGACCGGCTCGCTCTCTGGTGCAGAGGCTGGTAATTGCTGCGAAGTTTTCCCAACCACGTGATCGCCGTCGAGTAATTCGATCTCGATCGTCAGCGTGTTTTTCGAGGCCTCCAAATGCTGTACGAAACAATCCACGTCGACCGCAGGGCTCTGGGTACGGACGTTCTTCGGCCGCACAAAGATGTTCTCGATGAATGTCGCTGGTACTGCACGCAGAGAGACCTCGCGATAGATGCCGCCGAACGTAAGATAGTCAATCTCGTAGCCGAACGGTGGGATATCAGGACGCTCCGTGGAATCCACATCTACGGCGAGCAAATTCTCGCCCTCGAAGTCGAGGTGGGAGGTCAACTCAAAGGAGAAGGGAGTGTATCCACCTTTATATTCTCCGAGGCGCTCTCCGTTGATCCAGACCGTGGACGCGGTCATGACCCCTTCAAAGTCGACGAAGACGCGTTTTCCTCGCGCTTCCGCCGGGAGTTTGAAGCGGCGGCGGTAAAGAGAGACAAACTCGTAGGTTTTCTCATCAAAACCATGCCATGGAAGCCGGACGTTGGTATGCGGGATCACGACTCGCTCAAAGCCGGAGTCGTCGAAATCTTTCGCGTGGCCGCCTTCGACGAAGCTGCGGCTGTAACGCCATTTTCGATTCATGGGGAGAACAAGCCGTCCGGCCGGAGGGTTCGAGTCGGCGCCATTTTCTGGAATCGTATAAGGCGCGAGGGCCGCTCCGGCGATAAGTGTTCCGGTTTGTTTTATGAACCTGCGTCGATCCATGTTCTTTGCTCTTTTCCTTAATTATCGATTGCACGCAAGAAGCTTGGTGGCATTTGCATCTGAAGCATGATGCTTAGACAGTCATTCTCAAACAGCCAAGGCAAGCAACTGCGCGAGATCTGCGGCTGATGTGGATTCGGTGCCCCGCGGCAGCGAAGGGCCAATCGTCAGGGCTTGACCGTGGCCTTCAAACCAAACCAGGAATGACGACTGCTCCGCTCCGGGCAGGCGCTGCTGATTCAGCCAGTTGTAATATGCACCCAAGTCGGCGTCGATCAGCGACCCGACAAAGTCGAGTTCCGGACGGGCCGGTACGGCCGAAAGCAACTCGTTCATCGGCTTCTGCCGCTGTCGCGGGGCAAACCGCACCAGCAAGGTGAGTGGCTGAGCCCGCCGCAGAGCTTCACGCGCAGCCCACTGGGCGAAACTCGTACTGAAGATCTGGGTCCCCGAACCCTGGGTCAACAATTTGACCTGAAATCGATCCAGCACTTCGTCTCGCGGTTTGCCACTATTCCCCGCGTTCATGCCAAGATCTGACGGACGCATCTGGGCTAAGAGCGTACGCAGCGCTTCGGGGCCCATGCCCGGCCGATCAAGCTCTGTCTGCATTTTGCGCAACAATGCAGCACGCACCGGTTCCAGAGCTTTGTAGGAAACGCAGGTTAGGGCTGGGGCATGATCCGCCTCTTCCCCGCCATCGATGTACCAGTGTCCGTAGGGAGCGGGATGTGCCTTGGCCCTCGCGGCAACCGAGTCCAGCAATAGCCGCAATCCATCTTCGGGCTTGACGCGGCTGAAATATGCGCCGTGGGGGCGCAACTTGCGAAATAATGGCTCATCGTAGGAGGCCACTCCCTGGCCTATGACGGTAATCCCCAGCCTTGAAACAGCAGGGGGGGCCGGCGGCACTGCCGAGTGGAGACGATCCGAGTATTCGTTCGAAGCTTTGCGAAACGCATCCAGTTGGTGGGTGCTCCAAAGATGGGCCGACAACTGTTCGACAAACTGAGCGGGCAATTTTATCCAATCAAAACTTTCCAGCTGAGGAGAAAGGCGGATTTCCGCGAATCCTTGAAACCACTCTTTCAGCTCGCCGGCAGGCAGTGAGCAGAGATGCGCCAGTTCCTTTTCGTGTGCTTTGCGCTCAGCGGGAAATTTGAAATCATAATCGATGAGTTCGCGCAACAATCCGGGCACGAAGCTCAAAGGCAACCGTTGCAGTATCCCCAAATAGTTGATGACGATTTTGCGCGCTTCAGGCGGATAGCTAGCGAACTGCTCGGGTTTGAGATCGCGTGGAAGCATGCAAGTTACAACAGTTCGTTGATCGGCTTCCCCTGAGCAAACGACGCTGAAAATCCAAGCATAGATCCCAGCGTGGGCACCAGATCGGTGGATTCCCTCGCCCGATCGAAGACCACGTTTTCGCGAATCCCCGGTCCGGCGACCAACATCCACGTAGTGCGTGAAAGAGCGTCCCCGGTGCGATGATGCTGGAAGCCGTTCCCTCCGGCATCCTCGTCGGAGTCGCGACCGAAGTCGGGCAGGATGAATAGAGTCGTTTTGCCCGCGTATTCCGGCTCGCTCTTGATGGTTTTCCACAAATCAGAGCACAAGCGGTCGGTGCGCTGGATTCCCTCGACATAGAGCGAGTAGGCTCCGGCGTGCGCGATGTCAATGTCGTGCATGGTGATCCACAACAGGCTGGGCGACACTTGCCGCATCAATTGGCGCGCAATGTAAACGGAAAGCTCATCCGGGCTCGACAAGGTCTGCGCATGAGCCTTGAAGTCGTCAACCGAAAGTTTCAGGATCATTTCGAGTTGCTGGAGCTCAAATTCGCTGCCTTCCAGTTCCGGCGTGTAATACGGCGTTTCGTAGTTGTCACGCAGCAAATGTTCGTAGTCGTTGCGGCGGCCCGAGGTGGCCGCCGTCAACAAATGCTTCGGCAGAATCACCCGCGCGCCCAACCCGGGGCCGTACGAATGATGACTGCTTTCGCCGATGCGGTTGAAACCATTGCTGGGAGCGACCACCCAGGCATCCGAGGATGGACGCTTCAGGTCTTTGCGAAAGTATTCAAATACCGTGGGAGATTGCGGAGGGAGCGAGGCAAAGTTATTAATCGTTTCATAGACGCCAGTAGCCAGACTCGCGGTCGCGACGTAGTGGCCGAGGATTCCACGATTGACGACCTGCGTGAAAAAACTGGCTTGCGGGATGAGTTCGTGCATCAGGTGCGGAATGTTTTCCTGACCCTCGGGCGCAAAAGTCTCCTGATCGCGAGCACCGCCACCAAACGTGACCACAACGACTTTTCTCCTGGAGGAGGGGGCTGCTACTCGAGCCCAGGAAGAGCGCAGCAAGGTACTGCCTAGAGTCGCTCCGGCGGCGCTGCGCAGGAAGTCGCGACGGGTACGGGCGAGAATGTGTCCAACCCCTTTTGGACTCGACGCACTCAGCGGGCCCGCACTCACTCGGTGGCCTCGATACTGCGGCAAGACTCTCATCCAAGGTCCATGCCGACACCCAAGGCGTTGGGTCTAATCACGGCTTCGCCGGCATTTCTTCTTTCTCGGAGTAAACGAACTGTCGAATGTCCGCGATCTGTTTGTCCAGATCAGCCAGGTGCTGAGCGCGCAACCGCTGGTACACCTGGAACTGCTCTTGCGCCTTGTCCTTCTGCCCTGTATGCACATAGGCCTGGCCCAGCCGATAGTGAGCATCGGCAATATTCGGATTGTTTTCCAATGCCTTCACGTACTCAGGAATGGACGCGGCATACTGTGTCTGATCCGAATAAAGATTCCCTAACTGCAAATGCGCATCGGCGAATTTGGGATCGAGCGCGACCGCCTTCTGGAGCAGCGATTCGATCTGATGGAGATCGAGGCTCGCCTCCTGCGCCCTCTTTCCCTTCCATAAACTCATCGCGTAGTAATAAAGCGCGCGCGCATTGCCCGGCTGAAGTTTCGAAAAACGGCTGAATCGCTGGATTACTTCATCCGCATAGCTGGGTGTGCTGTCATAGGCCTTGGACAGAAAAAAGTAGCCGCGCGGGTCCGAGGGGCTAAGATCGGCCGCCCGCAAAAGGGATTTGAGCGCGTCGTCATAGTTGCCGCGCGAGTACAAAGCGATGCCAAGACCGATCGCCATCCGCGCTGAACTCGGATAACGCTCGGCAGCCTGCCGGAAGACTGCAATCGCCGGCTCGAGAGTCCGGTGCAGAAGAAGTTCGCTGCCCCAATCGAAAAGATTACTCTCGCTCGGATCTTTGTGCGCGGCGGTTTCAAATTCTGTGGCCGCAGCCACGTAGTTCTTGTCCTTTTCCTCGATCTGCCCCAGAAGGTTATGCAACTCCGCCGTATCTTTCTGTTTCAAGAGATCGTGGACCGACTGCCGTGCGTCCGAGAGCCTCCCAATCTCCGCGTAGGCGAGGGAAAGGTCGTAGCCATTATCGTAGGCCGAGGGATGGATCTTCTGGGCGCGCTCGAGAAAAGGCGCCGCCTCCGAGATTTTTCCAGATTGCACATAAAACTCGCCGAGATTGTGGTTGGCGTCGAAACTGTGTGGTTCGAGTCGCAGCGCGGCTTTGAACTCTGCTTCCGCCCGCTCGGACTGGCCCAGGCGAACAAGATTGGCGGCCAGGTTAGTCCTGGCTGCTGCTGAATCCGGCTTGAGACGCACAGCCTGGTCCAAATGCTCATTGGCTTTGTCGTCTTGTGATTCCGCAGAATAGGCCAGTCCAATAAGCTCGTGAACCTCAAAGCTCTGGGGTACCTCACGCAGCAGATTCTCCAGTTGCGCCGCCGCTTCGGCGAAGTGCCCTGCGTCGTAGTCAGCCGAGGCGGCCTGGAACTTGCGATCAAGCTGTTGGGGATTTGGTGGTGCTTGTTGGTTCTGTCCGGCATTTGCTGTCAACACCGGCGAACACGCGAGGAGGGCGGTAGAAACCGTGCACATGAGCCGATGTCGGAAGATCACAACGTTTTTATGTTAGCACCCGCACCCCGCACGCGGGAGCGCACAACTGAGTAAACAGAATCGGAAGGCGTTCTGATAGAACGCCTTCCCGGGCAAATAGGGACAATCAGTAGTAAAGCTTCAAAGCAAACTGGATCTGCCTCGGATCGTAGGGAGCATCGCGAGTGGATCCGATCTCGCCAAAACTCGAATTCGTAAAATTCCCAGAACCGGAGACTGCGACAACTCCATTACCACCGAAATTTGGAGCGTTAAAGTTCGGGTGGTTCAGGATATTGAAGAACTCAGCTCGGAACTGCAGAGTGAAGCGTTCGCTGAGCTTCATATCCTTGAAGGTTGAGAAGTCCAGCCGTTTGAAGGGTGGCCCGGCAATCTGGTCTGGGGGACCGCCCAAGGTGGAGAGAGGGCAGGGTAAGGTCGTACACGCCGCTGGCTGGGCAAAGGCTGCGGGGTTGCCGAAGAAGCTCAACTTCCCGTTGGAGTCGATGTGCAATCCTCTCTTCTGGCTCTGCCCTGGAACGATGAAGTCATAGCAACCGGTATTGGGGGCTGTGCCCGAAGGGCAGGTCAAAGTTATGGGTTGGCCGCCTTCAAGCACCGCGCTTGCGTTGATGCTCCACCCCCCGAACGCCTTGCTGGCAAACCCATTGCTGCCCAAAAAACGTTTGCCCTTGCCGAAGGGAAGCTCATAGCCACCGCTCAGGTGAAATACGTTCCGAATATCAAAATCTGCCAATCCGTAGTCATAGTGGATCCCGACCCCGGCGACATCCGGGGCGCGGAAGCCTTGGTTGCTGCCGCCGTTCAGCAGATCGCCTGCGTCAGTGCGGGTTTTGGACCACGTATACGTGGCCAGGAAATTCAGTCCGCTTGCAAATCGCTTTTCCACCTTGGTCTGAAGCGAATGATAGAAACTGTTGCCGGCAGTGATGGCATAACTTGATCCTTCCCCGAAGTCCGGGAACGGAAGCGCCTTTACTCCGATCTGCGTGGGCTGATTGGAGTTGGGAAATGACTCCAAATGACGCGCTAACGAGGTCACGTATCCAGCCTGGACGGTTAATGTTGGCGTTAGCTGATATTGCAGGGTAAAGTTGCCACTCATGGTGTAAGGAGTCTGGTAATTGAATTGAATCCCTCGTAACGCCAATCCACTGGCGTTAACCAAGGTTGGGACGAGCGGCGTGCAAGAGAATCCCGTCTCTAGCGTCGCGCCCCCGCCGGGGCTCGCCGCCGGACTGGTGCATCCGGTATAGGTGACGGGGTGCCCGGCATCGGGTGGCTGGAACTGGAAATTGAATTGGAAGGGGTAGTTCTCACCCAGATTTGGTGAATATCCGCGGTTCTCGAAGCCGTTGAAGAAAATGCCAAACCCGCCTCGAGCTACCAGCTTAGGACTGACCTGGTAGGCAAAACCAAGACGCGGCGCAAAATTTGTCTTTTGGGAATTGCCCAAACCCTTGCCGTACCGGTTCGTGATGGCGAGCGCGATGCCGTCCTTGGCGAGCAAACTGTTGAAACTAGTGGAAAGGTTCGCCGAGTTCGTTCCGCCCGGCAGTATGTACATCGGATTTCCTGTGGGGGGACCGCCCGGGACAAAGTTGGCTTGGGCTCCGTGGTGCTCATAGACCAGACCGAAGAAGTCCCAGCGCAAGCCCAAGTTGACCGTCAGCTTGGGAGTTACCTTCCAATCGTCGTTAATGTAGGTACCGTAGTAGTTCTTTCCGTTGTCGGTGAGGGAAATGTTGGAAGCGTAAATGCCGTTGTGAGATTGCCCATCATCGGCGTTTCCAGACGGGCCTCCGACGTAATCGATGCCACCAACGGTGGACGCAATCGGCGTCAACAACATTTGGGCACGACCGGTGTTCCCCGATCCAACGCCAGGAATCTCCGTGTAGAGTCCACTATAGTCGAATTCCCCACGGGACCACGGTGGCTGCAGCGTGGAGAATTTTACGTGCTGCCACTCAATACCCATCTTGAAGGTGTGCTTGCCGTAAATTTTGGTGAAATCGTCGGTGACCTGAAAAGTCGAACTAACTTCATCCGAGGGCAGAAACGCATTACTCCCCAAGGTCGCCAATCCGCTGATTCCGAAGGCGGGAAGGCCCCCATTCTCCTTCTGTTGCGGGATGCCTTGAATTCCGAAGGAGGCGGGAAGGCCGCTCAGGTTATTGGCCTCGGGCGACACACGAGTCGTGTGCAAGTAGTTCAGTCCCGCGCGAGCAACGTTTACCGTGCTCGAGGAAAAAACATGGGTATAGGCCAATACACTCTGCTGAGCAAGCGCGGTTTGGTTGCCCTGCTGGAAGCCACCCCCGTCCGCCACTCCTCCGAAAATCCCGGGAATGAAGTCGGGGTCGTCCACGTAGCTGAAACGGTAGAACAACTGATTCTTGTCGCTCAGGTCAAGGTCCAACCTGGCGTCGAAAGAATTACGGTGTTCAAACAGCTTTGGGGAATTGGTGTAGTTCGAGAGAAGTGAAGAGCTAGTCGGTGCCGGGTACAGATTCAACAGTTTGATGGCGTTCGCATCCAAGCGCACTGCCGGCAATTGGTTCAGGGCGAAGGCGGCAACGTTGCCGGGCCCCGTGAAATCTGTCGTCCCAATCGGATATTTGCCGAAGGGATCCCGCACATACCCGTTCGCGGTTGAGGTTAGGCCGGTTACAGGATCGACAGCGCCCGCCGTAACCGCGCGAGTTGTAGCAGGATCGAGAATCGTGCCAATTTGAATTTTTCGGCCCAAGGCGTCGGTTTGTGTGCCTGATTGCCCGGTGATCAAATCTGAGAGATTGGTATACCCGCTGCTGCGCTCGGCAACGGTAGGTACGGATCCGGTCAGAACCGTTCCCTGCGCCCTGCGAAATCCCTCATAGTCGCCAAAGAAAAAGACTTTGTTCTTGATGACGGGGCCCCCGCCAGAAAATCCGAATTGGTTCTGCCGGAGTTCGCCCTTCTTCACATGACCAGCGTCTTCGAAATAATCCGCAGAATCGAGCTTGTCGTTACGGAAGAACTCCCAGGCGGCGCCGTGGAAACTGTTGGTGCCGGACTTGATTGTAGCGTTGAGAACCGCCGCTCCGGAGCGACCGAACTCAGCGCTGAAGTCTGAGGTCTGGACCTTGAATTCTTGTATAGCGTCGACCGGGGGAAGAACAACGTAGTTCGTCCCGTTCAGGAAATCCACTGTATCGGAATTGTTATCAATTCCATCCAGCATGTAGTTGTTTTGGGCCGGCCGATTTCCATTGGCTGCGAAAGCGCCGCTGGCAGCGTTGCCGCGAGTATCCGCTTGGGGCGTGTTTACGCCGGCGGCAAGTTGCGCCAGGAAGGTGAAGTTGCGGCCATTCAACGGAAGATTATTCACGTTGCGTTGATCGACCACTTGACCCACCGACGCATCTTCGGCCTGGAGCACGGGAGCCAAGGACGTGACTTCTACGGTTTCAGTCGTGGCTCCGGGCTGGAGCGTGAAATTGAGCAAAACCCTCGCGCTCACTTCCACGACGACGTGAGTCTGCACCTGGGTCTTGAAGCCTTGCGCCGCAGCCTCGAGCTTGTAACTCCCGATTCTTACGGGGCTGAACACGTAGTTTCCGTCGGATCCGGAATTCGTTGACAGGGTGACACCGGTGCCTTCGTTCACCAATGTGACTTTGGCCCCGCCAACGACGGCTCCCGTCGAATCCGCGACCGTGCCCGTGATGGAACCGGTGTCGACCTGAGCGTGGAGCAGCCCGGCGCCGAATGTCGTGAAGACCGCAATGGCCAATAAGCTGGGCAGGAACCAGGCAAATCCGTATCGGTTCATGAGCTCTCCTTTGAGCCTCGCTGGCTTGCATCCGGGCAAGCCTCGCGCCACCAAAGACCACGGCGGCCGGGTCGTATCCCCGAGCACCGCCAAGTAATCGTTGATCGGGACCCCCAATTAACCGCTTAACCTAAAAATACTAGTGGGTCGGGGATACCATGGCCTGAGACGCGTTGTCAAGATTTTTTTCTTGATTTCCGCGCCGTGACGTCTTTTACTCCACGATGTGACCGAACCCCGCGCGGACGGAAATCGTTTGAACTTTCAGCGGGCTGAGTACCGGACACCATGAGCGTAACCATTCGCGATGTGGCAAAGGCCTCGGGGGTTTCCACCGCGACGGTCTCGAACGTGCTTAACAAGACCGGCAAAGTGGGCCGGGACACTCGTCGTGTCGTGCTACAGGCAGTCCGGCGCATGGGCTACATCCCTGACGTTCACGCCCGCCACCTCGCCTCGCGCGATCGCCGCACCCTTGGAATCATCGTCTCCGATATCGAAAACCCTTTCTTCCCGGAAGTAGTCAAGGGCTTCGAGACGCGTGCGCGTCAATTCGGGTACGACGTAATTCTCAGTGATACAAACTATGATCCCCGGAGGACTCGAGAAGCTGCCGATCGCATGATGGAGCACAAGGTTCGCGGTGTCGCAATCATGACCTCCGAGATCAGCGTTAAACTCGTCCATCAACTCGCTCGCAGAAGAATCGCCGTCACCTTTCTTGATCTGGCGCCGGCCCGAAAATACATGAGCAATCTCCGCATCGACTACTCCTCCGGTATAAAGCAGATTGTGCAACACCTTTATGCGCAGGGCCATCGTCGCATCGCGTTCGTCGCGGGGCGACCTGGACTCAAGTCGAACGCAGTGCGGTTGGAGGCCTATGAAACTTGCATGCGCGATTTAGAACTCGAACCCGGTCCCGTACTGCCCGGCGACCTGCGCTTTGAAGGTGGCTTGGCCGCCGGCCTCAGCATCGCAAAGCTCGCCGCACGGCCCACAGCAGTCGTGGCAGTCAACGATCTGACCGCGGTTGGCGTAGTCAAGGGACTGTTGAACTCCGGATTCCGCGTTCCGGAAGACATTTCGGTTACTGGCTTCGATAACACACGACTAGCCGAATACAGCAATCCTTCGATCACCACAGTCGATGTACATCGTGAGACTCTGGGCCAAATGGCGGCAGAGGCCCTGCATGAACTCTCGAGCGCAGAGGACCCGCAAGGTCGCGAATACCAGATCGGCGCTGAACTGGTTTTGGGAGGCTCATCGGGGCCTGCATCCCATTGAAGTCACTCCGCTGTTGGTAGACTGCTGAGGGGCGCATCTCTGGACGCTCGCGCATGCCGCATCGGGACAAAGAAAGCCAACCTATTTCACGCCGAACATTTCTGAAGCAGATGCAATGGGCGCCCGTATTTCTCCTTCCTGCGCCCATCCACCTTTCTCTGAATCGGTCCGGATTCGAACGAATTGCCACCGACCAGGTTTCGCAGTTCCCATTCGCTGATGTTCGGCTCACTCCGCACTATCCGACGAAGTCTCCGCTGGACGGCATTCTCCGACTCGCCGCTCCTGGCACGGATGAATACGTGGTCGAAGGATATGTGTCTGAACTCATAGGTATTCTTAAGGAATGGAGCCAGGATCTCAAGCTGAAGTCCCAGGCCACGGAAACTCTGGGCAAGTTCGTTGACCCTGCGATACAGTTTACTTCCCTGATTCCGGTTCGCGAATTTCCGCTGCGCCCCGGCGATCGAATCGAAGTCCTGCGGCGGGAATTTGGCCCCGGATTGTCAAGCGGCCGCGAGCGATTCGTTGACGTGATGAAGAGCTACCTCGGCCCTCTGCGGCAAATCGAAACCGCGGACTTCGAAATATACCAGTGCACCCGAATTGCCGATTCCCCGTTGACGCTCGAAGCCGATATTCGCTACGAATTTGTGGGTACGCGAGAGGACCGGTTGCGCGAGGAGCGTCTCGGCTCCTGGCGCACTCGGTGGTCGCGCGATGAATCGAACACCTGGCGAGTTTTGAAATGGAGCGCCACCGGGGAAACAGTCAGCCGCGCCGCAGGTCGCATTTTTGTCGACATCACTTCGCAGGCACTGGGGCAGGTTGACTCCTACAAAGAACAACTGCTCCGGGGAGTTGACTATTGGAGAACGGTTCTTGATGGGGCAATCGGAGTCGACGTGTATGGAAACAACGGCGTGGCGGTCGGCGACTTTGACAACGATGGCCTCGACGACTTGTACATCTGCCAGCCCGCTGGCCTGCCTAACCGGCTCTATCGCAATCGTGGCGATGGAACATTCGAAGATGTGACAGAGAAATCAGGCGTAGGTGTGCTTGATTTCACAGCGTGCGCGTTGTTCGTGGATTTCCAGAATCGAGGACTTCAGGATTTGCTGGTGGTCTCGGCGGCCGGACCTTTACTGTTTCCGAACGACGGCCACGGGAAGTTTTCTCTCAAACCGGACGCGTTCCGCTTCGCACGCCCTCCGCAGGGGTCATTCACGCACGCCGCCGCCGCCGACTACGATCGGGACGGCCGTCTGGATCTCTATTTCTGCCTTTATAGCTACTATCAGGGACTAGATCAGTATCGCTATCCCGTACCCTATTTCGACGCCCGGAATGGGCCTCCGAACTACCTTTTCCACAATGAAGGAAGTGGGATCTTCCAGGACCAGACCGAGGCTACCGGTTTGAATATCGATAATGATCGATACAGCTTTGCCTGTTCCTGGGGCGACTGCAACGCAGATGGTTGGCCGGACCTTTACGTAGTGAACGATTTTGGCCGGAACAATCTCTACCGCAACAACGGCGATGGAACCTTCGCTGCTGTGTCCGGCGAAGCCCAAGTGGATGAGCCTGGAGCCGGCATGAGCGCCTGCTGGCAGGACTTCGACAACGACGGGAAGCAGGACATCTACGCGGCTGGAATGTGGGTCGCGGCGGGCACGCGAGTCTTTGAGCAATCCCAGTTTCATGAGGGAGAGCCGGAAAAGATTCGCGCCCTCTACCAGCGGCACATGACGGGCAATTCGTTATATCGCAACCAGGGGAACGGAACATTTCGAAACGTGGCGATGAAAGCAGGGGTTGAAATGGGCCGCTGGTCGTGGTCCACCGACGCCTGGGACTTCGACAACGATGGTTACCTGGATCTGTACGTCGCGAATGGTTATATTTCGAGCGTCGACCAACGCGATGTCTCCAGCTTCTTCTGGCGGCAGGTCGTTGCGAAGTCGCCACCGGACTCCAGTCCTTCGCCGAGCTACGAACTCGGATGGAGCGCCATGAACGAACTCATTCGTTCTGACTCGACCTGGAACGGTCATGAGAGGAATGTTTTCTTTGCTAACAATCGCGATGGCACATTTTCCGCCGTCTCCGGCGTGGTTGGCATGGATTTTCGCGACGACAGCCGGGCATTCGCCCTCGCGGACATCGATGGCGACGGCAGGCTCGAAATCGTCCTTAAGAATCGAACTGCGCCCCAAATTCGGATCCTGCGCCTCGCGATGGACGGCATCGGCAATTCAATCGTCTTCCGTTTGCGGGGAACAACAAGCAACCGCGACGCCATCGGCGCCGCAGTGACCGTCGAAGCCGGCGCACTTCGCCAGACAAAGTATTTGCAGGCCGGGTCAGGATTTTTGTCCCAGCACACCAAGGAACTGTTTGTTGGTCTGGGCAAGAATCAGGATCCTGTCCACGTAATTGTCCGATGGCCCAGCGGCCTCACCGAGGCTTTCGACCGTGTGCCAGTCAATCATCGTGTCGAGATCGAGGAAGGAGTGCGGGACTTTCTGGCCAAGCCGTTCGTGACCTCTACTCTGTCGTCGGCCCATTCGGACGACACCCCGACGGGAGAGACTCTTCCGCGGTCCGTCGGGACCTGGCTCGTTGAACCCATCAAAGCTGTGGATTTTTCCTTGCCCGACCACAATGGCAACCTGAGAGATCTTCGTGCGTTACTCGAAAGGAACAGATACCTCCTGCTCAATTTCTGGGCAACATCTACACCCGCCTGCAGCGACCAATTGCGCCGTTTTCACCGATCGCATTCCGACCTCGCCGCCGCTGGCCTTCGCGTCGCTGCCATCAACGTCGATGATCCATCGGACCCTCGCGCGGTACGGTCATTCGTCGCCGAAGAACATCTCGACTTTCCGATCTTGCTCGCGACGCAAGAGGTAGCGGGCATTTATAACGTCGTGTATCGGTATTTGTTCGACCGTCAGCGAGATCTCTCGTTCCCAACCTCTTTTCTGATCGACGCCGCAACCAACATCGTTAAGGTCTACCAAGGAATTTTAGGGCCCGAGACCGTGTTGCAAGACTTGGCCTCGGCGCCAGTCACATCAACGGATCTTGCCCGCAAAGCACTTCCCTTCCCTGGCACCCTCTATCAGAACTCATTTCAACGCAACGCTTTCAGCTATGGGGTCGCCTTCTTTCAGCATGGATTCCCCGATCAGGCTGCGGAATCTTTCAAGCAAGCCATTGCATTGAAACCCGATGATCCTCAAGCTGTTTACAACCTGGGAACTCTTTACTTGCGGCGCAACTCCTTGCCCGAGGCGCGACAGTACCTTGAAGAAACGGTGAAGTTGCGTCCGAATTATCCCGAGGCCTGGAACAATCTCGGGATGCTGGCCGCTCAGGCGGGCAACACCGAAGAAGCGATTCGGGATTTCGAACAGTCCCTCGAGTTGCGGCCCAACTTCGCGATCGCCCTTCTGAATCTGGGGAATGTGTACCGGCGGCAAGGACAGCTTGAGGAATCGGAAAGATTTTTGATGCGGGCGCTCGACAACGACCCTGACAATCCCGAAATTAATTACAGCCTCGGAATGCTCTACGCCCAGAGCGACCAAGCCGAGCGTGCTTTTCGGTTTTTGGAAAAAGCCATAAGCCTTCGCCCGGATTACTCCGACGCGCTTAACAACCTGGGCGTACTTTTCGTGCAGTCGAAACGCTACCTCGAAGCGGAAGAGAAATTCAAAGCCTGCATCCAGGAGGCTCCAAGTTTTGACCAGGCGTATCTGAATCTTGCGCGTCTCTACTCGGTCCAGAACGAAAAAGAAAAAGCACGAGCGATTTTGCAGGCTCTTCTGGAAAAACAGCCACAACACAAAATGGCCCAGCAGATGCTTCAGATGCTATATTGAGGCCTCGGGAGAGGCATCGGCAGATGTTCGGTTGCGCCTCGATTCAAGACCAGAAAACGAATCGCAATCTATTGTTGCTGAGTACTCTCGCTTTGGCTCTGCTTGCGGTTCCAGGGTTTGGGCAAGCGGAACGACGCTCCCCTCATAACCGCCAACTCACACCCCCCGCAAGAAGCGCTTCCCCTTTTCAGGAAGCTGAAGAACTCGTTCAGAAAGGCGAGCTTGAGCGGGCGAGAGAAAAGATCGAGGAGCAGCTCAAGCTGAACCCTTCCAGCGTGGAAGGTTACAACCTTCTCGGAATCGTATACGCCGGCGAAAAAGATTACGAACGAGCTCTGGACGCCTTCTACCAGGCGCTAAAACTCGCTCCTGACTCGAGCAAAACTCACAACAATCTGGGCAACCTCTATGTAACCCAACACAAACTCGACCTCGCAGAAAAAGAATTCACTCGCGTCTTGAACCTTGCTCCGGCAAATCGCGATGCCAACTACAATCTCGGGCTGCTTCTACTCGCGAAGGGATCGCCAGTCGCTGCCATTCAACACTTTCAAAGAGTACATCCCCAGAATATCGAAACTCGCTTCAACCTGGTGCGCGCTTACCTTCAGGCGGACCAAACCGCTGAGGCACTGAAGACCGCTCATGATCTCTCGGCCGCGCAAAAGCAGGACGTGCAATTACACTTCACGCTCGGCCTGCTGTTTGCGTCCGCGAAGCAATACAAAGCGGCTCAACTCGAACTTGAACGAGCGAACGCGCTGCATCCTGAAACGTTTGAAATTCTCCATAACCTGGGACAGGCCTATTTCCGGGCACAAGAATATTCAAAAGCCGACCTCGCGCTGAATCGAGCGCTGAAGTTGAAACCCGACTCCGCCGAAACTCTAAACCTTCTGGCCCAGGTTGATTACGAGCAGTCGAGGCCTATGGATGCCCTTGAGTTGCTGGTGCGCGCCCACAAGCTCGCGCCGCAGAACACCGACGTGATCTTCCTTATGGCCCGCGTAAGCATGACCCAGAATTATTTCGAAGACGCGATTCCGCTGCTTGAATCCGGCCTGAAAATTGCGCCGCAACGAGCCGATCTCCACGCCGCCTTAGGCGAGAGCTACTTCATGTCGGGAAAGACGGAAAGCGCAATTGAGGAATTCAAGAAGCTCATCGAATTGGAGCCTTCTGCACGCTCCTATGCCTTTATGGGACTCTCTTACCGGCACTTGGGACGATTTGATGATGCCTTGAAGCATTTCGAGGAGGGTCTGAAGAAGGATCCGCACAATACATCGTGCCTGTTCAATGTTGGTTACATCGAAGAGCGGCGGGGAAACTACGCGCGGGCGGAGGACCTGTTTCAGCGCACACTCCGAGCGAACCCAGATTTTCCAGAGGCCCTTCTGGAACTGGCAAACCTTCGCGCGAAAGATAAGAAATATGCCGAGGCCGCCGACCTCCTGCGCAGGTTCGTGAAAGTAAGCCGCAACCCTGCCGACGGATACTACAAGCTGGCGATGGCGGAGCGGAATCTCCATGAGACCGCAGCTGCCCAGCGAGATCTGCAGGTCTTTCAGACGCTATCGAAGAATTCGGCAACCGGCCCCTATCCTTATCAACACCTCTTTGATTACCTGGACAACCGTTCCGCGCTTTCTGCCCGGGAACGTACGCAACTCGACATTTCCGAATTGAACGAGCAGATCCAGAAACATCCTGGGCAGCCTCAAGATCTGTACTTACTCTCCGAGACCTACCTGAAGCTCGGCAGACCGGACGAAGCCCGGCAGACGATCGCTCAGCTTGATCAAATGAGCGCGGATGACTATCGCACCCAGACTGGCATCGGCGTCTTGCTCGCACGTTATCGTCTGTACGATGACGCCATTCAACATTTCCAGGCTGCGCTGCGCGCAAATTCCGACTCCGACGACGTGAAGTTTGATCTGGCAAATGCTTATTTCCGTAAAGCTAAGTACGGGGATGCGCTTGATGCCGCGCAGAAAGTTTCAGCGGCGGGTCAGCAGGATGATGCTTTCCTGGCTTTGCTTGGAGACATCGAGGCTCACGTGGGCGAAACCGCCAAGGCGGCAGAAATCTTCGGCAATGCGATCACGCGCAATCCTGACAATGACCAATACTATCTTTCCCTTACGCTCCTCCAACTGCGCGACCATGATCTCACCGGGGCGGAGCAGACCTTACAACGTGGCCTGGCGCGAATTCCCGGCTCAGGGAAGATCGTGTGGGGCTTGGGGCTTGTCTCAGTGCTCGAAGGAAATGCCAAACAAGCAGCGGCGCACCTTGAACAAGCGGTGGATTTGCTGCCGGAGTGGGTAGGCAGCTATTCCACGCTCGGCGTTTTTTACTACCAGACCGGACAAATTGAGAAAGCCCGGGAAGTGCTCAACCGCTTCAAGGGAAGTAACACTGGAGGTTTGGACGTCGGCCGGATCGAAGAGACTCTGTTTAAGGCTCCCGCCAACACTGCCGCAGCGGGCCAGCCGATTCCCTTGGTCGCCCGCCAACAACTACTTCAGTTGGCGCTGCTTATTGCGGATCGTAGTCTATGACAGGTCGGAGGAGTTCCTCGGGTAACGGGAGCTTGGCGCTCGGTGTGAGTTGGGGCGCAATCCTGGTGCTGGGAATCTCGCTTAGCTCAGGCAGCCATACAACGGTCTTCGCCGCACGGGGTTCGGCGGCGCCCGAAGCCCGCATCCCGGTCCGCCACACCGACGTCCGTGAAAGCGCCAAGACCACCTTCCAGCAAGATTCCACGCAGACCGAAGAAAAGTATTATCTCGAAACCATGGGCACGGGCGTCGGCTGGATCGACTACGACCAGGACGGACTCATGGACCTTTTCTTCGTTCAATCTGCCCCTACCAACGCTTACAAACCGCCGCACCCCTTGCGAAGCGCGCTCTACCACAATAACGGTGACGGAACCTTCACCGACGTGAGCGAGAAAGCTGGCGTCGGTGGAGAAGGCCATTACGGCCTGGGCGTTGCGGTGGGTGATGTTGACAATGATGGATTCCCCGATCTGTATGTCACCGGCTATGGCCGCGCCATCCTCTATCACAACAACGGCAACGGGACGTTTACCGACGTCACCGCAAAGGCCGGGCGTAGCCGACGAAGGACAGGGTCGACCAGTGCAGGATGGTTTGATTACGACAAGGACGGCTGGCTGGACCTTGTCGTCACCAACTACATCGAATAGACTCCGAAAAATAATCTCTGGTGTGGCGAACACCGGCCGGGGTACCGCTCCTACTGCCACCCTGGGAATTACAAGGGCGAGCGCATCAAGCTTTACCACAACAATCATGACGGAACCTTCACCGACGTGAGCGACGTCTCGGGAGTTGGCAAGCCCGAAGCTAACGGCATGTGGCGTGGTTCTGACGGATTTCAACAACGATGGCTGGCCCGATATCGACATCGTCACCAACACTCGCGGCGACTATCCGTCGCTTTTGCGAAACGACGGGGGGAATGTTAATCACTGGCTGACCGTTCAGGGGATGGGAACAAAATCGAACCGCGACGGCACCGGCGCCTCTCTCAAATTGACTTCGGAAGGGGTGCACGTCGAGCAGGCTAGGGGCGGAGGGGGCTACATGTCGCGATCCCAGAATTCATTTTGGTTTGGGGAAGCGCACCAAGATCGAGCCCTTGGAGATTACGTGGCCGAGCGGGCAGGTCGATCGGCTGACCAACCTCTCTCCGGACCGGATCATCGCGGTAAAGGAAGGCGCCGGAATCGTGCCGCCAGTTTCCAAAGATCCCGAGCAGAAAATAGTCACCAGATCACATCCCCAAGATGAGTTGTACGACAATAGGGCTATGAATTTCCCGCGGCGGCGCTTTCTCGGCTCTTCCCTCGTGGTTCTCGGCAGCACGCTGCTTGACGCCCTCACAACGCCCGTTTGGAATTGGAGGCACAGCCTATTCGTCGAGTCCACGGCTCCGACGCCCTTAACCTCGCCGGTGCAGTTTGTGGACGTAGGCCGCGAAGCCGGACTTAACGCTCCCAATGTTTGGGGAGGCGCAGAGCACAAACGCTACATCATCGAGGCGAAAGGCAGCGGCATCGCCTTCTTCGATTACGATCATGACGGCTGGCTCGACATTTATTTGACCAATGGAACGCGTCTCGGCGAACCCTGGCCCGCCGGACAGGCGCCCACTTCGCATCTGTACAAGAACAACCGCGACGGCACGTTCAGCGACGTCACCGAAAAATCAGGATTGGCACGCACCGGCTGGCAGACCGGCGTGTGCGTCGGAGATTACGACAACGACGGATGGGACGATCTCTTCTGCTGCTTCTGGGGTCACAACATTCTGTTCCACAATAACGGCGACGGCACGTTCACCGATATCACTCGCAAGGCCGGCGTCTACGACGAACAACACCGTTGGGGCTCGGGCTGCACATTCCTCGATTATGATCGCGATGCGCACTTGGACCTTTTTGTCTGCAATTACATCAAGCTCGACCCGGTGAAGACCGGTCAGCCGGGCGATCCCACGGCGTGCCAGTGGAAGGGAATCCCGGTAATGTGCGGCCCGCGCGGCCTCACCGGCGACACCAACGTCCTCTTCCGCAACAACGGAGACGGGACTTTCAGCGATGTCTCGGAGAAGGCTGGCATCCTCAAACCGGGTCCCCGATATTCCATCACCGCGGTTGCTAGCGACTTCGATAACGATGGCTGGCCAGACATTTACGTCGCGGTGGATTCCGAGCCCAGCATCTTGTTCCGCAACAATCATGACGGTACTTTCACGGATATTGCGGTGATGGCGGGATGCGCGTACAGCGAGAACGGGCACGAGCAGGCGGGAATGGGAATCGCTGTCTGGGATTATGACTGCGACGGCTGGTTCGATATCTTCAAGACGAACTTTGCCGACGACACGTGCAACCTCTATCACAACAACGGCGACGGCACGTTCAGCGATGTAACGTTCGCCTCGGGAATTGGAATCAACAATCAGTACGTCGCCTGGGGTTGCGGATTCGTCGACTACGACAACGATGGCTGGGCGGACCTCATCCAGGTCAACGGGCACGTCTATCCCGAGATCGGTGGCCACGAGATTGGCCAGACTTTTAAGAATCCGCGCCTCGTATACAAGAACATGGGCAACGGGCAATTTAAAGACGTGTCATCCGCGATGGGGCCGGGTATCACCGAACGTTATTCCAGCCGCGGCGCTGCGTTTGGCGACTATGATAACGATGGTGATGTCGACGCCTTGGTGCTGAACTTGGGCGATCTGCCTTCGCTGCTGCGCAACGATGGCGGCCAGCAGAACTGGATCAAACTCAAGCTGATCGGGACCAAGTGTAATCGCACCGCCATTGGCGCTCGCGTACGGGTAGTGGTGGGGAGTCATTCTCAGATCGATGAAGTCCGCAGCGGATCAAGTGTCATGTCGCAGAGTGACTTGCGGTTGCACTTTGGGTTGGGCAAAGCGCAAACCGTCGACCTGGTCGAAGTGAAGTGGCCAACCACACAAAAGATCGAACGCTTTACATCGGTGAAGGCCAACCAGATTCTTACCATTCGCGAGGGTGACGGTATCGTCGATCCCGCCAAGTCGCAAACGAAAGCAGCGAAATGAAGGCTCTTCTCCTCTCGCAATATCGTCATCTTGAAATCACCGACGTGGCCGTCCCTGAACCCCGAGCCGATGAGGTCTTAATTCGCGTTGCGGCGTGCGGAATCTGCGGGAGTGACGTTCACGGGTACGATGGCTCTTCGGGCCGCCGAATTCCGCCGATCGTAATGGGGCACGAAGCGGCGGGAACTGTAGCTGCTGTTGGCAATGCGGTAAGCGGCCTGACCCGAGACGCACGAGTCACATTTGACTCCACTGTCTATTGTGGCGAATGCGCCCCCTGTTCTCGGGGAGAGGTCAATTTGTGCGATCATCGCCAGGTCCTGGGCGTCTCGTGTGGTGACTACCGTCGTTCTGGGGCGTTTGCCGAGTTTGTTGTGGTTCCCGCACGCATCGTCCATCGTCTGCCGGATAATCTTTCTTTTGCTGAAGCAGCGATGTTGGAAGCCGTCGCCGTGGCACTTCATGCTGTCTCGCTCGTCCCGGTCCCTCAGGGCGCCACCGCTCTGGTCGTCGGTGCGGGCACCATCGGACTCCTGGTGCAGCAGGCTTTGCGTGTTGCGGGTTGTTCTCGCGTTTTCGTCGCCGACGTAGATGCCACACGCCTTCAACTGAGCCGTGATCTGGGAGCTGCCGCAACCTTGTCTGCAGCCTCAGAACTGACCGCGCAAATCCTCGAACGGACCAACGGAGCGGGTGTTGACATTGCGGTCGAAGCGGTGGGCAAGACGGAAACCGTAACCGCTGCGATCGACAGCGTCCGCAAAGGCGGTAGCGTCGTCCTCGTGGGGAATATTTCACCCCAGGTCACACTGCCGCTTCAGAAGGTGGTCACGCGACAGATACGCTTGCAAGGCTCTTGCGCATCGGCCGGCGAATATCCAAAAGCAATCGAGCTTCTATCCAGTGGAGCGATTCGGGTCAAGCCTCTTATCACCGCCATTGCGCCGCTTGACGAAGGTCCACAATGGTTCGAGCGCCTCTATGCGCGCGAGCCCAACCTTATGAAAGTTGTTCTCACTCCTGGAGTTGACTTGGGAAGATCGGACTTGTGAACGAGAATCCAGCAAGCAAGGGGCTCTTCGATCTGACCGGACGAGTAGCGATCGTCACCGGAACCAGCCGTGGACTCGGCCAGCAATTCGCGCGTGCTCTGGCCAGCGCTGGCTCAGATCTTGTTCTCACCAGCCGGAATCTCAATTCCCTTTCGGAGTTTGAGTTACAAATCAACGCCCTCGGGCGTCGCGCGATCTCTCTCGAACTCGACGTGCGGAATCAAGAGAGCATCAACCGAATGGCGGCCGCAGCGGAAGAAGCCTTCGGCCACATCGACATTCTCGTGAACAACGCCGGATGCAACGTCCGCAAGCCCGCACTCGACGTGACTTGGGACGACTGGAACCTCATCCTCGACACCAACCTGCGGGGAAGCTTTTTCGTGGCTCAAGCCGTTGCCCACCGCATGATCCCACACCGTTACGGACGAATCATCAATATCGGTTCGGTGACCAGCGTCGCGGGCTATGCCGGTCTGGCACCCTACGGAGCAAGCCGGGGCGGCATCCGGCAGCTCACGATGAGCCTGGCCGACGACTGGGGAAAACACGGAATCACCGTCAACTGTCTCGCTCCCGGCTGGTTTCGCACCCAGCAGAATACGATTATGTACGAAGACAGGGAATGGGTGGAATATCTCTGCGACCGCATTCCGCTCAAGCGCCCGGGCGAGCTTCACGACCTGGACGCAGCCGTAGTTTTCCTTGCCGCAGAATCGAGCCGTTACATCACTGGGCAGACGCTGCTGGTCGATGGCGGAATCTCCACGGGCGCAACCCGCGCGTTGCCGAAACCTCGCTGATCTTTATTGTTCCTGCCTACTGAAGAATTCGTGCGGCCCACCCTCCTCCGCTGGCAAGCGAAAGCTTCAACTTGGTGGTTCGGCTGACCCGTGTGCTTGTTTTCTTGTAGTCGCTTGCATTTCGATCCGCGTTTACACCGTCCTGGTAAGCTTCCATGGTGAACGTCCCTTCCGGCAGGAACGACAGATCGATTTCGAGCGTCCGCGGAGTCCAGTCGGTCATCGCACCGACGTACCAGTCCCGGGCGTTTCTTCGGGCGACAACAACGTAGTCGGCGATGCGAGCGTCGAGCACTTTCGTTTCGTCCCACTCGCTGGGAACGGGAGCCAGAAAATCCATAATCTCCGGTTCCCGCATGTAGTTTGATGGACTGTCGGACAACATCTGCAGCGGACTCTCAAACACCACATACATCGCGAGTTGGTGGCATCGCGTCCCCAGTGCCATCGGCTGACTGTGTAGGGGAGCGAACGTCGCCTTGGTCGCATTGCGCATGGCCCCCGGCGTGTAGTCCATCGGCCCAAGAAACATGCGGGTAAACGGAAGGGTCAGGTTGTGCTTCGGTTCAGAATCGGCGCTCCATTTGCTCCACTCCATGCCGCGCACGCCTTCCGTGCTGATCAGATTTGGCCAGGTGCGGGTCATGGTCGCGGGTTTCTGGTCGCCGTGAAAGTCAACCAGCATTTTTCGCTTGGCACATTCCTTGCTGATCTTGTAGTAGTAGTCGATCAATATCTGATCGCTGCGCTGCATAAAGTCAACCTTGATCCCCTTCACACCCCACTTCTCAAACTCATCAAGAGCGGGTATCAGTTGATCGTCCAGCGTCTTCCACACCACCCACAGAATAATTCCAACATTTTTCTGCTGGGCATAGGCGGCCAGTTCGTCCATGTTGATTTCCGGAACGACCTGCAGGAGATTCCCCAGCTTGTACCAGCCTTCATCGAGAATGATGTAGGGAATGCCGTATTTCGCAGCAAAGTCGATGTAGTACTTGTAAGTCTCGGTGTTGACTCCCGCTTTGAAGTCCACACCGTAAACATTGTTGTCGTTCCACCAGTCCCATGCCACTTTCCCCGGCTTGATCCATGACGTGTCCTGCACTTGGGAGGGCTTTTCCAGAAGGTAAACGATCTGATTGGTGAGCAGATCGCCGTCCTGGTCGGCAATGCCGATAACACGCCAGGGAAAAGTACGCGTACCTGCAGTCACTGCGATGTAGTCGGCGCTCTCAGTCACACGGTAGTCGCGGTCTCTCGTGAGACTTTCCTTCAGCGGGTAAGGAGGGAAAGTTGCCGCCAGTCCATTGCCGCCAGTCCCGTGCAACCACAGGCCCGGATAATCGTCCACGTCGGACTCCGCAATCGCAACCTTCGCTCCTTCGCGAACGTCCACGACCGCAGGCAGACTAGCAAGGAACTCCGGCGCAATCTCGCGCAAGTACTGCGGAAGGTATTTTCGTTCGTTATGCGAGAAAAAGCTGTCTTCCTGCGGATAATAAACAACGAAGTTCGCCGGAAAAGCAAACGCCGATTCTTCGCCGTAGATCTTTACCTTCTCCTGTGGCATGGAGGTTTCGAAACGGTAGGCCGCGCCTTCGTTGTAGGCGCGGAATACCACGGCGTACCCGCCCTCCATGTTCAACCGCAGTTCGTTGTAGTGATCGCGAATTTTCGCGAACTTCTGGCGCACCACGGGTTCCACGATCTGATCGTGGGATTGCGGCTTGGCGTCGATCACCTTGGGCTCAACGCCGAGCTTCTTGTGCTCGACATCCAGAGAAAGCGTGGAATTCTCGAGCACGGCACGGCCCTTCAAAACCACGTCGTACCGAATCGACCCGGCGGTGCGGACCCTGATTTCGATTCGCCCGTCAGGCGAGCGCAAGTCATAGCTGGATTGCGCGAAGACGGTTTCAACGACGGCGACAAGCAGCAGCGACAGCAGAAGGGGAGCGTATGTCCTCATTCGAGACACCTCTGGGCCGATGTGTTGTTTGGGTACAGGACATCGAATCTTACTCGCGCACTGGGCAGAAACTCAACTCACACCGGCGCAACTCCGAGCCACAGGTCGTGCCTTTGCGTGGTTAGCTACAAGCTAATCTATCGTGAAACAGATGGCGGGAGCGGATCTGGACGGTCTTTCAACACGAAGAGGAATTGGCGAAGTTCCCGCCTTTGCCGCTCAATTGTGGCCGCTTCCGTCTGGTCGAGCTGTTTGAACTGTTCGAATTCGCTCAGCGCCTTCGCCTTTTCGCCGATCCGCTTGAAAGCCAAGCCGAGCCGGTAGTGCGCCTCGCTGCTCGTGGGGTTGGTCGTAATTGCCTTCTGGTATGCGGCCACGGCTTCCTGGAACGCACCGCGCGCGAAATGCAGATTGCCGAGTTGCACATACGCCGCGTCAAGTTTGGGATTGATGGTCGACGCCTTCTGCAACAGCGCTTCAACATGCGGCAGCGCATCGGAATTCTGCGATCCTCGGTTTCGCTTCCAAAGCGCCAAGGCATAGTAATAATTTGCCAAAGCGTTCTCCGGTTGATCCTGGGCAAAGCGGGCCAGTTCCTGTTCGGCGCAGGGCAAAGGGCCGGAGGCCGCCTCCTGTATCCTGCCGAGGAAAAGATAGGGAGCGCGGTTCGCCGGTTCCAGGCCTGCCGCCTCGCATAAACGCTGGGCTGCTTCAGCGGCGGAACCGCTGGTATAGAGAGCTGCTCCCAACCCGGCCAGCATTCTGGCCGAGTCCGGATGCAGGCGAACTCCCCGGCCAAACACCTCTGTGGCCGGAGCGGCCGCTCGGTGAAGCAGCAATTCCGCCCCCCACGCAAAATAATTTTGCTCACTCGAATCCAATCGGGCGGCACGCTCATATTCTCGCGCTGCGCCCAGAGGATCACCCGTGTTTTCGTCGAGATCACCGAGCGTACGGCGCAGGTCCGCTTCGTCTCGCTTGCCCAGCGCCTTTTCATTCGCAAGCATTTGACTCACCTGACCGCGAGCTTTCGAGTGTTCGCCGCAAGCCCTCAGAGCCAGCACGAGATCGATGTCATTTCCATGATCTCCGGGCTCGAGCTTATATGCGGCCTCCAGAAGGGGAATTGCATCACGACATCGTTGCGCATGAAAATAAAAAGCCCCGAGCTCGTGATTGGTCGCGAAACTCTGCGGATTCTTCAGCAAAGCAGCCTGTAACGCCTTCTCCGCCTCGCGGGTTTCCGGACCTGCTCGATCTTTCGGAACTGGGGCCGGCGCTTCCTCAGATTTGGTGGACTCAAGATTCAGCGTGTCCTTCGCCAACGTCTCGCCCGTCCGCATCCGGGTTTCCGATCCGTGGCCGCCCGAGCCGGTCGAGTCGGTGATACCCGCAACGGTGAAGTTCGGCCGATCGTCAAGTTCAATTCCGGCCGCTGGAAAGGAAGAAGAGCCGCCCGACGATTGGAGAACGAATTGACAATGCTTCTTTTCTGCAGGGGAGAGCTTGATCGAATCCTCAATCGCATCACGGAAGCCGGATTTCTTAGCCGTTACTCTGTAGGTGCCGGCGGCAACCGCATAAAATGAAAAAGCTCCGGCCGCATCCGTCGTAGTCTCCGTGGGACTTGCGTCCTCTTTACTGAGCAGAACGGAAACCCCCATAACCGGCTTTCCTGCCGAATCACGGATAATGCCGTCCACCTCCGCCACTAGTGATTGCGGGGTTTCCTGAGCCGGCGTCAGTTCCACGACAAAACTCACCAATGGGGCCAACAGAACGGCCAGAAACCGCAAGTGACGGTCAGTCTTCAATGAGAGTGGCTACTCCAATTCACAATATCCTCAACAAACTCCCTCGCCGCCCGGGGGGGTACCTATGATCGCATGGCCCACAAACATCAATTCTAGCCCTCAACCGGAGACCGCGGTCTCAAACCAAGTGAAAACTCAGGAAGGGGGACGGTTGGCACTGCCCCGACGAGCCGCTCGCCTCTGTGAATAAGTTTTCATTGATTCGTAATCCAGCATCAACATTGTTGGTCTATCCATAGTTTGACCTTGGACTATAACTCTTGAACCAACAACCACCGGTTTTGAGCGTTCGTCGGTCGCCGTTATGGCGATTACTCCAACCGATTCTCGGAGGATTCACGATCATGCAGATCAGCAAGTATCTTCGCCAAACAAGTCTCGCCTCCGCGCTGGCTGTGGTGAGCATGGCGGGCAACATCGCCGCCTATGCGACGTCTCAGCCCGTGATTCTACCGACGGGTGCGACCATTACGCCAGACGCAGCGCCCGGTTCTGTCTTCCAGCCTTTGACGGTTGCGTTGCCCGATTATCCCAGCTACGAACCCGACAGCGCTCAAACCACGGCGCTGAGCCCAGATGGCAAGACACTCCTCATCCTGACCAGCGGCTTCAACCTTAACCTGGATGCCAATGGCAACTTTCAACCCCCCGACTCAAGCGAATTCATTTTTATCTATGATATTTCTTCGCCGAGCGTACCTGTGAAGAAACAGGTCGTGCTCGTGCCAAATGCTTTTGGTGGGCTGGTTTGGAGCCCGGACGGAAGCCAATTCTACGTCGCAGGCGGCCAAGACGATAATCTTCACACCTACGCGCAGAACCTTGGTCGATGGGTGGAGGTGGGTACTCCTGTCTCGCTCGGCCACTCCGGCGATTTGATGAGCCTCGAAACCTTTGTGAGCCCGACTGCCGCTGGAGTCGGTATTACCGCCGACGGCGCCACCGTGATCATCGCGAACTACGAGACCGATTCGATCACCGCCGTGGATGTGGTGCATCGTGCAGTGCTTGGTGAATATGATTTGCGCCCCGGGCGGATTGATCCCCAAAAATCAGGTATCCCAGGCGGAGAGTTCCCTTTCGGCGTAGTCGTGAAGGGCAACAATACGGTTTATGTCTCCAGCACCCGCGATCGCGAGATCGATGTCCTGAACCTGGCCGGTGGAAAACTCACCGTAACCCGCCGCATTCCTATCGACGGCAATCCGACCAAGATGTTCCTGAGTAAGGCGCAGGCTCGGCTTTACGTCGCGGTGGCCAATGCCGACTCGCTCGTGATCATTGATACCAACGCGAACACCGTTCTGAGTGAAGTAAACGTGAGCGGTCCACAAGACATTTTTGGTGGCGAACGAGAAGACAATCCGATCCCGAAAGGTAGCAACCCCAACAGCGTGAGCCTCTCGGCGGATGAACGTACCGCGTACTTGACTAATGGGGGAGCCAACGACGTGGCCGTGGTACGGCTGGGCCCAGGGCGGGCCAGAGTCGTGGGCCTGATTCCGACTGGCTGGCAGCCTAACTCGGTCAGCATCAGCCCTGACGGTTCCACGCTCTACGTTGTAAACGGCAAGAGCGATCCCGGCCCCAATCCATTGAATTGCCGGTTCATCAACTCCGGCGGCAATTATGGCTCCGCTTGTGAGAGCGTCTCTGCTCAGAACGGCTCGGGCAACGAATACGCCTTCCAGAACACCAAGGCTGGTTTCCTGGTTTTGCCCGTGCCTGACCGCGATGACCTATCCGGGTTAACTGAATTGGTGGCGCAGAATAACGGATTCAATCTGGATCTCAGCGAGCGCGACCGTGACACCATGCGGTTCTTGCGCCGTCACGTCCAGCACGTTATCTACATCGTTAAGGAAAACCGTACCTTCGACCAGATTCTGGGAGACCTTCAGAACGGCGCTAACGGGGACCCGGCATTGACGCAATTCCCGCAGAAGGTCACGCCCAATTTCCATAGCATCGCAACCAATTTCGTAACCCTCGACAACTTCTACGATAGCGGCATCGTCAGCATGGATGGCTGGCAGTGGTCGACCGCAGCGCGTGCCCTCGACTTAAACGAGAAAAGTGTGGTCATCAACTATGGCAAGGGCGGAGCCAACTACGACAGTGAAGGCACGGCGCGCAACATAAACGTGGCTGTGGTCGGGGTAGCGGCGCGCAAGGCGTGGCAACCACTCTATCCTCCGGACCCGGATCTCCTTCCCGGAACGAGAAACGAAGTGGCGGCCGATGGCCCGGAAGGCGAGGAAGGAAAGGGATACATCTGGGATGCGGCCCTCCGCGCCGGCCTCTCGATTCGCAACTACGGATTCTTCCTGGATCTGGGTGCTGTGCAGGGGCTGGATCCAACCCTCACTGCGCCTTGCTCGAAGAACCCACCGCTGCAGGTTGCGTATCCGGCCCACACATCTCTGATGGGCGTAACTGATTTTTGCTTCCGCGGTTTTGACCAGGCGTTCCCAGACTTCTTCCGCTACCAGGAGTGGGCGCGGGAATTCGACGGCTACGTCAAGAACAACAATCTGCCGTCTCTGGAGTTGGTCCGATTCAACCACGACCATTTCGGCAGCTTTGGGAGCGCGTCCTTCGGTGTGAATACTCCGGAACTGCAAATCGCCGACGATGACTACGCGGTCGGGTTGCTGGTGGACAAGATCGCTCACAGTCCATACGCCAACAACACTCTCGTTTTCGTGCTGGAAGACGACCCTCAGGATGGCGCGGACCATGTCAGCGGACAGCGCAGCGTCGGCTTGGTGGTTGGTCCTTACGTGAAGCAGGGAGCGGTCGTATCCACGCACTACGCAACCGTGAATATGTTGCGCACGATTGAAGAAGTGTTGGGAACGTCCACCTTGGGCCTGCATGACGCAGGCGTACCGCCGATGACGGACGCTTTCGACGTTGGAAAGTCGGAGTGGACCTTTTCGGCTTCACCAGCGGCGATCCTGCTCACGACCTCGCTGCCGCTCGCCACGCCAGCCGTCAATCCTGCCACTTTGCCGCATCCGACGCACGACGCGGCGTGGTGGGAAGCTAAAACCAAGGGTTTCGATTTCAGCGCCGAAGACCGGATCGACTCCGACGCATTCAACCGGATCATCTGGGAGGGCCTGATGGGTGGCAAGGCCTATCCCAACACGCGTTCTGGTGCGAATCTGAGCCACACCGGCACGCCGCAGCCGGAGACTCGCCAAACCGCCAACGGCGGGGCGAAGTAAATTACGCGAGAGGAATCCGCTAACTGGGGCGCCTCAGCAAGAGGCGCCTCCCTTTTTCACAACACAATTCGAAGTGGTAAGTTAGATGACATTCAGGAAAGACATGAAGAAACTCACCTGTCTCATTGCCCTCATGGTCGGCTTGGTCCAGACCGGCCTCGACGCTCAGACCACAGTAACCAGCGGGATTATACGGGGAGTGGTGAGCGATGGCTCCGGCGCCGTGGTCCCGGGCGCGACCATCGTTCTTCTCGCGCGCGAGACTAATCAACATCTGACGCGTATCACGAACGATGCAGGCATTTTTGTGTTCCCCTCGCAGCCTGTGGGTTTGTACGCGCTGGAAGCATCCGCTGCTGGCTTTCTGGGACGGCGGGTGGAACCACTCAATGTCGAAGTCGGGCAAACCACAACGGTGAATCTCCGCCTTCAGCCCGGCACCGACAGCGAGTCCATCACGGTAAGTGGCGAGTCTCCGCTGTTACGCACCGAGGACTCGAATCAGAGTTCCGTGGTCGGCCGTGATTTCATGGATAGCCTTCCACTTAGCGGCCGGCGATTTCTTGATTTTGCCTTGCTCGAACCAAATGTTACGGCGGATGGCCAGTCAGGCCTCATCAGCTTCGCGGGCGAGCAGGGGGGTGAGGACACAGGGTACGCGAACGCCAACGGTTCCAATTCGTTCAGCGTCGATGGCGCGAGCGCCACCAGCAATTACTTCGGCAACGCGCGCGGCGGGGAGCGCGTCCCCTATATCTTCGGAGAGAATGCGATTGAAGAATTCCAGGTTGCGGTTTCACCCTACCGCGCGGAGTACGGCGGCGCCGGAACTGGTTTTGTGAATGTGGTTACCCGCTCGGGAAGCGACACCCTCCACGGCAACGCCTTTTACTACAATCGAAATTCCGGAACCGGCGCCAATGACGCAGTCAGCAAGGCGAACGGACTGGCCCGGCCCGTCAACATTTTGCAGCAGTTTGGCGGCGCGATCAGCGGCCCCATCCTGCCCCACACGACCTGGTTCTTCGTGGATTATGAACAGCAGAGGCAGAAGAATCCAATTGCAGTAATCAATCCGGGTTTCGCAGACCTGGACCAGACGGATTTCGGAGTGCCCGATGGTGTCCAACTCCCGGCGCCGAATGGCGCGTTTCCGGTGCCAGGGAATTTGGCCGCCGCCGATCCTTCGAATGCGCAATACCTGCAAAATGTAGCCAACGCTCTGCATGCGATTCAGTCGAATCTGGGAATCCGCCAGCGTTTCCGCAACGACTGGTCGCTGTTTTCCAAGATCGACTATCGTGACTCGAAGGACGACAGGTTCTATCTCAGCTTGAACTGGAACCGCTTCGATTCTCCCAGCGGAATGATCGTGAATGCCCAGACTCCACTTTTCGGCATCAGTACGCTGGCCAGCAGCTTCGTCCGCGACTATCACGCGAGCGCTGGCTGGAGCCACGCCTACGGCAGCAACCTGCTGAATGAAGTTCATGCCAGCTTCTCTCGCGACGACCAATACTCCACTCCGACAGGGTTGGTCGATCCAACCCTGCCCACAATCTTGCTGCTTCCACCCGGCGGCGAGTCGGACAGCGGTAGCAACCTGCAACTGGGCAATGCGGGCTTTGCGGGCGGCCGCACCAATGAAGCCATGTGGCAACTCTCCGACCACGTGAGTTACCTGCGAGGAAAGCACACCTTCAAGATGGGGGCGGAGTTCACACACACGCACCTCACCGACCTCGCTTTTGGGGGCTTCGATCCCGACGCGCAGGCGCAGAACGGAACCTTCCGGGGAACCTACACGTTTTCGAGCTTGTCCAATTTCGCCCTAGGCGTTTACGACAATTTCTTCCAGAGCACCGGTCAGCCGAAGTTCTCGTTCAACGTGCCGTACCTGGGTTTTTACGGGCACGACACTTGGCAGATTCGTCCCCGCCTGACCTTGGACTTGGGTATACGCGAAGACTTTCAGGTGTACCCGCAACCGAAGCAGAACCCTGCGTTCTCGCTGACCGGACAGTTTCCCAACCAATACCAGCGGGTAGCGCCCAGATTCGGATTCGCCTGGCAGCCGTTCGAGAAGACCGTGGTGCGTGGCGGGTTCGGGATGTTCTACGAAAATCTAAACGGTCTGAATTACCGCAACGCCGTCGTATCCAACGGACTCCTTTCGCAGCAGGCTTCGGTGTTAGTCAACTACGATTCCAGCCTCACGCCAAACCATCAGGTTGCGGTTTTTCCGCACCAGATCTCCGATTTATCCCAATTCTCCGCGCCCGACATTTCCTTGGTCGATCCGCATTTCCGCTTCCCGTACATTATTGAAGGAAGCTTGCAGATCGAGCGCGAGATCCTACCCGACACCGTATTGACCGTCGGAACGACGTGGACGCATGGGGTGCACCTGATCTCTTCCAGCGCCTACGATCTCAATCTGAACCCGCCGGTGGGAACAACAACCTATATCGCGACTGACACCGGCTGCTCGGTCGTGCTCCCTAATTTGGATTCGGGTCTTCTCACCGAGGGACGGATCACTTCCAGTTTCGGCCAGATCAACGCGCTGATCACCCCCGGCCTCAACAACTACAATTCGTTGTTCGTGCAAGGACAGAGAAGTTTCCGGCGCGGGCTGGCCTTCCAAACTGCCTATACGTTCTCGAAGAACATGATGGCGCGCGGTGTGGACTTCAACAATCAATTTGACTTCAGCAACACACACGCTCCTTACCTGCTGGATCAGCGACATCGGCTCTCGATTGCCGCCTTTTGGGAGCCGCGACTGCCAGCCCATCTAGACTCCGGCTTAGTGGGTGGCGCTCTCTCCGATTGGACCATTAGCACGGTGACGCAGTTCTCCTCGGGACGGCCTTACGCGGCCTTGCTCGACGCCGGCCCTGGAGACAACAGCATTAACAACACGGCCGCCAACCAGAGCACGGCCAACTCAGCCCTGGGCATTAACGCGGGCAGCCCAAGTCCCCTGTCGGGCTTGAATTCGTTCTATGGTCCGTGGACGCAGCAGATCGATCTAGGCCTGGCTCGCCGCATCAAAATTACCGAGCATCAAGTCCTCACCTTCCATGCCCAAGCGTTCAACCTCTTCAATCACGCGAACTACTATGTCCAAAATGGCACGGGGGTGAATCCTCACCAGTACAGCCCGTCTGGAACCACTTGCGGGGATGGCCAAACACTAGACCAGACTTGCTATTTGTCGCGGACGACCGGCTTCGGGGCGCTGAACACAATCAATGCCCTGAATGGAGCTCGCGTGCTGCAATTCGCACTGAGGTATAGCTTCTGATGCGGACGATCTGATGCGTTAGGTCAAGCGCTGGAGTGCCGATATCGGCGACATCAACGTTCTCCCCGAGGCTGTGAACGGACCGGACTGCCGCTCGAGTTGCTACGGCAGTTGATATTCCACCCGAACAAAACCGTGCGAATGTTGCGGCCCTGGGGTTGGGCGTGCGAGCAAGTGATTCTCCTTTGCCTGCAAGCCGTCGGGGAACATATCGAGATGCGCTGGGAACGTCCATGGTTCTGGCCGTTCCGCAAAATGCTGGTCAGCCGTGGGGACAAGGTGCCGACCTACATTCCGAAAGCTAACGAGTTTGCCCGGAAAGTCGCGCAGATCGCCGAGGGCAGCGCCAAGAGTACGATTCCAGAAATATTGTTCGATGTTCCGCACCCACTGCATCGGAGGTTGCGTCATTGCCGCTTCTCGAGACCGCGGCGTGGTCAACGACCACCATCGCGCCTTCGGCTACCGCAATATGTACATCTGTGACGGATCCGTGTTAGGGGAAAAATTCGGCGTCAACCCAAGCCTGACCATCACAGCGCTGGCCGAGCGGGCCATGAGTTTCATCCTACAGCCCCGGAGACAACTTGGAGCGACTCAGCGCAAGCGTCTTAAACTTACACATCAGTCATTCCGCCGGTGGCTTCCTCCGCCCGGCCCGGCTAAGAATACGTCGCACCTTCTTGGGAGAGACCGAGAGGCGTGCGGCCACACGCGAAATCTTCCGGCCCTCGCGCTCCCAAACCTTTGGGATGATCAGCTCCGCGAATTCCTCGGTGATCTGCTGGAACGTTTTATCTCCCACCGAACCTTGGGACCAGGCGCGCAGCGCAGGGTTCACTTTGCCTACGCGTTGAACGCGGGCCTTCAGCGTCTGCAGATCGTCCCATGCGCCTTCAGCATGGACGCCCTTGGAGAGTGTCACGGCTTGGTCATACCAATCTCGCGCCGACTCGGTGTCATCAAAGAATCGATTGCAGTAAGTGAGTCCCTGCCACAGGTAGGCGTGGGCGAGGAGACGCCGATTCTCGGTATGCTTCGCGAACTCGATGGCTTCCTGGACGTAATCCTGGGCGAGCCGCGCGTGGCCGCCGGGTTCGGTGCTGTCTCCGATCCCTTCTTCGACGCGGGCGTTTTCGATCATGCACCGCAAGAGTTGAGTCCGAGCCATGAGGATGTGGTCGCGCCTAGCGTCGGCGAGATGGAAAGCCGTCTTCGCCTCCGCCTCCGCATCTTCCAGGTCGCCGTTGTCCAGATGGAGAAATCCGTAGTTCAAGTGCACGCTGCCCAATCCATGATGATTCCCATACTGTTCATAGATGACCGCCGCCTCGCCAAGTTCAGCCAACGCCTCGTCATGCAGTTGCTCAAAACGACTGCGATAGGACAACTTGTCTTTTCCGTCGCGAGCACCGCCACGCGTCGCGGCCTTCCTGCACCGTTCTGCTTCCGCATCAATTTTGCGTCGCAACTGCAGCGCGACGAGCCGCTTGACGTAGGCCATGTTGTTCAGAGAGCGCGCTACATTGCGATGCTGCGGATCGAGCTTGCGATAAAACGCGATGGCAGTCGTGAAACTTTCAATGGCGTGCTGATAACGCCCCTGGCGCCGGGCGATCCGTCCATAGGAAGAATGAATGTTTCCCAGAGTGAGATAGTCGTCGGTCTGGCTCAGGATGGCTTCAGCTGCCTGCAGAATTTCCAGGGCCTGCTTGGCATTGCCTTTCTGGAAAAAGAGCCAGCTCTCGAGTACTCGCATCACCGCCGCCATCGGCGGGTGGCTGAGTTTCAGGGCCAGATCTCTGCCGTTTACCGCGAATGCCAGGGCCTGATCGTATTCGCCTTTCATGCGCAGGCAGCGGCTCTTCCAGAAATTGGCGATCGACAGCAGTTCCTGATCGCCCGTCTCCTGTTCCAGACTCAGGACGAGGTCAAAGTGCCGAATCGCCTCATCCTTGGACTCCTCCGCCATGGCCACCATCCCCTCTGCCATGCGCAGATGCAAGTAGTCATGCACAGGCAAGCGGGCACGAGCCGCGCGAGGGAACCGATCGACGATTTCCTTGACCAGTCCGGGACGTTGAAATCCAACGTCCACCCACTGGGCTAAATAGCCCGCGAACAGCGCAGCATTCCTATTTTCGGGGTCAAACGAGGTCAGCAGATGCCGGTGCTCTTCCAGTCGTGCCAACGCGCGCCGCACGCGCCGGCGCACCAGGTCTTCCTTCAGTTGGGCGAGCAACTCATCGGAGATCTCGGCGGATTGATGGCTCATCTTCCGAGCAGGTGTGCTACCTGTTGCTAAACATGACGACATAAGCAATTGCGTATAACGAGGGGTTGTGATTTCATGGAATAATGAAACCACTTACCATTGCGGACTCTCCCACGATCATTCTCGGACTGCAAGATGAGATTCGCCGCTCGGAGGAATCTCGCTACGATCAT
>Ga0307477_10000143_pt1 | contig 99902 bp, 93 predicted proteins | sample atmos_gasesECM2C_FD_203316 | JGI IMG/M metagenome (GOLD analysis project Ga0307477, IMG submission 203316) | Hardwood forest soil microbial communities from Morgan-Monroe State Forest, Indiana, United States - atmos_gasesECM2C_515 | ecosystem: Environmental > Terrestrial > Soil > Temperate... | reverse complement strand
CACCTGGCTCAGTGGCGCGTGATTCGACACCGAGACGGGCGGCAGACCCTGCGTGGACACCGTGTTGGTGAGCGTGACCGAGTTGATCGAGCTGCTCAGCGTGCCCGGCGTCCTGATGATCGCCTGGTATTGAAGCGTCGCCGAGCTGTTGGCCGCGACCGTCGCCCACGTCCACGTGAACTTCGTGCAGTCGGACACGGAGCACACTGGATGCACCATCGGGTTGCTCTTGAACGAGTTGGTCAGGACGGTGACGCCCGCCGTGCCGCTCATGACGTCGTTCATGACCACGTTCGTCGCGCTGTTGTCGGTGGGATTGGTCAGCGTGATCGTGTAGGTGATCGTCGTGCCGATCGCCACCGGCTTGGAGTCGTCCGGCGAGTTGGTCTTGGTGAGCTCCAAGTTCACCGGCGTGGTGGTGCTGCACGGCGCCGGCATGTTGGCGTTCGGGCAGTTGGAACCGGGCAGTACTGCGTCGTTGGTGATGGTGCCCGGAGTGAGAGCGACGATGCCGACCGTCAGCGTTACGGTTTCACCCGCGCCGAGCGACACCTTCGAGAGGTCCCACGACCAGCTGCCCGGGCAGGAGCTCGGGCTCGTGACGGCGCCCTTGGTGACCTTCGCCGCCGAAGCGATCGAGCACGTGGCGCCGCCGGTGACGCTCAGCACGTCGTTGAGCGTGCCGGGCGTGCCTGAGACCTGGCCCGTGTTCTTCACGGTCACCGTGTAGGTGAGCACGGTGTTGATCGGCACCGACCCCACCGGCGACACGGACTTGTTGACCATGAAGTTCGGCGCCGCGACGTAGAAGTTGGCCGTTCCCGTGCCGTTGGCCGGCACGTCGACGGGGGTGTGGACCGCGGTCCTGCCGCTGTTCGTGATCGTGTACGCGCCGTCCTGCTTGCAGGCGACGAACCTGAAGCCGGCCGGCGCCTGCGCGGACACCGCGTAGCTCTGTGGTGCGAGGTTGGTGAACGTGGCCGGGTTCGCCTGTGAGGACGCCGTGCCGTTGATGATGGCCGTGATCGTGCCGCCACCCTGCTGCGTCGTGGTCGGGTTGCCGCTGGTGTCGCAGAGGAGGATGTTGCCGATCAGGCTGCCCGGCCTGGGCGTGACGTAGAAGTTGGCGTTGGCGCTGCCGTTGGCCGGAACGTTGAGGCTCTGCACGTCGGTTGCGCCGGCGCCGTCACTGCTGATGGTGTAGGTCGCGTCGCTGCTCGGGCAGTGCACGAACATGTAGCCGCTGGGTGCGGTCGCCGACGCCGGGTACGCACCGGGCGCGAGGTTGCCGAATGTCGCGGGATTGGCCTTCGACGCGGATGTCCCGGACACCGTTGTGGTGATCTTTCCGCCGCTCACCTCGGTCGTGTTCGGAGCCCCGGCGCTGCACTGCAGGATGTGACCCGTGAGCGCGCCGACCGGTGGCGGTGGCGCCATAAGGGTCGTGCACAGCTCGCCCACGTCGCCGCCGTCCTTGTTCTGGTCGCCGTCGTGCAGCATGACCTGGAATCGGTACGTGTCGCCGGGGACCAGCGCGTTGCCGTGGTCGTCGACCAGGCTGGCGACGTTCCAGCGGAGCTCGGTGCCGAAGCCCTCGTTGTTGCCGAGCGCGGAGACCGGCGCGTCAGAGCCCGGACCGAGGTTCCACATGTTCTGCTGCTGTGGGTGCTGCGGCTTCTGGTACTGGCCGCTCGAGTCGAAGGCGCCGGTGACCCACGTCCCGAAGACGTCGGCGACCTTGGCCTGCGCGGTGCCACTCTGCTGCCAGTCGCCCGCGGTGCTGGCCGCGCCGTCGGCGGTCAGGTTCGTGACGAAGATGGCGGGAAACTCGGGCCTTCCGAATGCGTCGAGCTTGGACAGGTCGCCCAGGCTCGGGCTGGCCGCGTGGTCCGGGATGTTCGACTGATTCAGCGCGGTCACCGTTGCCGAGCTGCTCGGATCGGTGACGCCGAGGATGATGCTGTTCTCATCGGTCGCGTAGGCCGAGAGTGTTGCGGTCAGACCGCTGCCGTTGACCTGGATCAGGTGCGCCAGCGTGTTCTCGTTGAACACGGTGGCCGCCTTCCCGGTTGTGCCGGACGGATAGCCGCACGTGTCGCTGGTGCTGTCCGCCAGGATCGCGGGCTTCGACACGCTCGCGCCGTTGGCGAGAACACCGGCGGGATATGCGAGCAGACACATGCCCACGCCCGCGCCGAGCAGCATGCGCTTTCGCCTCCCAGTTGCGCTTTCCCCCTCAAAGGACATCCCTCTCACTCCTTTTGTTCTGTCGTCCCGAGTCATCGATCGTCCCGGGACTTCACGGCTGTTTCTTTTGCCCGGTTGCGACGGGCGATGATTGCGAGCACAAGGACGCAGTCCACGGCCGCGAGCAGCGCGTACCACTGCAGCGGCAGATGCGCGAGCCACGACCCGGCTGCGAGCGCCACCGGAGCCACGACCGTGACCGGAAGGAGCGGTCCCGCCCCCTGGACGACGGGCGGCTTTGCGCCGTCACCCGGATTGCCGCCTGCCGGCGCCGCCGCTGCGCCCGACGTCCCGCCGTGTGGAGCAGCCGGCGCCGAGGTCGCGTGCGAGTTCGTGGACGCGCCCGACACGCCGCTCGTGATCGTCGCGCCGCCGCCGCCGCCGACGACTGTGACCGGCACGAGCGTCGAGCCCGGTGCGGCGCTGCCGCCGGTTGCGGCCCCGGTGGAACTGCCGTCACCCGCCGCCGATCCCGGGGCGCTCCCGGAACTTCCAGTGCCGCCGTCCGACGGCCCCGGTGCGGGCGTCGGCGTCGGCGTGGGTTGCGGAGTTGGCGCGGGAGTCGGCGCCGGCGTGGGCTGCGGAGTGGCCGCAGGAGTCGGCGCCGGCGTGGGTGGCGGTGCGGACGACGGCGCGGGCTGCTGCGCGGTGTACGTCGCCGGGGTGAGATTGTCCGCGCTGGCGTTCCACCCGGCGTCGCACGGGTTCCCCTGCGTGTTCGGCGGGGTGGTCGTGCACCGGTAGTTGCCATGGTTGGCAGCATCTGGGATCGCCGTGTGGAACTGGATGTGGAACTGATCGTGCGTGTCGTTCGACGACGCGAGCGAGCCGGAGTACACCTCGCCCCGCTGCCCACCCGACGCGACATAGGCGGCGCCGCCGCCGCACGGCGACATCTGCGTCGAGAACTGCACCGCCGCCTGGTAGGTGGACGGATCGTTCTGATGGTCGGTCGGTGACCAGCTGCCGCCCTGCGTGGTGTACGGCCCCTGCGGCATCGGGATCGCCAGCTGCCCCGCCACCGGGCCGTCGTGCGAGCAGCTGAGCTCGATCACCGCCTGCGCGTTCTCCAGGTAGAGCGTCGCCGAGCCGGCGTTGCCCTGCTTGTTCTGCACCGTCATGCCGGCGGAGATCCAGTCGCCCGGCCTCACCTGGCCGTCGCCGGGAACACCGGAGATGCCCTGAGGATTCGTGCTGAAGCCCCCGGATGCAGCGCCGGCGCCGAGCGGTGCGATTGCGGCCGCGGCCGTCGCCACGGCAAGCGCGATCGGGTACCGCGCAGTGAGCGCGGAGTCGCGAAAACCCCCCACGGATGTTGCCCCCCAATCTCGAATGTAGGTTGAACCGAGACGCTCGCCCGAGCCCTATGCCCCTAAGACCGCTGCGAACGCTGCAATCTTGTCATACGTGTCACGGGTCGTCCAGCACCAAAATCCGGGCGCCGTGACGACTGTGCGATGCGCTCGCGCGTGTGTGACGGCTGCTGCTCAGGCCGCCGTCACAACTAGAGACCGAGAGAGATGCGCGCCAGCTTGTCGCGCAGCCCCTCGGGGACCACGCGGGTGTAGATGGCGGCGGCGGACGCGTCGTAACCCACCAGGTAGCGGGCCCGCGGACGCGACGATGTGATGGCGCCGGCGATGACGCGTGCGACCGTCTCGGGCTTTCCCATCAGCGGCCGGGCGATCCGGACGCCCTGCAGCGTCCGCCGGTACGGCGACGCGTAGCGGGACGCCGCGCGGCGGTCGACGTCGCCGGCGGTCTGCTCCCAGATGCCGGTGTCGAAACCGCCCGGCTCGACGAGGATGACCCGGATGCGGTCCCGCGCCACCTCCATGCGGAGGGCGTCGGAGACGGCTTCGAGACCGTGCTTGGCCGCCTGATACCAGCCCGAGAGCGGAGTGGTCAGGAGCCCGTAGATCGACGACACGTTGACGATGCGACCCGCCCCCTGCTCGCGCATGTGCGGAATGGCGATGCGCGCGAGCCGGATGGGTGCGATCAGCATGATCTCGAGCTGTTCGCGCACCTCGTCGTCCTCGACGTCCTCGACCGCGCCGAGGTTGCTGACGCCGGCGTTGTTGACGATCGCGTACGGCCGCACCTCGTCGACGACCCGCCGGCAGGCCGCCTCGTTAGTGACGTCGAGCACCACCGTGTCGACGTCGACGCCCGCCGCGCGTGCGGCCGCGTGCACCGCTCGCGCCTTGGCCGGTGAGCGAACGCTGCCCACCGCGTCGTGGCCCCGGCGCGCCACCTCCATGAGCGTGGCCAGGCCGATGCCGGAGTTGGCGCCCGTGACGAGTACCGTTCGCGCCTCCCCGCCGGCCATCAGGGCACTGTATCAGCCGCCTGATCCGGCCCCGACGTAACCGTCAGACTTAGAAACCCCCTGCGAGCAATTGGAGGTCCCCACCCATGATCACCACGCGCCGGATCCTCGTGAGCGTCTTCGCGCTGTCGGCACTCGCCGCGTGCGGCGGATCACCCGCATCGTCGTCGAGCTCCGGCGCGAGCGGCAATGCGGCCGGCGCCGCTCTCGGCACCGCAACCGAAACGATCACTGCGACCGATCAGCTCCAGTTCAGTCCCACCTCGACGGCGGCGCACGTCGGCGATATCGTGGAGTGGAGCAACACGGGGACGGTGACGCACACGGTCACGTTCGACAGCGACCAGTCTCTGTCGGATTCGTCGCTCAACGCCGGCGGCAAGTGGCAGGTGAAGTTCACGACGGCCGGGACCTACGCGTACCACTGCACGATCCACGCGAACATGTCGGGGACGATCACGGTCAGCTAGCGAGGCCGTGGCCCGGCTACAGGAGCGTCTCCTCCTGCTCGACCCGGCGCGGCCGGCGCCGTCCCCCGTTCGCGTCCCCCTCCTTGGCTGGGTGCTCGACCACAGCGATGACGCGAGAGGCCATGAAACGCCCCACCCGCACCGGCTGGCCCGTCCTGGTGAGCTCGGCGACCTCGACGATGCCGCGACCACTGGTGACGTCCACGCGCCGGCCGGCCTTGGTGGCCTCGATCTCGAACATCTGGGCGGTGCTCGTACCGGTGTCGACCACCACCTCGACGCGGTCGCCCTTCATGCCGTGATCCTATGCGCTTAGAGTCGCGGTCGTGAAGGCGGCCCGACGCGTCGCGACCGCAGCAGGCCTCACCGCGATCGGCGCCGCCGCCTGGGAGGTTCAGCGGCGCCGCGACCGGCGCGCCGTGGAGTCCGACCCGGAGTGGGCAGAGCTGCTCCGGCAGCCGACCGGCGCGACCACGCGGCAGGTGCGCGCCTTCGACGGCACGCTACTGCACGTCGAGATCTACGGCGACGCGTCCGCTCCGGCGATCGTCCTCGCGCACGGCTGGACGGAGTCGATCGATCTCTGGCACAACCAGATCCGCGATCTGTCGCGGGACTTTCGGATTATCGCCTACGACCAGCGAGGGCACGGACGGAGCGACGTCCCCGCCGACCCGAGCAGCTACACGGAGCGCTCGCTGGCGGACGACCTGCAGGCGGTCATCGACGCCTGCCTGACGCCCAACGAGCCGTTCGCCGCGGCCGGGCACTCGATGGGCGGGATCTCGGTGGTCGCCTGGGCGGGGACACGGACACTGGAGGTCGCGCGGCGACTGGTTGGCGCCGCCCTCATCAACACAGGCGTGAGTGAGCTGGCCGGGCACATGCTCGTGCTCGGACCGTGGGCGGGGGCGCGCGTCCACAAGACAGCGGTGGCCTCGCCGCTCCAGCGCTTCGACCGTGGGCTGCCCAAGGGCCTCACGCCCCTCAGCTACCGGGTGGTGCGGCGGATCACGATGGGAGACCGGGCGACGCCCGGGCAGGTGGCGTTCGTGCACCGGATGATCGTCGACTGCCCCGGTCCGGTTCGCGCCGGGTTCGGCAGGATGTTCCCCACGATGGACCTCAGGGACGCGCTCGCGAAGCTCACCGCTCCGACGCTGGTCGTCGCCGGCGAGCGGGACCGTCTGCTCCCGCCCTGGCACGCGCAGCAGATCGTGGACCTGCTGCCGAATGTCGTCGAATACCTCGAGGTGCCCGGCGCCGGCCACATGACCCCCATCGAAGCAGCAGACGAGGTGACACCCCGGCTGGCGGCGCTGGCGCGCACCCCCGTGGCAGCCGAGCCCCGGGCGCCGGTGGCAGCGCCGGCCTGAGGATGACGCACGCGCGGAGCGCCTGCGGGGTCGCGGCGCTCGTCCTATTCGCCACCGCCTGCGGCTCGGTCGCGTCCCAACCGTCCGGCCCGGTGCTGCGAATCGGCGCGATCTTCCCGCTCGGCGCGCCGAACCAGCCCGAGGCGGGGCAGGAGTTGCTCGGCGTGACGATCGCGAAGGACATGGTCAACAGCGACAACCTTGCGGGTGGAACCCGCCTCGCTCTCGACGTGCGTGACGTCGACACCGTGGCCGCAGCCCCCGGAGCTGCTGCGAGCCTCCGCGCCGACGGCGTTGCTGCCGTCATCGGCGCCTACTCGTCGGCACTCTCCATCGCGGCGAGCACCGCCGTGGCGGCGGACGGGATGGTGTACTGGGAGTCGGGGGCAGTCGCGGACCAGCTCACCGGGCGCGGGCTGCCGCTGGTGTTCCGCGTCGGCGCCGACGGCGCGGACCTCGGTGGGAACTCCGGAAGGTTCGTCGTCGAGCAGATCGCGCCTCGCCTCGGCGCCTCCCCCTCGTCGCTTCGCGCGTTTCTCGTGACCGCGGACGACGCGTACGCGCATTCGGTGTCCGACGGGGTTCGCGCGGCGCTGCGCGCCTCGGGGGTGGCCGCGATCGACGAGGCGACGTACGACCCGTTCGCGCCGCAGTGGTCGCCGGTGCTCGACGCGATCCGGACGGCCGCTCCGGACGTGCTGCTCCTCTCCTCGCACATCCCGGACGGCATCGCGTTTCGCAGAGCGTTCGTGGCGAGCGGGCTGCACGTCCGCGCGTTCATCGGCACGTCGATGGCGCAGTGCATGAGCCCGTTCGGCGACGCGCTCGGTGCGGACGCGGTCGGCGTCTTCGCCTCCGACCGCCCGGAGGCCAACTTCAACCCCGGAGCCCTGAGCGGTTCCGCGCGCTCCCTGTACGACCGCTTCGCGGCGGCGTGGCGGCAGCGAACCGGCACCCCGCCGACCGAGGAGGGGCTCGCCGGCTTCTCCGCCGCGTGGGCGCTGTTTCACGACGTGCTTCCCAGGGCCGGCGGAGAAAGCGCGACGGCCATCGCGTCGGCGGCGCGAGCGCTGACGCTGCCGGAGGGAAGCCTGCCCAATGGGGCGGGCGTGCAATTTGCGACCTCGTCCGGCAAGCTCGGGCAGAACCTTCGCGCCGCGGCCGTGATCTGGCAGTGGCAGGCGGTACGCCACAGCGTCGTGGTCTGGCCGGCGGACTACGCGACGGGCGCGATCACGATGGTGCCGCTGCCCGTTTGATTGTTCTGCAGCTTGCGGTGGACACGGTCTCCGCAACGGCCCTCTATGCGCTCGTCGCCCTCGCCGTGTCGCTCGCCTACAGCGGGAGCGGGATCCTCAACCTGGCCATCGGCCAGATCGCGATCGCGGGTGGGCTCGCCGCCGCGGCGGCGACGACCGGCGGCTGGCCGCTCTGGGCCGGGGTAGCGCTGGGGGTCGGCGTCGGGGCGTCCCTCGGAGCGGCCGCCGAGCGCACCCTCGTCAAGCCGTCGATCGGGCGGCCGGTGCTGGGCGCGGTGCTCCTGATCGCCGCGGCGATCGTGCTGCGTGAGGTGCTCATCGGTCTCTTCCCCCGCACGTCGTACGCCTTCCCTGTCGTGGGCGGCGCCGTCCGGGTGTGGGGCGGCATCGTGCACATAGCCGACGTGGTGACGATCGCCTCGGTGGCCGGTGCAGCGGCGGCTGGGGTCGTCGTGCTCCGAACCACGACAGTCGGCGCCGCTCTGCGTGCGACGGCGGGTTCCCCCGGTGCAGCGGAGTTGCTCGGCGTCGACACGCAGATGGTTCGCACGGCGAGCTTCGCCGTGGCCGGGGCGCTCGCCACCGGCGCGGCGCTGCTCGGTGTCTCGCACTTTCCCCTCACCGCCGAAGGCGGGGTGGTGCTGGCGCTGCGGGGGGTCGCCGCGGCGGTCGCCGGCGGGTACCGCTCGCCCGCGCGCGTGCTGCTCTGCGCGCTCGCCATCGCGGCCGGACAGGTGATCGGCGGGTTCTACCTGGGGAGCGGCGGCGAGGTGATCAGCGACGCCGTGGCGGTGGGCGCGATCGCCATCGGCGCAGGCGTGTGGCATCGATGATCAACCGCGTGATCGTGCTCGGCGCGGTGTGCGTCGTCGCCGCGCTCGTCTATCCCATCTTCGCCAGCGGCCCGCAGCTGGACCAGGCCGCGACGGCGCTGGCGCTGGCGGGGCCCGCGGCGGCTGCCGCGCTGTCCGCCGCGGTGGGCAGGCCGACCCTCGCCGCGGCCGCTCTCGCGGGGGCGGGTGCGTACACCAGCGGGCTGCTCGCCAGGCAGGGCGTGCCGGTGGTGCTGTCGGTCCTGTGCGGCGGCGGGGCCGGTGCCACCGCGGCGGCGCTGGTCGCGCTCGTGTGCTGGCGGCTCGAGGCCCCGGCCTTTCTCGTCGCCAGCCTGCTCGCCGCGCTCGGCGGAGGTGCGCTCGTCCAGGCCCTGCCCGCCGCAACCGGGGCGGAGGCGGGGCTGGGGCCGATCCCTCCCATCGAGGTTGCGCTGGGCACAACCAAGAACGCCGTGGCGACGCCGGTCGGGGACTTTCACGTGCTCCTGGCCGTGGCAGCCGTCGTCGCCGTCGTGGCGGGGTTGGGCCTGCTGCACGGACCCGGACCGGTCTGGCGCGCGATCGGCAGCGACCGCGAGCGCGCCACCGCCTCGGGGATCCGGCCGCTCGTCGGGGAGATCGGTGCGCTGGCCCTTGGCGGCCTGATGGCCGGCCTCTGCGGAGCGCTCGCAGCGCACGTGTCGCGGGTCGCCTCGCCGTCCGCGTTCGGCATCGACGCAGCCGCGCTGCCGCTGCTGGCGGCGCTGGCCGCGGGACGGCAGCCGATCGCGGCGGCGGGCATCGCGGTGGCCACCGGCCTGGTGGGCCAGGTGGTGCTGCCCGCGGCCGGGTGGCACGGCCCGCCGGACGCCGGGTCGCTGGCGCTCGGGCTGCTCGCGGTCGCGACAGTGGCGACGCTGCTCCCGACCGGCGCGGCGCGGGACGATCGCCCGGTGCCGGGGGGCCCCAGCCCCGACGACGAGTGGCCGCTGGCCGCGCTGGGCATCCGGGGCGCGTCGGTCGAGGTCCTGCCGATCACCGTGCGGTCGCGCGAGGGTGCGCTACTGGTCGCCGCCCCCTCATTCTCCGTGGCCGCCGGTCAGGTTCTTGCCATCGTTGGCCCCAACGGGAGCGGCAAGTCCACGCTGCTGCGCCGGCTGGCGACGATCCTGGGTCGCGAGCGTGACGCGTCGATATCGGTCGACGGTGGCAACGCCCGCTGCGTGCTCATGCCGCAGGAGGGCGGTGGATTCGGCTTCTGCACCGTGCGCGAGACGCTCGTGATCGCCGGCAGCCACCAGCGCGCTGCGTCGTCGTCCGGCCCGCTCGCGGACGCGTGGATCGACCGGCTGGGGCTTCGCGACGTCGCAGGCGCCTACTGCGCCGAGCTGCCCGCGGGACGCCGCCGCCTCGCCGAGCTGGGACGCGTGCTGCTCAGCGCACCGTCGGTGTTGCTCTGCGACGAGCCGCTGGCCGGCCTCGACGACGGGTCGCGGGCGGCGGCGGTGTCGTGCCTGCGAGCCGCGTCGCGGGCGGGGCTCACCATCCTGATCGCCGAGCACGATCGCGAGGCCGTGGCCGCGCTGGCCGGCTCGGTGGTCACGCTGGAGCGGGCGGACCTGGTCGGCGAGCCGCTGACGAGCCCCGCGACGTGAGCCTGCGCCTGCGGGTCGAGCAGCTCCGGGTCACCTACGGCAGTCGCACCGTCGTCGACGTCGACGAGCTGGAGGCGGAGGCGGGACGGCTCGCGGTGGTCGTCGGGGACGCCGGCAGCGGCAAGTCCACGCTGGCGGCGGCGCTCGCGGGGGCGGTTTCCTCGCGCGGGCGGGTCGCTGTCGACGGCCGGGCCGTCTGGGGCCCGCCGTCGCAGCGCCGGCGGCTGGGCCTCGCGGCGGCGCTTCGCGACGGCAGCCGCGTGTCCGGCTGCACCGTGGCGGAGGCGCTGCGCCTCGCGGCCGGCGGCACGCACCGCGACCGCGGCGCGCTGGAGCGCTTCCCGCAGCTCGCGGGGCGCCGCGACGTCATGGCGCAGCTCCTTTCCGGCGGCGAGCAGCAGCTGTTGCGCGTGGCCGGGGCGTGGTGCGCGGCGCCGCTCGTGCTCATCCTCGACTCGCCGACCGTCGGCCTGGCGCCTGACGCCGCGGATGCGGTGACGCGGCTGGCTCGCGAGGAGGCGGAGCGCGGGGCCGCCGTCGTGTGGCTCGAGCAGGACCGGCGCGCCGGCCCCGAGCCACCCCGCCTGCATCTCGCGCACGGGCGCATCGGCCCGGCTCAGGGGAGCGGTGGGGCGGACAGCGCGGGCAGTGGGGTGACGCTCGCGCCCGGCACGAGCGACGTGCCGCGCAGGTCGTTGTCGTAGACGGCGAAGGAGTAGCCGGACTTCTTCGTCCAGGTGAGCTTCGCGTGCTGGTCCGACTCGGTGAAGTACACCAGCACGTAGGCGGACGTGATCGCGTCGTAGCCGTTGGCGACCATCGTCTCCAGCATCCCCTCGCAGTAGGCCTCCTGGCCGGCGTGGTCGCGATACGCGAGCAGGCCCTGGATGGTGTAGCGGTCCTCGGTGGCGAGGACCATGTACAGGTCGGTCGCCTTGTGGCGCGCCGCTTGCACGCGCTGCCGGTTCCCCAGCGGGATGTACCCGGCCAGGATCGGGTCGGTGCGGACGGCGACCTCCCAGAACGTGCGCTTGGCGAAGAGCGTGCGCTCCAGCAGGTACCCGTCGGCCGAGGCCACCGGGTTGTTGCCGTAGCGGTGGTTGAACCCAATCGGAGGGAGCGACGGCAGCGCGGCGAGGTTGGGGGTGGCGGTGACCGCCACGACCGCGAAGTCGTCGCACGCCGTCAGCGCGGTGGAGGCGACGACGGCACAGGCGGCGGCGACGAGTGCGCGCTTCACATGGAGCATCGTAGGCAAGCCGGCGGCGCGGAGCGGCGGTCTGTCGTGGCGGTCGTGGTCGGCGATCCGTGAGAACCTGTCACCGCTCCGCCTGCGTCTCGATTCCGGCGGCCCGGAGAATCTGTCCGAGAGGCGCAGGCGTGACGCAGCGGAGAGATGGGGTGCAGCAGAGATCTCAGGAGGCCGGCGGCGAGCGGGATCCGCTGACGCGCGTCGCCGCCCGAACCGTCTGGGACTCCGAGCTCGGGCCGGCCATGGCGCGCGCGCGCAGCGCCGGCGAGCCCCTCACGGTTGCGCTGCTCCGCGTCGACGACACTCCGGGATACGCCGCAGACTGGGAGCGCCGGCGCGGCGAGGACTTACTGCGGATCTTCGCGTCGCGCTGGATCGCGTCGCTGCGCGGCGACGACCTGCTCGCCCGCCACAGCGACGAGGAGTTCAGCCTGCTGCTGCCCCGCCTCAGCGCCGACGAGGCGACGCTTGTCGTGGAGCGCCTGCGCGCGGCCACCGCCGGCCTGCCGAGCTTCTCGGTGGGGATCGCGGGCTGGGACGGCATGGAGGCAGCCGATCGACTGATGATTCGAGCGACCGCCGCGCTGCGCAACAGCGAGTGGGGCGGGCGCGGACGGGTGACGGTGCTGGCCCCTGCTCACGACCGCGCGGAGAGCTGGTCGTACCTGATCCCGCGCATCATCGCGGGGCGCGAGATCGACGCGATCTATCAGCCGGTCCACGATTTGGACGGGCTGGACGTGGTTGGGTACGAGGCGCTCGCGCGCCCGGCGGGCTTCGGCTTGCTCAGCAGCGTCGACGAGCTGTTCGAGGCGGCCAAACGCCTGGGTTTCACGCGCGACCTGGACTGGCTCTGCCGGCGCGCGGCGGTGCACGGCGCGAGCACGCTGCCCGCCGATCGCAGCCTCTTCGTCAACGTCAGCGTGTTCGCGCTGCTCGACGTGCTGCACGACGTGGACCAGATGCTGCTGCTCATGCGCTGGGCCGGCCGCGATCCGGCGACGGTCGTGTTCGAGATCGGCGTGCGCGACGCGATGATCGACCTGGATCGCCTGCTCGGGGTCGTCGCGGCGTATCGCGCCGAGGGCTTCCGGTTCGCGCTCGACGACGTCAGTGAGGACGTGCCCGAAGCGGTGATCGCGGCCGTCCGGCCCGACTTCATCAAGATCGCGCGCCGTCTCACCGCGCGGACCGCGTCGCCCGCAGCGCGTGCGGTGGTTCGGTCGGTGGTGCGGTCCGCCCGGTTCTGCGGCGCCTCGCTGATCGCCGCCGGCCTGGAGAACGAGGCGCAGGTCCGCGCTATGCGCGACCTCGGGGTGCGCTGGGGTCAGGGATACACGTTCGGCTCGCCGGAGACCGGCGAGGAGCTGGCGCTGCGGGCGAGCCGCAGCGCCCGAGCCGCCTCTACGAGGTCGGCTCCTTCTCCAGCTTGAGCGCGCAGGAATTCATGCAGTAGCGCTGCCCGGTCGGCTGCGGCCCGTCGTTGAAGACGTGGCCGAGGTGGCCGCCGCAGCTCGCGCAACGGATCTCGGTCCTCGGGACCACCATGCTCCAGTCGCGGTGCTCCTCCACCGACGCTGCGTCGATCGGCTGGAAGAAGCTCGGCCAGCCGGTGCCCGAGTCGTACTTGGTGTCGGAGTCGAACAGCTCGCTTCCACACCCAGCGCACCGGTAGACCCCCTTGTCCTTGACGTGGACGTACTGGCCGGTGAACGGCGCCTCGGTGCCCGCCTTGCGCAGCACGTCGTACTGCTCCGGCGTCAGCTCCGTCTTCCACTCCGCGTCGGTCTTGTCGACTTTGTTCTTCATGTCTCCTTTATTCCCCTGAACCGGTCCATTCCACGCGTCGCTCGGGCTCGGCTTCGAACGCCTCGCGCACCCGCCGCCGAACGCCTGGGTCGATGATCACATCCGCCCCCACCCGGGCCAGCACCTCGGTCGCCTGGAGGAGCACCTGCTCGCCGCGCGGCGAGATCGCCGCCTCCCGAAAGGCGTGCGTGTGCGGGCCCGCTCCCCGGCCGCTGATGGCGATCTCGGGGTGCAGCGTGGGCGCGGCGTACGAGACGTCACCGACGTCGGTCGACCCCGCGTGGGACCAGGGCGCGGCGCCGTCCTCGTGCAGGCCGAGGTCCGCGAGGTGGGCTCGGGTGCGCTCGGCGAGGACCGGATTGGAGCGCATGTCGAGGTACGACTCCCGCTCCTCGAGCACGAGCTCGCAGCCGGTGGCGCGGGCCGCCGCGTCGAAGATGGCGCGGAAGCGGGCGTTCATCTCGCGGAGGTACCGGCCGTCGCGGGCGCGCGTCAGGTATTCGCCGCGCGTGAGCTCCGGGATGATGTTCGGCGCGGTGCCACCTTCGCTGATGAACCCGTGCACACGCGCGTCGTCGCGGAGCTGCTGTCGCCACAGACCGATGCCCGTGTAAGCGTGGACGAACGCGTCCAGCGCGTTGATCCCCTGGTCCGGATTGCCGGCGGCGTGGGCGGCGCGCCCGCGAAACGTCCACTCCCAGTGGGTGCACGCGAGCGCGTACATCACCGCGGTCGTCTGGTCCGAGGGGTGAAAGATGAGCACGGCGTCGCAGCCGTCGAAGACCCCGTCGCGGCAGAGGGGGATCTTTCCGCCGCCGCCCTCCTCGGCGGGCGCGCCGACGACGGTGACCCGCGCGGCCACGCCTGCCTGTGCCAGCGCTGCGGAGAGCACGATGCCGGCTCCCGCGGACGCGACGCCGATGAGGTTGTGACCGCAGGCGTGGCCGAGACCCCGCAGCGCGTCGTACTCGCAGACGAACGCCACGTGCGGTCCGCCGCTCCCGGAGCGCGCGACGAACGCGGTGGGCATGCCGGACGCGCCCCGCTGCAGGTGGAAGCCGTGCCGCTCCAGCAGGCCGCCGAGCAGCGCGCTCGACTGCACCTCTTCGAAGCCGATCTCCGCGAGCGAGTGGATGGTGCGCGACGACTCGCGCAACGCATCGGCGTTTTCGCGCGTCAGCGCGGCGATGGGGGAGTGGACGTCGGTCACGGTCTGCGCCATCTCGGTTGGTCTCAGGTGCTGCGGCTATTCTGCACAGCCGCTCCGCCGTTGTCGTAGAGAGCGGCTGCGCGCCGCAGCGCGTCGCTCACGAAGGCGCGCAGGGACTCCGGCTCGAGCACCTCGACCATCGGCCCCCAGCGCAGCACCCACGGGCGCATCTCGACCTCACTGGCGACGCGCATGCGCACCGTGGTGCGGCCGTCGGGCTGCTCGGTGACCCGGGCGGACGGGTGCCAGCGCGTCTCTGCGAGAAACCGCCGCGCCTCGGGGGCGAAGCGCAGCGACACGTCGTCGGCCGACTCCGCCTGCCACACGGTCCACGATCCGCTGACGACGTCGTCGATGTCGAACCCGTCGGGAACCCGGAACGTCTCCGTGAGGAGCCTGGCCTGCACGATGCGGTCAAGCCGGAACGGGCGGACGTCCCCCGACCTGTCGTCGTGAGCGAAGACGTAGATGTGCTGCCCCTCGGACGAGGGCTCCAGGAAGTACGGGCGCAGCACGCGTCGCGACTCCCTGCCCGAGCCGTCGCGGTAGGCGACGTCGACCGCGCGGGACTCGACGAACCCGTCGATGACCGCGCGCTCCACCTGACGGCGTTCGTCGTTGGCGGGCAGCGCCTCGGCGCTCTCGAGCGTGCGCGCCAGGTACCGGGAGACGAGCGGGACGCGCAGCGCGCGCGAGAGCTGCGCGAGTGCGCCGACGAGCGCGGGATCCCGCTCGCGACGGAGCTGGTGCAGCAGGCGCAGAGCGACCAGGAGAAGCGTCGCCTGGTACCGATCGAGCTGCATGGCCGGGAGCCTGCTTCCCTGTCCCACCCGGAAGCGACCCTCGCGCTCCTCGATGTCGACCCCGACGCTGTCGCGCAGCGTGGCGATGTACCGCTGGATCGTTCGCTGCCCCACCTCGAGCTGGTCGGCGAGCTGACGCGTCGTCAGACCGGATTCGGTGTCGTTGAGTCGCGTGTACAGCTGGAAGACGCGAATGAACTTCTCACCCGACTCGTATCTCGGGGCCACGCGTTGCGGCGACTCTGCGGCGTGCGTCACCCGCCCCCTTCCAGGGGCAGCTCGTAGCTGACCAGGAAGAACCCCTCCTCGACCTCGCGAGTCGGGCCGCGACGAAAACCGAGCGAGTCGTACAGCGCCTGCGCCGCGCTCATCGAGGGACCCGTGTCGAGTGTGAGCACGCGCTTGCCGCGACGGCTCGCGATCGCGATGCACTCCGCCACGAGCCTGCGCGCCACGCCTCTGCGGCGGTGGTCCGGGTGCACGCCCACCATGCGGATGTGCGCTTCGCCGGAGCGGAGCGGGCCCGCGTGCTGGGGCTCTACGCGGTCCTCGAGCTCGAGCGTGGCCGAACCGATGACGGTCTCGCCGGCCATCGCGACGAGCACGGTCGTCCGCGCGGCGCGGTCGGCGACGTCGGCAAGGTGCTCCAGGTACCAGCTCCATCCATCGCTGCCCTCGACCGCGAACTCCTGGTACGCCAGCGCGGTCACGGCGCCGGCTGCGGCGAACTCGTCGGGAAGCGCGGGGTGGATCAGGATCTCGTCGCCCTGCACGACGACGACGATACGGCGACAGGCTCATGTCGCGGCGCGGGAACAGGCTCGGCGCATGAGCGTGGCCGTCACCGCTGCAGACCTGCGCAGCGCTCTGCGTCCGCCGGCCTCGTACACGGAGATGGCGAACGCGCTCGTGATGCGGCGTCCGGAGCTCTTCGCGACGAGCTGTGCGCCCGTCCGGTTCGTGGTGGAGGCCCGCAGCCCTCAGGTGCAGGCGGCTGCGGGCGGGCGCGACCGGCCTCGTCCCCGGAGGAGGGGAGGGCGGCAGCTCTCGCTGCCGCTCCACCCGGGGCCGCCTGCCAAGCTGCGCTGACATGCGCTTCCTGGAAGGCGCGCTGGTCCTGAGCGCCACCGATCTCACGGGGTTCCTGGAGTGCGAGCATCTGACGGAGCTCGAGCGCCACGCGGCCGAGAACGGTCTGCCGCGTCCGCAGCGCGACGACCCCGAGCTGCTCCTGCTCCGGTCTCTGGGCGCGGACCACGAGGCCGCGTACCGCGCCCACCTCGAAAGCCAGGGGAAGTCGCTGATCGAGATCAGCGAGCACGGGAGCGGCCTCGCAGCGCTGGCCCAGCTCGAAGCAGACACCGTCGCCGCGATGCGCGCCGGCTGGGACTACATCTACCAGGGCGGCTTCTTCGACGGGCGCTGGTCCGGGCGCGCGGACTTCCTGCGCCGCGTCGAGAAGCCGAGCCGCCTCGGCGACTGGTCGTACGAGGTCGAGGACGCCAAGCTGGCGCGGCGCCTCAAGGTCGCCGCGCTCATCCAGACCGCGGACTACTCCCGCCACGTCGCGCGCGTGCAGGGCAGAATCCCGGAGCAGGTTCACGTCATCCTCGGCAACAACACGGTGGAGTCCCGCTCGCTCGGCGACGTCAGCGCGTACTGCGAGGCGGCGCGGCAGCGCCTCGAGGCCGCGCTCCGGCATCGGGGGCGCGCCACGTATCCCGTCCCCGTCGATCACTGCAGGGTCTGCCGGTGGTTCGAGGGCTGCGACGCCAGGCGGCGCGGCGACGACCATCTGTCGCTGGTCGCGGGGGCGCACCAGGCCCAGATCGCCAAGCTGCAGGCGGCGGGCGTGCACACCGCACGTGCGCTCGCCGCGCGCACGGAGCCGGTGCAGCGGCTGTCCGAGGCCGCCCTGACCCGCCTGCGCACGCAGGCCTCGCTGCAGCTGAACCGCCGCAGGACGGGCGTCATGGAGTACGAGCTCGTCGGCCAGGAGCAGGGCGCGCACCGCGGCCTCGCACTTCTGCCCGCGCCGTGCGACGGCGACCTGTTCTTCGACATCGAGGGCGATCCGTTTGCCGGCGACCGGGGCCTCGAGTACCTCCTCGGCGTGCTCGAGCGCGTCGACGGCCGCACACCGTACACGTCGTTCTGGGGTCACGACGCACGCGGCGAGCGCGCGGCGTTCGAAGGATTCATCGACATGGTCATGGCGCGGCTGCGTCGCGCTCCCGCGTTGCACGTGTACCACTACTCGTCGTACGAGCCCTCGGCGCTGAAGCGCCTCGCCGGTCGCTATGCAACGCGCGAGGACGACGTCGATCGCCTCCTGCGCGGCGCGGTGCTCGTCGATCTGTACGCCGTCGTCCGCAACGCGGTCCAGGCGTCCACAGAGTCGTACTCGCTCAAAGCGCTCGAGCCCCTCTACATGGGCGCGCGCACGGACCGGATCCGCGACGCGGGGTCGAGCGTCGTCGAGTACGAGCGCTGGCTGCGCACGCACGACTCGGAGATCCTCGACGACCTCGCGCGCTACAACGAGGCGGATTGCCTCTCGACGCTCCTGCTGCGCGAGTGGCTGGAGGCGCGGCGGCCTGACTACGCCGCTCAGTTCGGCACCGAGCTGCCCCGGCCGCCCGCACGCGACGTCGAGCCCAGCCAGGAGAGCGCGGCGTTCACAGCGGAGACCGAGGCGCTCGCGCGCGCGCTGACGGCCAGCATCCCCGAGTCCGGTGAGGTCACGCCCGCGCAGCAGGCCGGGAGGCTGCTCGCGTCGATGCTCGACTGGCACCGCCGTGAGGCGCGGCCGGAGTGGTGGGCGTTCTACGCGCGGTTGGAGATGGACGGCGAGCAGCTCCACGACGACCCGTACGCGCTGGCGGGGCTCCACCCGGAGGGTTTCGGCACGGCTGTCGGTGCGTCCGTCGTGCAGCGGTATCGGTTCGATCCCGGCCAGGAGTTTCGAGTGGAGGCGGGCGATTCCGGCTGGATCGACCCGGCCACTGGCAAGAGCGCCGGTGAGGTGGTGCTCGTCGACCGCGTCGCGGGCGACCTCGAGCTCAAGCGGGGCACGAAGGCGGTGGCGCGCGGTCACCCCGGAGCGCTCGTGCCCCCCGGCCCGCTGCCCACGACGCAGATGCGCAAGGCGCTGCTCCGGGTCGCCGAATGGGTCGTGGCCCACGGCGTCGACGGTCCCGGGCCGTATCGCGCGGCGCGTGACCTCCTGCTCGGCTGCGAACCCCGGGTGCCGGGTCGCGCCGCCGGCGAGGCGCTGGGGAGGCCGGGCGAGGCCGCTGTGGACGCCGCACAGCGCATCGCGCTCGTGCTCGACGCCAGCTGCCTCCCGATCCAGGGGCCGCCCGGGACGGGCAAGACGTACGCGGCCGCCCAGATCGCGCTCCGCCTCGTGGAGCAGTCGCCTCGGCGCCGCGTGGGCGTCACAGCGCTCAGCCACCGCGCCATCTCGCAGCTGGTCTCGGAGATCTGCGCGGAGGCGGATCGGAGGCAGAACGCCGTGTGCGTTGTGCAGAAGGCGGACGCCGGACAGGCGTGCGAGTCGCCGATGGTCAACCGCGTCGAGCAGGCTGCCGAGGTCGTGGCGGCGCTGGGTCGCGAGGACGTCGACGTCGTGGCGGGCACCGCGTGGCTCTTCAGCCGCGACGACATGGAGGGAACGCTCGACACGCTCATCGTGGACGAGGCCAGCCAGGTGTCGCTCGCCAACGTGATCGCGATGTCCGGCTGCGCGCGCAACATCATTCTCTGCGGCGACCCGCAGCAGCTGAACCAGCCGACTCGCGGCACGCACCCTGACGGCGCCGACCGCTCGGCGCTGCAGCACGTGCTGCGTGACGCGCACACGATCGCGCCCGAGCGAGGGTTGTTCCTCGACGTCACGCGACGCATGCATCCGGACCTCTGCCGCGTCGTGTCCGACGTCTTCTACGACGGGCGGCTCACCTCGTTCGCCGCGTGCGCGGAGCAGAGGATCGCCACCGACATGCCGGGGCTGCGTGGGTCCGGTCTGCGCTTCCTTCCGGTCGCGCACGCCGGCAACAGCGTGAAGAGCGTGGCGGAGGCGGCGATGGTGCGCGTCCTCGTCGATGCGCTTCTCTCCGGGAGCTGGACGGACCAGCGCGGCGCAACCGCGCCGCTGTCAGGCGACGACGTGGTGGTGCTCGCGCCGTACAACGCGCAGGTGGCCGAGATCGCGCGGGAGCTGCCGGAGCAGGTGCGGGTGGGCACGGTCGACCGCTTCCAGGGTCAGCAGGCGGCGGTCGCCATCTACAGCATGGCCACCTCGAGCGGCGACGACCAGCGCAGGGGGATGAACTTCCTCTACAGCCTCAACCGCCTCGACGTGGCGTTGTCGCGCGCGCGCGCTGTCGCCGTCCTCGTGTGCTCGCCGGACCTGACCAGCGTGCGGTGCCGCACCGCAGAGCAGCTCGTGCTCGCCAACGCTCTGTGCAGGCTGATCGGCAGCGCCGGGCACGTCACGCTGCCGGCCGTTCAGCACGAGCTCTCGCTCGCGTCAGCCCAGCAGCAGACGCACCTCGCGCGCGATCTCGAGGTCCTCGCGCGCGTGCACGACGAGCACCGCGGGTGACGCACCGGGCTCGCTGACCACGGAGTCGTCCGCACCGGAGAGCCCGCGCACGACGCCGCCCATGCCCAGCACCGCGAGCCCCGCGCACACAGACCCGCGGATCTCGGCCGACCCCTCGCCGACGCCTCCGGTGAACACCAGCGCGTCGAGGCGCTCCAGCGACGCGGCCACGGACGCGATCTGCGCGCAGGCGCGGTGCACGTAGACGTCGATCGCGAGTGTCGCGGTCTCGTCGCCTGCCGTCGAGCGCCGCAGGACCTCGCGCATGTCCGGCACGCCGGCGACGGCTGTGAGGCCGGACTCCGACTCGAGCGCGCGCGAGAGATCGCCGGCATCGACGCCGCGCGCTGTGAGCAGCCAGGCGAGCGCACCGGGGTCCACGGCGCCGCTTCGCGTGGCCATCACCAGGCCGTCGACCGGCGTGAGACCCATGCTCGTGTCGGAGCTCTTCCCGTCGCGGATCGCGGTGACGGACGCGCCGGAGCCCAGGTGCGCGACGACCAGGTTCAGCTCTGCGGCGGGGCGCGCGAGCAGCTCCGCCGCGCGGCCCAGCGACCACGCGCAGGACAGCCCGTGAAACCCGTAACGCCGCACGCCCAGCGCGCGCCATCGCTCGGGAATGGCAAAGGTGTACGCACTCGGCGGCAGCGTCGCGTGAAACGCGGTGTCGAAGCACGCGACGTGGGGAACGGGGAAGCGGCGGCGCAGCTCGTCGAGGAGGCGCAGCGCGGGGGGCATGTGCAGCGGCGCGAGCTCCGCCACGCTGTCCAGCGTCGCGCGCACGCGCGAGTCGACGACGACCGCTTCACGAAAGGACGCGCCGCCGTGCACGAGCCGGTGGCCCACAGCGTCGAGCGGTCCGGACCCGCGGGCGAAATCCTCGACCGCGTCGAGCGACGCGGAGGAGAGCGCTTCCAGATCGCGGGCGCCCACCGTCACGTCGCCGTCGCCGACGACGCTCAGCTTGAGGCTGCTCGTCCCCGCGTTGACGGTGAGGATCCGCATCCGTCGCCGTGCGTCAGCCGGGCCAGACCCAGTCGCGCACCTCGGGCATGTCCTCGAGGTGCTCACGCACGTACACGTGATGGCGCGCGAGCTGGTCCTCGCACCAGGAGCGGAGCTGCTCGGAACCGGCGATGGGGCGTCGCACTCTGTGCAGCGCCTCCATCACGAGGTGGAACCGGCTCATCTCGTTGAGCACGACCATGTCGAACGGCGTCGTGGTCGTGCCCTGCTCCATGAAGCCGCGCACGTGGAACCGCGCGGCGTTGGGCCGCCCGTGCAGGACCTGGTGCATGGCGCGCGCGTAGCCGTGCCAGGCCATGACGACGTCGACGTCGTCGGTGAAGATGTCCGCGAACATCTCGGCGGGAAGCCCGTGCGGATGCTGTTCGACCGGCGGCAGGCACATGAGGTCCACGACGTTCACGAAGCGGACGGTGAGGTCCGGGACGCGCTCGCGCAGGATCGCCGTCGCGGCGAGCGCCTCCAGGGTGGGAACGTCGCCGGCGCAGGCCATGACGACATCCGGTTCGCCGGCGCGCTCGCTGCTCGCCCACTCCCACACCGACGCCCCCCGCGCGCAGTGGTCGTCCGCCGCGGGCATGTCGAGGTACTGCAGCTCGGGCTGCTTGTCGATGACGATGAGGTTCACGTAGTCGCGGCTGCGCAGGCAGTGGTTCGCGACAGAGAGCAGCGAGTTGGCGTCCGGCGGGAGGTACACGCGAACCACGAACCCGCTCATCGAGATCATGGTGTCGATGAGCCCCGGTCCCTGGTGGCTGAATCCGTTGTGGTCGTTGCGCCAGCACGTGGACGTCAGCAGGATGTTCAGCGAGCCCACCGGGGCCCGCCAGTCGAGCGTCCGCGCCACCTCGAGCCACTTGGTGTGCTGCACCGCCATCGAGGCCGATACCATCGCGAACGCCTCGTACGTCGCGAAGAGCCCGTGACGGCCGGTGAGCAGGTATCCCTCCAGCCAGCCCTGGCAGTTGTGCTCCGAGAGCACCTCCATGACGCGTCCGTCCGGCGACACGTTGACGTCGTCGGGCGAGAGCGGAGCGACCAGACACCGGTTCTCGACGTCGAACACGGCGCCGAGGCGGTTCGAGTTGGTCTCGTCGGGACAGAACAGCCGGAAGTTGCGCGCCTCGCTGTTGCGCACGAACACGTCGCGCAGGAGCAACCCCAGCCGGGCGGTCGATTCCGCCGAGCTGCGCCCGTGCGCAGTGACCGCGACCGCGTAGTCGCGGTGGTCCGGCAGATCGAGCGCGGCGAGCAGCACGCCGCCGTTGGCGCGGGGATTGGCGCCCATGCGCCGCGCGCCCTTGGGCGCGAGCGCGGCGAGGCGCTCCTGCAGACGACCAGCACCGTCGAAGAGCTGAAGCGGTCGGTAGCTGCGCAGCCACACCTCCAGCGCTTCGAGGTGCGCGGGGTTCTGACGCACGTCGGGGATCGGCACCTGGTGCGCGCGCCAGGTGCCCTCGATGCGCTTGCCGTCGAGCTCCTTGGGACCCGTCCAGCCCTTGGGCGTGCGAAGCACGATCGCCGGCCAGCGCGGAGCGATGATCGTGGAGCCGCCGTTGCGGGCGTCGGCCTGGATGTCGCGTATGCGCTCGTAGCACGTCTCCAGCGTCAGCGCGAACGCGCAGTGCACCTGCCGCGGGTCGTCGCCGGCGACCTCGTGCACGTCGTAGCCGTGCGACTCCAACAGCTCGCGCACCTCGCGGCCGAGCACGCGCCCGAGCACCGTCGGTCCCGAGATCTTGTACTGATTGAGGTGCAGGATGGGCAGCACCGCGCCGTCGCGCGCCGGGTTGAGGAAACGGATGCCCTTCCACGAGCCCTCCAGCGGTCCCGTCTCGGCCTCACCGTCGCCGACCACGCACACCACCAGGAGGTCCGGATTGTCGAAGGCGGCGCCGAACGCATGCACGAGCGCGTAGCCGAGCTCACCGCCCTCGTGGATCGATCCCGGCGTGGGGACGCTGACGTGGCTGGGCACGCCGCCGGGCGTCGAGAACTGGCGCACGAGCCCGAGCAGACCGGCCTCGTCGGGTGAGACCGCCGGATAGATCTCCGAGTAGGTGCCCTCGAGGTAGACGTTGGCCACCAGCGCGGGGCCGCCGTGCCCTGGCCCCGTGACGTAGATGGCGTCGACGTCGTGCACGCGGATCAGCCGGTTCATCTGCGCGTAGACCAGGTTGAGCCCGGGGGATGTGCCCCAATGGCCGAGCAGCCTCGGCTTGATGTGCTCGGCGCGCAGTGGTTCGCGGAGCAAGGGGTTGGCGCACAGGTAGATCTGGGCCGCGGTCAGGTAGTTGGCCGCGTTCCAGTACTCGATCATCGAGTCCACCTCGCGGTCCTCGAGCCGGAGCGGCGCCGCGCTCAGCAGGGACACCGCGTCAGGGTAAGCGGTTGACCTCGTGCAGCAGACGAGCGGCCAGCGCGGCGTCTCCGTCGACGTCGATCAGTCCTGCGCCGATCGCTTCGGAGGGTGCGAGCCGGCCCGTGGCCGCGCGCAGGAAGGGGCCGCACCCGGCGCGGATGATCAGACGCGGCGCCTCCGTGTCCTCGACGGCTGCGCCGCGTCCGCCGCGCACCACCGCGGCGGATCGCCGAGGGACGGGGCCCGTCACCTCGACGACCGCGGCCTCGCCCTCGTCGAAGCCGGCTTTCGCGACGGCCCGGGGCAGCCACTCGAGGACCGCGTCGAGGACTCTCGTCGCGGCGCGCGTATCGAGCGTCTCGGGCAGGCGGACCGCGCGACGCACGTCCTGCTCGTGCAGCCACGAGTCGATGAGGCGAACACGCAGGAACTGGCCGAGTGGCATGACGCCGAGCGGGCTCGCGATGGTCTCCTGCAGCTCATCGCTCGTGAGCGCGCGCATGACGGCTTCGCGCTCTCGGGTGGAGCCGTCGAACTCCTCCAGCACGGCCGATTCGGTCCAGCTCCGTCTGAGGTCGACGCGCTGCTCGTTCCACTCGCCGAGTGGGTTGCGCACGTGGTCGAGTGACGGCGCGATGTGCTCGGGCTCGTCTCTTCCGAGGAGCATGGACTCGGTCGCTGCGACGTGGCTGAGCACGTCCTTCACGGTCCACCCGGGCAGGTCTGTCTGCGCCGCCCATCCCTGCGGGGGGAGCGACCGCGCCACGGAAGCGATCGATCGCCACGTGTCGGCGAGCTCGTCGATGACGGCGCCGACCGGGGCAGGTGCGTGGAGTTCAGCCATCGTCGCCAGCAGTCTGAACCGCAGACGGCTCGACCAGCAACGCCTGCACCGACCTCCCGATGCGGCCGGCGGGGTCGAAGAGCGCGCTCTCAGCGAAGCCACTGCCCTCGGGACCGAGAAAGGTCTGGGCGTCAAGGCAGACCCACTCGCCGTCGAGCTCGCGGTCGAGGTACACGGTGAGGTCCGTGTTGATGAACAGGCTGGAGCGGAAGTCCATCCTCGCACTGACGCCGTTCCCGAAGTCCGCTGCGGACAGCACCCGCATCAACGGCGACGGCGTCTCGGCGTCGACGACGGGGTGCAGCAGCCGGATCCACACGGTCGCCGCACCCATGTCGAAGAAGGATCCGCGAACGAACCGCATCTCCACGCCGGTGCGGTGGAACGCCGGCTCGTCGCTCTCACGCTCATGGAGCTCGCCCTCCTCGGGACCTGGCGGCGCAGTCCCGGCAGGGTCGGCGGTGAGGGCCGGGTCCAGCCGCCCATCGAGACGGCGGATTCGCCAGGCCGTCGCCCGGCAGAGCTCGGTCTCGCCCGCGGAGAGCACGGCCGTCGCCAGCTGCACCCGCTTCCCCGGGCGCTCCACACGGGCCTTCACCTCGAGCGGCTGCAGCGGTACGGGCCGGAGGATCTCCATCGTGAACCGCGCGACCGCCATGGGGACGTCCGCGGGGAGCTGCTCGATCGCGCGGGCCATGAGCGCGGCGGGCGGTCCGCCGTGCTGCATCAGAGGACCCCACGGGCTCCTCGTGTGCTCGCTCGGGAGGTAACGCCGCCCGTCGAAAGCGAAGAGCGGCGCCGCCACGCGCACATCGTACGTTGGGCACCGGGCGCCTCTTAGACTGGCCCGACGTGGCGATCCGTTCCACGACGATCACCGCGCGTGGACTTAGGTTCCGCGCCCTGTCGGCCGGTCCGGAATCGGGCGAGCTCGTCCTGCTCCTGCACGGGTTCCCGCAGACCGCCGAGGCGTGGCGGCCGGCCCTGACCTCCCTCGGTGACGCCGGCTACCGCGCGGTCGCCGTCACCCAGCGGGGCTACAGCCCGGGCGCGATGCCCGAGGGTGTCGACGCGTACAGGATGTCGGAGCTGCGCGACGACGTCCTCGCGTTCGCGGATGCGCTAGGCGCAGACCGTTTCCACGTCGTCGGGCACGACTGGGGCGGAAGCGTCGCGTGGGCGGTCGCCGGGGCTGCTCCCGAGCGGGTGGCCACGCTGACGGCGGTCTCGACCCCCCACACGGCGGCGCTCGCGAGGGCGCTCAAGCACGGCGAGCAGCGGCTGCGCATGGCGTACATACCGGTGCTGCGCCTGCCGCGGGTCCCCGAGGTGCTCTTCGACGCCGTGGGCGGCGAGGTCGCGGTGCGCGCGCTCTCGCTCACAGGCCTGGACCGTCACAAGGCGCAGCGGGACGTCGCGGCTCTGCGAGAGGTGGGCCCCGGCAACGCACTCAACTGGTACAGGGCGGTCGGGCGCGGCACGCTGTCCCGCGACCCCGTGCGCGTGCCGACGTTGCACATCTGGGGCGACAAGGACCCCGCGTTCGGGCGACTGGCAACGGAGCTGACCGCGGAGTACGTCGACGCGCCATACCACCTGGTCGAGCTGCAGGACGCGACGCACTGGATCCCCGACGAGCACTGGGACGACGTCGCAGACCTGGTGCTCGAGCACCTTCGCGACCACCCGGCGAAAGCGCCTGCATAGCCGGAGCGCGACCGGTGTGGAGGTCACCGGCACAGCCCAGGAGGAGGCGTGGGGACTCGGCGTGCTGCCTCCCGTCGAGAACGTCCGGCCGGGGCTCTGGTCGATCCCCGTTCCGATCCCCAACAACCCGCTGCGCTACGTGCTGGTCTACGCGATGGAGATCGAAGACGGGGTGGCGATCTTCGACGCCGGGTGGGACACGCACGAAGCGTGGACGGCGCTCGTCGAGGGGTTGGGGCGTGCGGGGTTCACACCCGGCGACGTTCGCGCGGCGCTGATCACGCACATCCACCCAGACCACTACGGGCTCGCCGGACGCGTCCGCGAGGTGTCCGGGGCGTGGGTGGCGCTTCACCCTGCCGACGCGGCGCTGCTGCCCGCGCGGTACGGCATGAACGTCGAGGCACTTCTGTCCGGCATGCGCGCGCTGCTCACGGACTGCGGCGTTCCCGAGGAGGTCGTGGCGGAGCTGAGCGCGGCGTCCATGGGCATTCGAGACTTCGTGCGCCTCGCCGAGCCCGACGTGCTGCTCTCCGACGGCGACCGCGTGCAGCTGAGTGGATGCGACGTGGTGGCCCTGCACACGCCCGGTCACTCACCCGGTCACGTGTGCTTTCACGACCGCGAGCGGCGGGTCCTCCTGAGCGGCGACCACATCCTTCCGCGCATCAGTCCCAACATCGCCGTGCACGCGCAGCAGACCGGCAATCCGCTCGCCGACTTTCTCGACGCGCTCGTGCGCGTCCGCGACGTGCACGTCGACGAGGTCCTCCCCGCGCACGAATGGCGCTTCCGGCCGCTCGACGTTCGCGTGGACCAGCTGCTGTCGCACCACCGTGTGCGACTGGATGAGACGGCCGCCGCCGTGACGGCCGCGCCGGGCCTCACGTGCTGGGACGCCACGCTGCAGCTTCGCTGGTCGCGCGACTGGGCCGAGGTGAAGGGGTACATGCGTCGCGCCGCCGTGGGCGAGACGCTCGCGCACCTCGTGCTGCTCGAAAGCCGGGGACGCGTCCGCCGCGGGGGATCGCAGCCGGCGAGGTGGTTTCCTACCGCGTGAGGCCCGGGCCGAAGTAGCGGGTCAGGAGGCTCGTCAGCGTTTCGCTGGTCACCGCTCCCAGACGCGACGCGACCAGCCTGCCCGTGCCGTCGTAGAACGCGATGACCGGCATCCCGGCCACGCTCTCCACGGCATTGCGCAGCCCGTCCTGCTGAGTGCCGCCGGCGTCGCGGGCCAGAGACCACGACCCGATCCCGTACGTGCGCGCGAAAGCGACACCGTCTCCGTTCTCTTCGGAATCGACTCCCGCGAAGGCGATCCTGCCCGCCTCCGAGCGGGACACCGCCGACAGGTCGGGCAGCTCGTCGCGACACGCGGTGCACCACGACGCGAAGAAGTCGACCACGAGCGGCCGCCCACGAAAGTCGCTGAGGCGCACCTGCCCGCCGGCGTCAAGGCGTGGCAGCACCCACGCGTCGCTGGAGGTCACGGCGGCCCGTGGCGCGGGCGGCGCTGCGCCGCGCGTGAGCGCGACCACGAGGCCTATCGCGATGACGACCGTCGCCATCGGGGCGAACACTCGAAGACCCGGCCTGCGGGGCATGCCGCTCCCTACGCTCGCGACGTCAACACGGCCGAGCCCCGGATCTCGCCGGCGCGCAGTCGGGCGAGCGCGCGGTTCGCGTCCTGCAGCGGAAACAGCTCGACGTCGGCGTGCACCGGGACCTGCGGCGCGATGCGCAGAAACTCCGCACCGTCCGCGCGCGTCAGGTTGGCCACTGAGCGAATCATGCGCTCCTCCCAGAGCAGCTCATACCGAAACGCCGGGATGTCGCTCATGTGGATTCCCGCGCAGACGACGGTGCCACCGCGATCGGTGTTGCGCAGCGCGGCCACGACCAGCTCTCCGGCCGGAGCGAAGATGATCGCCGCGTCGAGTGGCTCGGGCGAGGGGCCCATGGCGTCACCGGCCCACTCGGCGCCGAGGTCGCGCGCGAACTGCTGCGAAGCGACATCGTCGCGCCGGGTGAACGCGAAGACGCGGCGGCCCTCGTGCAGCGCGACCTGTGTGATCAGGTGGGCGGCCGATCCGAACCCGTAGATGCCGAGCCGTTTGGCGTCACCCGTCAGCCGGTAGGCGCGGAACCCGATCAGCCCTGCGCACAGCAGCGGTGCGACCTCCGTGTCCGCGAAGGCGGCCGGCAGCGGGAAGCAGTAGGCGGCGTTTGCGATCGTCCGCTGCGCGTAGCCGCCGTCCCGCGTGTAGCCGGTGAACTTCGCGAACAGGCAGAGGTTCTCGCGCCCGGCGAGGCAGAACCGGCACCGTCCGCAGGTCCAGGCGAGCCACGGAACCCCGACCCGGTCGCCGGCGACCACGGCAGCGACGCCCTCGCCGGCCGACGTCACCCTGCCGACGATCTGGTGTCCCGGGATCAGCGGCAGCTTGGGGTCGGCGAGCTCTCCGTCGACGACGTGCAGGTCGGTGCGGCAGACGGCGCACGCGGTGACTTCGATCGCCACCTCGCCGGGGCCGGGTGGGCGCTCGTACGCCTCGCGCTCGACGAGCGGCCGACCGGGAGCCTCCAGGACCATCGCCCGCATGCGTCGATGATGCGCGTGGCCGTTTTCTCGGCGACTCCGCAGGGTGCCGCCGGGGCCTGCCAGTGCCTCAGTGGACGGTGGCGAGGTAGCTCGCGAAAACCGCCAGCCCGCCGACCGCGACGACCGCGCCGTACACGAGCTGGCAGCGCAACGTGGATCGCGCGGAGCGCTCCGCCCGCTCGAGCGCCGGCCGCCAGAGCTCGGTGGGCAGGCGGTCGCGGATGTCGTAGAGGATCGAGAACTGCCGGTCCCCGAAGAACCGCAGCGGGATCTGGGCCGTGCCGCCGCCCGCGTGGAACCCGCCCGGCATCGACCAGTTGCGCTTGGTCTGCTCGGCACGCCGGATGGTGAGGCAGAGGCCCGCGTCGCGCCGGTACGCGAGGCCCGTGACGTCGTTCCAGTCGGCGGTGAGGTGGTGCCTGCCACGCTCGAACGTGACGCCGTCGTGCGTCAGGTTGATGCTGCCCTTGAGCGCGACCGCCGGTATGAGGAGCATCCCCACCGTCACGACCAGAAAGGCCGCGAGGGCGGTGGTCAGCTGCAGTCCGTCCGACATGACGCTGACGGCCATGGCCAGCGCCGCGAACGCCAGCGTGACCGTGGGCAGCACCGACCAGATGACGAACGGATTGCCGGTCACGGCGTAGCCCCGCGTCGGGTACGTGAGTCGCAGCTCGCCGTTGACCCGTCGCGTGACAGGGATGCCGGCGCGGACCGGCGTGGGTGCAAAGGTTGCGGACATACGGATGCCTCCGTAGGGGATGGTTGGCGATTGCGGGGGGCCGCGCGATCGGTCATAACACACGTTTCGTTGCTTGTGACACGTTCGACACGGCTGGAACAATGGGCGCGGATTACCGTGATCGAGGCGGTTGTTGGGGCAGCAGAGGGGCGCGTGAGGGTCGACGAGGCCCGGCGCAACCCGCAAGAGCTTGGGGGGTCGCCGGGTGTTGAGGAGAGTTCGCGCACGCGAGGCGGTGTCGATCGATGTTCTGCGGCCACGCCGTGATGTGTGCGCCGAGCCCGGGTGCTGGGCGCTCGACGTGGCTCGTTGCGCGTACGTCGACAAACGGGGCAGGGGTTGCGCCACCGCCTGGTGCGAGACGCACGCGTCGTTCGCGCTCGGGCGCAGTTACTGCCGTCGCCACGCCTCGACGGTGTCCGCCGTGGCGGGTGGAGACTTCGTCGAGGGCCTGCCCGACGTCGACAACCGCGCCCCGTCGCTCGTCGGCTGGGTGAGCGCGGAGCTCGATCAGTCCGTGCGCCTGGCCCTCCTGCGGCTCGCGACCCCCTCGACACGGCTGGTGGTCGACCCCGTGCGGCTCGCGGTGTCCCCGGCGTTGGGCAGGCGCTGGCAGCGCAGTTGGAAGCTCGTCGATCACTCGGGGGTGCTCAACCGCGTCACGATCGAGGTGGACGAGAGCGACGACGCCGACGTCAGAGCGCGCGTCGACCACAAGATGATCGGTCACTCGGTCCCACCCTGGATCGAGCGTCGCCGCCAGGGCCTCGACGTGACGGCGGAGGTCGACGCCGAGCAGCGGCGCGGCTTCCGTGACGCCCTGGTGCGATCGATAGAGCTCGTCGTGTCCCACCCGGAGATGGCCGCGCAGTACTGACTCTTCGGGCGGAATCAGCGCCGCGCGCTCTGTGCTACGGTCCGAGCGATGCGACGCGAGAGCGCTCGCGCCGCACGGCGACGGGCCGCGGAGAGCGCCTGAGTGCGCCCCGTGGCGCTCGACGACCTGACACTTTCTCTGAGCCGCGGATACGAGACCCTCCGTCGCGCCGCGCGAGTTCTGGCCGATGCTGACCTGAACATCGAGGCGGTCTGCGTCCCCGAGGGAGGCCCGCACCGCGACGCACACCTGCTGGTGGCCGACGGCGCGCGGGCTGCGGCGCTGCTCGAGGCCGCGGGGATCCCGGCCGCGAGCCTGCGGCGCGTGCACGCGCTGCGCCTTCCCAACCGGCCGGGCACGCTCGCCCGCGTCCTGGACCTCGTGGCACCCCACGAGGGGCTCGTCGAGTTCGTCTACCAGGCGACTGACCGGGGCCTCATCCTGGGGAGCCGGCAGCCGGAACGCCTGCTCGAGGTGCTGGCGCCCGTGCTGGCGCCATGACCGCGCCTTGGCTGGCCGGCTGCACGCACGCCGTGTACGTGGCGAACACACCGGAGGGGTAGCGGGGCTCCGGCGGTGACCATTCGGACAGCCGCCGCGCGATGGTGGAGTCGTCGAGGTCCACGTCGATGCGGCGGGATGCGACGTCGAGGCGCACGACGTCGCCGTCGCGCAGCGCCGCGAGCGGACCGCCGAGGGCCGCCTCCGGACACACGTGGGCGCACATGAAGCCGTGTGTCGCGCCCGAGAACCTGCCGTCTGTGACGAGCGCCACCGAGTCGCCGAGCCCTGCACCCACGATCGCCCCGGTGACGGCGAGCATCTCGCGCATGCCCGGCCCACCCACCGGACCCTCGTAGCGGATCACCACGACGTCGCCGGGAGCGACCACGCCGTCTCGGACGGCCGCGAACGCCTCCTCCTCACTGTCGAAGACCTTCGCGGGCCCGCTGTGCTCCGAGCGGTCGTTGCCCGCGAGCTTGACGACGCATCCGTCCGGGGCCAGGTTGCCGCGCAGCACGGCGACGCCGCCGTGGGACCGGAGCGGGCTCCGCGCGTCACAGACCACCTGCTGCCCGGGCGTCTCCTGTGCCTCTGCCGCGAGGTCGGCGAGCGTGCGTCCGTCCACCGTCAGTGCGTCGCCGTGGAGCAGCCCCAGCTCGAGGAGGCGGCGCATGACCACACCCAGCCCGCCGGCCGCGAAGACGTCCGTCGCCACGTAGCGGCCCGCGGGGCGCAGGTCGGCGAGGATCGGCGTGCGCGCGCAGACGGCGTCGACGTCGTCGATGTCGAGCGGCACGCCCGCCTCCGAGGCGATGGCGAGCAGGTGCAGGACCGCGTTGGTCGATCCCCCCGTGGCGGCGAAGGAGGTGACGGCGTTCTCGAGGGCCGCCCGCGTGACCAGCGATCGGGGGCGGGTGCCCTGCGCGACCAGCTCGACGGCGAGCCGGCCCGCCGCCTCCGCGGCCACGGCCTTGGCCGGGTGCGTGGCGGGCACGGCGTTCGCCCCGCCCGGGCTGAGACCGAGGAACTCCAGCGCCGTGCTCATGGTGTTGGCGGTGAACTGCCCGCCGCACGCTCCCGCGCCCGGACACGCCGCGCCCTCGACGCTCGCCAGCTGGTCGGCGCTGATCCGACCGGCGTTGTAGGCGCCGACCGCTTCGAACACGTCCTGGACCGTGAGGTCACGACCGTCGAGATGGCCGGGCTGGATGGTGCCGCTGTACAGCGCGAGGCCGGGGAGGTCGAGCCGGCACAGCGCCATCGCCGCCGCCGGGATCGTCTTGTCGCATCCGGCGATGAGCACGAGCCCGTCGAAGCTGTGCCCGCGCGCGACGAGCTCGATCGAGTCCGTGATGACCTCGCGCGACACCAGCGAGGCGCGCATGCCGGGCGTGCCCATGGTCACGCCGTCGCTGATCGCGATCGTTCCGAACTCCATCGGCGTGCCGCCGGCTGCGCGCACGCCGGCCTTCACGTGCTCCGCAAGCTCACGGTGGTTCCAGTTGCAGGGCATCGTCTCGATCCAGCTGTGTCCGACGCCCACGATCGGCCGCTCGAGCGCTTCGCGGCTGAAGCCGATGGCGCGCAGCATGGCGCGCGCGGGAGCGCGCGATGGGCCGCGCAGCATCGTGTCGCTGACGCGCGGTGCCCGGTCGCCCACGTGCGGAGGATAGCCGTGACATTCAACGGCGCGACCGCTGACACCGCGCGATGACGATCGCCGTCACAGCCTTGACTGGACGACCGGCCAGCCCCCATACTCGCCAGCCAATGACCTACGTCGTCCTGGTTCTGATTCTGGGTCTGCTCCTGATTGGGAGCGGGACCCCCAGCCTTCAGACCAGGCGCGCGGAGACGTAGGCAGCAAGCAGAACAGGTCGAAAGGCAAAGGGCCCCCTCCCAAGCGGAGGGGGCCCTTTCTTTTTGTCCACACGGAGGTACGCGATGGCGGCGAACCCGCAGCACCCGACCCGCAGGTGGCAGGTGACGAGCTCGGTGCGGGAGGCGTTCTCTGCGCGGGCCGGCGAGGGGGGACGGCCGGCGCCGCGCCCCGAGGACCACGACTCGCGCGGGGCGCGCGACAAGGCCGAGGAGTTCGTCCGCGACTCGATCCAGCGCAGCTACTCCACGTGAGCGCCGCGTGACACCGGCTCGATCCGCGCTCGCACGGTCCGACGAGGACGAATCTCCCACGCCGGCCGCGGCGACACGACGCCTCACCGGCGCGCAGGTCGCGCTCGAGTCGCTCCTGCTCGAGGGGGTCGACACGATCTTCGGCTACCCGGGCGGGGCGAACCTGTGGCTGTACCGGTACCTGCCGGAGTACCCAGAGCTGCGTCACGTGCTGGTGCGCCACGAGCAGGGCGGCGCCCACGCCGCCGACGGCTACGCGCGCAGCAGACGCGGATCGGTGGGCGTCGTCTTCGCGACCAGCGGACCCGGAGCCTTGAACCTGGTCACCGGGCTCGCCACCGCGTACATGGATTCGGTGCCCGTGGTGGCGATCACCGGCCAGGTGCCGAGCACCGCGATCGGCACCGACAGCTTCCAGGAGTCGGATGTCATCGGGTCGACGATGTCTGTGGTCAAGCACTCGTACCTGATCACGCGTGTCGAGGACGTGGCGCCCACGATTCGCGAGGCGTTCCACGTGGCGCGCACCGGTCGCCCCGGGCCGGTGCTCATCGACTTCCCCAAGGATCTCCAGGCGGCGTTGACGGACTTCGCGGCCGACACCACGCCGGTGCGGCTGCGCTCCTACCCGGCCCCGCCCGCGCCCGACGGCGCCAAGCTCCGGCGCATAGCCGACCTGATCCGACAGGCTCAGCGGCCGGTCATCCTGGCCGGGCGAGGCGTGATCATCTCGCACGCCGAGGAGGAGCTCATCGCGCTCGCGCACCGTGCCTCCATCCCCGTGGGCTGGACGCTCCTTGGCACCGGTGCCTTCCCGCTGCGGGATCCTCTGGCGCTGCAGATGGTCGGATTCATGGGCGCCGGGTACACGAACAAGGCGGTCTGCAACGCGGACCTGCTGGTCATGATCGGGATGCGCTGCGACGACCGCGTCACGACGCGTCTGGACTCGTTCGCGCCTGCTGTCGAGCACCTGGTGCACATCGACATCGATCCTGCCGAGATCGGCAAAAACGTGGTACCTCACGTCAGCCTGGTCAGCGACGCGAAGGCGGCGCTGCGGGGTCTGCTGCCGCTCGTGGAGCCCAAGCGCGAGCACCGCTGGCTGACGCAGATCGACCAGTGGCGCGAGGAGCACCCGGTGCGCTACGTGAACCACAGCGGGTTGCTGCAGCCGCAGGACGTGCTCCGGGAGATGTACGCGCGCTGCCACGACGAGGCGATAGTGCTTGCCGACGTGGGCCAGAACCAGATCTGGGCGGCGCTCTGGTTCGACTACGCCCGCCCCGGGCTCTTCATCAACTCGGGCGGCACCGGGACCATGGGGTACGCGTTTCCGGCGTCCATGGGCGCCAAGCTCGCCAACCCGGACAAGACGGTCTTCTGCGTCACCGGGGAGGGCGGGTTCGTCATGAACATGCAGGAGATGGCGACGATGGTCGAGAACAACATCGACGTCAACGTGGTCATCCTCAACAACGCCAGCCTGGGTATGGTCCGCCAGTTCCAGGACGACTTCTACGGCGGGGTGCGGTCCGCCGTCGACCTGCGCCACACGCCGGACTTCGTCAAGCTCGGCGACGCGTTCGGCATGCGCGCCATGTCGACGTCGCGCCTCGAGGACGTCCCTCGGCTTCTCGACGAGGCGATGGCGCACCGCGGGCCGGTGCTGCTCAACTTCGACATCGACCCCGAGGCGAACGTGTACCCGATCGTCCCGCTGGGCAAGGGGATGCTCGACTTCGTGGAGGCGAGCTGATGAGCCAGACGCGCCTGCTCTCGGTGCTCGTCGAGAACCGTCCCGGCGTGCTGCAGCGCGTCGCCTCGATGATCCGGCGACGCGGCTTCAACATCGACTCGCTCTCGGTGGGTCCGACGGAGGACGACACCATCTCGCGCATGACGATCGCGGTGCACGTGGGCCGTCAGCAGGCCGAACAGGCCACCAAGCAGCTCGCGAAGCTGATCGACGTCGTCACCGTCGACGACATCACCGGGCTGCGCAGCGTGGCGCACGAGCTGGTGCTGGTGCGCATGCACACGCCGCCGGAGCACCGCGCGGAGGTGCTGCAGCTGGTGGAGATCTTCCGCGGCCGCGTGGTCGACGTCGCCGCCAGCACCTCGATCATCGAGGTCACGGGGAGCCAGGAGAAGATCGACAACTTCATCGAGCTCATGAGGCCGTACGGCATCAAGGAGCTCGCTCGCAGCGGCGCCGTCGCGCTGGTGCGCGGCGAACAGGCCCGCATCAGGCTGGTGGACTTCGACATCAACGGCGGCAGGCAAACCGACGACGCCCGCCCGGCCGCGTCGGCCGAGACCGACACGACCGGAACCGTTTGACCCACGCGCGCAGGAGACGAGCGATGACCGCACGCATGTACTACGACGCAGACGCCGACGCCGAGGCCCTCAGGACCGCGCGCATCGCCATCCTGGGGTACGGGTCGCAGGGGCACGCGCACGCGCTCAACCTGCGCGACTCCGGCTATGACGTTCGCGTCGGGCTCCCCGAATCGAGTCGCAGCCGCGATGCGGCCCGTGGCGAGGGCCTTCGCGTGATGACACCCGAGCAGGCCTGCGCGGAAGCGGACGTCGTCATGGTGCTCACGCCCGACACGGGTCAGCGCGCGCTGTACGAATCGGCGATCGCGCCGCACCTGCAACGCGGTGACCTGCTGATGTTCGCGCACGGGTTCAACATCCGCTTCGAGCTGATCCAGCCTCCCGCGGGCGTCGACGTGAGCCTGGTGGCGCCGAAGGGGCCGGGGCACCTCGTGCGCAGCACGTACGTGGCCGGGCAGGGCGTGCCTTGCCTGTTCGCGGTCCACCAGGACGCGACCGGCGCGGCGCGTGCGCGGACCCTCGCGTACGCGCGCGGGATCGGCGGCACGCGCGCCGGCGTGCTGGAGACGACGTTCGCCGAGGAGACCGAGACGGATCTCTTCGGCGAGCAGGCGGTGCTCTGCGGCGGCATCTCGTCCCTCGTCAAGGCGGGCTTCGACACGCTCGTGGAGGCCGGCTACCAGCCCGAGCTCGCGTACTTCGAAGTCATGCACGAGCTCAAGCTGATCGTCGACCTGATGTATCAGGGCGGCCTGTCGTACATGCGCTACTCGGTGAGCGACACCGCCGAGTACGGCGACTACGTCAGCGGTCCGAAGGTCGTCGACGAGCGCACGCGCGAGACGATGCGTTCTCTGCTGAGCGACATCCGCGACGGGACGTTCGCGCAGCGCTGGATCGACGAGAACGCCGCGGGACGGCCGAACTTCGTCGAAACTCGTGACGAGGAGCAGCGGCTGCCCATCGAGCAGGTCGGGGCCGCGCTGCGCGCCAAGATGTCGTGGCTCGGCGCAAAGACAGTCCCGGGCAGCGGTTCCGCGGGTCCTGCCGCCGCGGGGACCCCTCCCGGCCGGCTCGCCGGGCTCCCCACGGCTTCCGCACCCCCATCACCGCTAAGCCGTGGGGCCCCTCCGGCCCCGCCGTCCGGGCTGCCCCCCGCTGCGTCACCCGCGGAACCGGTCCCGTCCGCGGCGGCGGCAGGACCCGCAGAACCACTGCAGGTCCCCACTGCGTCACCCGCGGAACCCGTCCGCGGCGGGACGTCATGAGCGCCGAGGCCCAGCATCTGCGCATCTTGGACACGACGCTTCGCGACGGTGAGCAGTCGCCCGGTGTCGCGTTCAGCGTCAACGACAAGCTCGCCATCGCGCACCAGCTGGCGCGCGCGCGTGTCGACATCATCGAAGCCGGGTTCCCGTTCAGCTCGCCGGGCGACTACGCGGCGGTGCGCGCGATCGCCGAGCAGGTGGAGGGCCCGGTCATCGCCGGCCTCTCGCGCTGCTTCGACGAGGACGTGCGCGCGTGCGCGAGAGCGCTCGAGCCCGCGACGCGCGCGCGCATCCACGTCTTCATCGGCACCTCGCCGATCCACCGTGACGGGCAGCTGAGGATGACCCAACGCGAGGTGTTCGACCGCGCCGTCGCGCACACCGCGCTGGCCAAGACCTTCCGCGAGGACGTCGAGTTCTCACCGATGGACGCGAGCCGCACCGAGCCGGACTACCTGGCGGACATCGTCGGCGCGTGCATCGACGCGGGCGCCACAACGATCAACCTGCCGGACACGGTCGGATACGCCACTCCCGACGAGTGGCGGTCGCTGCTCGAGTGGATGTACGCGAAGGTGCCAACGCTGCACGGGGTCACGCTCTCGGTGCACTGTCACAACGACCTCGGCCTGGCCACGGCCAACTCGCTGGTCAGCGTTCGCGCCGGCGCGCGTCAGATCGAGACCTGCGTGAACGGCATCGGCGAGCGGGCCGGCAACGCGGCGCTCGAGGAGGTCGCCACGGCGACGCGGCTCCACCCGGAGGTGTACGGCGTCGTCACCGAGCTCGACCACACGCAGCTGCACCGCACGTCGCGCCTCGTCTCGCAGCTCACCGGCATGATGGTGCAGCCGAACAAGGCGGTCGTCGGAGCCAACGCGTTCGCGCACCACTCGGGGATCCACCAGGACGGCATGCTCAAGGACCGCCGGACGTTCGAGATCATCCAGCCCGCGGATGTCGGCGCGGGGTCGCGGTTGGTGCTGGGCAAGCTCAGCGGCCGCCACGCGCTGCGAGAGCGGCTGGCGCAGCTCGGCTACCGGCTCGACGATGCCGCCGCGCAGCGCGCCTTCACGCGCTTCAAAGAGCTGGGAGACCGCAAGCGAGAGGTGACCGATCGCGACCTCGAGGCGATCGTCGCCGACGAGCGCCAGTCCGGCGCCGAGGTGTTCCGCCTCGAGCACCTGCAGGTGAGCTGCGGGACCAGCCTGCGTCCCACCGCGACGGTGCGCATCGCGTGCGGCGACGACGGCGTCCGCGAAGCGGCGGCGCTGGGCGACGGTCCCGTCGACGCCACCTACAGGGCCATCGACACGCTGGTCCGGATCCCCTGCGAGCTGGAGGAGTTCGCGGTGCAGTCGATCACGGGCGGCATGGACGCCGTGGGCGAGGTCAGCGTGCGCGTGCGCTCCGGAGAGGTGCTGTGCACGGGCCGCGGCGCCGACACGGACATCGTGGTGGCCGCCGCGCGCGCGTACGTCGGCGCCCTGAACCGTCTCGCGGCAGCGACCGGCGCCACCGAGCGGCCGGTGGAGGCGTCACTCGGCGCGACCGCCGCGGTCGCCGGAGCGGGATGACCTCGCGCACGCTCTTCGAGAGGATCTGGGACGGGCACCTGGTCGCCCAGGAACCGGGAGGCCCGGCGGTCGTGTACGTCGACCTGCACCTCGTGCACGAGGTGACGTCCCCGCAGGCCTTCGAGGCGCTGCGCCTGGAGCGCCGTCGCGTGCGCCGCCCCGACCAGGTTCTGGCCACGATGGACCACAACGTTCCGACCGCGGCAGCGGGTGCGCCGGACGAGGTGAGCAGGGCCCAGATGGACGCCCTGGAGCGCAACTGCGCCGAGCAGGGCGTCACCTGCTTCGGCGTCGGCCACCCCTGGCAGGGGATCGTGCACGTGATCGGCCCCGAGCTGGGGCTGACCCTCCCCGGCACCGTCATCGTCTGCGGCGACTCGCACACCGCGACGCACGGCGCCTTCGGTGCGTTCGCGTTGGGCATCGGGACGTCCGAGGTCGAGCACGTGCTCGCCACGCAGTGCCTGCGGCTGGCGCGACCGCGCACGCTCGACGTGCAGATCGAGGGCGACGTGCCGTTCGGGGTGACCGCCAAGGACGTCGCGCTCGGCGTGCTGCGCGCCGTGGGAACGTCGGGCGCGGCCGGCCACGTCGTCGAGTACAGCGGCGACGCGGTGCGGCGCATGTCGATGGAGGAGCGGATGACGCTCTGCAACCTCACCATCGAAGCCGGCGGCCGGGCCGGGCTGGTGGCGCCCGACGACACGACCTTCGAGTACATCCGCGGGCGCCCGTTCGCGCCCACCGGCGCCGCGTGGGACGCCGCGGTGGCGGAGTGGCGGCAGCTGCGCAGCGACGCGCAGGCCGGATTCGACGCGACGGTCAGCGTCGACGTCGCCACGCTGGCGCCAACGGTCACGTGGGGAACCAATCCCGCGCAGTCGATCCCAGTCGGCGGCGCAGTGCCGGATCCGGCTGCGCTGTCCGACCCCGCTGCGCGCGACTCCGCGCAGCGCGCGCTGGAGTACATGGGCCTCACGCCGGGGACGCGCACGAACGACATAGCCCTCGACGCCGTCTTCATCGGATCGTGCACGAACGGGCGCATCGAGGACCTGCGCGCCGCCGCCGGCGTGCTGCGCGGGCGGCGTGTCCACGAGGGCGTGCGCGTCCTCGTCGTGCCCGGCTCCGCGCAGGTGAAGGCGCAGGCCGAGGCGGAGGGGCTCGACGCCGTGTTCCGCTCCGCGGGCGCGGAGTGGCGGAGCAGCGGATGCTCGATGTGTCTGGGAATGAACGCGGACGTCCTGCAGCCCGGTGAACGCTGCGCGAGCACCAGCAATCGCAACTTCGAGGGCCGCCAGGGTCGCGGCGGGCGCACCCATCTGGTGTCGCCACCGATGGCCGCGGCGGCCGCGGTCGCCGGGCGCTTCGTCGACGTCCGTGAGCTCAGCGAGGCGCGCGCCTCGTGAGGCCGTTTCGCTGTGAGCACGGGCGGCTGGTGCCCCTCGACCGCGCCGACGTCGACACGGACCAGATCATCCCAAAGCAGTTCCTGAAGCGCATCGAGCGCACCGGCTACGGGGACTTCCTCTTCAACGACTGGCGCTACGACGCCGGAGGGCGATCGCGTCCGGACTTCGTGCTGAACCGGCCCGAGTACGCGGGTGGCGCCGTGCTCGTCGCAGGGCGGAACTTCGGATGCGGGTCGTCGCGCGAGCACGCGGTGTGGGCTCTGCAGGACCACGGGTTTCGCGCGGTCGTCGCCGAGTCGTTCGCCGACATCTTCCGTGGCAACGCGCTGAAGAGCGGACTGCTGCCGGTAACGCTGCCGCCGGCTGGCGTGCGCGCGCTGCTCGATCTCGCCGCGCAGGAGCCGGGGTCGGAGGGCATCGTCGACCTCGAGGAACAGACCGTCAGCGCCGGTTCGCTTCGGTACCGGTTCGAGATCGACGCCTTCGAGCGGCGCTGCCTGCTCGACGGGCTCGACGACATCGCCTTGACGCTCGAGCACTCGGCGGCCATCGCCGCCCACGAAGCGGGGAGACCCGCGTGGATGCCGAACGTGCGACGCGCTGCGGTGGGATCCTCGTGAGCGCGCGCGTCGTCCTCCTGCCGGGAGACGGGATCGGCCCCGAGGTCGTGGCCGCGGCGGTCCGCGTGCTGAAAACGGTCTGCGAAGCGCGTGGCGTCGAGGTGGTCCTCGAGGAGCACCTGATCGGCGGGTGCGCGGTGGACGCGACCGGGGGTCCGCTTCCCGACGCGACGCGCGACGCGTGCCTCTACGCCGACGCGGTGCTCTTCGGCGCCTGCGGCGGGCCGCGGTGGGACAACCTGCGCGGTGAGCAGCGGTGCGAGCAGGGTCTGCTGCGTCTGCGCAAGGCGATGGACGTGTTCGCCAACCTGCGCCCGGTCCAGGTGCATCCCCGTCTCGCCGACCGGGTGAGCCTGCGATCCGACGTCGTCGCCGGGACCGACCTCGTCATCGTGCGCGAGCTGACGGGCGGCGCCTACTTCGGCGAACCGCGGGAGCGGACGGGAACCGGCGCCGACGAGGTCGCGCGCGACAGCATCGTGTACACGGCCGCCGAGGTGGAGCGTGTCGCGCGCTTCGCGTTCGAGCTGGCGCTGGGGCGACGTCGTGACCTCACGTCGGTGGACAAGGCCAACGTCCTGATCACCAGCCAGCTCTGGCGCGACACGGTCACCGCCGTGGCCGCGGACTACCCGCGGGTGGCATTGCACCACGAGCTCGTCGACTCGTTCGCGATGCACCTCGTGCAGCAGCCGCGCGCGTACGACGTGATCGTCACCGAGAACCTGTTCGGGGACATCCTCAGCGACGAATCGGCTTCGCTCGCAGGCTCGCTCGGCCTTCTGCCGTCGGCCAGCCTCGGCGCCGCCGGCGCGGGGCTGTACGAGCCCGTGCACGGCAGCGCGCCCACCATCGCGGGCACCGGGGTGGCCAATCCATACGGTGCGATCCTGTCGGCGGGGCTGCTTCTCCGGCACTCGCTGCGGCGGCCGGACCTCGACACGGCCGTGGGCTCGGCGGTGGGGGACTGCATCGAGGCAGGCGTGCTCCCGGCGGATCTGGGTGGCTCGCACGGCACCGACGCGATCGCGGACGCCGTCTGCGAGCGTGCGCTTCGGCGTCTCGACTCGGGGGTGCCCGCGCGCGCATGAGCCAGCTCGAGATCTACGACACGACGCTCCGCGACGGCGCCCAGGGCGTGGGCATCAACTTCTCGGTGTCGGACAAGCTGCGCATCACCGAGCTGCTCGACGGGCTCGGCGTCGACGTCATCGAGGGGGGGTGGCCGGGCGCGAACCCGACGGACACCGAGTACTTCGCGATGATGCGCGGCCACCGGTTACGACGGGCCAGGCTCGCCGCCTTCGGGTCCACGCGACGCCCCGACGTGCGCGCGCAGGACGATCTCGGCCTGCGCAACCTGCTGGACTCGGGGGCTGCGATCGTGACGCTGGTCGGCAAGACGTGGGATCGGCAGGTCGCAGACGTGCTGCGCACGACCGTCGAGGAGAACGCCGCCATGATCGCGGACTCCGTCCGCTGGCTGGTGGAGCGTGGCCGCCAGGTCGTGTTCGACGCCGAGCACTTCTTCGACGGCCACCGCAGCCATTCCGACTACGCGATCCGGTGTCTCGAAGCCGCTGTCGAGGCGGGCGCCGAGCGGATCGCCCTCTGCGACACCAACGGCGGAACGCTCCCCGACGACATCGAGACGGTCGTCCGGTCGGTCGTCTCACGCTTCGGCGACGGGGTAGGCATCCACTGCCACAACGACACCGGCTGCGCCGTCGCGAGCACGCTCGCCGCGGTGCGCGCCGGCGCGACGCAGGTGCAGGGGTGCGTCAACGGGTACGGCGAACGCACGGGCAACGCGAACCTGTGCACGCTGATACCGAACCTGCAGCTCAAGATGGGCTTCCGGGTGCTCGAACAGGAGCAGCTGCGTCGCCTGACCGTGGTGGCCCGCGATGTCGCGGAGATCGCCAACATCGCGCCGCCGCACTCTGCGCCGTACATCGGGAGCGCCGCGTTCACGCACAAGGGCGGCCAGCACGTCGATGCCATGAGCAAGGCTGCGTACGCATACCAGCACATCGACCCCGAGCTGGTGGGCAATCGCCGGCGCACCGTCGTGAGCGAGCAGTCCGGCCGCACCAGCGTGCGATCCAAAGCCGCCGACCTGGGCGTCGACATCGGCGACGACCACGCGCTGGCGCGCCGGCTCGCGGGGGAGGTGAAGGAGCGCGAACATCGCGGCTACTCGTACGAAGGGGCGGAGGCGTCGTTCGAGCTGTTGGTTCGGCGGGCGCGCGGTCAGCCTCCGCCCTTCACGCTGGTCGACTACATCACGCTGGTCGAGCAGCGCACGGGGCGGCCGCTCGTCTGCGAGGCGACGGTGAAGGTCGAGGTCGACGGTGCCGTCGTGCACACGGCGGCCGAGGGCAACGGCCCGGTCAACGCCCTCGACGCGGCACTCCGAAAGGCGCTCACGCCGAGCTACCCGCGACTTGCGTCGACGCAGCTGTTCGACTACAAGGTGCGCGTGCTCGACGGCCGGGAGGGCACCGCGGCCGGCGTGCGCGTGCTCGTGGAGAGCGGAGACCACCACCGTCGTTGGAACACCGTGGGCTGCAGCACCAACATCATCGAGGCGTCCTGGATCGCGCTCGCCGACGCGTTCGAGTACGCCGTCGTGGCCGCCGAGCGGCGCGACGTGGAGCAGGTCGAGATCGCGGGCTGACGCACCCCCGTCGAGGTCAATCCACGTCGTGCGGCGCGATGTGGTGGTGCGCCTGCAGGTACTCGCGGATCGCGAGCAGCGCGGCGATGCCGTCGCCGATGGCAGCTCCGAGCTGCTTCGTCGAACCGCGGCGCGCGTCTCCGGCGACGAACACGCCTTCACGCGACGTGCGAAACCCGCCGCGGTCTATGACGAATCCCCTCTCGTCGAGGTCGACCGTCCCGCGCAGGAACGCGGTGTTCGGGTCCAGCCCGATGAACACGAACGCGGCGCTCGGCGTCAGCGTCTGCACCTCACCGGTCTCGCGGTCCCTGACCACGAGCGCGCGCAGCTTCGAGTGTCCCTTGAACTCCACGATCTCGGTGTTGGGCTGCACGATGAAACGCGGATCGGTCGCCACCCGCTCCTGCAGGAGCTTGGACGCCGTCAGCTCCGGATCGCGTTGCAGGATGCGAACGTGGCGCGCGAACCGCGTGAGGAACATGCCCTCCTCGAGCGCGGAGTTGCCGCCCCCGATGACGGCGAGCTCCTCCGCGCCGCGGTAGAAGGGGCCGTCACAGGTCGCGCAGTAGTGGACGCCCGCGCCGATGAGCTCGTCCTCGCCGGGGACCCCGAGGCGCCGGTACGACGACCCGGTGGCGACGAGGACCGCGTGCGCGTCCACCTCCTGCCCGCCCGCGAGGAGGACGCACAGGTCGCCGTCCTCGACCGAGTCGGTCCTGATCGAGTCCACGCTCACCGCGCTGAGGAGCTCGACGCCGTAGCGGCGGGCCTGCTCGACGATCCGCTCCGCGAGCTCGGCCCCGCCCACACCCTCGGGAAAGCCGGGGTAGTTGTCGATGCGCTCCGTCACCCCCGCCTGGCCGCCGAAACCGCTTCGCTCGACCACCACGGCGTCGATCCCCTCGCGAGCCGCGTAGATGGCCGCTGAGAGGCCCGCCGGCCCGCCCCCCGCGATCGCCAGGTCGTACGAGCCGCGCTTCGCCTCCAGGGTGAGGCCGAGCTTGCGCGCCAACTGCTCGTTGGTGGGGTTCACGAGGTGCGATGTGTCCTCGAACACCACCGTGGGGATCGTCCGCCCTCCCTGCTGCAGCTTCTCGACGGCGCTGAGTGCCTCCGCATCCGCATCGATGTCGACCCAGTCGTACGCGACGCGCTGCTCGGCGAGGAAGCGCTTGGCCCGCCTGCAGTCCGGGCACCAGGGTGCGCCATACACCGTGACGGCGGCCACGCTCAGCCCAGCCTGTCGAGATCGTCGCTGACGCCGACGAGCGTGCCGAGGAAGCGATCGACGATGCGGCCGTCGCGATCGATCACCACCAGAGTCGGCGGCGCGGCGACGTTGTAGAGGGCGCTGATCGCCTCGTCGGGATCGGCGACGCTGGCGTAGGCGACGGCGAAGTCCGACTGGTACGCGCGCGCCGCGGCGTCACCGTCGCGCATGTCGACGCCGAGGAAGACCACGCCCCGCGGCGCATACCTCGCGTAGAGGCCGTTCAGGTCTCTCTGCTCGGCGCGGCAGGGTCCGCACCACGAGGCCCAGAAGTCGACCACCGCCGCGTGGCCGTGGACGGCCCTCCAGTCGAACGACGCTCCGGCGACCGTCTGCGCGGCGATCGCCGGCGCCGGCGCCGGCGGGCCCGCCGAGCGGCTCGGCTGCGTCGGCTGCTGCTGGAGGTCGCACGCGCTGAGACCGCTCACGAGCGCCGCCGCCACGAGGATGCACGGCGTGGTGACGGACCGGCCTGGCATGGCGCCATCGTAGGGCGCGTCGGGATAATCGACGGAACGGCGATGCCAGGAAGGATCCGTTCATCCACCCTGCGCGAACCCGGAAGCCTCGAGGCGAGGTTGTTCGGCTCGCTCGACCTCTCCGAAACGTGCGCCGCCTGCGCCGCCTTCGCCGCAGAGCGCCTCGGAGCCGTAGACGCGCACATCTATCTGTTGGAGGGCGCGTCGGTGCGCCGGGCCGCGTCGGCCCGCGCCGCCAGTGACGGCGGCGCCGGCGACCAATCCGTGCCCCGCCCGCTCGCGCGGCGCGTCCGGGACATCGCGGCCGGACGGGAGCCGGCCGTGGAGGAGAGCGACGGCACGCTGCTGGTGCCCGTGGTCGGCGGCGAGGAGGTGGTGGCGGTGCTGGCGGTGGACGGGCCGGTGCGCTCGCGCGACAGGGACGCCGACCTCGGCGCCGTGACCTCCCTGATCTCGCCGGCTCTGGGCAACGCGCTAGCGTTTCGCGAGGCGTGCCGCCGCGCCGAGCACCTGGCGGACCTGGTCGAGACCAAGAGTCAGTTCCTCAACCTCGCCGCGCACGAAGTGCGCGGGCCGCTCACCGTGCTCATGGGCTACTTCTCCCTGCTCGAGGACGGGTCATTCGGTGAGGTGCCGCTCGAGATGAAGGCTGCGCTGCCCGCCATCAACGCCCGGATCCTCGAGATGGACCAGCTGATCACCGCGATGCTCGAGACGGCTCGCCTGGACGACCACCGGCTCGAGCTCATCTTCGCCGAGGGCGACCTCGGCGACCTGGCCGCCGAGGCGATCAGCCGGGCGGAGGGGTCGCGTAGCGTCGGGCAGGCGCTGGTGCTCACCGGTGCGGACTCCCGCGTTCCCGTGAACGTCGACCGCACACGGATCCTCCTGGTCATCGGCCACCTGATCGACAACGCGCTCAAGTACTCGGTCGAGGGCACCGACGTCATCTGCCGCGTGCGGGTCGAGGGCGGCGAGGCGGCGCTCGACGTGGTGGACACGGGCGTCGGGATCGCCGAGGCGGATCTGCCCGTCCTGTTCACGAGATTCGGCCGGGTGCGCAGGAACCCGGCGCTGCACTCCGTCTCCGGCCTCGGGCTGGGGCTGTTCCTGGCGCAGCAGCTCGCGCGAGCGCACGGCGGGCTGATCACCGTCGCGTCACACGAGGGACAGGGCAGCACGTTCACACTTCGCCTGCCCGTCGCTCGCTGACCGCGGCACAGCGGAACCAACCTGAAAACGACGCCGTGAACGACCGCATCGTCGCGAAGAACTCCTCCGGCTTTGCGTCGCCGGCCGCGCTGACCGCGGTGCCCGTGGTGCTCGCGCCTCTCGAGGGCCGCCTGCACGTGCTGGTCGTGCGCCGCAACGAGCGGCCCTTCGCGGGCACCTGGGTGCTGCCCGGCGGCTTCATGAGCGCGACGGAGAGGCCCGAGGAGACGGCGCAGCGCAAGCTCACGGAGAAGACGGGCGTCGGCGCCGTATACCTCGAGCAGCTCCAGTCGTACGCGGAACCCGGCAGAGATCCGCGAGGCTGGATCCCCACCATCGCCTACCTCGCGCTCATCGACGCGGCCGTGCTCCGGCGAGACGAGTCGGCGGCGCGGTGGGTGCCGGTGGATGCGCTGCCGGAGCTGGGCTTCGACCACGCCCGGATCGTCGGCGACGCCGTGGAGCGCCTGCGCGGAAAGCTCTGGTGGTCGAACATCGCGATGGGCCTGCTGCCGGAGCGCTTCACCATGCCGCAGGCGCGCGGGGTCTTCGAATCCATCAGCGGCGTCGCGCACGAGCCCTCGAACTTCCGCCGGCTGCTGGAGCAGTCGGGACTGGTGCGCGCGACGGGCACCAACCGCAGGGGCGGGCCGGGCCGCCCCGCCGCGCTGTACGAGTTCGTGGAACGCCGCCCGGCCTGGAGCCTGCGGCGGTCGCGAACCCCGGCCACGGTCGGGCGGCGCTCGTGAAATGGCGCCGTGCACGTTCAGTCGCTGCGTCCGTTGACGGACTCGCTGACCATCGCCGAATCGCTGCCGTCGTAGACTGAGCGGCCTCACCGCACGCACGAGGTTTTCCGTCATGACCGAGGTCGCGACCCGCGAGTTCACAATCCCGAAGCTGCCCACCTTTGCCGACGCTGGCGAGGAGCGGCGTCACCTCAAGCAGCGCCTCGCGGCGGCGTTCCGGCTCTTCGCGCTCTTCGGGTTCGACGAGGGCGTGGCCGGGCACATCACGGCGCGCGACCCCGAGCGGCCGGACCACTTCTGGGTCAACCCGTTCGGGATGTACTTCGGGCACATCAGGGCGAGCGACCTGATCCTCGTGAGCCACGAGGGCGAGGTGGTCGAGGGCGACCGGCCGGTGAACGCCGCCGCCTTCACCATTCATTCGCAGGTGCACAAGGCGCGGCCCGACGTCGTCTCCGCTGCGCACGCGCACTCACCCTCCGGCAAGGCATGGTCGTCGCTGGGACGGCCCATCGACATGATCACGCAAGACGCGTGCGCGTTCTTCGAGGACCAGTCGCTGCTGGACGACTACACGGGTGTGGTCGTGGACCTCGAGGAGGGCGGGCGCATCGCGCGCACGCTCGAGCAGCACAAGGCGATCATCCTGCGCAACCACGGTCTGCTCACCGTCGGGCGCACCGTCGACGAGGCGGCGTGGTGGTTCATCACGCTGGAACGCTCGTGCCAGGCGCAGCTCGCCGCGGAGGCGGCCGGCAAGCCCGTGATCATCGACGAGGACAGCGCGCAGTCCACGTACAACGTCGTCGGTGGTCCGCTGGCAGGATGGTTCAGCTTCCAACCCCTGTACGACCGCATCGTCCGCGACCAGCCCGACCTGCTCGACTGACCGCGGCGCCGTGACGCAGCTCGCCGCGCAGCGCTGCGAGGCGTGCACTGGGGAGACGCCGCGCCTTCAACCGGACGAGATCGACCGCCTGCGCACCGAGCTCGACGCCGGGTGGGACGTGGTGGACGGTCGCAAGCTGTTCCGGCGCTTCGCCTTCAAAGACTTCGCTCGCGCCTTCGCGTTCGCAGCCAAGGTCGCAGAGCTCGCCGAGCAGGAAGGGCACCATCCCGACCTGCGCGTCGGCTGGGGCTACCTCGAGGTGGAGACAACGACGCACGCCATCGGCGGACTCTCGCGCAACGACTTCATCCTGGCGGCGAAGATCGACCGGCTCACCGATTGATCGACGCTCACAAATCCTGAACGCTGCGGCAGGATAGCGCCGAGCAGAGCGGCCCTCCCGCGCTCCGCCACACAACAGGAGACCCGCAATGACCGACCAGGCGATTCCGCAGCACCCTTCGCGCGTCAGCGATCTCTTCCGGCACAACCCGGTGGAGCGGCTCGCGGAGCTGCGTCAGAGACGACCGATCCAGACGGGGGAGATGCGGGTCGGCTTCAACGGCAAGATCGGCCTGTTCATCACCACCGTGGTGGGCACGATGTGGGCGGCGTACATCTTCACGGTCATCGCGCTCGTCAGCCTCCCGGCGGCGATTCGCAGTCACGACGTGATCATCATCATCGCGTGGATCGCGCAGACGTTCCTCCAGCTCGTGCTGCTCCCGATCATCATCGTCGGGCAGAACATCCAGGGAGCGGCCTCCGACAAGCGCGCCATCGAAACCTACAAGGACGCCGAATCCATCCTGCACGAGTGCGTGCAGCTGCAGGAGCACCTGATGGCGCAGGACAGGATTCTCGACGACGTGCTCGCGCACCTGCACGGCACGGCGCCCGCGGCAGCCTCCTGACCGCGGGCTCCAGCCTCAGCTGGCCGAGGAGGGGCGTTCCACCAACGTCGCGGTGAGCGTCGTCACCTGCCCGCCGCGCTTGACGGTGCAGCTGATCCTGTCGCCCACCTGCTTGTCCTGGATCAGCCCGCCGAGCGTCTGACCGTTGTCGATGGACACGCCGTTGATGGCCTGCAGGATGTCGTTCGTCTGGAAACCCGCCTGGGCCGCCGGGCTTCCGGACTGCACCGCGGTGACCAGCACTCCCGCTCCGGAGAAGCCGCGACCGGCCTCGACGGCGTCGATGGCGTCCAGGTACCCGATGCCCAGGAACGGGTGCTGCACCGAGTGGTGCTCCATGAGCTGCGTGGCGACCTGACGCGCCAGATTGCTGGGGATGCTGTAGCCGATGTTGTTCGCGTTGCCGGCGATGGCCACGTTCACGCCGACGACCCGTCCGTCGACATCGGCGAGCGGGCCGCCGCTGTTTCCCGGATTGATCGACGCGTCGGTCTGGAGCACGTCCTCGAGGGTCTCGCTGGTGGTGCTGGAGTTGCTCCCCGCGCTGATCGTGCGGTGCAGCGCGCTGATCACGCCCTGCGTGACGGAGCTCTGGTTGCCGAGGGGGCTGCCGATTGCGATCACGGGCTCGCCGACCTTCAGCTGCGAGGAGTCGCCGAACGCGGCCATCGGCAGCGACGTGTTCTGCACGCTCACCACCGCAAGGTCGTCGAGCCTGTCGGCGCCGACGAGCGTGGCGGTGAACAGGCTCCCGTCGGGCATGAGCACGTGCAGGTCGCTGCTGCCCGTCACCACGTGGTTGTTCGTGAGGAGGAAGCTCGCCGAGCCGCTGCGTGCCACCACGAAGCCGCTGCCCAGGCTGCTGCTGGAACCCGAGCTGCCCCGCGCGATGACGGTGCCCACCGCAGGCGTGAGCTGCTGGGCGACCTGGACCGTGTTGCCGCCGCCGCGGACCGGTGAGGTGTCCACCTGAATCGTCGCCGCCCCCCCGGCGGGCTGCTGGATTCGCTCAAGGACGTAGCCGCCGACACCACCCGCGATCAGGCCGACGAGGAGGATGGCCAGTCCGCGACTGAGGCCGGCGCGCGAAGCGCTGCCGAACGGAGGGCTCGGGGATCGCTGCACCTCGGGCGGCGCCCATGCGTAGGCCTCGGGCGGCTCCGGCGGCTGCGGCCACGGCGCGTGGGCGGGCGGTTCGGTGGGCTGCTTCAGTTCGTCCATGAGGAGGGCGCTCTCGCGGTGCAGGGTTGGCTTCGTGAACACGATAGCGGGACAGAGTTGCGCGGGGCCGTGGCAAAGCTGACGTGCGCGCTGGGCCCGGACTCGGCCGGGACCCTCGTGACGGGGTTTCTGTCCGGGGCGCGCTCTCACCTCGACTGCGCCGTGTACGAGGTGGGGCCTGCGTACCGCTGGTTGCTAACCGTCGCGGCGCGCAGAGGGGTTCGGGTGCGGCTCTTGCTCGACGCGCACGCGGGCGACGGAAACCGGGCGACCGCCGAGACGGTGCTCGCATCCGGTGGCGAGTGCCGCGTGCTGCGCACGCCGCTCGGCCCGGGCCACTGGAAGCTCCTCCTTGCGGACACCGATCGGGTGGCGGTCGGAAGCGGCAACCTCATCTGGCGGGACGCGCCGCGAGATCGTCGCGGCCGGCTGCCCCCCGGCGGTGAGCCCATGAGCGGCACCCGGGAGTGGTGGGTGCTGGTCCACGAAGCGCCATCGCTGAGGCGCGCCGCAGCAGCGCACTTCGAGCGCGCCTGGGACGTGGCGGGTCCGCCGCCCGATTCGTGGGCCCTCGGAGCCGAGCGCTCTCCGGCCGACGTGGGTGCTCCGCCCAACCGGACGCCACCGCTGAGCATCGAGTTACCGGAGGAGCGGCTGGAACTGCTCGTCGGAGGTCCCGACATCGCCGCCCGCCTCGGGAGCGCCTTTGCCGTCGCGCACACGAGGCTGCTCGTGACTGCTCCCTACGTCCACGCGGGCTCCCGGAGCGTCCTGGACCTGCTGTATGGAATGAGTAACGCGCGCACAGAACGCGGAGTCGACGTCCGCCTGCTCCTCGGGCTCGAGACGAGCGGGCCGGAAGTCGCGGCGCTCCGCCGCTACGGCGTCCCCACGGCGGTGATGGATCCGGCCAGGTCCACAGCGGGACACGCGAAGGGAGCTGTCATCGACTCGACGGTCGTGATCGGCTCGGCGAACTGGAGCAGGGCAGGCCTCGCCGGCGCCTGGGAGGCCGCCCTCGCCGTGACGGACGTGCGTGCAGCCGACTACTACGCGCGCTCGCTCCTCGGTGACTGGAGCGTTGCCGTCCCGCTGCCGAACCTCGAGGCGCGTGCCGTTTCACCGCAGGTGAGTGGTGGCATCCTGGGGGCACCATGAGCGACCAGGCGCAACCGGCAGGGGACGCCGGGCCCGACAATCAGGCGCCGCCGGCCACGCCGGACGACGCTGAGGCTTTCACGCTTCCCGCCGTACCACTGCGCGACAACGTGGTCTTCCCCTCGCAGCTCGCGCCGCTGGCGGCGGGCCGCCCCCATTCCGTTGCTGCGCTCGAGGCGGCCGTGAACAGCGACGGCCGGGTGGTGCTCGCGGTGCAGCGCGACGCGTCCCTCGACGAGGTGGGCACCGACGACCTCCACCCCATCGCGCTGCTCGCGCACGTGGGCGCCTTTCGGAGACTGCCCGGGGCCGGCGCACAAGCACTGGTCGAAGGCCACGATCGCGTGCGCATCGAGCAGTTCCACGTCGAGGCGAACGCCTGGCGTGCGACCGTGCGCCGGGTCCCCACGGAAGCGGTCAGCGGAACCGAGTTCGAGGCGCTGGCGGGCACGATCAAGACGCTGTTCGGCGAGTACGTCGCCGCGGGCGCGGCGGTGAGCTCCGACGTGGCGATGGCCATGTCGCGTGCGACCGAGCCGGCGCTTGTCGCGGACATCGCGAGCACCGCCCCGGACCTGAGCGTCGAAGAGCGCATCGCGCTGCTGCAGGAGGTGGACCTGCTCACCCGCCTCCGCCGGCTTGCGCCGCTGCTCGCACGTCAGATCGAGGTCGCACAACTGCGCAGCAAGATCAACGAGGACGTGCAGCGGACCATCAACAAGTCCCAGCGCGAGCACATCCTCCGCGAGCAGTTGCGCGCCGTGCGCAAGGAGCTCAGCGAGCTGGAGGGCGGTGACCAGGAGGAAGAGGACCTGGTCACCCGGATCGAATCGTCGGCGATGCCGGACGGCGTGAAGCAGCGGGTCCTCAAGGAGGCCCGGCGTCTGGAGCAGATCCCCAGCGCGTCTCCGGAGCTCGGGATGGTGCGAACCTGGGTCGACCTCCTCCTCGACCTGCCCTGGGGAGATCCGCCTCCGGAGGAGATCAACATCGAGCGCACCGCGGCGATCCTCGACGAGGATCACTACGGCCTGCGCAAGGCGAAGGACCGCATCCTCGAGTGGCTGGCGGTCCGCGAGCGCACGCGGGCGAAGCTCGAGGCGGCCGGCGATGCCGCGGCGGCCAGGCTGCAGACGCCCATCCTGTGCTTCGTCGGCCCGCCGGGTGTGGGCAAGACGTCGCTCGGTCGCAGCGTCGCGCGCGCCCTCAACAGGAAGTTCGTGCGCATGAGCCTCGGCGGAATCCGCGACGAGGCCGAGATTCGCGGGCACCGCCGCACCTATATCGGGTCCATGCCGGGACGCATCATCCAGTCGATGCGCACGGCGGGCGCGCGCAACCCCGTGATCATGCTGGACGAGATCGACAAGGTGGGCGCGGACTTTCGCGGTGACCCCTCCGCCGCACTGCTCGAGGTGCTCGATCCCGAACAGAACCGGGAGTTCAGCGACCACTACCTGGAGGTGCCGTACGACCTGTCCCAGGTCCTGTTCATCACCACGGCGAACATCATCGAGACGATCAGTCCGGCGCTGCGTGACCGCATGGAGGTGATCCGCATCAGCGGATACACGGAGCAGGAGAAGGTGGGCATCGCGGAGAACCACCTCCTGCCGAAGCAGCTCGCGCAGCACGGCCTCGACGCGGGCGAGCTGGTGATCCCGCGCGAGACGCTCGTGGCCGTGCTGCACGGCTACACGCGAGAGGCCGGCGTGCGCCAACTGGACCGCGCCATCGCGGAGATCGCTCGCAAGGTCCCGCGCAAGCTCGCGCTCGGTGAGGCGCAGGTGGTCACCGCGCGGCCGGAGGACCTCGTCGAGTACCTCGGCCCGCAACGCTACGACTACGGCGAGGCGCAGGAGAGCGACGAGGTCGGCGCCGTCACCGGCGTGGTCGTGAGCGAGATCGGCGGTGACATCGTGACCGTCGAAGCGCTCGCCATCGCAGGCAGACCGGAGCTCGTGCTCACCGGGCAGCTCGGTTCGGTCATGGAGGAGTCGGCGCGCGCGGCCCTCTCGTGGGCGCGCGTGCACGCCGCGGAGTACGGGGCGCCGAAAGACTTCTTCGACAACAACGCGATCCACGTGCACGTCCCCGCCGGCGCGATCCCCAAGGACGGCCCATCGGCGGGCATCACGATGGCTTCCGCGATGGTGTCGGTGGCCGCGGGCCGGCCCGTGCGACGCGACCTCGCCATGACCGGCGAGGTGACCCTCAGGGGCCGCGTGCTCCCGATCGGCGGCGTCAAGGACAAGCTGCTTGCCGCGCACCGCGCCGGTCTGACCACGTTTCTCCTGCCCCGCAAGAACCTTCGGGACCTTTACGACATCGAGCCCGAGATACTGGCTGCGATCGACGTCGTGGCGGTCGACTCGCTCGCGGACGTGCTCGACCGGGCGCTCATGGAGCCCGCGCCCGGCGCCCGGCGCGCGCGGCGCGGCGCCGGGTTCGTGCTTCCGCTCCCGGGGCCGGACGCGCCCATCAACGCGTAGCGCGCGGCCGGCGCGGGCGCTCGCCGGCTCGGGGTAGGCTCCGAGCATGGCGCAGGCGCTGCGAGAGCTGGTGGAGCTCGCGATCGTGGTCGATCCGACGTTCGACCAGAACTGCTACGTGCTGCGCCGCCGCGACACCCAGGACGCCCTGGTCATCGACCCGGGGCTGCAGCACCCGCGCACCATCGACCTCCTCGAGCGTCGCGCGCTGCGCTGCGACCGCATCCTGCTGACCCACGGGCACCCCGATCACGTCAACGGCGTCCCGGCCGTCAAGGCCGCGTTCGGCTGCGAAGCGGCCATCCATCCCGACGACCGCGAGCAGCTCGCCGCCGTGCGCTTCCTCCCCGGCGTCCCGCCGGACCTGCCCGACGTGGTGTGCGAGCAGGACCTGCAGGACGGTGAGGTGATCGATTGGCACGACCTCTCGATCGAGGTGCTCCACACACCGGGACACACAAAGGGGTCGGTGTGCCTCCGCGTCGGCCCCGACCTGTACGCCGGCGACACGCTGTTCAAACAGGGCGTCGGCCGCACCGACCTGCCGGGCGGTTCCTGGCCGGAGCTGGTGTTCTCCATCGAGAACCGGTTGTACACGCTTCCGCCGGAGACGGTGGTGTACCCAGGGCACGGGCAGCGAACGGTGATCCGCGACGAGATGGAGCTCAACCCCTTCGTGGTGCATCCCCGCTACCGCTAGCGGGGGCACGTCTCAGTCCTCGCGGCCGAGCCGCTGCATGAGCTCGTGCAGGATCGCGGCGCTGACACCCCAGATGACCCGGCCCGAGGTCTCGTAGAAGTGCACGGCGCGCGTCTCGCCGTTGCGCGACATGGTGCGCACGGTGTGCGGCGTGGACAGGAGCGTGTCGAGGTCCACCCGGAACCACTCGGCCACCTCGATCTCGTCGACCACGATCGTCCACGGTTCGCGCTGGAGCCCTACGACCGGCGTGAGCCAGAGGTCGGACACGGCGGTCAGGAGCGGCGGCAGGGTGCCCAGAATGTCCACGTTGGACGGTGCGAGCGCCACCTCTTCCCGTGCCTCTCGCAGCGCTGTGGCGACCGGATCCCGGTCCCCGGGCTCCGATGAGCCACCCGGGAACGCGATCTGTCCGGCGTGGCTGCGCAACGAAGCGGATCTGAGGATGAAAAGGAGCGGCAGTGAAGGCCGCGAAGGGTCGAAGACCAGCAGCACCGACGCCCGCCGCCGTCCCCCCGGCGCCGGCGGCGGGCGCTCGAATCCGACCGCGTTCCTGAGCCTGGCCAGGAGCGGCGGGCCATCGTGCCCCGCCGGCGCTTCCACACCCCCATTGTCCGCATGCGGAGCGGCGCGACGGTCAGCGGCTGGGCGGCGTCACGGCCTGGGTGCGAAGGCTCAGCTCGAGCCGGACCATCGCGTCGGCGCGACGCGACGCGTCATGGAGCATCGCCGTGAGGGTCCGCAGCCGGTCGTACCGATTGGTGGACGCGGCCTCGCTCGCGTCCGCCTGGGCCTGGGCCTCCTCGTCTGCCATCACAACTCCTCTCGGGGCATCCGCGTTGTCGGGCTTCGTTGCCGACACGTGCAACCTATTGCGCCGCCGGAACGGATCACCGGCGAGACTCATCGAGCAACCGTGAAATTCCGGTAAGGAGATCTGAAGGACCGATGGCCTCCGATCAGCCCGGCGCCGGCAGGCCGCACTGCCCCCGGTGCGGCGGGGAGCTTCGCCTCTCCCACCGCGAATACGCCGGACGCGGGCGCCAGGTCGCCGTCCGCCGCTGCAGGTCGTGCGGCGAAGTGGTGCGGTCGCAGGCCGCGGCGGCGCCGCCACCGCGACAGGGAAGAGGCGGGCGTGCGAAGCGCCCCATCGACGAGGGCGCGCCCAGCAACACCGTGCTGGATCCGGAGACCGCGGCCCGGATCCTGGGCGATCTCAGCTGATCAGGTGGGCGACGGCCGGCGCCCGGGATACGCCGAGCCGCGCGGTCACCGAGTATCGGTCGAACCAGTCGGAAACTGCCTCCTTCACCGCGACGCGGTCGACGTCGACCGTCAGCGCGTGTCCGCTGCGTGGAAACATCCTGCGCACCACGGCCGCGCTGTCGAGCAGGCGCCGCTCGATCTCGCCGGCGTTGCGCGGATCGATGGTGCGATCGCGCTCACCGTGCAGCACCAGCACAGGCGCGCGTACCTGCGCGAGCTCGTCGCGCACCGCGGCGACGAGTCGCTTGAGCTCGAGGATGGATCGCGTGGCGCGCCGGCCGTACGAGTGCAGCTCGTCGACGGCGGTCACGTCCCACAGGTCGATGTCGTCGCCCGGGTAGTACCAGCGCACCGCCGAGGCGAACACCGGGAGCAGGTGTTGCAGGAACCCCGACAGTCGCACCGGCGCCGCGAGCGCCGCCACGGCGCGCACGCGCAGGTCCGTCGCGGCGAGGTGCAGTGCCAGCGTTCCGCCCATCGACTGCCCCGCCACCATCACCTCGTCGCACTCCACGGCGAGCTCGTCGAGAGCGTCCTGTGCCGTGCCGACCCAGTCGTGCCAGGTGGTTGCCTCGAGATCCTCTGGCGTCGTCCCGTGCCCGGCCAGCGCCGGGCCGAAGACTCGCCACCCGCGCGCGGCGAGGTGGTCGCCCAGGCGGCGCATCTCCGGCGGCGTGCTCGCGAAGCCGTGGATGAGCAGCGCGCCACGACGGCCTCGGCCCAGGCGCCACGGCGCGACCGTCGCCGGGTCGAAGGGCTCCAGCGTGCGCGCCGTCATTGCTTCCCGAGTATGCGCGGCCGAGTATGCCCGGCCGAGCGGAACACACTCGCTGGGAGTCGCGGTCGGGACCCGGTGGGTCCCGCCGCTCACTCTCGGCTCCCACAGTGCTGACAGGGTCGGTCCGGGTCCGCCTCCGAGATGCTCCTGCGCGAGCGTGTCCGCTCGCCGGCGCCCGGTTACATGCCTCCGAGATGCTCCCGCCCGAGTGTCTGCTTGCCCGCTCTGTATGAAGTGCGGTGATACCGTCGGATACGTGAGCGAGATGACGATGCGCGACGCGCTCGAGAGCATCGTCGCCGGAGACGATCTCGATGTCGGCTCGGCGCGCAGCGTCATGGATCTGATCATGGACGGCGCCGCGACGCCGGCCCAGATCGGCGCCGTCCTCGCTGCGCTGCGCGCGAAGGGCGAGTCGGTCGACGAGCTGACGGGCTTCGTGCTGTCGCTGCGCGATCACGCGACGTACGTCGCGCTGGATGTCGACGCCGTCGACACCGCCGGAACCGGCGGCGACGGGCTCGGCACGTTCAACATCTCGACGGCCGCTGCGCTGGTGGTGGCGGGCGCCGGCGTGCCGGTTGCGAAGCACGGGAACCGGTCGGCATCGTCGCAGTGCGGCAGCGCCGACGTCCTGGAGGAGCTCGGCGTCACGATCGCGCTCTCCGCGGACGGTGTACGCCGGTGCGTGCACGAGGCCGGCATCGGGTTCATGTTCGCGCCACTGTTTCATCCCGCGATGAAGAACGCGGGGGTGGTGCGCCGCGAGCTCGGCATTCGCACCGTGTTCAACATCCTCGGTCCGCTTGCAAATCCCGCACGCGTGCGGCGTCAAGTCCTCGGGGTCGGCGACCCTGAGGTCGCGTCGCGGATGGCGCAGGTGCTGCTGCGGCTCGACCACGAACGCGCGCTTGTCGTCACGAGCGGCGATGGGATGGACGAGCTCGGGCTGGACACCCCCGCTGTGATTCACGATGTGCGCGACGGCGCCGTGCGCAGGGGCACGGTGAGCGCGATCGACCTCGGCCTCGAGCCCGCTCCTGCGGCGTCGATCAGCGGCGGTGACGCCGACGCGTGTGCGCGCCGCGTGCGCGAGGTTCTCGACGGCATCGACGGCGCGCCGCGAGACGTCGTGGCGCTCAACGCCGCGGCTGCGCTCGTGGTCGCCGGCGTGGCGGGCGACTTTCGGGAAGGGCTCGCTCGAGCCCGCGAGTCGATCGACTCCGGCGCAGCTCGCGAGCGCCTGAGCAGGCTCGTGCAGACCTCCGCGAACGCCGCGTGATGCGCGGGCCGCGACTCGGAAAACGGCTCGGCGCGGTGCTGTCGCTGGTCCCGGAGGCCGCGCGCACCGTCGCAGATGTCGGCGCCGGGCACGGCGCGCTCGGCGCGCGTTTGGCGGCGAAAGCCGGCATCAACGTGATCGCGACCGAAGCGCGCACGGGCCCGTACGCCGAGCTCTGCCGCAACGTCAGCGCGTGGCACATGCGCGACCGGCTCGACCTGCGTCAGGGGTCGGGCCTCGACGTCCTCGGCAGCGGCGAGGTCGACGCCGTCGTCGTCGCCGGGGTGAGCGCGCGCACCGCGCTGGACGTGTGCAGTCAGGCTCCAGCCAAGCGCGTGCGCTGGGTGGTGATCCAGTGCGTGCAGGGGCAGGGCGAGGTGGAGCCGTGGCTCAACGCGCGCGGCTGGCGGGTGCTGTGCCGCGTCGACGTGCGCGAGCGTCGCAGGGTGTACCCGACCTGGCTCGCCGAGGTCGTGGCGTGAGCGGCGCGGCCTCGCTCGTTCGCCTCCAGGAGCTCGACAGCCAGATCGTCCACCTCGAAAGCGAGATCTCCGCCTTGCAGTCGGCGCTGCGCAGCGATCCCGAGCTGGAGAAGCGACGGAGCCGCGCGCGCGAAGCGGAGGCGGACAGGGAGACCGCGGCCGCGCAGCTGGCCGCGGCGGAGCAGGAGCTCGCGGCCATCGAGACGAAGGGCAAGAGCCTCGACCGCAGGCTCTTCGACGGCAGCGTGCGCAACCCCAACGATCTGCTCGAGATGCAGCGCGAGCTTGCCGTCCTGCGCAGCCAAGTGAGCACGTCCGAGGATCAGATCATCGGACTGCTCGACGCCGGCGAGTCCGCCTCGCGCAGCGCCGAGGAGGCGCTGGCGTCGGTGGAAGCGCTGGAGCTTCGCCGTGCCGCCGACGAAGGGCCTCGTCGCGAGAGGCTGGCGGACATGCAGGCCAGTCTCGCCGAGGTGAGGCAGGATCGAGCGACGCTCGTCGGCTCGCTCGCGGCGTCGGATCTCGCTCTCTACGCGCGCGTCGCAGCCAAGCACCAGCCTGCCGTCGTGAGCATCAAGGGCGATGCCTGCGGCGGCTGCCATCTCCCGCTCAGCAACGAGGAGCGTCGTGCCGTGCGCGCCGGCGACAGGATCGTGCAGTGCTCCAACTGCGACCGCATCCTCGTGCCGTGACGCGCACGGTGATCGCGTACACCGACGGCGCGTGCTCCGGCAACCCGGGCGCGGGCGCCTGGGCGTACCGGCTGGAATGGCCCGACGGACGGATCGACGAAGCGGTGGGCGGGGAACTCGACACGACCAACAACCGCGAGGAGTTGAAGGCGGTGCGAGAGGCGCTCAGAGCGTTTCGCGCTCGCACCGGCAGCGACCCCGGCTGGCACGTCACCGTGCGCACCGACAGCCAGGGGGTGATCAACTGGCTGCGCGGCACGTGGAAGCGTAGGAAGAACCTCGACCTCTACCCCGAGATCGATCCGCTCGTCGACAGCCGCGTGAGCTTCGAGCATGTGCGCGGCCACAGCGGCATCGCGGGCAACGAGCGCGTCGACGCGCTCGCGGTGGAGGAGACGCAGCGGATCCTCGCCAGAGCCGGAGCGGCCCGATGACGTATTCGATCGTGGCTCGCGATCAGCGCACCGGCGAGCTCGGTGTGGCCGTTCAGTCGCACTATTTCTCGGTCGGCTCGGTGGTGAGCTGGGCCGAGGCGGGGGTGGGCGCCGTGGCGACGCAGTCGTTTGCGCAGCCCTCGTACGGGCCGCTGGGGCTCGATCTGATGCGCGCCGGCGTCGCCGCCGGGCCTGCCCTGGGAGCGCTGGTGCACGCGGATTCCGAGCGCGAACGGCGTCAGGTGGGCATGGTCGACGCTCAGGGCGGAGTCGGCGCGCACACCGGGACGCGATGCATCGAGGCGGCCGGCCACGCCACCGCGGACGGCGTCTCGATCCAGGCGAACATGATGCGGAGCGCCGCGGTCTGGCCGGCGATGCTCGATGCGTACCGGAGCGCGGACGGAGATCTCGCGGATCGAATGCTCGCCGCGCTCGACGCCGGGGAGGAGGCGGGCGGCGACCTGCGCGGGCGTCAGTCGGCAGCGATCCTCGTGGTGGCCGGAACCGGCAGCGGACGACCCTGGCAGGACCGGCTGATCGACCTTCGCGTCGAGGACAGCGCCGAACCGCTTGCCGAGCTGCGGAGGCTGCTCACCATGCGCCGCGGATACCGCCGCGTCGACGCGGCGGAGGAGCGCGACGTCGCCGGCGACCTGGAGGGCGCGCTCGCCGCCTACGCGGAGGCCGAGGCGATGCTCGGCGACAACATCGAGGCCACCTTCTGGCTGGCGGTAATGCTGGCCAGGAACGGCCGGGCCGACGACGCCCGTCGCCTTCTCGTCCGCGTGACCGCAAAGGATCCCTGCTGGGCCGACCTGCTCCGACGCCTTCCGGCCGCGGGGATGTTCGAGCCCGGAGCGGCGGCCGCCGAGCGCCTTCTCGCCGGCCTTCCCGAGGCCGCCGGCTGACAGGGCCAGCGCAAGAATCGGCCGTCGGCTCTCGTCAATACCCCTGGGATACGCCGACCGCTGGTCCACCGACCCGCGGCGACAACTGGAGGACGATCACCACCTTGCAACGCTCGCCCACGACCGCCGCCGCGCTTGGATTCGCCGCCTGCTTCGCGCTGCTCGCCACCGCCTGCGGAGCCACGTCGGGCGGGGGATCGCCGTCGAAGTCCACCATCCTGATCGCCCTCAACGTGCCCACCAGCGCCGACCCGTACGTGGCCGGTGTGATCGGCCGGGGCGCCAAACTCGCGGTGCTCGAGGCCAATCAGGGCGGGTTCAAGATCGGCTCCAAGAGCTACACGGTCGCCCTCAAGACGTACGACGACAACGGAGACCCGCAGCGAGCCGCGTCCAACGTCGACTCGGCGCTCGGTGACGGCGCCGTCGCCGTGATCGAGGACGGGGTCGGCATCACCGCGAGCGCGGCCCGGACCGCCGCCGCCGGCGTCCCCGAGATCGACATCACCACCGGTGACCTCAAGCTGCTCGAGAACCGGCCGAGCGCGTTCCGCCTCGGAATCCCCAACGACGCGGGGTCGAGCCTGCTCGGCACGTACATCGCGGCCCACACCCACTCCGTTGCGATCCTTCACGACGACTCGGAGGACGGCCGCGACGGCAGCACGCAGCTGGTCAATGCGCTGATGACGGCAGCGGTCACCCCGCAGCCGGTGATCGAGGTCTCTTCCTCGCTTCCCACGCTCGACACCCAGGTGCAGGAGATCGCGGCGGCGCACGTCGGCGGGGTCGCGCTCTGGGGCGGCGACGTCTTCATCGCGCGCGCCGTGACCGCTCTGCGCTCGGCAGGGCTGACCACGCCCATCTACACCAGCCAGGCCGGCGAGTCGCCCAGCGTGCGGCTGCTCGCCGGACGGGCCGCCACGGACGGCCTCACCATGGTCACCAGCCGCATGACGAGCGAAAACGACTCGACGTCGTTCGGCCAGTTCGAGCACCGCCTCGCGGTCGCGGGGCTCGGGCCGACGGACGCGGGCCTCAAGAACTCCGAGGGGCAGGAGATCCGGCAGCCCAACGACGTGGACTTCTTCTCGTACGACTCGGTCCGCCTCGTGCTCGCCGCGCTCAAGAAGGACGGCAGCGCCAGCCCCGGCCAGGCGCTGCTGCACACGCTGGCCAACATCTCGATCACCAGCGCCAACGGCGACGCGCGCGGGTTCGACCCGCAGTCGCACGAGGCGTTCGCCGCGGCGGACGTGTACATCGCGGGAATCCACGACATGCAGTTCGAGCCCGTGAAGGACGAGCAGCTGTCGGCGACGCTTCCGAAAGAAGACGAGATCCTCGCCGACTTCCACTGATCGGAGTCGCCCCCGGCGGCGAGCAAAGACGGGGCAAGCCGGCCGATAAGCCGGGTTCTGTCCCCGCCGAAACGGGGGACGGTCATCCATCTGGGGCGCCGGTCACCCGGCGCCTCGTGCGGCCCACCCGGGACTGGGAGGCGAGCAACCTCCCGGGCGTCCCGCGCCCGGTCCCTGTTCGGCCTTGCTCCAGGCGGGGTTTACCAGGCCGGCCGGTCACCCGGCCGCCGGTGGGCTCTTACCCCACCATTTCACCGTCGCCGCGGCTCTCGCCGCGGCTGTGTCTTTTCTGTGGCACTCTCCTTCGGGTCACCCCGACTGGGCGTTACCCAGCGCCCTGCTCTGCGGAGCCCGGACTTTCCTCGAGCAGCCGTGCTGCCCGCGACCGTCTGGCCGGCTTGCGCCTCCGAGTCTATCGGCTGCGGGCTCCCGCTACCATCGCGGATCGTGTCGGCATCGAACCCAGGGACGGCGTCAGCGGAAGACGGGTGGCGCCGGCTCAGCCCACCGGTCGACGTGCTCGTCTACCTGGCGCAGGGTTGGCACGACGCCGTCGCCGTCGGCGTCAACGACGAGACGCGCGAGATCCGCGTCGAGTGGCCTCCGCGAGACCGCGACCTCGCGCTGGACCTGGTGACGCATCGCGTGCTCGACGCCGCCCTGTACACGGACCCGACGGGCTCGCTGCAGGCGCCGCGCACGCCGCGCTGATCGCGTCGCGGGACGGCCGCCCGCTGACGGGGGTGCGTACATTTGTTCGCGATTGACGCGTTGATGGTGACCTGCTACCTTTCGCCCACTTGGTGGAGTGAAGTGGTGGAAAGTGGGACGTGCGAGTACATTGCAGTGGATGCTGCTCCGTGCAGCTGAGCGTGCGCGGTAAGCAGTGTTCGTCGGCACCTACAGGCATCGGCTCGACGCCAAGGGACGCGTATCGGTCCCGGCGCAGTTCCGGCGTGAGCTGCCCGACGGAAGCGTCGTCGCGGTCGGTCCCGATGGGCGGCTCATGATCTGGCCGCCCGACGAGTGGGGGGCTCTCGAGGCTCGCTATCGGCTCACCTCCGAAACCGGCGCCGAGGAACGCAAGCTCATACGCATCACGTTCGGCAGCGCGCGCAATTTCGAGCTCGACGTGCAGGGACGGATGCTGATCGTCCCCGAACACCGCGCCTTCGCCCAGGTGGGCGATACCGCCGTGTTCACGGGCGTGGGCAACGCCGTCGAGATCGTCGGAGCGGAGGTGTGGGACGCCGACACCGGCAGCCTGGACGCTGCGACCTTCACCCAGCTCCACGACCGCGTCAATCAGCGCGGATCGCCCCTTCAACCGTCTCCGGCATGACCGCCGGCGACGCATCGACCTTGACGTGCCGCCCTCCTCATGCCGACCGTGGCAGACATGAGGTCCGTCCGCGAAGCCACGCCCGGTGGGGCCACTGACGAGCCCGTCCACCGGCCGGTCCTTCTACACCCACTCATAGAGAGCCTGCAACCCCGACCCGGCAGCGTCGTCGTCGACGCCACGCTGGGAGGCGGAGGAGTGACGGCTGCCCTCGTCGATCGCGTCCTGCCCGGCGGCAGGGTGATCGCCATCGACCGCGATCGCGCTGCGGTCGCGGCGGCGCAAGCGCGCTACGGACCGGCGGGCGGCCCGGTGACCCTGGTGGTGAGCAACTTCAGCGCGCTCGAACAGGTCATGGCGTCACTCCATGTGGCGCAGGTCGACGCCGTCGCCTTCGACCTGGGCGTCTCCTCGCTGCAGCTCGACGATCCGCGCCGCGGATTCAGCATCCGTCACGACGGACCGCTGGACATGCGCATGGACCAGAGCGACGGTGTCAGCGCATACGACATCGTCAACGGCGAGACAGTCGGCGAGCTCGAGTGGATCGTTCGTGAGCTCGGCCAAGAGCGCTTCGCGAGAGCGATCGCCCACGGCATCGACCGTTCCCGTCGCCGGGCCCCGATCGCTTCGACCGCACAGCTGCGAGGCGTCGTCGAAGAGGCGATGCCCCGCCGGTTCTGGCCCAAGCGCATCCATCCGGCCACCCGCACGTTTCAAGCGATCCGGATCCTCGTCAACGACGAGCTGCGCAGCCTCGAGCTCGGATTGCAGGCAGCCATCAGAATCCTCCGGCCCGGTGGGCGTCTTGGGGTCGTCTCCTTCCACTCCCTTGAGGACACTCTTGTCAAGAACACACTCCACGCCGCAGCACAGAACTGTATTTGTCCGCCCCAACAGCCCCACTGCACCTGCGCTCACCGGGCCACTCTCTTCGTGCTGACTCGCAAGGCGGTCCGTCCCGACGCGAGAGAGCTCGCCGACAATCCGCGGTCGCGCTCCGCGCGGCTGCGTGTGGCCGAGAAGCTCGCCGCGTCGGGCAGCACTCAGATCTCCACGTGATCAGGGAGGGGCTCGCCGGCCCCTCCCGCAACCCCACTCAGCAACGTCACAGCACTCGTCCTTGAACACATCAACTCCGTGATCAGACACACGACACCCAGACGATCCGTCGCGGCCCGGGCGCTGCCGAGCGACGAGCCCCCGCAGCGGCGGTCGCGGCTGCGCCGCGGCGGTCCGCGCACACCTCTGCCGCTTCTGCCGCTCATCGCCGTCGCGGCCGGCGTAGGCATCGCGTACGTCAACCAGACGGCGCACGCGACGTCCGCGTCGTACCACGAGACGGAGCTGACAGCCCACCAGGACCAGCTGCGTGCGCAGGACCGCCAGCTGCGCGACGAGCTCGCGCGGCTCGAGTCGTCCGAGCGGATCGTGGCGGCCGCGCAGCGTTTCGGCATGCGTCCGTCCAACCAGTGGGCGTACGTCGCGTCCCTGCCCGTCGAGGTCATTCCGCCGATCGGCGCCCAGGAGACCGGGGACACGACGAACACCGCCGTGCAGCGTCTGCTCGCCGAGCTGGGCGGCGACTTCGGCCCCTCCACCGGCCGATGAGAGGGGCGGGGGCGTCGCAGCGCGGGCCGCGCTCGCGCGGTTGGTTCGTCTCTGATCGGCCCGATTTCCGGGTGCGCGGAGCGTGGCTCGTACTCGCCTTCGGCGCCATGGCCGTCGCGGTCTTCGGACGACTGGCCCAGGTGCAGCTGCTCCAGGGTGGGTGGCTCGCCGCGCGCGCCGCAGCGGAGCAGACCACGTCGATCTCGCTGCCCGGCTACCGCGGGTCGATCCTCGACCGCGAGGGTCGGGTGCTGGTGAGCAACCAGACCGTCTACGACGTGTTCGCGGACCCCTCGCTCGTCGATCCGTCGCAGCGCGACCAGGTGGCCGCGGAGGTCGCGCCCGTGCTCAAGGTGAGCGCCGGGAAGATTCGCGAAGCGCTGGCTCAGCACACGCAGTTCGTGTACCTCGCGCGCCGCCAGCTCGAGGACGTGAACACCCGGCTCAAGGCACTCGACCTCGCCGGGATCGGCACGATCCCGACGCAACGCCGCGTGTACACGCCGTCACCGCTGCCCGGGACGTCGTTCGCGGCCAACCTCCTGGGGTTCGTCAACGCCGACTCGGCCGGCCAGTACGGCCTCGAGGCGTACTACGACTCGCTCCTTCGCGGCGTCGACGGCCGCGAGTCGACGCTGGTCGACCTGCTCGGCAACGCCATCGTTCTCGGCAAGGAGCAGAAGCGACCCGCGCAGAACGGGGACGACCTCCAGTTGGGTCTGGACTCGCAGATCCAGTACTGGGCCGAGCTCGCGCTGGCAAAGGGCGTGGCCGACGCGCAGGCCGCGTCGGGGACGCTCATGATCATGGATCCGCACACGGGGTCCGTCCGCGCGTGGGCGCAATACCCCTCATACAACGCCGACAACTACGGCGCGTCGAGCCTGTCGTCGTTTCGCGACCTCGCGGTGAGCGACGTGTACGAGCCGGGATCGGTCATGAAGGTGGTCACCTTCGCGGGCGGTCTCGACAACCACGCCATCACACCCGACACCGTGGTGGACGAGCGGCAGAGCGTCATCGACGGCGTGCTGATCCACGACTGGGACAACCGCTCGCACGGCAACGTGACGATGCAGACAGTCCTCGACGACTCGCTGAACAACGGTGCGATCAAGGTCATGCAGCTGGAGGGCCGGAGCGCCTTCTATTCGAACCTACTCGCATTCGGGATCGGAGCTCCGACGGGCATCGACCTCGCCGGTGAGGTGAACCAGCCGGTGGCCCCCGAGGCCTCCTGGCGGGACCTCACGTACGCCGAGGCCTCGTTCGGCCAGTCGGTGGTGGCGACACCTGTGGAGATGCTCGCCGCGTTGAACACCGTCGCGAACGGCGGCGTCTGGGTGCAGCCTCACGTGGTGGACGCGGTCATCAACCCCAACACGGGCACCAGGACGGCGGTCGCTCCCATCGCGCGGCGCGTCATGCCGGCCGACACCGCTGCGACACTCGCGCAGATGATGGTGGGAGTCGTGGACCACCGCGGCGCCGAGGGGTTCAAGGCGCAGATCCCCGGCTACAAGGGCGAGATCGCGGGCAAGACCGGCACCGCCAGCGTGGTCGTGCACGGGCGCTACGGCGGCGACGTGATCGCGTCCTTCATGGGCTTCATGCCCGTGCAGAATCCGCAGTTCACGATGATGGTCATCCTGCGCTACCCGCACGAGAACAAGGTGCCGCGCTTCGGCGCGCTGCTCGCCGCGCCGGTGTGGAACGACGTGGCGCGCATCATGATCGACCAGTGGCGGATCGGTCGTCGATGAGAGCAAGTGCCGGATGAAGCTCGCGCTGGCCGTCGGAGCTGCGTCCTTTCTGGCCGGGTTCCTGCTGTATCCGGCGCTCACCAGCGCGCTCGCGCGGCGCCGCGCCGGGCAGACCGTCGCGGTGTTCGCGCCCGCATTGCACCGCGTCAAAGCCGGCACGCCGACGTTCGGCGGGGTGCTCTTCTGCGCGATCGCGGTCGCCGCCTGGCTCGTTGTGGATCGGAGTCGCGAGGGATTCCTCGCCGTGTTCGCAATCCTCGCCGGCGGTCTGCTGGGAGCCGTCGACGACCTCACGAACGTTCGAGTCCTCGGCAAGCTCGGGCTCGCGGGTCGCGAGAAGCTCGCCGCTCAGGTGGCGATCGGGATCATGGTGGGGGTGGGACTCGCGCTCTCGGGGTTCACGCAGCAGTACTTCCCGGGGCTGGGTGCACCCGACCTGCGCGCCGGGATGATCGTGCTCGCAGCGTTCGCAGTGGTGGCGACGACCAACGCCGTCAACCTGACCGACGGTGTGGACGGGCTGGCCGCGTCGTGCGGGATCGTCGTGCTCGCGGGCACGACGCTGATCGCGGCGATGGCCCACGATCGGTCCGCGGTGGTGATCTCCGCCGCGCTCGTCGGCGGGCTCGCTGCGTTTCTCGTCTTCAACTGGTTCCCGGCGCGCATCTTCATGGGCGACACCGGGTCACTCGCGCTCGGCGCGGCGCTCGTCGTCGTGACGTCCGAGCTGCACTTCCTGTGGTGGCTGCCGCTCCTCGGGCTCGTGTTCGTGGTCGAGGCGCTCTCGGTCATCGTCAACGTCACCGCGATCCGCCGCTACGGTCGGCGCATCCTCAGAGCCAGCCCGCTCCACCATCACTTCGAGGAGGTCGGGATCCGTGAGCAGCGGCTCGTGGCGATGTTCACCGGCGTCGCGGCGCTCGCGACGCTCATCACGGTCCTCTACGCGCACTTCAGCGCCGGGCGGATCGCGTGAGCGACGTGGTCGTGATCGGTCTGGGCCGCAGCGGCGCCGCGTGCGCGCAGTTCTTCGCGCGTGAGGGTCGCGACGTCCTGGTGGTCGACAGCCGCGACACGGAGAGCATCCGCGCTCGCGCGGCGACACTCCCCGACGGCGTGCGCGTCCAGCTCGGGGGCTACGGCGCGCATGTCGTCGATGGAGCGTCGCTGGTGTGTCCGAGCCCCGGCGTCGCGTGGCACGCGCCTGAGCTCGAGCGGGCGCGCTCCCTGGGCATCCCGGTCCGCAGCGAGATCGACCTCGTCTTCGAACGCTGCCGCGGCTCGGTTGTGGGCATCACCGGCACAAACGGGAAGACGACGACCACGGCGCTGGTGGCCGAGATCCTCAGCCGGGCGGGCGGTCGAGTGCACCTGGGCGGCAACATCGGCGAGACGATGCTCGACCGAGTCGATGCAGTGCGCGAGGGGGACTGGGTCGTGCTCGAGCTGTCGTCGTTCCAGCTCGAGTCCGCGTCCAACCCGGCGTGCGCCATCGCCTGCGTGCTCAACGTCACGCCGGACCACCTCGACCGGCACGTCACCTTCGAGGCGTACGCGCAGGCGAAGGAGAAGATCGTCCGCTTCGCGCGCGACGACTGCGTGATCGGCTTCGACGACCCTGTTGCGCGCGGCATGGCCGGGGCGGCGAGCGCTCGCGTGCGCTTCTTCGGAATGGAGATCGCGGGCGCCTGGGGAGCGCTGCTGAGCGGCGGCGACATCGTGAGCGTGGAACCGGGACTGCGAACCACGATCATGCCGGCGCGCGACGTACCACTGTTCGGCGCGCACAACGTGCTCAACGCGCTCGCCGCCGTGGCCGTGTCTCGCGCCGCCGGTGTCGCGCCTCACGTCATCGCCGCGGCGGTGCGCGGCTTCCGGCCGGTGGCGCACCGTCTGCAGCCCGTGCTCGATCAGGGCGGCGTGCTGTGGGTCAACGACAGCAAGGCCACCAACGCCGAATCGGCGATCATGGCGCTGCGCTCCTTCGGATCCCGGCCGATCGTGTGGATCGGCGGCGGGCAGACCAAGGGCGTGTCACCCCACGCTCTCGCGGACGCGGTGGCGCGTCACACGCGCTTGGCGATCCTCAACGGCGCCACCGCCGCTGAGCTCGAGGGCGCACTGCGCGCACGCGGCTTCGACCGCATCCGTGTGACCGGCGATCTGCTCGCCGCGGTACGCGCGGCGGTCGACGAAGCCGTCCCGGGCGACGTCGTGCTGCTCGCGCCCGGTTACTCGTCCTTCGATCAGTTCGGATCCTTCGAGGAGCGCGGCGACGCGTTCGCCGCCCAGGTGCGCAGCCTCGCCGGCGTGGCCGAAGCGGAGGCTCGCTGATGGCGGCACGCGCGGGCACCCTGCAGGCGCCGCTCTCGAATCTGCGCAGTGCGACCGGCGTCGCGCGCCGCGCGCTGGCCTCGGCGGATCGCGCGGTCGCCGGCGCGGGAGTCGACGGTTGGCTGCTGGTCATCATCGTCGGGCTCGTGGCCTTCGGCCTGGTGATGGTCTACAGCGCTTCAGATGCTCTGGGCTATCTCTGGTTCGGCAACCCCGCGTACTTCTTCGAGCACCAGCTGTTCGGGCTGGGCCTCGGCGTGGCCGGTATGGCGCTGGCCGTGCGCACCGACTACCACCGCCTGCACCGGCTTGCCAAGCCGCTCGCGGTCGTCACCGGAGCGCTGCTCCTCGCGGTGCTCGTTCCGCATCTCGGCGCTCAGCACTACGGTGCGCAGCGCTGGTTTCAGCTGGGCCCGCTGTCGGTGCAGCCCTCCGCCATCGCGGTCGTCGTCGCGGTGGTCTTCTTCTCGCGCTGGCTGACAGACCGCAGCGCCATGCTGCGCACGGCCGGCGGAGTGCGCGACTACCTCGTCGTCCTCGCGGTGCTGCTCGCACTCGTCCTCGCCGAGCGCGACCTGGGCAGCTCGGTCGTCATCGCCGCGGTGGCGTTCGTGCTGCTCGCTCTCGGCGGCGCGCGCAAGCGTCACCTGCTCCTCCTCGTGGTGATCCTCGCCGTCGGAGCGCTCCTGATGGTCGCGCTGGTCGCGTATCGCGCCGACCGCCTCGCACACTTCTTCAATCCGTTCTCGGACGCGCAGGGCACCGGCTACCAGAACGTGCAGGCCCTCTACGGGCTGGGCAGCGGCGGTTTCACGGGCGTCGGGCTGGGCAACTCGGTGCAGAAGTACGAGTGGCTGCCCGAGGCGCACACGGACTTCATCTTCGCCATCATCGGAGAGGAGTTGGGGCTGATCGGAACCGTATCGGTCGTGCTGGCGTTCCTGTTCCTTGCGTGGCGCGGCATACGCGCGTCACTGCGCGCCCCGGACAACTTCGGGGCGCTCCTCGCCGGAGGCATCACCGCATGGATCTGCATCGAGGCATTCGTCAACGTCGGCGCGGTGACGGGGATCGTCCCGACCACCGGCATACCCCTGCCCTTCATCAGCTATGGAGGCACGTCGCTCGCCACGAGCCTCATCGGCGTCGGGATTCTGTGCAACATCTCCGCGCAGGGGCGCCGGCAGGCATCGGTGCGGCGTGCGCACGTTGATCGCTGGGGGCGGGACTGGCGGCCACCTGACCCCGGCGCTGGCGGTGGCGCAGGCACTGCGGGAGCTCGATCCCGATGGTGAGATCGTCGTGGTGGGCCGGCGAGGAGGCGTCGCCGAACCGCTGGTCACCGCCGCGGGGCTGAAACTCGAGACGCTCGACGTCTCCGGTGTGGACCTGGCGAGTCCGCTGAGCGTGGCGAGCCTGTCGTGGCGGCTGCCCGCGTCAACGGTCGGCGCCGGGCGGATCCTCGGTCGCGCGCGAGCGGAGGTCGTGGTGGGCACAGGCGGTTACGTGTGCGTTCCCGTCGTGGCCGCCGCCGCCGTCCGGCGGCTGCCCGTGGTCCTGCTGGAGCAGAACGCCGTGCCCGGCCGCGCCATCCGCCTGCTGGCGAGGCGCGCTCGGTACGTCGCAACGTCGTTCCAGGAGACGGCTCGCCACCTGCCCGGGGCGCGCACCGTCCTGACGGGAAACCCCGTCCGACGCGAGGTCCTTTCCCGCGTCCCGGCGCCCGTTCGCGAGAGCCTCCGCCACCTGCTGGTCATGGGCGGCTCTCAGGGCGCGCGCACGCTGAACCGCGCCGTGCTGGGATCGCTGCGTGACATGCTCGAAGAGCATGCCGACCTGCGCATCACCCATCAGTGCGGCGTCCTCGACGCTGCGGAAGTGTCGGCGGCCGCCGCCGGACTTCCCTCCGCGCTCGCCGCGCGGTACCACGCGGCGCCGTTCTTCTCGGACATGGCCGACCGCATCGCTGCGAGCGACCTGGTGCTCATGCGCGCGGGCGGTTCGTCGCTTGCCGAGTGCGCGGCGATCGGGCGACCGATGCTGCTGGTGCCGTATCCGCACGCCGGCGGCCATCAGGAGCACAACGTCGCGTCGTACGTCGCGGCGGGCGCCGCGGTGCACATCGCGGACTCCGAGTGCAGGCCTGAGCGGGTGCGGCGCGAGGTCGGTGCGCTCGTCCGTGAGACGGAGCGGTGGCGCGCGATGAGCGCGGCCAGCGCGGCCCTGGGTCGGCCGCGCGCGGCCGACGACGTCGTCGCGCTCATCATGGCCGCGGTGCGGCCGCGACACGGGCGGCGTGCCGCGTGACCCGACGCGTTCACGTGCTCGGCGTCTGCGGCTACGCGACGAGCGGTCTGGCGATGATGGCGCGGGAGATGGGCGATGACGTCACCGGCTCCGACGATCACGCCTACCCGCCGCTCAGCGACGACGTCACGGCCGCGGGCATCCCGTGGGCGCAGCGGAGCGACCCCGAGAACCTGGAGCGGTGGGGCGTCCCCGACCTGGTCGTCGTCGGCAACCAGACGCGGCCCGACAACCCGGAGCTTCTGGCCGCGCAGCGCCGTGGCCTCCGGACGACGAGCGAGATCGAGTTCTACGCGGAGGTGGCCGCCGGCCGTCTGCGCATAGCGGTGTGCGGCACGCACGGAAAGACGACCACTGCGTCACTGCTCGTGCACATGCTCGACGCCGCCGGTCTGGCCCCCGGGTTTCGGCTGGGGTCGACGTCGCTCGACCTGCACGGGCGCAGCGCCGCGCTCGGCAGCGGAGCGTTCGTCTTCGAGGGCGACGAGTACACGACGTCGCCCTCGGACCCGACGCCGAAGTTCCTGCACACCCACCCGCGCGCCGCGTGCGTGACGCGTCTGGAGCTCGACCATCCCGATGTGTATCCCACGCTCGACGCGTACCGGCGGCCGTTCGTCGAGCTGGCGAGGCAGATGCCCGAGGACGGTCTGCTCGCACTCTGTGCCGATGACCCGGAGGCGCTGGCGCTGCGCGCGCACGCCTGGTGCCCGGTGGTGACGTACGGCCGGTCGAGCGACGCGGACTGGCGCATCGTCGCGATCGTGCCGGGTGCGGAGCTGCAGCGGTTTCGCGTCGAGCGACGAGACGGAGCGCCGCTCGACGTGGCGCTCACGTTTCCCGGAGAGCACAACGCCGCCAACGCGTGCGCGGCGCTCGCGCTGGCCACCTTCGCGGGTGCCGGCGAGGATGTGGCCGTGCGCGCCTGCGAAACGTTTCGCGGCCCCAGCCGCCGGTTCCAGGTGCTCGGAAGCGTGTCCGGAGTCATCGTGGTTGACGACTACGCGCACCACCCGACCGAGGTTCGCGCGGCGATCGCGGCCGCGCGTCAGCGATACGGCGAGCGGCGCATCGTCGTCGTGCACACGCCGCACACCTTCTCGCGCACGCTCGCGCTCATCGATGAATACCGAAGCTGCTTCGCGGAGGCGGATGCGGTGGTGCTCGGCCCCATCGAGGCCGCGCGCGAGCGAGATCGCGCAGCCACGGTGACGTCGCGCGACGTGGCCGCCGGGATCAGCGCGCCCGGCGACGTCACCGTCGTCGACAGCAGCGAGCAGGCGGTTGACGTGCTGGGGCGTACGGCTCGGCCCGGCGACGTGCTTCTGGTGCTCTCGCTGGGTGGCTTCGACAGGCTGGCGCCCCGGCTGCTCAGCGCTCTGGAGGGGGTGCATGCGGAGCGCTGACTGGCTGTCCGGGTTCGCAGGCGTTCGCGCCGACGAGCCCCTCGCGAAGCACAGTCAGTTCGGCGTCGGCGGACCGGCGGACTGGTTCATGCGTGTGCGCGACGAGGCGACGCTCACCACCCTCCTGCGGCGATGCAGCGAGAGCGGAGTGGCGGTCACCGTGCTGGGAGCGGGGAGCAACACGCTCATTCTCGACGGCGGCATCCGTGGGCTGGTGATACGGCTGTCAGATCGGGGGTTGCGCCTGGTGGACTCGGAAACGGTGCAGCTGACGGCGGCGTGCATGCTTCCTCGCGCCGCGCTCGATCTGGCACGGGAAGGACTCACCGGGCTGGAGTTCGGCATCGGCGTGCCGGGCACGTGCGGAGCGAGCGTCGCCGGCAACGCCGGCGCATTCGGAACCGAGGTCAAGGACGCGCTGCTCGACTGCACGGCGCTCGGCCCGGGGGGCGAGCGGCGCACCTTCGACCGCACCGAATGCGGGTTCTCGTACCGCCACTCGCGCTTCAGGGACGACCTTCGGCCATGGATCGTCACCAGCGCGCGCTTCACCGTGCACCCCGACGACGCGACCTCCGTCCTGGCGCGCACCCGAGAGGTGCAGGCGCGGCGCAAGGCGACGCAGCCCATCGGCGTGCGCAGCCTCGGGAGCGTGTTCAAGAACCCGCCCGGTGACGCCGCCGGGCGCCTGATCGAAGCCTGCGGGCTGAAGGGGCTGCGCACCGGCGGCGCCGAGATATCGAAGAGGCACGCCAACTTCATCGTCAACGCGCAGTCGGCGACGGCTGCGGACGTGCTGTCCCTGGTGGATCGTGCGCAGGCCGCCGTGCAGGAGCGTTTCGGTGTCGAGCTCGAACCGGAGATCGTGATCGCCGGCGAGGCGGTCGCCCGGCCGGAACCCAGCGCGCTGCGATGAGCGAGGCGATCCACGTCGGCGTCTTCTTCGGCGGGCGCTCGGTGGAGCACGAGGTCTCGGTGGTCACGGCGCAACAGGTCATCGCCGCCCTGCCGGCGGACCGGTTTCGCGCCGTCCCGATCTACGTGGCGAAGAACGGCAGCTGGTACACCGGCGACGCGCTGCGCGACATAGCTGCCTTCCGCGACGTCGAGCGCGTTCTCGGTGCGTCCACGGAGGTCCGCATGGCGCCCGTCCCCGCGGCCGCTGGAGCACTGCAAGCGCAGGGCAGGCGCCAGCGTCTCTTCGGCGACGGCGGGCGGGAGCTGGGGAGGATCGACGTCGCGATGCCGCTGATCCATGGCTCGCACGGAGAGGACGGCACGCTGCAGGGGTTCCTCGAGCTCGCCGACATTGCGTACACCGGCTGCGACGTCACCGCGTCCGCGGTGAGCATGGACAAGCCGCTGAGCAAGGCCGTTCTCCGTGACGCAGGTCTGCCCGTCGTCGACCACGCGGTCGTGGCCCGCCAGTCCTGGGAGCAGGCCCGCGAGCGTGTCCGCGCCGACATCGTCGGTCGCCTGCGCTTTCCACTCTTCGTCAAGCCGGCGACGCTGGGGTCGAGCATCGGCGTCTCACGGGCAGAGGACGGGGACTCGCTCGCCTCCTCGCTGGATCTCGCGTTCGCGTACGACCGGCGCTGCGTCGTCGAGCCCGCCGTCCTCGACTCGCTGGACGTCAACTGCTCGGTGCTCGGCTACGGCGATGACGTGCAGGCCTCTGTGTGCGAGCAGCCCGTCAGCAGCGGTGTGCTGACGTACGCGGACAAGTACCTGAGCAAATCCGGGGTGAAGTCGGGAGGCGCTGCCGCGACGGGCATGAAGGGGGCCCGGCGGTTGATCCCGGCTCCACTGCCCGCGGCCGTGACCGAGCGCGTCCAGGCCGCGGCCCGCACCGCGTTCCACGCCATCGGCGCCACCGGCGTGGTGCGGGTCGATTTTCTCGTCAGCGCCGCCACGGGCGAATTCGTCGTCAACGAGGTGAACACCATTCCCGGCTCGCTCGCCTTCTACCTGTGGGACCACAGCGGCGTGCCGTTCCCGGCGCTGGTCTCACGCCTCGTCGAGATCGCGCAGCAGCGCCACGCGGAGAAGCAACGGACCACGTACTCGATCGACACGTGGTTGCTCCGCGGCAAGCCGGCCTAGGCACCACTCGCACGGTGACGACTTCGGTCTCGGCGTCCGAGGAGCCTGCGGCCAGCGTCCGCTTGGTGGGTGACGGCGCGCCGCTCCTGCTCCTGCACGGCTGGGGCGTGTCGTCCCAGCTGTTCGAGCCCCTGGTGCCGATGCTCGCAGCAGGGCGGCGCCTGATCGTGCCCGACCTCCCCGGATTCGGAGAGACACCGCCTCCGCCCGCGGCGTGGTCCTCGGGCGACTACGCCGCCTGGGTGGCGGCACTTCTCGACCGAACCGGCGTGGAACGCTGCGACGTCGTCGGCCACTCCAACGGGGGCAGGATCGCGCTTGCGCTCGCGGCGCGGCATGCGGACCGCGTCCACCGGCTGGTGGTCACGGGCGGCGCGGGGATCAGGCCGAGACACGGGCTGCGCCACCGGTTGCGAGTGCGCGCGTACAAGACCGCTCGGCGTGCGGGGCGGTCGCGCTTGCTGCCGCCGCGAATCCGACACCTCGCCGCGCGTAGAGCCGAGCGAAGCGGGTCCGAGGACTATCGTGCCGCGTCCGGCGTCATGCGCGACACGCTCGTCCGTCTGGTCAACGAGGACCTCAGCCCGCTGCTGCCGCTGATCCGCAGCCCGGTGCTGCTCATCTGGGGTGAGCGCGACACGGAGACGCCGCTCCGCGACGGACGCGCCATGGAAGCGCTGATCCCCGACTCCGGTCTCGTCGTCTTCGAGGGCGCCGGCCACTACGCGTACCTCGAGCAGGCGCCGCGATTCGCGCACATCGTCGACGTCTTTCTGCGAGACGCGCCGGAGGCGCCTCGTTGACCGCGGCGAACGCTCTGCTGGTCGCGCTCGCCGCGGCGAGCTGGCTGGCGCTGGTGGCTCGCATCGCGGCGGTCGCCGCCCGGATGCTGCAGATCGAGGAGTACGAGAACCGGCGCTTCCTCGCTTGGGCGTGCCACCCGGGCTGGCTCGCCCACCGCTCCGCGCTCGGCGGTGCCACCGTCGCCCTCGCCGGCCTCGTGCTCGCGCAGCTCGACGCCGGGGCCGCCACGCCGATCGTCGCGGCGTCGTGGCTGGCGGCAGCGGTCGCCGGCCACCTCGCCTGGCGCTGGGTCCCACCCAAGCGCGCGCTGTCACTGACCGCACGGATGCGCAGGCTGCTGGCGGCGTCGGCGCTGATGGCGATCGCGATTTCGGCAGCGGTCGCGCTCCTCGTATTGGCCGCGCCGCGCCCCGCGGCTGTGGCCGTCCTCGTGGCGACCGGCGGCGTCACCGCGCTGGTGGCGGTGCTCCTGGTGCTTGGCGAACTGTCCATGCGGCCCGCCGAGGCCGGCGTTCGACGTCACTACCTGAGGCGAGCGCGGGGGAGGGTCGCCGAGCTGGATCCGCTCGTGGTCGCGGTCGCCGGCAGCTACGGAAAGACGAGCACGAAACACATCCTCGCGCGCCTGCTCGGCGAGGGGGTGCTCCCCACGCGCAAGAGCTTCAACACGCTCATGGGCGTCACGCGCGTGGTCAACGAGGACCTGCGCGCGGAGCACCGCGTGTTCATCGTGGAGATGGACGCGTACGCGCCGGGCGAGATCGAGTCGATCTCCGCCCTGGTTCGTCCGCGCTTCGCGATCCTCACGTCGGTGGGGCCGCAGCACCTCGAGCGCTTCGGGACGCTTGCGCGCATCGAGGACGCGCTCTACGAGTCCGTGGCGGCGCTCCCCCCCGACGGGACCGCGGTCATCCACACCGGGGATGCGGGGGGCAGAGCCCTCGCGCTGCGCGCGCGCGGCGAGCACCGCACCGTGGTGCGCTACGCGCTCGAGGAGAGCGACGGTGACGCCGATGTCTCCGTGTCCGCCGTCGAGGTGGGCAGCGCGGGGACCACGTTCGAGTGGCGCTGGGCGTCGCGTCGGCTCGAGCACGCGGTGGCGATCCCCCTGCTGGGCCGCCACCAGGCGCTCAACGTCGCAGCGGCGCTGGCCATGGTGGTGGTGCTCGACAGGTCGCTGGATGACGCGCTGGCAGCGGTGGTCACGCTCGAGCCCGTCGAGCACCGGCTGCAGACGCTGCACACCGGCGGACCGGTCACGGTGATCGACGACTCGTACAACGCCAATCCGGTCGGTGTGCACGAGGGCCTCGAGGTGTTGGCGTCGTTTCCCGCCGGCGCGAAGATCCTCGTGACTCCCGGGCTCGTCGAGCTCGGCTCGGTGGAGGACGAGGAGAACCGGCGCTACGGCCGGCACGCCGCCGCCGTGTGCGACCACGTCATCGTGGCGGAGGCGCGGCCGGCCGCCGCGCTGCTCGCCGGGCTTCGCGAGGGCGGCATGTCGCAGGAGCGCATCCACCGCGTCTCCAGCCTCGCGGAGACGACGGCCATGATCGGCCGCATCGCCGCGCCCGGAGACACCGTGCTGTTCGCCAACGACCTGCCGGACACGTACATCAGAAACCCGGTGCGGCGTCCGGCGGCCACTGCCACCGGAACTGGGCGATAATCCAGGCCCTACCGAAGCTCTCGCGTCCCTCTCAACGTCCACACATGAGCATCGCGACCCTCGATTCCCAAACCGAACGTCGCGCTCGGGCGCGCGCACAGGCCGCGGCGATCGCGGACTCGCCGCGCGTCGCGCGGCGGTACACCGCGCTGCGCGGGGCGGAGCTGAGAAGGTCGCCGCGGCGCCGGTCGAGCGCTCGCCGCGCTGCGCCCCCGACTCCTGCCGCGGCACGGCGCGGCCACTCGCGAAGGTGGATCGCGGCGGCCGTGCTGCTGCTCGAGGTGACGGCCCTGATCCTCGCGCTCACGCTCCCGGTGTTGCGCGTGCGGACGATCACGGTCCGCGGCAACCGGCTGATGAGCTCCGCGACCCTGCTGCGCGCGGCCGACGTGCCCGCGACGAGCATCTTCACCGTCGACGGCAGCGCGCTCAGGCTGCGGTTGCTGACGCTGCCCTGGGTCGAGGACGCGACGGTGACGACCGACCTGCCGGGCACGGTGCACCTCGACGTCGTCGAGCGCCCCCCCGTGCTCCGGGTCAGGCGAGGCGACGTGGACTCGCTGGTGGCGGCGAACGGCGCGACCCTGTCCGCGCGTTCCGCCGGCGCCGCCGAGCTGCACTCGATGCCCGTGCTCCTCGACGACAGAGTCGGGTCGCCCGCTCCGCTGGACACATCGCTGGTGCAGACGCTGAGCCTCGCGGCCGCTCGATTCCCCGCGGTCTTCGGATGCGGCGTCGCCGCGTTCCAGTGGGGGTCGGACGACATGTTCGCCGTGTGGACGAGCTGCGGATGGCGCGCGATCCTGGGGCACGTCGACACCGACGCGGAGATCGCCGGCATCCCCGCGCAGCTGAGCGCGCTGGCGTCGCTCAAAGCTCAACTGTCGTTCACGCATCCGGCGTTTGGATACGTGGACCTGGACAACGCGGGCGCGCCCGCCGTCGGCGGCGCGCCGGGCCTGCCCGCGGAGATCCTCAGCGCTACGCAGTCGAGCCTGTCTGCCGGCGCCGACGGGAGCACCGTCGCCCCGCCGGTCGCGTACCCGCCGCCGCTCCCCTCGTCGCAGCCGGGCGCGTCGCCGAGCCCAGCGGCCGCCGCGAACGCGGCACCGGCCACGTAGCGCAGGTCGACCTCAGCCCGCCTTCTCCCACGGCTTCGACGCGCGCAGCGCCGAGAGGATCGCCCTGGTCGCCGGGGACCGATTCAGCGTGTAGAAGTGGATCCCCGGCGCGCCCTGGGCGAGAAGCTCGGCGCACTGCAGCGTCGCCCACGCGACGCCCAGCTGTATCACGGCGTCGGGATCGTCCCTGCGCGTCAGCAGCGCGTCGAGGAGTGCCGGGGGGATCGCCGCGCCGATCCTCGACGTGAAGCGCTGGATCTGGTCGACGTTGGTGATCGGCATGATGCCCGGGATGATCGGCACGGTGATGCCGGCCGCACGCGCCATCCCCATGAATTCGAAGTAGAGGCGGTTGTCGAAGAACAGCTGCGTGATCAGGAACCTGGCGCCGTTGTCGACCTTGAGGCGCGCATACCGCAGGTCGTCGTCGAGCGACGGCGACTCGATGTGCTTCTCCAGGTAGCACGCCGCGCCGACGCAGAACGGATAGCTCGAGCTGATGAGGGAGACCAGGTCGCTCCCGTGGGCGAGCCCGCCCTCGGCCGGCACGAACTCGTCAGCGCCGTTGGGCGGATCGCCGCGCAGCGCAAGCACGTTGTCGATGCCGCTGGCCTCGATGGCGTCGAGCACCTCGGTGAGCTCGTCGCGGTCGGCGCCGACGCAGGTGAAGTGCGCCATCGGCTCGATGTCCAGCTCGCGGCGGATCCTGGTGACGACGTCGAGCGTGTGCGTGCGCGCCGAGCCGGCGGCGCCGTAGGTGACGGACACGAAGGTCGGCTCGAGCTCTCGGAGCTGCGCCACGGTGTTGAAGAGCGCGCGCTCCCCCTCGTCGGTGCGCGGCGGGAAGAACTCGAACGAGAACGCCGGCTGCCGCTCGGCGAGCAGTCCGTCGATCAGCCTGTCGATGCGCATGTCACGTGTCATGGTGAGCCAAGCCGCCGGAATGGCGCAGTTGCCGTTCGGGAGTGAGTTGATGAGCGGTCTGTTACGGTCCCGCCATGCTGGCTGCCTACGCTGCGCGGATCGGGGGCGACGACCCGGTCGCCAACCTCGAGGTGGGCGAGCTGCCCGATCCCGCCCCGCGTCCCGGCTGGGCGCTGGTGCGGGTGCGCGCCGCCACGCTCAACCACCACGACCTCTGGACGCTGCGCGGCGTCGGGCCGCGGCCGATCGTTCCTCCGCAGATCCTCGGGTGCGACGCGGCCGGCACCGTCGAGGCCTACCACGGTGAGCCGGAGGACGGCCGCCCTGCTCTCGGATCCCGTGTGGTCGTCCACTCCGTGGTGGCCTGCGGGCAGTGCGCCGCCTGCGCCGCGGGCGAGCCGGAGCAGTGCCGCCGCGTGGGCGTGTTCAGCGACGCTCCGCTAAGCGGCACGCTCGCGCAGCTTCTCGAGACGCCGGTCGAAAACCTGATCCCGCTGCCGGACTCGGTGGACTTCGCCGCCGCGGCCTGCCTGCCGACCGCGTATCTCACCGCGTATCACGCCCTCTACGCGAGCACGCGGCTCACCCCCGGTGACACGTTGCTCGTGCAGGGCGCGGCGGGCGGCGTCGCGACTGCGGCGATGCTCCTAGCCCGCGCCTCCGGCATTCGCTTTCTGGTCACCTCCCGCGACGCCGGCAAGCGGCGCTTCGCGGAGGAGCTGGGCGCGGCGGCGACCTTCGAGCCGAACCGTGACGCCGCGAAGCAGATCTTCGCCGCCACCTCGGGGCGGGGCGTGGACGCCGTGCTCGACACCGTCGGCGAGCCGACGTGGGACCTGAGCCTGCGCGCCGTGCGGCGTGACGGGACGGTGGTCGTCGCGGGCTCAACCGGAGGGCCGAACCCACCGGCCCAGCTCAACCGCATCTTCTGGTTTCGCATCACGATCGCGGGCACCAGCATGGGCTCGGCGGAGGAGTTGCGGCGGCTCGTCGCGATGTGTGCTCAGGGGACGCTGCGGCCGCTCATCGGCTCCGTGCACACGCTGGAGGATGCGGGAGAGGCGATGAGCAGGCTCGTCGCCGGCGAGACCTGGGGAAAGATCGTCATCGAGCCCTGAATTCCACGGCGCCACGCTCGATGGTCAGTGCGTGGGCGTAGTATTCAGACGCAGAAATCGCCACGCGACCGGAGGAGGAGTCCATGGCCACTGCAACGACGGAGCACCCCAACGCAACGCTGTTCCGCCAGGGATACGAGGCGTTCAACCGTGGCGACATGGACACGATCCGCACCACGTTCGACCCCGCCGTCATCTGGCACGTCGGCGGGCGGAGCCGCTTCACCGGCGACAAGCGCGGCATCGACGAGACGCTCGCCTTCTTTCTGCAGCTGCAGCAGGAGTCCGGCGGCACGTTCAAGCTCGACGTGCACGACGTTGTCGCCAACGATGAGCACGCCGTCGCGATCGTGAACAGCCACATCGAGAAGGACGGCACAACGGTGGACTCCAAGGCCGCGCACGTCGTTCACGTGAAGAACGGGAGGATCACCGAGTCGTGGTTCTTCGGCGACGACCAGTACGAGTTCGACGCGCTGTTCCCCGTCTGATCACCAGCACGTCCGGCTAGCCGCGGCGCCGTCTTTACCGGCGCTTCAGGCGGTGCTACTGTGGCCGGGCTTCAGTGGCCCGATGGGGCCGCGGCGGTAGGGCCTCGTCCGGCAGGTGCAGGGGCGAGGCCCTATTTCGTGCCGCCCCGCCGCTCTCCCAGCGCAACCAACATATTGTGTCATACTGGCGCGGCGAACCCAGCATCTTGCGGTTTCGCCCCTGCCTAACCCTTTACCGAGGGACCTGTCCTGGCTACACTCGGAGGCCAAGTGTGACCCGTCCCCGCCGCGTCTTTGCACTCGATCTCGGAACGACCAAGGTGTGTTGCGCTGTCGCCGACATGGAATCCACCGGTCTTCGTGTGCTCGGCGTGGGTGAGGCTCCTTCGCGCGGTGTCCGCAAGGGCGCGGTGATCGACCTGGACACGGCAGCCGAGTCCGTGGCCGAGGCCGTGGACATCGCCGAGCAGATGGCCGGGATTCCAATCGACTCTGCAGTTGTCGGCATCGCTGGCGGTCACATCACCTCGCAGAACAGTCGCGGGGTCGTGGCCGTCGCGGCCAGAGGGGAGGTACGCGACTACGACGTCAACCGCGCCATCGACGCTGCGCGCGCGGTGAGCGTGCCGTCGGACCGCGAGATCGTGCACGTGCTCCCCCAGCAGTTCACCATCGACGGCCAGGAGGGCGTGCGCGACGCGGTGGGCATGTCCGGAACGCGCCTGGAGGTGGACGCGCACATCATCACCGGCGCGCACACCGCCATCCAGAACGTCGTCAAGGTGGCGCACAAGGCCGGGCTGGACGTCGAGGACATGGTCCTGCAGGTGCTCGCCTCCGCCGACGCCACCGTCGGCCGTGACGAGATCGAGCGAGGCGTGGTGGTGGCCGACGTGGGCGGCGGCACCACCGACGTCGCCGTGTTCTCGAAGGGGAGCATCGTGCACACAGCCGTCATCCCCGTGGGCGGCAACCACGTGACGTCCGACCTCGCGGTGGGGCTGCGTTGCGACCTCGAGACGGCGGAGACCGTGAAGCGCAACTACGGTCACTGTCTCGAGCTGACGCTGCCCGCGGACGCCGAGGTGACGCTGACGCCGCTCGGCTACGACGAACCACAACCCATTCCGCAGCGGTATCTGGCGGAGATCATCGGCCCGCGCGCGCGAGAGATGGCATCGCTCATCGCGGCCGAGGTGGAGCGGGCCGGCCCCGTGGGCCTGTTTCCCGGCGGCATCGTGCTCACGGGAGGCGGCGCGCTGCTGCGCGGCTTCGCCGAGGTCACGCAGCAGGAGAGCGATCTTCCGGCTCGGGTGGCAACGCCGGCGGGAATGCACGGGATGAACGACGAGATCCGCGGTCCCGGCCACGCCACCGTGGTCGGGCTCCTCACCTGGTCCGCGCGCAACGGTCGGCGGCAGCGGGCAGCACGCAACAACGGACACGCGCATTCGAACAACGGCAATGGAGCAGGCAATCGTTTTGGACGGTGGTTACGTGACCTCTTCTGATCGTTTCAGCTACGAACGGCACATCAAACAGAGCACAAGTCGGCATCGCGAGGAGGCGACCATGACAGAGCTGGACAGAACGCTCGAGGGCAACGCGCGCATCCGCGTCGTGGGTGTCGGCGGAGGCGGGAGCAACGCCGTCAACCGCATGATCCGCAGCAACCTCAAGGGCGTCGAGTTCATCGCCGTCAACACCGACCACCAGGCCCTCGGCGCGTCGTCGGCGCACAAGAAGATCCGCATCGGCGGCAAGCTCACGCGCGGTCTGGGCGCGGGTGGCGACCCCGCAAAGGGCGCCGAAGCGGCCGAGGAGTCCCGCGACGACCTCACCAAGGCGCTCACCGACAGCGACATGGTCTTCGTCACGGCGGGCATGGGTGGCGGCACCGGCACGGGTGCGGCCCCGATCGTCGCGGAGATCGCCAGGGAGTCGGGCGCGCTGACGATCGGTGTCGTCACCAAGCCGTTCCGCTTCGAAGGTCCGCGCCGCCAGCGCGCCGCGGAGGAGGGAATCGAGAACCTGCAGGCTCGTGTCGACACGTTGATCACGATCCCCAACGAGCGGCTCATGCAGGTCATCGAGAAGAAGACACCGATCACCGACGCGTTCAAGATCGCCGACGACGTGCTTCGTCAGGGCGTGCAGGGCATCAGTGACCTCATCGTCTTCCCCGGCCTGATCAACCTGGACTTCGCCGACGTGAAGGCGATCATGAGCGGGCAGGGCGCCGCCCTCATGGGCATCGGCTTCGGCAGCGGCGACACCCGTGCCGTCGATGCCGCGCGCGACGCGGTCGCAAGCCCCCTGCTGGAGACGACGATCGCGGGCGCCAAGGGAATCCTGCTCAACGTCACGGGTGGCACCGACCTCACGCTCTACGAGGTCAACGAGGCGGCCCAACTGGTGGCGGAATCGGCCAGCCACGACGCGCAGATCATCTTCGGAACCGTCATCGAGGAGACGATGAAGGGCGAGGTCAAGATCACCGTGATCGCCACCGGGTTCACCGGACAGATCGACGTGCTGGGCACGCTCGCGTACGAGCCCGCCGCGCGACCGGTGGTGACCGAGCAGCGGACGCCCACGTTCTCGGTGGCCGGCCGTCCCGCGGGACCCTTCAACGCGGACGATCTCGACATTCCCGCCTTCCTCCGCGACCGACGGTAGGCTGTGCCCCTCATTTCCGCCGAATGACGTTGTCGACGCCTCCGCTTGCTCCTCACGCATTACAGATGCGCTGCGTCGCAATGCTCGGCGTCTCCTAGCCCTCGGCGGTCTGAGAGGCACAGATCAAATAGGTGAGGTGTCCGTTCTGCGGGAATGCAGAATCGAAGGTCGTCGATTCGCGGGACTCCGAGACCGGCGAGGCGATCCGCCGGCGTCGTGAGTGCCTGCACTGCAGCAAGCGTTTCACCACGTACGAGCGGGTGGAGGCGGTCCCCCTGTACGTGGTCAAGAAGGACGGGCGCCGCGAGGAGTTCAACCGGCAGAAGCTGCTGAGCGGCCTCGTCATGGCGTCGAAGAAGCGCGACATCGCCCCCGCGCGTCTCGAGGTTCTGGTCGACGAGATCGAGAACGCGCTACGCGGCCGCAACCAGACGGAGGTGGCGAGCCGCCTGGTGGGCGAGATGGTGATGGAGCGCCTGCGCGAGCTCGACGAGATCGCCTACATCCGCTTCGCCTCCGTCTACCGCAGCTTCAAGGACGCACAGGAGATGCGCGCGACCATCGAAGACGTGCTCTCGCACCCACCCGGAACCCGCGCGGAGCCTGCGCGGCGCCGGCGCCGGCGCGAGAACGGCGGCGAGCTGCCGCTGGACCTCGGCAAGTAGACGCCGGACGCGCCGGTCGCGGTGACGCCGCAGTGAGCAGCATCGCCTCGCGCATCGGCTCGGTGCGCGAACGCATCGGCGCCGCGGCGGCGCGGTCAGGGCGCGCGGGTGAGGAGGTCCGCCTCGTCGCCGTGACCAAGGGCGTCGACGTCGCGCGCATCGAGCAGGCGATCGCCGCCGGCGTGACGGACATCGGCGAGAACCGCGTGCAGGAGGCGCGGTCGAAGCGCGCGGTCATCTCGGCGCCCGTGCGGTGGCACATGCTCGGTCACGTACAGACCAACAAGTCCACTGCCGTCGCGAGCATCTTCGACGTGGTGCACTCCATCGACTCCCTGCGCGTCATGGACGCGCTCGCGCACCGCAGGGCGACCGATCACGAACCGATCACCGCGCTCATCGAGGTGGAGCTCACCGGCCTGCCACGGCGCACGGGCGCGCACGTCGACGACGTCGAGGCCCTCGTCCTCGCCGCGTCCTCGCCCGGCGGGCTCCAGGTGGTCGGCCTGATGACCATCGCGCCGCCCGCTGACGCGCCGGAGGCCTCGCGCGTGTACTTCCAGCGTCTGCGGTCTGTGCGCGACCGCGTGGAACGGCTGACCGGGCACCCGCTTCCGCAGCTGAGCATGGGCATGAGCGACGACTTCGAGGTGGGGGTGGAGGAGGGAGCGACTCTCGTGCGCGTCGGTCGCGCGATCTTCGGCGAGCGCGACTGATTGGACGCGAGGTCGCCCGGTATCCTGTGAGCAGGTCCATGTCCAGATACGCACCCGTGCCTTCGCGCGCGCACTTCGCCCAGGGCGAGGTGAAGATCCTCGACCTCTGGCGGCGCAATCGCGTCTTCCCGCGTTCGCTCGAGCGCCGGGCGGGCGCTCCCCCGTTCGTCTTCTATGAAGGTCCGCCGACCGCCAACGGCATGCCGGGCCTCCACCACGTGCTGGCCCGGGCGTACAAGGACATCTACGCGCGCTACAAGCAGATGGTGGGCTTCTCGGTGGAGCGCAAAGCCGGCTGGGACACGCACGGGCTGCCCGTCGAGCTCGAGGTCGAGCGCGCGCTGAAGATCAGCGGCAAGAAGCAGATCGAGGAGTTCGGCGTCGCGCGCTTCAACGAGCTCTGCCGGGAGTCGGCCGACAAGTACATCGGCGAGTGGGAGCGCGTGACCGAACGCCTCGGCTTCTGGCTGGACACCGAGCACGCGTACAAGACGTACCACTCGACCTACATCGAGTCCGTCTGGTGGGCACTGAAGCAGCTCTGGGACAGCGACCTGCTCTACCAGGGGTACAAGGTCGCCCCGTACTGCCCGCGCTGTCAGACCTCGCTCTCATCGCACGAGCTGAGCCTCGGTTACCAGGAGGACACGCCCGACCCGTCGGTGTACGTGAAGTTTCGCCTGAACGATTCGGACGGCGCGACGTACCTGCTCGCCTGGACCACGACGCCGTGGACGCTTCCCGGGAATGTCGCGCTGGCGGTGCACCCCGACGAGGCGTACGTGCGCGTCCGCCAGGGCGAGGAGACGTACATCCTGGCGAAGGCAAGGCTCGGAATCCTCGACGGCGAATACGAGATCGTCGAGGAGATGAAGGGTCGCGACCTCGTCGACCTCACCTACGAGCCGCTGTTCACGGACCTGATCCCCGAGGGTCTGGCCTTCGTCGTCGTCGATGCCCCCGAGCTGGTCAGCATGGACGAGGGCACTGGCATCGTGCACACCGCCGCCGCGTACGGCGTCGCGGACCTCGAGCTGTGCCAGCGCCGCGGCATAGCGGTGCGGCACGTCGTCGGTCTCGACGGGCGCTTCCTCGACGGGCAGACGCGCTACCGCGGCATGTTCGTGAAGGACGCGGACGCCAGGATCATCGAGGACCTGCGCGAGCAGGGGAACCTGTACCGGGCCGAGCAGATCACGCACACGTACCCGTTCTGCTGGCGCTGCGACACGCCGCTGCTCTACTACGCGCTCACGTCGTGGTTCATTCGCACGACGGCCGCGAAGGACAAGCTGCTGCGCTACAACCACAGCGTCAACTGGCAGCCCGCGCACATCCGCGACGGGCGGATGGGCAACTGGCTCGAGAACCTCGTCGACTGGAACCTGTCGCGCACCCGTTACTGGGGCACTCCTCTGCCGATCTGGGTCTGCGAGTCGTGCGACGAACGCCGCTGCATCGGGAGCAGCGCGGACATCGGCCTGACGACCGACGCCGACCTGCACAAGCCATACATCGACGAGGTGACGCTCGAGTGCACCTGCGGTGGCGTGATGCGCCGCGTCCCGGAGGTGCTCGACTGCTGGTACGACTCTGGCGCGATGCCGTACGCGCAGCGCCACTACCCCTTCGAGAACGAGGAGCTGTTCAAGCGTACGCACCCGGCGGACTTCATCAGCGAGAGCCTCGACCAGACCCGCGGCTGGTTCTTCTCGCTGCTTGCCGAGAGCACATTGCTGTTCGACAAACCCGCGTATCGCAACTGCGTCGTCGTCGGCGTCGTGGTCGACAAGCAGGGCAAGAAGATGTCGAAGTCGCGCGGCAACGTCATCGAGCCCGACGCCGTCTTCGACGAGTTCGGCGCCGACGCGGTGCGCTGGTACTTCTACAACGTCGCGGCGCCGGGCGCCGAGCTGAAGGTGAGCCGCGATGCGTTCAGCGACGTCGTGCGCCTGTTCATGCTGACCCTGTGGAACGTGCACTCGTTCTTCGTCACATACGCCGAGATCGACGGGTTCGATCCGGCGGACGCGACACCGCCGGTGCTGAGTCGGCCTGTGCTCGACCGCTGGTGTCTGGCGCGTCTCGCGCAGACGATCGACGGCGTTCGCGAATCGATGGACGCCTACAACGCCACCGACGCCACCAGGGTGCTGGAGGCATTTGTCGAAGACGTGTCGAAGTGGTACGTGCGGCGGTCGCGGCGCCGCTTCTGGAAGGGCAGGGACGACTCCGACAAGCGCTCCGCGTACGCGACGCTGCACACGGTGCTGCTCACGACGACGCGGTTGCTGGCGCCGTTCATGCCGTTTCTCACCGAGCGCATCTACCGCAACCTCAGCGGGTTCGAAGGAGACCGTCCGCCGCCCGCCGGCACGCCGGACTCGGTGCACCTCACCGACTACCCACACGCGAGCCCGGACTGGCGCGACGAGTCCGTGCTGACCGAGATGGCCAGACTGCGCCGTCTCGTGGAGGACGGGCTCGCGGCGCGCCACGCCGCGCAGATCAAGGTCCGCCAGCCGCTGCGGGCCGCGATCGTGGCGGGAGAGCGGTTCGGTCCGGACCTGGAGGCGATCTTTGCCGACGAGCTGAACGTCAAGACCGTCGAGTACCGGCGCAAGACCGGCGACCATGAGGACGTGACCCTCGACACGGAGATCACCGACGACCTGCGGCTCGAGGGCATCGCGCGCGAGCTGAGCCGCAAGGTGAACGAGCTGCGCAAGCAGGCGGGATTCAAGGTCGAGGAGCGCATCTGCGTGAGCGTCGACGCGGCCGGCGACGTGCGTCGCGCCATCGACCTGTTCCGCGACTACCTCCTCGCCGAAACGCTGGCCAAGGACATCGTCTTCGGCAGCCACGAGGCGCTTGCGCAATGGGAGGGGCAGGTAGGCGGGGAGAAGGTGTGGATCGGGGTGGCGCGCTGAGCGCTTCCGCGCGCGAGGGTCGGCGGCGTGCGTTCGCCGTCATCGTCGGAACGGCCGTCGTCGTCATCGCGCTCGACCACCTCACCAAGTGGCTGGTGGTACAGCACCTGCCACTCGGCGGCCAGGCGCTCTCGGGCTCGCCGGTGAGCATCACGCACATCCGCAACCGCGGTGCGGCGTTCGGGATCGGTCCGCAGTTTCAGTGGGTCTACCTGGGGGCCGCGTTCCTGGTGGCGGTCTACATCCTGCTCGCCGGCCACCGTCACGGGACGAGCGCGTTTCGCCAGGTGGTGCTGGGCATGATCCTCGGCGGCGCCATCTCCAACGGCGTCGACAGGCTCGCGCAGGGCTACGTCGTCGACTTCATCGACCTGCACCGCTGGCCCGTGTTCAACGTCGCCGACACGTCGATCGTGATCGGGATCGTGCTCGCGGTCCTCACGTTCCGCGGCCGGGCGGCGGACGCATCGCATCCGTGACGATGGTCGACAGCTCCGCGGCGCCGCGCCTCGATGTGTGGCTCGCAGCGCAGCGCACAATCACGCGACACGCGGCACAGTCGATGATCGACGCAGGATTGGTCACGGTGAACGGCAGGCTTGGTCGAGCCGGCCAGCGCGTTCGCAAACACGATGTTGTCGACGTGTCCGACGAGCACTCGGCTCAGTGGAGCGCACGGCGCCGGGGTACGCGGTCGGGGCGGCGCTTCGCCGAGCCGCCCCGCCGCTCGGATCTCGGCTCGCCCTCCGCTTACACGGACGGTCCGGCTCGCCTCCGATACGCCCCCGGCGCGCGTGCACCCACTGAGCCGGTCCTGCCTGCCCTCGAGCTCAACATCGTGTACGAGGACGAGTGGCTGGCCGTCGTCGACAAGCCTGCCGGGCTCGTCGTCCATCCCGCGGCAGGTCATCACGGTGACACGCTCGCGGAGGCGCTGCGCGCTCGAGGTGACACGTGGTCGTTGCTCGGCGGCGTGGAGCGGGCGGGCATCGTGCACAGGCTGGATCGCGACACGAGCGGCCTGCTCGTCGTCGCGCGAACGGAGGCCGCGCACCGCGCGCTCTCCGATCAGCTTCGCTCGCGCGCGCTCGGCCGCGAGTATTGGGCCGTCGCGCGCGGCGGCTTCCGCGAAGACGCGGGCACGATCGAGGCGCCGATCGCGCGCGATCCGCGCGACCGCAAGCGCATGGCGGTGGTGGACGGCGGGCGCGAGGCGATCACCGACTTCACAGTTCGCGAGCGCCTCGGAGACCTCACGGTGCTCGAGGTGCGGCTGCGCACGGGACGCACGCACCAGATCCGTGTGCACCTCGCCTACATCAAGCACCCGATCGCCGGCGACTCCGTGTACGGCCGCGCAGACCCTGGGCTGCAACGCCCGGCGCTGCACGCGATGCGTCTGCGCTTCGTGCACCCGGCGGATGGGGCGCCGCGGGCGTTCGAGTCTCCGCTGCCGGCCGAGCTGACCAAGTTCGTCGAGCAGGCGCGGGAGCGCAGGCGATGAGCGGTGCGCCGCTGTTCACCGGGGCGGGACGCCTGATCGTCATCTCGGGGCCCAGCGGCGTCGGCAAGGACACAGTTCTCGAGCGGCTCTTCGAGCTGGAGCCGCGGCTTCGCCGCTCGGTCTCCTACACGACGCGTGCGCCGCGCGAGGGGGAGCGCGACGGCGAGCCCTACACGTTCGTCGACGAGACGACGTTCAACGAGATGGTCGAGCGTGGCGAGTTCCTTGAGTGGGCGATCGTCTACGGCCACCTGTACGGGACGTCGATGCAGCGCGTGCGGGACGCGGTCGCCCGAGGAGAGGACATCGTCCTGAAGATCGACGTTCAGGGCGCCGCGCGGGTGCGAGCCCGGGTGGGCGACGGCGCCGCCTTCATCTTCCTGCTGCCGCCCAGTCGCGAGGAGCTGCGCCGCAGGTTGTACGAGCGCGCCAGCGACGACAGCTCGAGCCTCGAGCTGCGCTGGGCCAACGCCGTGATCGAGCTGGCCGAGCAGGACGAGTACGACGCCAAGGTCGTCAACGACGACGTCGACTCAGCGGCCACAGCGATCCTCTCGATCATCCGAGACCGCGCCGGAACACACCGTTCGCGTCCTTTGTAAGGGCGAGGGGCGGCTCCGCATGGCATATTGCCCGCCATGCCCGCACGCGACCTCTCCGATCGCCGGGTGCTGTGCAGCGTGGGCGGCAGTGTCGCGGCCTACAAGGCGTGTGACGTCATCACCGAGCTCCGCCGCGGCGGCGCGGACGTGCGTGTGGCGATGACGCGAGCGGCGACGCGATTCGTGAGCCCGAGGCTCCTACAGAGCCTCACTGGGCACCCGGTGGCGGCGCGGATGTGGGACGGAGGCGGAGCGGAGAACGCGATGCCGCACATCGAGCTCGGGTCGTGGGCGGAGGTGCACGTCGTGGTCGCCGCGTCGGCGGACCTGATCGCCCGCCTCGCGCTCGGCCTCGCCGACGACGTCGTCACGGCGACCGCCCTGGCGAGCCGCTGCCCGCTCCTCATCGCCCCCGCCATGGAGACGGCGATGTGGGAGCACCCGGCCACCCAGGCGAACACCGCTGTGCTGCGGTCCCGTTCGGCCGGCTTTATCGGTCCGGTGGCGGGGCGCCTGGCCAGCGGCCGCGAAGGGCTCGGGCGGATGGCCGAGGTTGGCGAGATCGTCGACGCCGTGTCGGCCGCGCTCGCCGGGCAGGGCTAGTGGAGAGCGCTGGGACGGACGACGCAACCCGCATCGAGGCGGGCTCGCTGGCCGGCCGGGGCGTGGTGGTCACCGCGGGCGGCACGCGCGAGCCCATCGACCCGGTGCGCTACCTCGGCAATCGCAGCAGCGGCAAGATGGGCAACGCGCTGGCCGAGGCCGCCGCGCTGCAGGGTGCCCGCGTGACGCTGGTGACGACGGTCGACGCCCCGGACACGCCGGCGATCGACGTCGTGCACGTGGAGACGGCCGAGGAGATGCGGGCAGCGGTCCGCCGGGAGCTGGCGCGCGCGGACCTGCTGCTGATGGCTGCCGCGGTCGCGGACTATCGGCCCGTGATCCGCTCACCGATCAAGCTGAAGAAGCGCAACGAGGAGTGGGCCCTGCCGCTGGTCCCCACCACGGACATCCTGACCTCGCTGCGGGCGGAGCCTTGGCGGAGCGCGGTGCTCGTGGTGGGTTTCGCCGCCGAGACCGACGACCTGCTGCCCAACGCGCAGCGCAAGCTCCGTGAGAAGGGCCTGGACCTGATCGTGCTCAACGACGTGAGCCGATCGGACATCGGCATGGGCAGTGACGACAACGAGGTCACGATCATCGACTCGACCGGCATCGTCGCCCACGTCGCTCGTGCGCCCAAGGCGCAGGTGGCCGCCGACATCCTCAGCCTCGTCGCCGGACGCCTCCCGCGATGAGCTACGCGGACGTCGTCCCGGAGACGCGGTCGCTGCTGCCCCGCGACACGTACACGTACGCGGTTCCCGACGACCTCGATGAACGCGTGCTGCTCGGGGCCCGCGTCGAGGTGCCGTTCGGGAAGCGCTCGGTGCTGGGGTACGTCGTGGAGCGGAGCGACGCCGCCTCGCACACCGACGTCCGTGCGATCGCCGCGGTGCTCGACGAGCCCCCGCTGCTCCTTCCGCAGCACCTCGTGGTCGCACGCTGGATCGCGGCGCGGTACTGCGCGCCGCTCGGCGAGGTGATCCGCGCGATGGTGCCCGCCGGCGTTCGCAGCGCACGCCCGGGGGGCCGCAAGCGCGGGCCGCGCGCGCAGTCGAGAGCGGTGGCATCGGCCCGCGGCCCGCAGGTCGCGAGCGCCCCGCTCGCTCTCACCGAGGCGCAGGCCCGAGCTGTCGCACCGCTCGTGGCGGCGATCCGCGAGCGGCGGCACGTCAGACTGCTCCTGCACGGCGTCACCGGGAGCGGCAAGACGGAGGTGTACCTCGCCGCCATCGATGAGGCGCTGGCGGAGGGACGTCGCGCCATCGTGCTCGTGCCCGAGATCGCGCTCACTCCGCAGACGGTCGAGCGTTTCGCCGCGCGGTTCCCAGGGCGCGTCGCGGTGCTGCACTCGGGTCTCACCGAGGCCGAGCGCGCGAAGCAGTGGCTGCAGATCCGCGCGGGCGAGTACGACGTGGTGGTCGGTTCGCGCAGCGCCGTCTTCGCCCCGGTGGAGGGTCTGGGCGTGGTCGTGATCGACGAGGAGGATGCGGGTGCATACAAGCAGGACCGGGTCCCGCGCTACCACGCCGTCGACGTCGCGCTGGAGCTCGGCGCGCTCTGCGCCGCGCCTGTCGTTCTGGGCAGCGCGACCCCGCGCGTCGAGACATTCTTCCACGCCCACTCCGGCGGGTTGGAGCTGGCGACGCTCCCGGAGCGCGTGAGCGGGCGTGCGCTGCCGCCGATAGAGACTGTGGATCTGCGCGAGGAGCTGCGCTCCGGCAACGTCAACGCGATGTCTGGCCGGCTGCAGGAGCTGCTGGAGGAGTGCCACGCGGCCGGTGGCCAGTCAATCCTGTTTCTCAACCGACGCGGCATGTCCACCGTGGTGCTGTGTCGCGCGTGCGGTTTCGTGCTCGAGTGCGCGAACTGCAGCGTCGCGCTCGTGCACCATCGCGACCGGGACCGCTGCGACTGTCACTATTGCGGCGCGTCGGTGCCGCTGCCGGTGGTGTGCCCGGCGTGCACGTCGCGGGCGATTCGAGGCCTCGGCCTGGGCACGGAGCGCCTGGAGATCGAGGTGCGGGAGCGCTTCCCCGAGCTCCGCCTGCTGCGCATGGACCGGGACACGACGCAGACCCGCAACGCGCACCACGAGATCTACGAGCGCTTTCGCGACCACGACGTGGACTGCCTCATCGGCACGCAGATGCTGGCCAAGGGGTGGGACCTCGTCAACGTGCGCGTGGTCGGCATCGTCAACGCCGACACTGCGCTGCACTTTCCCGACTATCGCAGTGGCGAGACCACGTTCTCGCTGCTGACGCAGGTGGCGGGCCGCGCCGGCCGTGGCGACGAACCGGCGCACGTCGTGCTGCAGACGTACAGCCCCGACCACTACGCCGTTCGCCACGCCATGACGCACGACTACCTGGCGTTCGCGCGCGAGGAGATACGCGTTCGGCGAGCGCTGCGCTTTCCGCCCTACGGACGGTTGGTCGTGTGCACGTTCTCGCACGCCAGTGACGCCGCCGCGGAGGCCGAGGCTCGCCAGAGAGCGCGAGACCTGTCTGATAGACTGACCCCGGGTGACGGGTTGGACGTCCTCGGTCCGACACCTGCCTTCCTGCACCGACTGCGTGGCATGTACCGCTGGCAGGTCACCGTGCGGGGAGCAGCGATCGAGAGGGCGTTCTCCCAACTCCCACAAGGAAGAGGCTGGTCGATCGACGTCGATCCAGCTGCCTAGCGAAGCCAGATGCCGAAACGCCTGATCGTGGTTGTCTCCGACCACAACGACGTCCTCACCACCAAGGCGAAGCGCGTGCCGAAGGTGGACGACGCGATCCGCAAGCTGATGGACGACATGGTCGAGACGATGTTCGACGCCAACGGCGTCGGCCTGGCCGCGCCGCAGGTGAACGTTCCGCTGCGCGTCGTCGTGCTGCGGGTCGAGAACCAGATCTACCAGCTAGCGAACCCCGAGATGGTGCGCTGCTCCGGAGAGCAGACGGGCCTGGAGGGATGCCTCTCGGTGCCCGGCCTGGTCGGCGAGGTCACACGGTGTGAGCGCGTCGTCGCCAAAGGCATCAACCGCCACGGCAAGGAGATCCGCATCAAGGGCGACGGCCTCCTTGCTCGGGCTGTGCAGCACGAGATCGACCACCTCGACGGCGTGCTCTTCACGACTCGCGTCAACGAAGGGACGCTACGCGAGGTCGAGGTCGTCGCAGAAGCCGAGGAGCCGGACGCCGTCACCGCCGTTTAGCACGGCGTGAAGATCGTCTTCTGCGGCACCGCGGACTTCGCCGTCCCATCGCTGCGCGCGTGCGTGGAACATCACGACGTTGTCGCCGTCGTCACGCAGCCCGATCGACCCGGTCACCGTGGGCGGGCGGCACCGCGTCCGGTTGCCGAAGAGGCTCGAGCGCTGCGGCTCGACGTGTGGCAGCCGTCGCGCATCCGCGACCCGGAGACGGAGAAACGCATCCTGGCCCTCGCCGACGACGCGCTCGTCGTCGCCGCGTACGGGCAGATCGTCCCCGAGGCACTGCTCAACGGCCCTCGCCACGGTGGCGTCAACGTGCACGCATCGCTGCTCCCGCGCTGGCGGGGCGCGGCGCCGGTTGCGGGAGCGATCCTCGCGGGCGACGCCGAAGCGGGGGTCTCGATCATGCGCATGGACGCCGGCCTGGACACCGGTCCGGTGTACCTGCAGCGGCATATCCCGGTGACCGCCGGCGCGACCACCCCCGACCTCACCGTGGCACTTGCAGCACTCGGCGCCGACGCGCTCATCGACGTGCTCCGCGCGCTTCGCGGAGACGAGATCGAGGCGACGCCGCAACCCGAGTCCGGCGTGACGTACGCGCCGCGGCTGACGCGATCGGACGCACGCGTGGAGTGGGCGCGTCACACGGGCGTCGAGATCGACCGGCACGTCAGGGCGATGCAACCGTGGCCGGGAACTGTCGCGTCGCTCGCAGGTGGGGACGTGCAGCTGCTCGCCGGTGGTCCGGTCGAGGCGGCGGGCGAGCCTGGCGCCGTGGCACGCACCGACGGCGAGTCGGTCGTCGTGGTGGCACGTGAAGGTGGATATCGCATCGACTCGGTCCGCCCGTCGAGCGGTCGCACCATGACCGGCGCCGCCTACCTGCGCGGGCGGCGCGTCTCCGGCTCGTCGTGACGCCGGCCACAGCCCGTAGGGATCCCACGCTCGCCCGAAACAAGCGCGCGACCCACGAGTACGCGATTCTCGAAACGCTCGAGGCAGGCATCCAGCTGGCCGGGACCGAGGTCAAGTCGCTGCGGGCGGGACACGTCCAGCTGCGCGACGGTTACGTGCGTATCGAAAACGGCGAGGCCTGGCTCATGCAGGTCAACATCTCCGCGTACGAGCAGGGCAACCGCGCCAACCAGCCGAACGAGCGGCGCCGCAAGCTCCTGCTGCACAAAGGCCAGATCGAATACCTGGATGCGAAGGTGCGCCTGCAGGGATTGACCGTCGTGCCGCTGCGCATGTACCTGGCCCGCAACCGCGTCAAGGTCGAGATCGGGCTTGCTCGCGGGAAGAAGCTGTGGGACAAGCGGCAGGATCTGGCCCGTCGCGACGCGCAGCGCGAGATGGAGCGAGCGGGAGCGAGCCGGTTGCGGCACGCCTGACCCGTCTGCGACGGGACCCGCAGACGCCTTGGTTGTTCGCTGTCAGGCGGCGGGCTCGGGGACCGACTCCGCAGCGGCCGCCGACACCGATGGCTCGGAGCTGCGTGCGCTCTTCTGCGGAACGACGCGCCCGGCCATGTCGTCCAGCATCTGCCGGAAGTCGCGCAACCCGGTGCCGCGCGCCGCGCTGATCGCGAGCGGCGAGGTGCCGGCGATGTCGCCGAGCTCGAACCGCAGCCGGCGAATCGCGCTCGGCGTCAGCCGGTCGCACTTGTTGATGAGCAGGAGCGCGGGCTGATCACACTCCATGTCCTCCAGCGTCTCCAGCACCGTGACGAGCTGGCGTTCCACGTCGGGATGTGACCCGTCCACGACGAGCGCCAGAAGATGTGCCTGGCGCACCTCCTCGAGGGTGGCGGCGAACGCCTCGACGAGCTCGGTGGGGAGGTTCTGGATGAAGCCGACCGTGTCCGTCAGGATCACGCGCCGTCCGGAGGGGAGGTCGAGGCGCCGTGAGGTCGGATCGAGCGTGGCGAACAGCAGGTTGTCGGCGAGAACCTGGCTGTTGGTCATCCTGTTGAGCAGTGTCGACTTCCCGGCGTTCGTGTACCCGACCAGCGCGCAGGAGGCGAGCGGCACGTCGGTCCTCGCGGTGCGTCGCGTCTGCCGCTGTCGCTCGATGACGGCGAGGCGTTCGCGCAGGCGCTTCAACCGGTGCCGGATCAGCCTGCGGTCAACCTCGATCTGCTTCTCGCCCGGGCCGCCGCGCAGTCCGACGCCCCCGCGCTGACGCTCGAGGTGCGACCAGCCCCCGGCGAGCCGGGGGAGCAGGTGCTCGAGCTGCGCCATCTCCACCTGCACGCGGCCTTCGGCCGTGCGAGCACGCCGGGCGAAGATCGCCAGGATGACCTCCGTCCGGTCGAGCACCGGCACGTCCCAGGCCTCCTGAAGGTTGCGCTGCTGGCGCGGCGTCAGCTGGTCGTTGCAGAGGACCGCCGGGCGGTCCAGCTCGGCGAGGCGGCCCGCCAGGGCCTCGACGGTTCCCGAGCGCAGGAACGTCGCCGGATGCGGCTCGCGGAGCGAGATGAGCTCGCGGAATAGCACCGTCGTCCCCAGCGTTCGCGCCAGCTCTTCCAGCTCGTCGAGCTCGATCTCGCGCTGATCGCGTTCCCTGCGGCTCTCGGCCGTGCCGATGACCGCGACGCGGTCGAGCGTGGCGCCCACGCCCGGGTCGGCGCCGGACACGATCGCGGTGGAGGTCACTGCGACCAGACTGCCAGAACGCGCGTCAATCCGCCAGCGACCGGGAACGGGTTGTGCGATCGTGGGCGCAGCTTGCTTTTCTGTGATCGTGCCGATCGCCGGGATATCATCGATTGAGCACAGCGTCCGGCGATGCCGGCGTCCCGCGCGGGGGCGTACTGGTTTCGACAGGGTCGTGGGTCGTGCGATGGCGAGCCGAGCCCCGGGCTCGTAAAACCGGGAAAACAATACGTGCGAACAACGCACCTCTCGCCCTCGCTGCGTAAGCAGTAGAGACGAAAAAGCTCAGGCTACGGCCTGACGTCGACCGTTCCTTCGGCCGTGAGGGACGGAACCGACGCTAATACCAGCGGCCTTGCCGCCCGGTGGCGCCTCGGCGCCGGGCGGGACGTACACCGAGGCTGGCCGGTGAGAAGCCTGGTCCCAGGGCGCCTCATCGGTGAGATCAAAACCGGGACTATGCTCGTAGAGGTCGTGCGGAACGAGGCTCTGCACGCGGGTTCGATCCCCGCCGCCTCCAAGTCACACGCGTCGAAGAGAAGGCCGAAGGCCGCGCGGCAGCACGCTGCGGCGGCGTGGCGTGATCACATCGATGGCACCGGCCGCAGGTAATGCTCAAGGTGGTTGCGCCGCCAACGCGCCGTTGGACAGCGACAGCCTCCAACCGCCCTCGTGGGCCAGGCGATGATGAAATCGGCACAGGAGCACCAGGTTGGGCACCTCGGTGTGGCCGTGGTCGCGGACCCAGTGCCGGATGTGGTGGCTTTCCGTCCAGCCTGGCGACCGATCGCATCCCGGCCAGGCACAGCCTCGGTCGCGATTGATGAGTGCTCGCCGCAACTGCGGTGGCGTGCTGCGCCGCGTCCGTCCAACCGAGAGGGGCGTGCCATCCTCGGCGGTGATCACCTCGCTGACGGCGCTGTCACACGCCGGCGCTGCAGCGTGTGCGCCGGGATCGGTCCCGCGCCGGCGATCTCGCCCACGGGCTCCCTGCGCTCGCCGGCCAGGCGCCCGTGGTGGCGGTGACCAGCAGCTGTGGTCGCACCCCACCCGAGGACTGCAGGCCGCCCGTGGTGAGGCGCTGCGCGGCCAGCTCGGCGAGCGCGTCGGCGCGCCGCTGGGTCGGGGTGCGTTCGTCAGCGGGGAGCCGTCCACCCAGCGCGTCCACCGCCGCACGCACCAGCGCGCCGTGCTCGGCGTCCAGCAAGCCGTCCACCACGAACATGCCGTCCAGGCACTGCGTGATGTCCAGACGGCGCCGCTTGTGGTCTCGCAGCGCCCGGGCCAATGCACCGTGGGGATCCACCGCATGGTGCAGACGCCGTCCCACGGTGCGGAGCTCCTCAGGGCTCAGCCTCCCGGCCGCAGCGATGAGGGCATCGGAGGCGATGGCTGCCGCCTCGCCGCCTATCTCGCCGGCGGTTCGGGCCAGCACCGCTGCCTTGTGGAAGCTCAGCGCGCCGCTTTGGAAGAGCGCCCCCGCCCCGCGCACGCTGGGCAGGTCGTTGGCGATCGCCATCTGCTGTGCCGCTCCGCCGCCGGAGAGCCCGCACTGGTCGCGCAGCCACGCCACCGTGGATGTGGCCCCATCGGCGATGTGCGTTCTGCGTACCTGCTGCCGCTTCGCCCAGCCCACCGAGATCGCCTCCAGGCGGTCGATCTCGCAGCGGAGTGCCTTCTGATTCGCGTTGAGCTCGTGGTCCGACCAGGTGTCGTACGGACTTCTGGGGAGCGAACCGACGGCCCGGGCCAGTGCGTCGAGAACCACCACTTAATTGTAGCAGAGTCTCGCACAAATGTTCGTAGACGGTGAGGGGATCGGTTGCGCTGATCCACCCGGCCCGCGACTGACCGCTGTCTGATAGGGTGGAAGCAGCCCGCCTCGCGGGCTTGCGCTCTTGGCGATCCTCCTCCCGCCCATTAAGTGGTGCGGATTCCCCGAGAAGACCAGCACCACAACCAGAGGGGAGGGACCCGGGCACTGCCCGATCAGGAGCCGCAACCGTGACCACATTCGCAGACCTGGGTGTGCGCCCGCGCACGGTGGAGACACTCACCCGCCAGAACATTCTCGATCCGCTCGCCGTCCAAGCCGCTGCCATCCCCGCTCTGCTGCGACGGCGCGACCTCGTCATGCAGGCCCCCACCGGCTCCGGGAAGACGCTCGCCTTCCTTGTTCCGATGGTCGAGCGCCTGGCCGGGCACCAGCCCTCCGGGATCCGCGCCCTGATCGTGGTGCCGACCCGTGAGCTGGCGAGCCAGATCGAGGCTGTCCTGCGAGGCATCGATCCGAAGCTGCGCACGGCTCTGATCATCGGCGGCGTCGGGTACGGGGGCCAAACCTCTGCCCTGCGCAACAGCTGCGACGTGGTCATCGGCTGCCCCGGGCGCATCCTCGACCTTGCGGGACAGGGAGTCGCGCGCTTGGACCGCGTCCAGTACCTCGTACTCGACGAGGCCGACGAGATGCTGGACCAGGGCTTTGCTCGCGACGTCGAGCGCATCATCGCGATGACCCCGACGGACTCACGACAGACGGTGCTCGCCTCGGCCACCATCCCCGACTGGGTCCAGCGGATGATCGACAAGCACCTCGTCGACCCGGAGCACGTCCGTCTCTCCGCGGACGAGCCGGCGCTCGAGCACGGGCTCGTGCGGGTCGAGCGCGAGAACCGGGTCAGCGTCCTGTCGCGTCTGCTGCGGCGCCATGGCGGTTCGGCGATCGTGTTCCATCGCACGAAGCACGGCGCCAAGAAGCTGGCGCGCGACCTTGCCCGCGACGGGCATCGCACCGGCGAGCTGCAGGGGAATCTTTCACAGAACGCGCGGGACCGGGCCATCGCAGCGTTCCGCCGCGGCGAGAGCGATGTGCTCGTCGCCACCAACGTCGCGGCCCGGGGCATCGACGTCTCGCATGTTGGGCTCGTGGTCAACTATGAGCTGCCTGAGACCGCCAATTGGCTGACACACCGCGTCGGCCGCACCGCGCGCAACGGCGCCGCCGGCCGCGCTCTCACCTTTCTGTCCGCGGACGACGCCGACAAGTGGCGGAAGCTGCGTCGCGAGGGCGCCCCCGACCTCATGTGGGTCGACGACGTCGCGCTGATCGCCACCGGCGAGATGCGCGCGGTGTCGGCGCCCGAGTTCTCGACGGCCGCGGCCAATCCCAGCAGGCCGCGGGCGGGAGCTCCACCTCACCGGCAGCACTGGCGCCGCCGCCGCCCGGCGCGATGAGCGGCGGATCCGGCCTCAGGCCCCGCAGCTGTTCGAGCGCACCGCGCTGATGAACTCCGGATAGGCGAGCCGCGCTATCTGGGCGATCCCATACTCCTTGGCCTTGCCGCCGAAGTTGTTGCCGTTGGTCATGTTGCCGAACTCCCACTGGCAGCTCGACGTGAGCGTCCAGTACGGGTAGAAAGCCCCGGGAGCGTTGGGCGGGGGCACGGCGCAGCCGCTGACGCTGCTGGGCGTACACGTCGACTCGCTGAGTGCAACATCCGTCTGGAACGCGAACTGCGCGTACGCGCTGCCGCCGTTGGTGGTCGGCGCGCTCTCGAGGAAGGGCGACGGATGGTTGTCGGGGATCGTGCTGTCCGGCCAGTCGGGCCAGTACGGCGTGCCGTCGAAGTCGAGGTCGCCGTTCTGCGCGAAGGTGTCGATACAGCCGGTCACCTCGTCCGGCGCCCAGCTCTTGACCAAGCCGCTGTGCGTGTCGCCCGCTGCGAAACAGGGCGAATCATTCTTCTCCGGCCGTCCGGCGTTTCCATCGCCGCCGGGAGCCGCGCTCTCGTACGGTCCGGAGCAGCGGAGCGCATACGGGTCCTTGGAGCCGTTCAGCGTGAACACACCACTGCCGCTGATGCTCGAGCACGGCTCGAAGTGACCGATTTCGAACTCCGTGTTGATGTCACCGAAGAGCGCCGTCCAGGCTGCGGTGTTGCCGCGCTTTGCGGTCTCGTACTCGGGCTCGTAGTTGAACGGTGTCCCCGAGCAGTCGACGATGCTCGTGTGCATGAACCCGTTCGCGGCCGACCCCTGCATGAAACCGCTTTTGTGAGTGGTGTTGTCGGTGATCTGCGCCATGATCGCGTTGCCGCCACCTCCCGGAACGGGAGCGTCGAAGAGCTGTGCGGTGATGCTGTCGCCGGGGCTCATGAGCAGCGTGTGCGCGTTCGGGCTGAGCGTCTTCAACGACGCGAGCTGCGGGCTGGGCGGGCCCGTGGGCACGCCGTTCATCTGAATCCACGCGAAGTTGATGGGCTCGACACAGTTGCCGTTGCAGTTGGCGAACCCGAACGTGCACTCGAGGCTGTCGATCGTCAGCGCTGCGCACCAGTGCGTGTTGTCGCAGCTGATTGCGTCGGCGAACGGCGTGAAGCCGGGCGGGTAGAACTGAAGCTCGGTGAACGCGGCGCCCGCGCCGGGATAGGCGTTGCACGGGTTGGCGCCGATGCACGACGGAGCGTAGATGTTGGAGTCGCTGCTGGGCGTGCAGGGGAGGAGCGGATACGAGCTGGG